>Ga0181529_10004078_pt1 | contig 16093 bp, 12 predicted proteins | sample PEATcosm2014_Bin_36_FD_119763 | JGI IMG/M metagenome (GOLD analysis project Ga0181529, IMG submission 119763) | Peatland microbial communities from MTU Mesocosm Facility, Houghton, MI, USA - PEATcosm2014_Bin10_30_metaG | ecosystem: Environmental > Terrestrial > Soil > Wetlands > Peat | place...
CGTTGTGACTTCAGTTGGCGGGGCTTTCTCGGCGGATTTGTCGGCAGCGGTTTTGTCGGCAGCGGATTTGTCGGCGCCAGCCTTCTCGGCGGGCTTATCGTCTTCGGCGCGGATCAGCGCGGGCGCAAGCAGGAGCATAGCCGTCAGCAAAGCGGCGAAAACACGGGGAATGCGATTCATTCAGGTTCTCCAGGTCAGGTGAATTGTTCAATAGGCAGTATATAACTTGCAGTAAAACGTCCGGCAGCGCTTCTCATTCAGCATTTGGTGGCGAGGATGTGCCCCTGCTGGGCGTAATCCAGCAGTTTTCCGTCGCGGGTGATGAGACGGAAGCCATAGAGGCGCGCCGTAGCTGCGATGATTTGATCGGCGGGATCGTTGGGCGGCATTCCGGGTAATTGAGTTGAATCAATTAACACTTTTGGCGAAAGATCGGCTAATCGTACTCCGGGCATGGATAGCAAAGTTGTAAACCATTCCTCCGGGGGAAGAGTCAGAGGCAGCCCTTTTTTTACAACCAATGTACCGATTTCCCAGGCGGAGAATGGTGATACATAAACTCCAAGATTCCTTGTTCTGGCATCCTCAATCATGGCGAGACTTACGTCAGAGAGCGGGGCGCCCCCCATCAACCAGAGTGCCGCGCAGGTGTCGAGTAGCACCGGTTGAGAAGGATTCATTTCAGTTCCTATTCTTCTTGCAGCACATCCCAAACCACGCCCGCGGGTTCGGTCAAGTCAATATCGGGAGGAAAGGTCACTGTTCCGCGCATCGCTCCCCAAAGCTCGAAATCGTCCTTTGTTTCCTCATGAATGGGGACAACGGCGGCCACCGGGCGATTGTGCTTGAGCAGGACGATGCGGCCGGTTTTTCCCTGAGCCACATCGTCGATCATCCCAAGACATTGCGACTTGAATGCGGTAACGCCGATCGATGTGCTGTTCGACAATGCTGTTGGCATCACACTCTCCAATATGGTCCATAATAAATGGTCCATACAAAAGATACAACTTCAATTCCAAATTTTCTTGAAAAATACCGCAATCCCACGCCCAATTCAAACTCCCGTAACAATTCCGGCGGAGAATGGTAGACAGCAGAATTTCTGCAAGGGAGAGCTTTGTGAAGAAGACGTTGGTTGTCATTGGATTGCTGGTTGCCGCGATGAGCGCGGCGCAGGCGCAGAAGTTGACCGGGGCGGGCGCAACCTTCCCTTACCCCATCTATTCCAAGTGGTTCAGCGAGTACAGCGCGGCACACCCCGGCGTGGAGATCAACTACCAGTCCATCGGCTCCGGCGGCGGCATCCGGCAGATGGTTGCCGGCCTGGTGGACTTCGGCGCCACCGACGCTCCCGCCACGGATGAGCAACTGGCCCCTGCCAAAACCAAACTGATTCACATTCCTACGGTGATGGGCGCGGTGGTGCCGATCTTCAACGTTCCCGGCGTTAACGACATCCGCTTCAGCCCCGAAACACTGGCCGGCATCTACCTGAACAAGATCAACAATTGGAGCGACCCGCGCATCGCCAAGGACAATCCAGGCGTCAATTTGCCCAACCTCAAGATCATCGTTGTGCATCGCGCCGACGGCAGCGGAACTACATACATCTTTACGGATTACCTGAGCAAGATCAGCCCGGAGTGGGCCAGCGGACCCGGAAGAGGCGCTTCACCCAGTTGGCCGACAGGCGTCGCCGGCAAGGGGAATGAGGGCGTGGCAGGCTATGTGCGTCAGCTCTCCGGCTCCATCGGCTACGTCGAACTGATCTACGCACTGCAAAACAAGATCAGTTATGGTTCCATCCAGAACTATGCCGGCAACTTCGTCCAGGCCTCCATCGAAGGCGTCACCGCCGCCGCCGCCAGCATCAAGCAGTTCCCCGACGACTATCGCGTCTCGATCACAGACGCGCCCGGCAAGGACGCTTACCCGATCTCCAGCTTCACCTGGCTATTGGTCCCGGTCAAGTCCGCTGACCCGGCCAAAGGCAAGGTGATCAAGGATCTGCTGAGCTGGATCGTCAAATCCGGCGAAGATGAAGCCGCTGGCCTCTCCTATGCGCCGCTGCCCAAAAATGTTCGGGAAAAGGAACTCAAGAGCATCTATTCGCTCCAATAGTTTTATTCAATGGAATCGTTGATTGAACCTTCCATGCTCCATCCCTGGTGTACTTTTTACACCAGGGATGGAGCCAATTTTTGTGCCCTGGAAAGAAACTATCGTAAACCAAGAGGTAAAAGCGGCAGCCGGTCAACCACACCAACGAGCAAAGACCGCTCGCCGGGAACCCCGGCCAGGAGGCAGGCGCAACTGTTTCATGCAGTGTGGGCGGGCGAGAGAGACTCTATTTCTAAGCTTGCTGAGCCGGCAGCTCCAACATGAATTCCATTTCATCGGACAAACTGCACTCCGGCTGCTTGAGCAGAAAATCATGGATTGGATGGGCTGTCGGGCGTCCCAGCAGGTAGCCCTGCACTTCGTTGACGCCAAGCGACTGGACCAGGGCCAACTGTTCCTGCTTCTCGACGCCCTCGACAATCACCCGCATTCCAACATTGTGGGCCAGCGCCACCAGGGTGCGAATCATCGATTCATTCTTTGGATCCTGCTCCAGGTTCATCACAAAGGAGCGGTCGATCTTGAGAGCGTCAAAGCGCATGGACGGCAGGTAACTCAGATTGGAATAGCCGGTTCCGAAGTCGTCGATCGCCAGGCTGATGCCGAGACTGCGGAAGCGGCTGATGACCTCCGTTGCTGTCGATGCGCCGCTCATCATCACGGACTCAGTCAGCTCCAGTTGCAGCAACTCCGGCTTGAGACCGCTGGCCTCAAGTATGCTGACCACCTCTTCCACAAAGCCCTTGCGTCTGAACTGAATCGTCGAGACATTCACGGCAACTTGAATCGGATACGGCATGATGCGCTGCCAGCGCACCGCCTCGGCGCAGGCCTGCTCCATGACGAAGGAGCCAATGGCCACAATCAATCCGCTGTCTTCGGCAATGGGAATGAACTTGTCGGGCGGAATTCGTCCCAGTGTCGGATGCGTCCAGCGCGCCAGAGCTTCAAAGCGAACCAGGCGGTTGCTGTTCAGCTCAAACTCCGGCTGGAAGTTGAGGAAGATTTCATCCCGTTGAATCGCCCCGCGCAGTTGGTTTTCAATCGTGAGGCGCTCATGAATTGCCGAGCCGATCTCCGGCGTGTAATGCATCACCCGGTTTTTGCCATCGCGCTTGGCGATGTACATGGCGCTGTCGGCCTCCCGGAGCAGTTCCTCGGCGCTGCCGGCGAACTCAGGAAAGACAGAGATGCCGATGCTGGCGCCAATGGCCAGCTCATGGCCCTCCACATGAAAGGGATTTCCGATTGCCAGCAGCAGGTCTTCGGCCACCCGTGCCGCGTCATCCCTGGCGTGCAGCTTGTCCAGGATCACCACAAACTCATCGCCGCCGAGGCGCGCCAGAAAGTCCTCTTCGCGGATGCGCGCGTGCAGCCGTTGCGCCAATTGAATCAGCACATCATCGCCGATCGAATGCCCCAGGCTGTCATTGACCAATTTGAAGCCATCCAAATCAATGTAGAGCAGTGCAAACATCTTGCCCACTTCACGAGATTTGACCATGTGCGAAGCAAGCCGTTCGGAGAGCAGCCGGCGATTGGGCAGGCCTGTCAGCGGGTCGTTCAGCGCATCATGCATCGCCGCATCGCGCGCCTTTTGCAATTCAGCCTGATTCTGCCGCAATTGGGTAATGTCGATGGCGGTGGTCTCATAAAGGATGCCCTCCGGCGTCTCCACGGGCGTGATATTGGTCAGCAGATGAACCATGACGCGATCGCGCCGCCGAAGGCTGGCTTCCAGATTGCTCACCGCTTCCTGGCTCAATGTGGCGCTGAGCTTTTCGCGTTGCGCGGAATCCACTTCAAAATCCCAATACGACTGCCCGATCAGCTCCTCGCAGCTTGAGAATCCCAGCATCTTCACAAAAGCCATATTGCAATCGACAATCGCCCCGTCCGGACGCCACAGAAAAACCGCCACCAGATTGCGCTCAAAGAGCCGCCTGTGCTTGGTCTCCAGTTGCAACTCGTTTTCCAGCCGCGCGCGGATAATGTCGGTCTGCTTGCGCACCGTCCGGCTCAGCGTTCGCACCCAAAGAAGCGGCGCCGCCACGCAGGCAAAAACCAATCCCAGCAGGATGAGGCCGCGACGCAGCGTCAGCCAGCTATTGCCGCTAATCACCGCAATGTCGGCTGGCGAAGTAATCATCACCATCAGCGAATCCGGCCACTGGGAGTTGCCTTGGCGCACCACCGCCACGCCGGTCAGCTCAAGAAAAGAGTTCTGTGCAAGCACCACTGTTTGCCGCGCCGCATCGTTCTGCAATAGCGTCGCTGTGAATCGCTGATTGCCGTCCGCCAGTTGGTAAACCACTCCCGTGTTATTCACACTCTGGCTGATCAACTGGGCCTTCAGGTGCACCAAATGTTCGTTCAGCTTGCGTTTGATGACCTCGGAGGCGGATAACTTCAATGGCGTGATCTCGACCGCATCGGCCACGCTCGCAATCGGACGCGCCGTGGTATCGGAAACCGTCAGGCCATACTCGCCGTAGCCTGGAAAACCTGTAATATCGACTGTCCTGCCGGTGCGAACCTCTAGCGGCCTTTCCGACGCGGCAAAGATTCCTCCCGTTCCGTCCTGCACAAATAATCCCTGAGGAGAGGCCCAGGTCACCAGCCCGCGCAGATGAACCGGGCGAACAAATCGCTGGTTGATACTGGCGGATGTAAGGCTGCCGATGGACGCCAAAGGGAATGAGAATGGATCTGCGGAGAGTGGGGCCTCCAATGTGATGTCGCTCAGATTGTTGACAAAGATCAGGACTCCGACACGTTTGTTAGTCTTGTCCAGATGCGCGCCGCAGACGCCTTTGACGCGCACCAGCGAGCCAACCAGACGCTCCGCGGCGGGATTGTCCTGCTCAGGAACAACCATCCATCCGATCGTCTTTCCATCTACGATGCGGAAGCAGACCCTTGTCCAGCTCTCGTAGCACGGTCGCAGAATTCCCTCGGTGACCACCCAGTGGCTGTCCGCCGTGCCCGCATCCAAATCTGCCAGAACCTTTGGCTCCGGGACCGGGGCCGGCCCACTGCTCATCACAAGCACCTTGGCATGCGCCACAATCGGTCCCACATCGCCTGGAGCCGTGACTCCATTTACGCGGACCATTGTTCCCAATGGATACTTGATGGGGCTGCCATGCATGTTGATGTAGGTTGAGCCGCTCGCATCCTGAATAAAAAGAAGGCCCCACTCCGGATCGGAGTAGGTCACCGATCCGGTAAATTCAACCGGATAAGCATTGACGGCCTCTGCGTTCTTCATCTCGGCAATCTCTTGCACCGATCTCAGAACACGATGTGGACCGTCTTCGCTCCTTAATTGCGATGGAAGGGACAATGAGACGAGCAGAAGCAAGACAAGCCAATAACCCCCGCGAGCGCGCCCTATGACCATCATGCCTGTCCAGCCATCAAGCTTGCCTCGCAATATGGATCCCAGCATTTCTTCCAAGCCTCCGGCAGCGCCAAGGACCAGACTCCAGGTCATGCCTGAGTCCATCATCGTCTAAAAATGGTAAATCATGAATTGAATTTATATTTACCGGGCAATCATTTTTTAGCGCGCGGTGGCTCAACGGGCAAGATGCTGATCAATCAAGCGGTCTACCAGCACTGTCAGAAGCTCGCCGGTGCGCGGCAGGATAAAGGCCATGGCCGCTTCATCCCAGTCCAGTTTGAAGCTGGTTGAGAGCGCTGAAATCCAGATCTGCCGCACCGGCGCATTCGGCGTAATTACGAATGTGCCCTCCGGCTCCTCGAAGGCGACCTTCAAAACACTGTTCTGCTCGTCCACTTCAAAACCGCCCGCGTCTTCCTCCCGCTTGATCAGATGTTGCATCAGCGAGTCAAGAGCGGCTTCGGCTACGCGGCGAAACTCCAATTCATCCTGCATACTGACAGTCTACAACTCCATCGAAAGCTCTCCTCGGTTCCATCGGCCAGGAATCGAATAAAAAACTTTGCAAATCTCCTAAACTTCTGCCGAAGCCTGCCGATAAGCCTCAGTACGGGCAGTATTCGGAGAGAGAATCACCCGACGGAGTGTCCCGAATCCAGACAGCGGGCTACCGGAAAGATTAAGAGCTGTGGAAATGATCGGGATTCGCCGGCACAAGACTTCAAGATGGGAGAAACGAAGATGGAAATCGCCCCGGTTGCCAGTGTTCGCCTCGCCCCCATGTTGCGCACCAGAGACACCGACCTCGGTCTGACCGACATTTATGAGGTCGAGCGCTCCACCCGCTCGGGTGACGAAACCTACACACCGCACAACTCCAAAGCCGCCTCCGGCTTTGAAGACGACGTCTTCGGCGAATCGGAAGACGAGGAGAACGGCTCCCATCGCGGCGAAAGCGGCCAAATCAAAATCAACTACTTCGTCTAAAGATTTTCATCTGCGACCCAAAGCGTCCATTTGCAGCGCCGGTCTCCAGACCGGCTGTAGCTTGGGGCTGCCGGCTTACGCTTGTTTCGCTGTAGCCACATTTCCCGCCATGGCTGTCTGGAAGTACCGCGCAAAGTTCCCAAACTATATTCAAACGCGCTTGCAATCGAAGTTTGTTCGTGTTAACTTACTAACCAGTTAGTTAAAAAATAATGGCGTCCCCAACTCCAACCCGCTCCCAGGCTGAACGCGCCGATCACACGCGCGCCTGTATCCTCGATGCCGCGATCCGTGAATTCAGCGAGAACGGTCTGGCAGGCGCCCGCACGGAACAGATTGCCGAGGAAGCCGGCGTCAATAAAGCGTTGCTTTACTACTACTTCAAAGGCAAGGATGACCTCTATGCGGCAGCGCTCGAGCAGGTGATTGATAGCGTCCGCGCAGAGAGCGCCAGCGTTCTGGAGACGAATGTTTCGACAGGAGAGCGCTTTGTGCAGATCGTGCTGGGAAACTTTGACCGCTCCCACTCTCACCCCGCATTGCGCAGCATGATTCAGCAGGAGATGGTTCGCCTGCACCAGGGCGAAGAGAATCGCATTGGGCCAATGGCCGACAGATTCTTTCGCCCGCTGTGGCAGATGGTTGATCGCCTGCTTGAAGACGGAATCAGTTCAGGTGAGCTGATCCGCGTTGATCCCGAGCAGATGCGCTACGCCGCGCTGGGCGCCAACCTTCTTTACTTTCTCTCCGCGCCGCTCATCAAACTGGCCATGCATACAGATCCGCTTGATCCGCGCGAGCTGGAAGCGCGCCGCAAGGCCGCCGTCGAGTATCTGGGCCAGACCATCTTCACCGACCGCCAGCACGGCGCCCGCGTGGCCGCCCGCGTGCTGGCCAGAACCCCCATGCCCAAAGCTACAACGGGCGGTAGTACTTTTCCCAATTGCAATATCCAACAGGCTAAACCGTCTTTGAAGAAGTGAGGTAACTGTGAATCCACGCAATCGAGTTTTTCTGATCCTGTCTCTGCTAACGATCGGATCGCTGATCTACTACTTTTACACGGTGCGCCCCAAGAGCGATCTGCAGTTGATCGGCACCGTCGATGCCAATGAAGTCGTCGTCAGCAGCAAGATCCCCGGCCGCATTCAGACCCTCACCGTGGATGAAGGCTCACAGGTGCAGGCCGGTCAACTGATCGCCATCATTGAGAGCGACGACCTGGAAGCCGCGCGCAAGGCCGCCGAGGCCAACACCGCCAGCCAGCAGGGCAAGCTGGCCGAGAGCGTGGAAACCGTGCACCAGGACCAGGGCGAAACCGGCAGCGCCACGGTCAATGCCGAGGCGATGCTCAAGGCCGCCAAGGCCGCGCTCGCCCAGGCTCAGGCCAACTACGACCATCAGCAGGCCGACACCAGCCGCACCGTCGCCCTGGCCCAGCAGGGAATCATGAGCGAGCAGGCCAAGGATGACGCCGTCACCAGCTTGGCCGCCAGCAAAGCCGCCGTCGAGGCCGCTCACGAGAACGTCTCCGCCGCCGAAGCTTCGCTGCGTCAGGCGCGCGCTCATGAACTGCTCACCCAAGTTGCCGCGCGCACGGTTGATTCCACCCGCGACGCCGTCGAAAACGCCCGCGCCCTCGCCGACCAGGCCAAAGTGCAAGCAGGCTACGCCAAGATTTATGCCCCGGTCAGCGGCCGCGTCAATGTTCGCGCCGCGCGGCAGGGTGAGGTGGTGGCCGCCGGCGCGGCTATCGTTACCATCATGGACCTGACGCAGACCTGGGTCTACGCTCCGCTGCCGGAGACGCAAGCCGACTCCGTTCAGCTCGGCGACACGCTCAAAGTCATCATGCCCTCCGGCGCAACCCTTCAGGGCAAGCTCATCAACAAGGCTACGCAAGCCGACTTTGCCACGCAGCGCGATGTGGGCTCGCGCAAGCGCGACATCGAAACCGTGCAGCTCAAGCTGCTCATCGAGAACAAAGACGAGAGATACGTTCCCGGCATGATCGCCGAAGTCGATATTCCGAATAGCAAACTGGTGAAAGAATGAGTACACTCGTCCAAAATGCGCCTCCGGCCATTGAAGTCTCGCATATCGTCAAACGCTATGGCGACTTTGAAGCCGTCAAAGGCATCAGCTTTTCCGTCGCCGACGGCGAGATCTTTGGCCTGCTCGGCCCCAATGGCGCAGGCAAAAGCACGCTGATCCGCATGATGACCACGCTCATTCCGCTCACTGCCGGAACAGCCATCATCGCCGGCCACAACGTGGCCAAAGAGGCGAATGCCGTGCGCCGCATGATCGGCGTCATTCCCCAGGCCCTCACCAGCGATCCCGACCTCACCGTCGAAGAAAACCTGAGCATCTACGCCAAGCTCTACAGCGTCCCCAAGGCCGAGCGTATCCATAACATCACGGAAGTGCTCAAGGCCGTCGATCTGGTCAAGTGGCGCGGCGCGCAGGTCAAGACGCTCTCCGGCGGTATGCGCCGCCGGGTCGAGATCGCTCGCGGCCTGGTACACAATCCACGCATCTTCTTTCTCGACGAGCCTACCACCGGCCTTGATCCCGTCAGCCGTATCGCCGTCTGGGAGATGCTCAGCAACCTGCGCGCCACGCGCAAACTTACCATTCTCATCACCACCCATTACATGGATGAGGCTGACAAGCTCTGCGACCGCCTGGCCATTGTGGATCACGGCAATCTCGTCGCCCTCGGCACGCCGCTCGAACTCAAACACAACGTACCCGGCGCCAACGTCGTTGAGGTTCACTTTGACCGCGAAACCCCCGAATGGCAGGCGCGCCTTGAGGCGATGGAAGACGTCACCAGTGTGCAGGCTGAGAGCGCAGGCTATTATCGCGTCCTCACTTCCTCAGGCTCCCGCACCACCATGCAACTGGTCGAGATGGCTTCTTCTCTGGGTGAAACCATTACTTCTCTCAGCGTGCAAAACACCACTCTCGACGACGTCTTCGTCCACTACACCGGCCGCCAGCTCCGCGATGAGCAGGTCAAGCCGCCGGTCTTTACACTGCCGCCCAGGCCAGGAATGCAGCCATGAATAGAATGTTTGCCATTGTCGAGCGCGAAATGCGGAAATTTTTCCGTTCGCCCATGCTGATGATCATGTCGCTGATGATGCCCATCCTGCAATTGCTCATCATGGGCAACGCCTTCGGCGGCAAGATCACCGGCGAGCGCGTGGCGGTTGTCGATTACGACCACGGTCCACAGGCCGTCAAGCTGCGCGAGGCCTTCGACTCCATCGCCGTCAACATCAAAACATTCTCCACCGTTGAGTACTCGAACGAGGTGCAGGCTCGCGAGGACGTGCGCACCGGAAAAATCAACGCCGCCATCATCATTCCCAAGCAGTACTCGCGTCGCGTCTACGCCCAGAACCGGCCGGTCGTCGGCCTGGTGGTCGATGATACCGATCAATTCAGCTCCGGCTCCATCGAAGCCGAGATGCAGTCCGTCATCAGCACACTGAACGCCCCCGTCCTCCAGCCGCGCATGGCCACTCAAATCGCGCTGGAGATCGTCGAACTCTATCCTTACGTCAACTACTTGAAATTCCTGCTCCCCGCCTGCTGCGCCATGGCGATGTATATCTCGGTCATGATCGGCGGCGGTATGCTTTACATCGACGACAAGGCTCGCGGCGTTCACGAAGGCTATCTGGTTACGCCCATCACCAAGCTGGAGCTGGTCTTCGGCATCAACACCGCGGCGGCCATCAAGGCGGTTTTGGCCGGCATCAGCCTTACCGTCATCGGCTCGCTGCTGGCCGGCCTCGGCGTCATCTTCCATCCCATGGCCGATTTGGAACTGCTCGCCCTGATCATCGTCACCGCCATCGCCTTCAACGGCATGATGTTCCTGCTGATGGTCCGCGTCGAAGACCCGCTCACCCCGCGCGCCATGTTCGGGGTGCTCAACCTGCTCCTCTTTTATCCCTCCGGCGCCATGTACCCCATTGCCGCCTTTCCCGCATGGCTTCGCGCTCTATCGGTCATCGACCCATTCACCTATTGCGTCGACGGATTCAAATCCATCCTGCTCAAGGACGGCGGCTTCGTCTCCATTCAATTCGATCTGCTCTTTCTCTTTGTCTTCGGCATCGGCACGCTGCTGATCGCCACGCCGCTCTTCAAGCGCACGCTGTAGTTCTGACTACTCACTCAATTGCAATCAGTCTGGTTCTTGAAAGTCTGGGTGCCCCAGGTCCGGATCTTCGGACCTGGGAGACTTTGAACCTTTTCCAAGTGCAGGGTGCCCCATCCATTCCGCGCATTATGCGGAATGGGTAGGAATCCACGAACCCCAATCGGTTATATTTAACGAATAAAAATCAAATTCCTCAAGCAACGCCTAATTCCGAATCCCTGCCAGCAACCCCTCAATCTCGGCCTTCTCCGCCCACGTCAGCCCCACCAGCGGCGCGCGCCCTCGTCCGCCATAATACCCGTTGAAGTCGCAGGCATACTTCACTCCATTGATCCCCAATTCGCCTAAAACTCGTTTGCTCGGCGCCGCAATCCTCTGCTGTTTCTCCAAGGCCAGCACGCGATCCCGATCCTTCCACGCCAGATAAACCTCCTGGCAGGCCTGCGGCGCGCACGCCGCAAAGCCCAGAATCGCCCCCGCCGCGCCTGCCTCCAATGACTCCAGCAAGGTTGCCGTCGATCCGCTCAGCACAGCAAATCCAACTTCTTTTGTCCGCGTCTTCAACGCCGGGTGCCCCGCTTTAATAGAGGAGTCTGGGTGCCCCACCCTCGCGACGTCTTTGTCGCTAGGGTGGGATTCCACTCCGCCAATCGAAACCAGCGTTTCTTCACTCCCCGCCTGAGCCGCCAACATCCGCCCGGTTACCGCCTCAAAGATCGGCGTCACCGTTACTGTCCGCCGAGGAGTGTTCTTCACGCCCTCCACCAGCGCCCGTATCTGCTCCACACTGCCGGTTGAGTCCTTGATCGCGATGATATTCGAATGCTGCGCCAGTTCAGCCGTAACTTCCACCGGAATGTTATACGGCACAAACTGCGGAATGTTATAGAGAATCACCGGCAACGGCGACCGGTCGGCCACGGATCGGAAATAATGCAGCACGGCAGCTGTGCTCATCTGGTTGGCATAATATGTCGGCGTGCGCACCAGCACTGCGTCGTAGCCAAAGCCCGCCGCCGCTTCGGCCAGCGCGACCGTGCCCTTCACGCTCTCGCGCGCCACACCGGCAATCAGCACCTTCTCCGCAGCGGCCGCAGCGGCCGCCACGCGCAGCACCTCGCGGCTCTCCGCGTCGTCCAGCATCACCGCCTCGCCGGTTGAACCCAGCAACAGCAGACCGCTCAGCAGCGTGCGCGAGTAATGTGCAACATTGGCTTCGAGCTTCCGAAGATACACACGCTCGTCGGGATAAAACGGCGTAGGAACCGCGGCAAAGATGCCTTCCATCAACATGTTTTTATTGTAATCACTGGGGTCTGGTTTCCCACTCTGCCGTTGCATCGAGCGGATAGAATCAACCGCCGCCAACTTGCCAACTCGCGATTTCCGCGCAGCGGAAGCTAACCTGCTAAATAAACTCCCGACGGATCAATTTTTTGTAATCCTGTCATTCTGAGCGAAGTTAGCTGTGCGTTTTGCAGCCAACGCAGTCGAGGGACCTGCGGCTGTTTTCGATTCGTGATCGCCTGAATAAGATGAATCCAGGCTCGCCTTGATCTCTTCAATCTGCCTGGCGTGCCGCGCCGGATGCACCGCCATCAGCAAAAGAAACTCATGGCAATTCAACGAACCCATTAACGGATGCACGGCAACCATCGCTCGAAGATCTTGTTGATTGGTTTCAAGGAAATGAATTGTACGATCCCGGCTGGCATGAAAGCTCATGAGCGCATCCCGCAACAAGGCGAATCGCCCCTGCGGAAGCGCCGTCTCAGGAGATTTACGCTTGTTCGTCCGGTCCGCTCCGCGCTCTAGAATCATCGCTTCCCGCTGCGCGCTGACCGTTGGTCCATCCGCTTGTTGCGCACCTTGAATCAGGGAGAAAAGAACCGCCTCCACGGTGGCCACGTGCTCCACGCACTGCAAGATCGACCACCTGCCCTCGCCCGGAACCTGCGTGGCCAACTCTTCCGTCACTCCATCGAGCGCGGCTCGCAACTCCGCCGATCCCTTCTCGAATGAAGCGAGAATCGCTTGCCTCTCTTCTTTGCTCATAATCGGAATTCTATCCGATCGCCCGCCGCAGAATTATGGAAGTGAAAGAGCAGTGTAGCGCCGGTCTTCAGACCGGCTGCAGCGCAGACGCCTCGTCCGCGCTGATTTCAGAGCAAGCCTCAAAACACTCGCTCTATGCGTCAACCGCAAGTGATCGCGTGCAAATGCTGCAACGCGTAAACTGTCGTCCGATGCCGCTGCATCGCGCTGATGCCTTCAACCGCGGCCTGTGCGGCGGCCAGTGTGGTGATCGTCGGAATCCGCGCCAGCACCGCAGCCCGCCGAATCGCCTTCTCATCAAAGAACGTATCCTGCCCGCGCGGCGTGTTGACAATCAATTGAATGCGATCGCCCTTGATCAAGTCCACGATATTCGGCCGGCCTTCCTTCACCTTGAAGACCCGTTCCACGCCAAGTCCGGCCTTCTCCAAAACATTGGCCGTGCCCTCGGTAGCTACAATCTTGAAGCCCAGATCCATGTAGCGCCGCGCCAGTTCAGCCGCGGCCGGCTTATCTGGATCGTTGACGCTGAAAAAGACTGTTCCGCTTGTTGGCAATATCTGTCCCGCGGAAAGTTGCGCCTTGGCAAAGGCCTCGCCAAAGCTCTCGGCCACGCCCATCACTTCGCCTGTCGAGCGCATTTCAGGACCGAGAACGGTATCAACCCCGGCGAATTTATTCCACGGAAAGACCGGCGACTTCACATAAGAATGTGTGCCGGTTTCAAGATCTTTTCCACTGGCTAACTGCGCGGGCAATAACTCGCTCAACTTTTGCCCGGTCATCAGCCGCGCGGCAATCTTGGCCAGCGGAATGCCCGTCGCCTTTGAAACATAAGGCACGGTGCGTGAGGCGCGCGGATTTACCTCAATCACATAAACGTGATCTTCGCCCTCGGCGTCGCGCTGAATGGCGAATTGCAAGTTAACCAATCCAACAACTTTAAGTGACAGAGCCAGCTTGCGCGTATAGGCGCGCAACGTCTCCAGCGTGCTTTCGCGGATGCTCACCGCGGGCAGCACGCACGACGAATCGCCGGAGTGAATGCCGGCCTCTTCAATGTGCTGCATGATGCCGGCGATAATCACATCCTTCGAGTCGCACAGCGCGTCCACATCAACCTCAACCGCGTTCTCCAGGAAGTGATCCACCAGCACCGGCCGCTCCTGCGAGTACTCGACCGCCTCGCGCATATAACGAGCCACTTCGTCGCCGTCATAACAGATCACCATCGCGCGGCCGCCCAGCACGTAACTCGGCCTCACCAGCACCGGGTAACCAATGCGCTCACCCACGGCCAGAGCCTCTTCCACGCTGGTCGCTGTACCACCCGCCGGCTGCGGAATTTGTAACTCGTCAAGTAACTTGCCGAATCGTTTGCGGTCCTCGGCTAAGTCAATCGACTCCGGCGAAGTACCAATGATAGGCACCCCGGCAGCCAGCAAACGCTTTGCCAAATTCAACGGCGTCTGTCCGCCGAATTGCACAATCATGCCGATCTGCGCGCCTGTTTGCGATTCATGGTTATAAATTGCCAGCACATCTTCAAGAACCAGCGGCTCAAAATAAAGCCGGTCGCTGGTGTCGTAATCCGTCGAGACAGTTTCCGGATTGCAATTCACCATGATCGTTTCGAAGCCGTCTTCACGCAGTGCAAAGGCTGCATGGCAACAGCAGTAATCAAACTCGATTCCCTGCCCGATGCGATTCGGACCGCTGCCGAGAATAATAACTTTCTTCTTATCTGTCGGCGGCGCTTCGTCCTCTTCGTCATAAGTCGAATATAAGTAGGGAGTCATCGATTCAAACTCGGCGGCGCAGGTATCTACTAACTTGAAGACCGGTTTGATGCCCTTGCTCTCGCGCAGTTCACGCACCAACTGCGTGCCCGCGTGGCCTTCCAGCTTCCACTCGTTCGCAATGCGCTCGTCACTCAGTCCGAAGCGCTTGAGTTGCCGTAACTGCTCGGTGCCAATCGTCTCCGGCGTCGTCTCAGAGATGGCCATTTGCGCCAGCACAACTTCACGCAACTGATACAGGAACCATGGGTCCATCGTCGTTAGCCGCGCCACTTCGCGCACGCTCATGCCGCGCTCAAATGCATAGCGAATATAACCCAGCCGCTCCGGTCGCGGAGTGACCAGCATCTGCGTCAGCCGCCGCGGCTCCAGCACTTCTGCGCCGGTCTTCTTGCCGGTTTCAAGCGCGCGCCAAGCCTTCATCAGTGATTCCTTGAAGGTGCGCCCGATGCACATCACTTCGCCCACCGACTTCATCTGCGGACCAAGCGTTTCATCCGAGCCGGGAAATTTTTCAAACTGCCATTTGGGAATCTTGGTAACTACATAATCAATCGTCGGCTCAAAGCAGGCCGGCGTCTTGCGCGTAATGTCATTGGGAATCTCGTCGAGCGTATAACCAACGGCTAACTTGGCGGCTATCTTGGCAATGGGGAATCCGGTAGCCTTGGAGGCCAGCGCCGAGGAGCGCGAGACGCGCGGATTCATCTCAATCACCGTCATGCGCCCGTCAAGAGGATTCACCGCGAACTGCACATTCGATCCGCCCGTCTCGACGCCAATCTCGCGCATCACGGCAATCGCAGCGTCGCGCATCTTTTGATATTCGCGGTCGGTAAGCGTCTGCGCGGGAGCCACGGTAATTGAGTCGCCGGTATGCACGCCCATCGGATCAAAGTTTTCAATCGAGCAAATAATAATGACGTTATCCGCCAAGTCGCGCATAACTTCCAGCTCGTACTCTTTCCAACCGAGCACACTCTCTTCAATCAAGCATTCATGCACAGGCGAAAGGTCCAGTCCGCGCGCCAAAATCTCCATCAACTCTTCGCGGTTATAGGCGATGCCGCCGCCTGTTCCGCCGAGAGTAAAGCTGGGACGAATCAGTACTGGGAAACCTAACTTACTGGCAAACTCCAATCCATCGCGCAGATTATTCACGAGCGCGGATTTAGAAACATCCAGGCCGATGCGCAGCATTGCATCCTTGAAGAGCAAACGGTCTTCGGCCTTCTTGATGGCCTCCAACTTCGCGCCAATCAACTCGACGTTGTACTTATCGAGTATGCCGGCGTCGGCCAGATCGACGGCGAGATTCAGCGCCGTTTGTCCGCCCACGGTAGGCAACAAGGCGAACTTGCCGGAAGCAGTGCTTAGCATTTCGGACTCAATGCGAATAATCTCTTCGACATATTCGCGCGTCAAAGGCTCGACATACGTGCGGTCGGCCAGGTCCGGATCGGTCATGATGGTGGCCGGGTTGGAGTTCACCAACACCACCTCGTAGCCCTCTTGCTTGAGAGCCTTGCAGGCCTGCGTGCC
>Ga0181529_10004080_pt1 | contig 16091 bp, 13 predicted proteins | sample PEATcosm2014_Bin_36_FD_119763 | JGI IMG/M metagenome (GOLD analysis project Ga0181529, IMG submission 119763) | Peatland microbial communities from MTU Mesocosm Facility, Houghton, MI, USA - PEATcosm2014_Bin10_30_metaG | ecosystem: Environmental > Terrestrial > Soil > Wetlands > Peat | place...
CGAAGAGGGTAAGCTTCATGGAGTGGGGGTTCCTTCCGCTAGGGTTGGTCTTGGTAACCCTATTCTAACGTTCGGATTCCCCACACATAAATGCACCTAAAACCGGAATTCTGCAAGAGGCTCTAGAGGCAAAATATCTCCCCGGCTACCTTCCAGTTCCCCCCACGGTCATCTTATCCAGCTTGATGGTGGGCATACCCACGCCGACGGGGACGGACTGGCCGTCTTTGCCGCAGGTGCCGATGCCTTCGTCCAGCTTGAGATCGTGGCCGACCATGGAGACGTACTTGAGGGCTTCGGGGCCGTTGCCGATCAGCGTGGCGTCGCGGACCGGGGCGGTGATCTTGCCGTCTTCGATGAGATAGGCTTCGGAGGCGGAGAAGACGAATTTGCCGTTGGTAATATCCACTTGGCCGCCGCCGAAGTTGACCGCGTAGAGGCCGCGCTTGACGGAGCGCAGAATGTCGGCGGGGTCGTCGTCGCCGGCCAGCATATAAGTATTGGTCATGCGCGGCATGGGAATGTGCTGATAACTCTCGCGGCGGCCGGAGCCGGTATTCGCCGCGCCGGTGAGTCGCGCGGAGAGCTTGTCGGTAAGATAGCCGCGCAGAACGCCGCCTTCGATGAGCACCGTCTCCTGGGTTGCCGAGCCTTCGTCGTCCACGTTGAGGGAGCCGCGGCGGCCGGCCATGGTTCCGTTGTCCACCACGGTCACTTTGGAGCTGGCCACCGATTGGCCGATCAGACCGGCGAAGGCCGAAGTCTTCTTGCGGTTGAAGTCGGCTTCCAGGCCGTGGCCTACGGCTTCGTGCAGCAGAATCCCCGGCCAGCCGGGGCCGAGGACGACTTCCATCTCGCCGGCCGGAGCGGCGATGGCGCCGAGTTGTAGAATCGCGCCGCGGGCGGCCTCGCGGGCCAGGCGCTCCGCGCTTTTACTCCCTGTGAATTGTTCGAGTCCCGCTCTTCCGCCGCCTCCCGCCGAGCCTTTGGTTGTAATCGCGTCTTCTTTGGCGATGACGAAGACGTTGAGCCGGCAGAGGGGCTGGGTATCGCTGGCGAAGGCGCCGTCGGAGGCGGCGATGAGGATGCGGCGCAGTTCCTCCGAGTAACTTGCACGGACTTGCACGATACGGGGGTCGAAGGCGCGGGCGGCGCGGTCGGCTTGCAGGATCAGTTCCAGCCGTGCGGCCAGGTCCAGATCGAATCCGCCCAGAGGCACGGGATAAAGATTGGCGACTGGAGCCGCGACGAAGCCTTGCGCGGTCTGCGTGGCCGGGCCGGAGGCAATCAACGCGGCGGTGCGGGCGGCGTGGAGCAGGCGTTCGGGGCTGAGGTTGTCGGTGTATGCGTAGCCGGTGCGTTCGCCGGAGAGGACGCGAATGCCGCAGCCGAGGCTGGTTCCCTGGCTGGCGGATTTGACGATCTGCTCGTCGACTCCCAGCGAGGTGGCGGTGACGGACTCGAAGTAGAGGTCGGCATAGTCGCCGCCGGCTGAGAGAGCCTCGCCGAGACAGCGCTCCAAGAGGCGCTCGGAGAGACCGAATTTCTCGAAAAAATATCGCCGGTGACTGGGGCGCGGGGAAGCGGCCGGATTGTTCATCGTGGTTTCAGTTTACGCCGGATTGTCGGTATGAAGAGATGACTCCAGAAAAGGCCGGAAGCATTTTTACTTTCAAGTGGCCGGAAAAGCCGGTTGAGATTGACTAGCCTGCATCTGTCCAGCAGGTTCACTTTACTGTATTATTTTCAATTGGTTGGCGCACATAGAATAGCTCTTCGCAGGGATTTCGTTGATGGAGCTTCTAGGCAATGAGCGCTACAAAATCGTCTGCATCGGATGTTTCAATCGGGAGAAATCGTCTGCAAGCTACTGATAAATACGGTCGGAGAGAGAGGATTTGAACCTCCGCCCCCAACAGTGAGGAATCGGTATTGTGGGACTAATGTGGGGTTGACAATCACCCGTGGCTCTGCTCGCTTCCGTCTTCTTTAGCGCGGTCCGCACTATGCCTCCATGGCCCCTCCTGGCACCTCATTGCTGGCATTAATCTTGCACTGTTGCACTTCGAAGTTGAAACCAGCGTGTTGAAAAAATCGAAGGCAATTATCCCTTGACAACAAGTAGAAGATATGGCATACTTATTTCATCATGGTGAAGCGCAAACAGACCAATACGATTCCACCTCAACAGCGGTATACCATAGCGGATTTTAACTCTGATTTCCCTAATGATGAAGCCTGCCTAACGCACATCTTTCTATCGCGTTGGCCAGGCGGCATTACGACCTGCGACAAATGCCATATAGAACGCAAGCACTACCGCGTGACGGGACGCACGGCCTACGCTTGCGATCACTGCGGGAATCACATTTATCCGCTTGCCGGGACGATCTTTGAAAAGACGACGACCCCGCTACGCATCTGGTTTTATGCCATGTACCAGATTGGTTCTACTCGTTGCGGAGTAAGCGCAAAGCAGATTCAGCGTGAAACCGAAGTGACGTATAAGACGGCATGGCGCATTTTTAAGCAGATTCGCACCCTGATGTCTGAAGATATTCAACTGGAGGGTTCATCAGTTGAGATGGACGAAACCTATGTGGGCGGCAAGCGCCGCAATGGACTCAAAGGCCGTCCGGGTGGTCAAGATGGAAAAAAGACTTGTGTGGTGGGGGCTGTAGAGCGCAATGGCCGAGTGATTGCCGTTGCCTCTAGCGATGCTTCCCGCAAGACGCTTCATGGAATTGCTAAGGAATTCATTCTGCCGGAATCAACTGTATACACGGATGAGTGGAATGGTTACAATGGCTTGGAAAAGATTAACGGCTACCAGCATCGCCGTATCAATCACAGTGCTGGTGTTTACGTCATTGGTGAGACGCACACAAATACGATTGAGGGTTTCTGGAGTTTGGTAAAGCGCGGAATCGGCGGGGTTTATCATTCGGTCAGCAGGAAGTATTTGCCGACCTACCTTGACGAGTACAGCTTCCGCTACAACCGTCGGACGGCGGGTCAGCCAATGTTCACTTCGCTCTTGGCTGAGGTTTCTGAGCGGGCGTCGTAATAGCCCGCTTTAACAATGATTGGAAGTCCTCCCGCGTGAACGGGCGTGACTGTGATTCCTGCGTTTTCGTTGATGTCGAACTGTTTCCGCTCTGCATCGTGTGATCTCGGCTCCTACACCGAGGCCAACATGCGGCCCAATCCAAGTATACCACGGAGGTTTTATGGGATTGGCTGAGACGATTTGTATGAGGGTGGGAGAGCAGGATAAGATCGACTTCTCTGATTTCGTAGGGGCGCTCAATAATTTCTTGGGTCTATTGAAAGATGTAGATTCCGCAGTTGCCAAACGCAAGAGCGGTAATCTCCATTGGCGCGTTACGTCATTGAGAAAAGACCCAATTCCGATTGTTGGAGTGACCCCTTTTCAGCGACGCACTGTTGAGGACATCAGCTCAAAAGTAGAGCGCCAAGTGCTTACCAATATCGACAGCCTCACCGCAAATGGGGAACGCAACAATTTCTTTTCCGACTCTGCTCTTTCTAGGGTTGAAAGAATTGCCAAGACCACGCCGAGAATCGGTGCTTCTGTGATTTACATTGATACGCAAGAGGAAGTTAAGTTTTCGACCACCATTCATCAGCAGACTCTTGCTCACGTCCGCGATCTCACTGACGTAAAATCGCGTTCTTTCGGAACCGTATGTGGTGTCCTCGGGTCTATTTCAATTCGCAATGGAAACGAGTTTCGCGTGTGGGATGAAGACACTGGCCGTCCTGTGCGATGTAACTTTGCGAGGAACGAGGAAGCTAGAATAAAAGAGCTGCTCCGCTCGCGTGTCATGGTTACGGGAACGATCAATGCAAATCGCTATGGATTGCCACTGAATGTCAATCCAATTGAGTCCATAAACTTGTCCACTATGGGCGATTTACCAACCATCGAGGAAATGGCCGGATTAGTGCCTGATTTTACTGGCGGCCTGTCCTTGAAACAGTTTTTTGAGGAGATGGATTGATGCCTACAAATCCTCGATACTACTGGGATACAAGCTGCTTTATCAGTTATCTCAGCTCAAATCAGGAATGGAATCGTCACGGCATTTGTTTGGATGTTATGAAGCACGCCAAAGAAGGCACAATCGACATCTACACTTCCTGTTGGACGCTCGTTGAGACGATTAGGCCGCGAGACAAATACATCCCAGAGGCTTTGCCTGAGTGGTCTAAGGCACTTGGGCAAACCGACGAAGATGGGAAACCTATATACCCTGATGCAAAAGGACAACTTGAACAAATATGGGCATATTACAAGAGAAATACCATGCCATCTCGTCTTCTCTCAACGGAGCAAGCGGAAAAGATAAAGCTGATGTTTCAATGGGCATGGATAAGAAAGATTCAAGTTGTGCCGACTATTGCCGCACACGCAGCCGAGATAGCTAGACAATACAATATGAAACCAGCCGATTCCCTACATGTTGCGTCCGCATTAGCGCGGGGATGTGAATCTCTATACCGTTGGGACCGAGACTACGAGAAAATCAACCATTTGATTCAGTCCAAAGAGCCAGTAAGGATTTCTCCCCCGGACTTGCTGTCGGAACTTCCACCGCCCTCAAACTAGAGATAACTTGTTCTGAGGGGATAATTGCCAAATCGAACTATCATTTTGATTCTTGAGGACGCCGAATACGGGAACTTGGGAATTTTCGGTTTTCAGGCAGTCGGTCCTCGAAAAGGTCGCGGCTATCCGATGATTGTTGAACGGTGGGCTTGGTCTCCCCGTGGATCGCTTCCTGCGATCCTGTGCCGGTACCCACCGCCCCGTAACGCAAAGGATTCCCCGGCGCAAGATTGCGAAAAAAAGCCGTCTCGCCGGGGGCTATAGTGAAAGCTGGCGATTCTCACGACCTGCTCGGGCGTGATGAAACAAAGCGGCAGCGAAAAAACTCGATCCTTTGGATGGGCGGACGACGCGCCTGCGGAATCCGGACTCCGGCGTGTGCGTGGGAGTGTGCCTCCCACCGGACGCACGTTGCCTGGGATGCCTCTGGAGATGGAGGACGTGGATGGCGGCGAACCGCCTAGCCTCAGCCGCGCCCGCGCCGGTGGGCAGCGCTTCGATGGCGTGCGGGCGGGTCGTACCTGGTGGCGTCCGATAGGGGCGCTGGGGCGCGTGTTGTTGGGAGTTTGCCTTCTGGCCGTGCTGGGTGGGCTGGCTGCATCCGCCCTCTTTCTCAAGAACTGCTTGGCTACCGATTCCCGTTTTCGCATTGCCGGGGCGGACCATATTGAAGCCGTGGGACTTACCGAGGTAAGCCGGGCGCGGATGCTGCCTGTATTTGGCGAGGACATCGGGCGTAATATATTCTTTGTCAATCTCACGGACAGGCGCAGACAATTGGAAGAGATTCCCTGGGTGGAGCGGGCAACGGTGATGCGGTTGCTTCCGGATCGGATTCGAGTCCAAGTAGTGGAGCGCAGGCCGGTGGCTTTTGTGCGTCAAGGGCAACAGATTGGCCTGGTGGATGCCAGCGGTGTACTGCTGACCATGCCGGCGGCGATGATGGCTCTGCATCGCTATTCGTTCCCGGTCGTTACCGGAATCGAAGCCGGAGATCCTTTGCCCGCGCGCAAGGCGAGAATGGCGGTTTACGAGCGGATGCTGGTCGATTTGGATGCGAATGGCCAAAGGCTCTCCGAGCAGATATCCGAGATTGACCTGACCGATCCCGAGGATGCGCGTGTGCTGATGCCGGAGCAAGGGGCCGACATTCTGGCTCACTTCGGCGAAGACCGCTTTCTGGAGCGTTACCAGCGCTACAAGGCGCATATCGCCGAGTGGCGGCAGCAGTACCCAAAGCTGGTGGCGGTGGATTTACGGTACGATCGACAGGTTGTGTTGGAGATGGATACCGGTGCCGGCGCCGCCGGTGCCGATTCGACAGCGACGAGCGATCGAACGGAGGCGAACGCGGAGGCTGCCGACGCATCGGCCGGAGATGCGGCGGGAACGGCTCAAGCCGAAACGAAAGCGCCTTTGGCGGTCAAGGTCAAGGTGACAAAGCCGGCCAAGATAGCGGGAGCAAGGAGAGCCGTCAAGGCGAGGATCGCCGCGGCAAAAGCGGGCAAGAAGCGCGCGGCGGCCAAACGCGCCGCGCTGAACGCGAGCAAGAGAAAGACCGCCTCAGCCCCACCCCAGGCTGAGGTTGCGCGACAAGGTCAGTGAATGGAATGAGCCAGAAGCAGGACAAACTTATTGTAGTGTTGGACCTCGGCAGCGCCTGGACCCGCATACTGGCGGCGGACCAGATTGAGGGGTCGTTGCGCTATTGCGGACATGGGATGGTGGAGTCTGCCGGGATGCGCAAGGGGCTTATCGCCGAACTTGCGCCAGCGGCCAAGGCGGTGAAGGCGGCCTGCGAGCTGGCCGAGCGGGAGGCGCAGGTCAATATCGACGAATGCGTGGTGGGCGTGGGCGGGCCGCATATTCGCGGGCTTAACACCAATGGGGGAATCGAACTGGGCAACCGGATGCGGGAGATTGCCAGCGAGGATGTGCGCGCCGCTGTGGAGCGGGCGCGGGCCGTCGAGCGGCCGCCGGATCGCGAGATTTTGCATCTGTTGCCCCGCCAGTTCATCCTCGACGACCAGCCCGGCATCTTCGACCCGGTGGGCATGGTGGGCGCCCGGCTGGAGGTGGACCTGCATATCGCCACGTGCTCTGGAAGCGCGCTGCAAAGCACCGTCACCTGCGCCAACCGCGCCGGATTGGAGGTTACCGAGGCGGTTCTGGAGTCGCTCGCCGCCGCCGAGGCCACGCTCTCGGCCGACGAGCGGGAGTTGGGCGTGTGTCTGGTGGACATCGGCGCCCACTCGACAGAATTGGCGGTTTTTTTCGAGGGCGCCGTGGCGCACACCGCTTCGGTGCCCATTGGTGGAGCGCATTTCACCAACGATCTGGCTGTGGGCTTGCAGATGCCTGTGGCCCAGGCCGAGGAACTGAAAAAGGAGTACGGTCACGCGGTGGTGACGGCCCTGCCCCAGCAGGCGGAGATCGAGATCGCCACTCCGGAACCGCATACCCTGCGGTTGCGCAACATTGCCGAGATACTCGAGCCGCGCGCCCGCGAACTGCTTTACTTCGTGAAGGATAGCCTGCGCTTGGGGGGGGTGCTGGATGCCCTCGGCGCGGGTTGCGTTCTTACCGGCGGGGGCGCTATGCTGCCCGGTATGCTGGATGTGACCGAGAGCCAATTGCGGGTTCCGGCGCGAACCGGACGGCCCGTTCGGATTTCAAATCTGCCCGCCGAACTGGTTCATCCAGGCTTTTCCACGGCCATCGGGATGCTCTTGTATACCCACCGCACCAGAGCCACGCGCGCGGCCGAGATACACAATCTGCGCACCCGCCTGCGCGCTCTTTTCGCAGCCAGTTTTTGATCCTTCGCCGTCTTTGGCCACAGAGGAGCAGTCATGGAACAGCAAGGCAACGAATCCCAAGGGAACGAATCCGAGGATATGCGCATCCAGTTTCACGAGGAAGTCATGCAGCCTGCTCGCATCAAGGTCATTGGCGTGGGCGGTGGCGGCGGCAACGCCGTCAACCGCATGATCGCCGCTGAGATGGAGGGTGTGGAGTTCATCGCCGCCAACACCGATGTCCAGGCCCTCAAGCTCTCTCAGGCTCCGGTCAAGCTGCAACTGGGCGTGCGTCTCACCGCCGGTTTGGGCGCGGGTGCCAATCCCGACGTGGGCCGCCGCGCCGCGCTTGAGGACTCTGAGAAGATCATCGAGGCGCTGGAAGGCGCGGATATGGTCTTCGTCACCGCCGGTTTGGGCGGCGGCACCGGCACCGGCGCCGCCCCGGTGATTGCCTCTCTGGCCAGCGAGATGGGAATCCTGACCGTGGCCGTCATTACCTGCCCCTTTGCCTTCGAGGGCAAACGGCGCCGCCAGCAGGCCGAGCGCGGCCTGCAGGAGCTGCTCGAAAGCGTGGACACGGTGATCGTGATCCCCAACGAGAAGCTGCTAGCCGTGGCCAAGGACGCCGGCTTCTTCGAGAGTTTCCGCATCGCCGACGACGTGCTGCGCCAGGGCGTACAGGGCATCTCCGACATCATCACCATTCCCGGCATCATCAACCGCGACTTCGCCGACGTGAAGACCACCATGGCTGGCATGGGCCACGCGGTGATGGGAACGGCCATCGGCAGGGGCGAGAATCGGGCCATCGAGGCCGCCGAGGCGGCCATGGCCTCGCCGCTGCTGGAAGAAGGCGCCATCGACGGCGCCCGCGGCATCCTCATCAACATCACAGGCTCCAGTTCCCTCAAACTCTCCGAGGTCAACCAGGCCTCGTCTCTGATTCAGGAGGCGGCGCACGAGGATGCCAATATCATCTTCGGCGCGGTCCTGGACGAGAAGATGGGCGAAGAGGTCAAGATCACCGTCATCGCCACCGGCTTCCGCGATCAGTTGCCGGAGCGGAGGGCGAGGATGCTCAACATCGAGCGGTTGCCGGCGGCCTCTGTGCCCGTGGTGGCGCCCGGCGATTGGCATGAGCAGGCCCCCGCGCTCGATTCCGGTCCCCGGCCCTTCTTGAGCCAGGATGAAGATCGGAATGAGCAGGCTATGGAGACCCGTGAGCCGGTATTTTTTCCCGCATCCGCCCCGGAGGAGGGCCACTCGCCCGACGCGACTCCGCCTGTCGAGCCATCCACCGAATATCACCCCGTGGAGCCTCTCGAATCGTTCCGCCCGCAGTTTGCCGAGCTTTCCGATGCGCCCCCCGCACCGCTTTATATCCCGCACAGGAGCGACGATGCCAACCAGCCCGGCGACGGAAACGGTCCAACCGAGTCCGGGGATCGCGTCGAGCAGCCCGCCGCCCATTTTCCGGATTCCTATGAGGAGTCGCAGCGGGATTTGGACGTTCCAGCCTTCATGCGCCGGTTGCGCTTTTAGAGCGTCCGCAGGGATGGCGTGAACTTTTTGAAAGTGTCGCGGGCGTCGCTGTTCCGCATGGCCGAGTTATCCCCGCTCTCACCAACTATGCAGCCATTCTTCGTCACGGCCAATTCGCACCGGCGCGTGGAACAACTCGCTGAGCCGCGCCTCTGTGAGCAGTTCCTGGCGCGGCCCGTCGCCCACGATGCGCCCGCCACGCATCAGAATCATCCGCTCGATCTCCGGAAGAATGTCGCCCAGATGATGGGTTACCAGCGCCAGCCCCGTTCCCTCGCCGGCCAGCCGCCGCAACGTCTCGCGCAGTTCCCTTTGCGCGGCCAAATCTAGCCCGTTCGACGGCTCGTCCAGCAGCAGTTGGCGAGGCCGATGGACCAGCGCCCGCGCAATCAGAATCCGCCGCTTTTCGCCGGCCGACATCTCGCCCACAAGCCGATCCTTCAGATGCAGCGCCTCCATCCGTTCCAGCGCCTCCACGGCCCGCTCCCGCATCTCGTCGGTTACGAGCAGATTGGGCCACAGCGTCGAAGCCGAAAAGAAGCCTGCGACGACCGCGTCCAGTCCCGAAGTCGCGGCGGTTCGCTTCCCCGGCAACTCCGCGCCCGTCAAACCCTCCGCGACCACGCCGAAATGCTTGCGCAACTGCGTCAAATCCCAGCGTTCGCGGCCGAAGATGCGCATCCTCATGCCAGGGCGCGCGATCGGGTAAATCTGGCAGCTCATGGCCAGAATCAGCGTGGACTTTCCGCATCCGTTCGGCCCCAGAATCGCCACGTGCTCCCCGGCGCGGATCGTCAGGTTCACGTCGCGGAGCACCACCCGGTCGCCGCGCGCCACATTCACATTGCGCAGTTCCAGGAACTCGGCTGCTACGTTTTCGGTTGCTTCGGGCTGGGATGGCTGGTCGCCGCGCATGAATATCCCCGGGGATTCCAGAGTATCCCAACGGCATCCGGCGGAGAAGATTTGCAGGAGCGGGGCGGGACTCCCTCGGCAATGGGACAGTTTGGATTTCCTAATTTCTGCCGAAGGCGGGTGGCCCGGTCATCGCCCCTGAAGAACCACGGTGAGCGAAGAGAAGCTGTGCCCCGTTCATCGCGTTCTTTGCGATGAGCGGGCGTTGCGCTAAGATGGGCGGGTGGCCCCGGTCTCGGTGAGATTTCCAAACCACGTTGAGGGTGCCCCCGGTCCCTTGCATTTGGGGACCGGGGAGGTAGGCAACGTGCTCAACGATGGCAGGTGGCCCGGTCATCGCCCCTGAAGAACCACGGTGAGCGAAGAGAATCTGTGCCCCGTTCATCGCGTTCTTTGCGATGAGCGGGCGTTGCGCTAAGATGGGCGGGGTGGCCCACATCTGCCCCTCACCAAATAACTGGGTGGCCCACATCTCGATTTTGAGATGTGGGATGTAGCAAGGTTTTTCCCCGTCTCGTGGTAGTAAATGTGCGGTCGGAGCGATCCGCAAGCCGGTTTTTTTCTGCGCGGAGCGTCTTTCTTTCGAATCCCGACGAGTTTTCCCAACCCGCATTGCGCGCTTTTCAGGCGCTTTGCCGAGAATAGCCTCCCTCTGGCGCACGATTGAAGCAGTCGATGGAGCGGCGCTTTTCTGATCCCTGACCCCTGGTGAAGCCGTCCCGAAACTATCGCATTCTATGTCACGAAAAGCGCTTTTCTCGCGTTCGCTAACAGCCGTCCCATCAACCGTTTGCCCAAAAATCGACTGGACCGAAAACACCGAAATATTCGCGATTTTGGCTGTGAAACTGTGGAGGCCTATATAACTCCTCCATAATCAATGCTTTCCGTGGCCACCCTCCACAGAAACACAGAATCACAGAAACTGTGAAACTGTGGACCCTATGCTAACTTACCTATAATCAATAACTTTCAACAGTACGCTCCACAGGAACACAGAAACTGTGTTCCTGTGCCCGCGCTTCCTTGCCTGTACGAGTCGAGATCATCCATGATTCAATCCGCAAACCGCGCCAGTTGCTCCGTTGTTGGCCTGGACGCGGCCATCGCGGAGTTGGGGACAGAAAGCTCCCAAAGTGGCGCGGCTGCTGGAGCAAAGCGGCGAGGAGGTTCCGGACGTTTATGCGCTGCCGGAGGCGCATTGCAAGCGAATGCGGACCACGAATATGCCGGAGCGGCAGTACCAGGAGTTGAAGCGCAGGACGCGAGTGGTGCGGGTCTTTCCGCATGAGCGGTCGCTGTTGCGGCTGATCGCGGCGCCGCTGATGGAGACCAATCAGGAGTGGATGGGCCGGATCTACCTGCGTATGGAGGAGCCAGGGGACGGCCCGGAAAGTCCAGTTATAAACGAGGAGAAGGCACGTGCGCCGCGGTACACTGTTCGCCTATGATCCACGATGGCAAGAGCCGCAAACTTCCTTTCGACGCCGACGAGGCGGTGGCGCATCTGCGCGTGAGCGATGCCAAACTCGGATCGCTAATCGAGCGTGCCGGACCGTTCACGCTACGGCTTGATCCTTCTCCGTCGCCGTTCGAGTCGCTGTTGGAGTCGATCCTCTACCAGCAGTTGCACGGCAAGGCGGCGGCGACCATCCACAGGCGGGTGCTGGAGTATTTCGGCGGCGATCCGTCGCCGCAACTGCTGCTCGATACGCCCGACGAGCCGCTACGTGCCGCCGGAGTCTCCGGCAACAAAATCAAGGCGCTGCGCGATCTCGCGGCTCGCACTCTGGACGGGACCGTGCCCACTCATGCGGCGATCAAGAAGATGAGCGACGCGGAGATCCTCGCCCGGCTGACCGAGGTGCGCGGCATCGGTCCGTGGACGGTGGAGATGCTCTTGATCTTTCGCTTGGGACGCCCGGACGTGCTGCCGGCGACCGACTACGGGGTGCGCAAGGGGTATGCGCTCACCTTTTTGCGGATTCCCAAGACCCGTCCGCTAGCCGCCGAAGACCTCCCGCTTCCGGAGGTTTTGCTGAAGAGGGGAAAACGCTGGGCGCCGTTCCGCTCCGTGGCCTGCTGGTATTTGTGGCGGGCCTGCGATCTGACCACCGAGAAGGCATCGGGCGGACGGGCAAGCCGGTCTTAAATCCGATTGGCCTACAATAGGTCCAACAGCCCGGATCGCCGGCAGGGGTATAGGTTCGCATGGGCCCGAGTCAACGGTTTGTCTGCATTCACGGTCACTTTTACCAGCCGCCGCGCGAGAATCCGTGGCTGGAGACGGTCGAGACCCAGGACTCCGCCGTGCCCTACCACGACTGGAACGAGCGCATCTGCGCGGAGTGCTACGCCACCAACGGGGCGGCTCGGATTCTCAACACCAAAGGGCTGATAACCCGCATCGTCAACAATTACGCGCGCATCAGCTTCAACATCGGTCCCACACTTCTGAGTTGGCTCAAGGAAAACGCGCCGCGGACCTACCGGATGATCCTGGACGGCGAACGGCGCAGCCGCAAGAACTTCGGCGGTCACAGTTCGGCGATGGCGCAGGTTTACAACCACATCATTTTGCCTTTGGCCAGTCGGCGCGACCGCGTCACGCAGATCCGCTGGGGCATTGCCGATTACGAGCAACACTACGGCGCTCCGCCGGAGGGAATGTGGTTGGCGGAGACAGCGGCGGATACCGAGTCGCTGGAGTTGCTGGCCCAGAACGGGATCAAATTCACGCTGCTTGCGCCGCATCAGTGCAAGCGAGTCCGCGCGCTTAGGGAGGGGGCGAACTGGACCGATACGACGGGCGCGACGGTGGATACGCGCCGCCCGTACCTGGTCCGCTTCGCCTCCGGGGCTTCGATCGCGGTCTTCTTTTACGACGGCCCGGCCTCGCGGGCGATCGCCTTCGAGGGGCTGCTGAACTCCGGCGAATACTTAGCCGCGCGGCTCAAGGCGGGCTTCAAGGACGGCCTAGGCCCGCAACTGGTTCACGTGGCCACCGACGGGGAATCGTATGGCCATCATCACAAGTACGGGGAGATGGCGCTGGCCTATGCGCTGCGTCTGCTGGAGCAGGATCGCAGCGTCAAACTGACCAACTACGGAAACTTTCTGGAACAGTTTCCACCCGAGTACGAAGCGGAGATCGTGGACGATACGTCGTGGAGTTGCGCGCACGGGATTGAGCGCTGGCGCTCGGACTGTGGGTGCAACGGCGGCAAGCCGGGCTTCAATCAGGCATGGCGAAGGCCCTTACGGCAGGCGCTGGATGAGCTGCGCGACGCCCTTGTCCCGCTGACGGAACAGGAGGGCGCAAAGATATACAAGGACGTGTGGGCCGCCCGCGACGGCTATATCGACGTGATTCTCGACCACAGCCCGCAGACGGTGGAGCGATTCTTCCGCAAGCAGCAGAGCCACCCGCTCTCCGTAGCCGAGCGGGTGCGGGCGCTGGAGTTGATGGAGATGCAGCGCCACGCTCAACTGATGTACACCAGCTGCGGATGGTTCTTCGACGATATATCGGGCATTGAGACGGTGCAGATTGTCGCCTACGCGGCGCGGGTATTGCAACTTGCGCAGCATTTGTTTTCCGAACAGGCAGCGAAGCTGGAACCGGCGTTTCTGGAGCGGCTTTCTCAGGCCCGCTCGAATGTGGTCAGCGCCGGCGACGGGGCGCGCATCTACAAGGAACAGGTCAGTTCCCGGCAGTTGGGGCTGGAACAGGTGGCGGCGCACTGCGCGATCAGTTCAATCTTCTCGTCGTTTGCCGAGGAGACCGACCTCTTCTGCTTCCGCGTGTGGCGCAACTCCTGGGCCATCTTCACCTCCGGCCGCGGAAAGCTGGCGCTGGGACGGGCCAAGATCGTCAGCGCGGTCACTTCCGAGCAGCAGTCCTTCTCCTTCGCGGTGCTGCACTTCGGCGACCAGAACATCACAGCGGCGGTGAAGCCGTACAGCGAGGCTGACGCGGCCCAGTTCGAGGCTTTCTCAAGGGAGGCCGCCGAGCAGGTGCAACGCGCCAACTTCCCCGAGGTGATTCGTCTCCTGGATCGCTACTATGGCCACGTGGATTACTCGCTGACCTCTCTGTTCACCGACGAACAGCGGCGTATCGTGCAACTGATCCTCAGCTCGACGCTTCAGGATATCGAGAACTCGCTGACCACCATCTACGAGGATCACGCCAGCCTGCTGCACTATCTCTTTTCTGCCGGCCTGCCCAAGCCGCCCGCGCTGATGCTGGCGGCGGGGTTTGCGGTCAACGCCGGCTTGCGCCGCGCTCTCGATGCCGATCCCATCGATGTGGCTCAGTTGCGCTCCTTCCTCAGGCTGGCCAAGGCCGACCAGATTCCGCTGGAGACGGCCAACCTATCCTATAGCGCCGACCAGCGCATGAAGCGCGCCATGGTGGAGTTGCAAATGTCCTCCGGTTCGCTGGAGATGCTGGACCGGGCGCTGGCGCTGGCCAGGACGCTGGTCGAGTTGCCCTTCGAACTGAACCTTTGGCAGGCGCAGAATATCTGGTACGAGATTCTGCGCAGTTCCAGTTATTCCCTGACTGCCCTGGAGCGGGAAGACCGCCCGAGCTGGGAGAAGGATTTCAACGCGCTGGGCAGTTGCCTCACCATAGACTGCGCGGCCATCAGCGCGCAAGAACCGGCGGCGACGACCGCGGGCGACTGAGAAGACTGGCGCTCCGTGAACGAAATGAGTCGAAGTTTTCTAGCGGTTCGCAGGATAGAGCTTTCCATGCTTCAGCAAAAAGCGCTCACCGCGCCAGACGACGGTGTTCCCCGCAAATCCCGCGACCCATATGCCCGAGGCAATCAGATCGCGCAGCGGCAGAAGCCAAAGATTGGGCAAAACCTGACGGTCCCCCAGAACCGCCGCGCCGACCGTCATAGCCAGCGCCAGCCGCAGAAAAAGGCTCATTGCCAACAGCCAAATGCTGACTGGACTCAGCCCGCTGGCCAGCACATTGAGCAAGGCCCAGGCGAGTCCGTGGGTAAAGACGAGTCCCGCATAGCCCCAGGGGCGGGCGTCGCGGACGGTCCGCGCCCAACGCAACTGGTGATCGCAAAACCCGCCCCAGCGGTAGGAGGGAATGGCGGTCTCGACTGCCTCGGCGCTGAGAACCACGCGGTAGCCTGCCGCGGCCACCCGAGCGCCTAACTCGTAATCGTCGGCCAGGTGGTCCACCAGCGCCGCAAGGCCGCCGATTTTGTCGAGCGCCTCGCGCCGCAGGGCCAGCGTGGACCCAAGGCCGTAGCGCAGATCGCCTTCAATCGTCTTAGCGAGCAGCACTCCGGCCTGAAAATCGGTGGCGATGCCGAGCGCCTCGAGGCGCGAGGGGAGGGTGCCGTGGGCGCGGCCACGATAGAGAGCCGTTACCAGGCCGACCGGCGCAAAGGGCTTGCCGCCGTACCCAGGTTGAGGAGCGAAGCAGCCCATGATTCGCTTCAGGTAGTGGGGGGAGACGGAAATGTCGGAGTCGTTGATGAGCAGGAACTCGTGACGCGCATATGGGAGCAGCTGGACCAGAGTGCCAACCTTGCCGTTGCTTCCCAACCGCGCGGGGCACTCGATGAGGCGAATGGAGCGTTCGGGAAACTCCTCCTGGAGTTGCGCGACGGCGGACGCTGCCGGGTCGGTGAGCGAGGAGACGCCGAAGAGCAGCTCGTACGCGCCCGCGTAGTTCTGGCGGCAGTGGCCGCGAAAGGCATCGATCATGCCTGGATCCATGCCTTTGAGGGATTTAAGAATGCTTACAGCGGGGGTAAAGTCTGTCGGTGGGGTACGCCGCTCTGCTAAAAAGGCGCGCGCGGCAACCAGGGCGGCGAGAAAGTAGCCCATTCCGGCTACGGCCAGCACGGAGGTCAGAATTTCGATGGGTAGGGCTAAATCACGTGGCATACAGGGGTTAGTGTACCGGACGGAGACCGGAGGTAGAAGACGCGCTTAGGATGGGCCTCCATCCAACTGAAATCGAGTCTTGAGGCGCCCCAGGTTCCTTAACTTTCGAACCTGGGCGCCCCGTTTGCGATAGCTCTGTCCGCGTTCAGTCGGTTACGGTGAAGGTCTGCGTGTAAGTGCAGCCGCTGGCGACGTAAGTCGCCGTGTAAGTGCTGGTTGTCGTGGGCAGCGCGATGTTATCTATCTCGCGCGAGGTCGAGGTGAAGCCGTTCGGTCCC
>Ga0181529_10004084_pt1 | contig 16088 bp, 13 predicted proteins | sample PEATcosm2014_Bin_36_FD_119763 | JGI IMG/M metagenome (GOLD analysis project Ga0181529, IMG submission 119763) | Peatland microbial communities from MTU Mesocosm Facility, Houghton, MI, USA - PEATcosm2014_Bin10_30_metaG | ecosystem: Environmental > Terrestrial > Soil > Wetlands > Peat | place...
CCCCGGCTCGTCGTCGTCCATCTCGACGTCCTCGGGGAGCTCGGTGCGCCAGGGGAGCATGAGGTCAAAGACGATCTCCTGGATCGTCCAGAGCATGTCCATGATCTCGGTGATCTTGACGTGACGGCGGGCCAGGGTCTCGTCGACCTGACGGCAGGCCGTCTCATCGCCGGTGAGGCGGACCGCCTTGCGTGCGAACGTGAAGACCCGCTGGGCGCGCACGGCGACGTCCGGCGGAACCTCTTTCATCCCCTGGAGGTGCGTCTCCTCGCAGAGCTCGATAGCGGAGTCAACCCGCTCCACGAGCCGGCGGAGCCTGGTCCGCTCCACCACTTCGAGGTGGTGGCGCCGCCGGGCACGGTGAACCTCCTGGGTAGCGTTCTCGATGAGCAATACTTGTCTCCCCTGTGACCCGCGCCACCCGCCGTGTCGCGGTTCCGACCATAGGCTAGCCCGATCGGTCGTTGACATCAACAGCCACGCTGGTGTCAGATTGATGCATGGATCGCATCAATGCCGACCTCTTGCGTACTTTCATCGAAGTGGCGCGCCTGGAGCATCTGGGGCGAGCGGCCGAAGCGCTCCAGAACGACCAGTCCACCGTCAGCCGGAAGATCGTGCGTCTGGAGCACGAGGTGGGAGTGCCCCTCTTCGAGCGGATCGGCCGTTCGATCCGGCTGACCAAGGCCGGGCGGCGCTTCGTCGGTCGGGCCGAACGCATCCTCGGCGAGATGCGTGACGCCGTCGCGGAGGCGGCCGGCACCGTGTCGGCCGAGACCGGGGAGGTCCACCTCGGATTCCTTCATACGGTCGGAGCCCGCTGGCTGCCCGAGCGCCTCGCCCGCTTTCTCGACCAGTACCCGGGGGTGCGCTTCATCCTCGAGGAGGGGACCACCAGCGAGGTCGTCGCGGGCGTGCTGGACGGCAGCTTCGACCTGGGCATCCTGGGCCCCCCCCCGGCCAACACCCCGGAGCTGGAGCTGGTCCCGCTCTTCCGCGAGCGCATCGCGGTGGTGGTCCCGCTCGAGCACCACCTGGTCGGCCGGTCGTCGGTCACCCTCCGGGACATCGCCACCGAGCCACTGATCCTCCCCCGCTCGCGCTCCGGCCTTCGGCGGGTGATCGACGACGCCTTCGCCCGCCAGGGCTTGAGCGAGCGGGTCGCCTACGAGGGAGACGACTTCGCGATCGTGCAGGGACTGGCCGAGGCCGGGCTGGGGATCACCCTCCTGCCGATGCCCCTGCCCACCCCCTCCAGCCGGGTGGTGGTGATCCCGCTCCGCGACCCACCGATCGCCCGCACGATGGCGATCGCCTGGGACCGCCGCCGCACCCTGCCACCGGCAGCCCAGCTCTTCTGCCGCCGCATCGTCGAGGGGGCCACCGGGCCCGCCGGCCACACCGCCACCGGGTGACACCGGCTCCCGCTAGGGAGAGAGGCGGTTGAGATCCCGGGGGAAGAGGGTCGTCTCGCGGACGTTGGAGGCGTCCACGAGCTGGGCGACCCAGCGCTCGAGGCCGATGGCGAAACCACCATGGGGGGGCATCCCGTGCTTGAAGGCCATCAGGTACGCGGCGTAGTTCCCGGGGTCCTCGCCCCTGCCGACCAGAGCATCGACGTAGTCCTGGTAGCGGTGGAGCCGCTGGCCGCCGGTGACCAGCTCCATTCCCCGGAAGAGGAGGTCGAAACCCGCCGCGAAACCCGGCCGCTCCGGGTCAGGGTGGGTGTAGAAGGGCCGCTTGCTCATCGGAAAGCCGCGGACGAAGAGGAAATCCGAGCCGTGCTCGCGCTTTGCCCACTCCCCGAGCCAGCGCTCGTTGGCCGGCGAGAGGTCCGGCTCGTTGCTCAGGTCCTCGCCGGTGGCGGCGGTGATCATCGCCTGGGCGTCCAGGAAATGGACGTCGGGGATGGGCTGGGGGACCTTGGGCAGCTCCAGACCGAGCAGGGCCAGCGCTCCCGCGGCATCCCGCTCGACGGCGGCCAGCATGCTGGCGATGGTGTCGGTGAGCACGGCCATGACCGAGTACTCGTTCTCGATGAAGCCGACCTCGGCGTCCAGCGAGACGTACTCGTTGATGTGGCGGGCGGTGTCGTGCGGCTCGGCCCGGAAGACGGGCCCCACCTCGTAGACCCGCTCAAAGACGCCGACCATCACCTGCTTGTAGAACTGCGGGCTCTGGGCCAGGTAGGCGGTCTTACCGAAGTAGTCGAGGGCGAAGGTGGTGGCCCCCGACTCGGTGGCCGAGCCGACGATCTTGGGGGTCTGGATCTCTGTGAAACCGAGATTGCGCAGGCCGGAGCGGAAACCGGCCATGGAGGCGGCCTGGATGGCGAAATAGGCGCGGCGGCGGGGATGGCGGAGAGCCACCGGGGCGTTGTCGAGGATGGTCGGCAGCTGCGCCTTGATCACGGGGCGGTAGAGGTCAAAGGGCGGGGCCTCGTCGGCCTCCGAGATCACGGTGACCGCCGGGTCGTGGATCTCGACCCCACCGGGAGCCTGCGGCTCGGCCACCACCATCCCGGCGACACCGATCACCGACTCGTTCTGCAGCCGGGCGAGCCTCTCCACCAGCTCGGGATCCTGGACGACCACCTGGGCGGTCCCACGGGCGTCGCGAAGGATGAGGAAGCTGACCCCCGCGAGCCGGCGGAGCCGGTGGAGCCAGCCCTTGAGCTGCACCCGCTCACCGACGCGGTCGCTCAGATCGTCGGTCCAGACGCGGTCGGTGAGATGAGAGATCACGCGATGGGACTCCGGCTCCTGCTGGCGGCTTCTTGCACGACTGACCGGGCCGATTGTACCGGGGGAAAGTGCCGGGCCCGCCCGGGCGGGCGGGCTGAGCAGGCGCCGCCACCGTAGACTGAGCCACCAGTGATGGCCGCAATCCTCTTCGCCGCCGCCGCCCTCCTGGTCCTCGGCACGGCCGCCCTCGTCCTCGTGGCCCGAGGCCGGGTGGGACCAGCGCCTGTGGCCGCTCTGCCGCACAGCCCCACCCAGGTCCGCACCGAGGCCGCGGCCATCGTCGCCGCGGCCAGGACGGAGACCCTCGCCATCCGCGAGGCGACCACCGAGGAGGTTGCCGTCCGCAGCGCCGCTCTGGAGGCCCGCGAGGCCGCCCTGGCCGAGCGGGAGCGCACCTGGCGGGACCGCCGGGCCATCTTCGACGAGCGCCGCTTCGCCCACCGCAAGCGCCGGGAGGAGATCGACGCGCGGCTTGCCGAGGTGGTGACCGTTCGGGAGGAGGTTCGACGGACGGTCGCCGAGCGCGCCGCGGCGGACCGTGAGACGGCCGAGCGTCTGGTGCTGGAGAACCTGGAGGCCGAGCTGGAGGCGGAGCGGGCGGAGCGGGTGGGGCAGCTCGTCGCCGAGGAGACGGGCGAGCCCGAGGCCGCGGTCCGGACCCTCCTGGTGAGTGCGGTCGAGAGGCAGTCCGAGAGCCATGTCGACACCGCACCCCGCCCCTCCCCGATCAACCTCGAGGGACTCGACGAGACCCGTCGCGATCGGCTCCTCACCGCCCTGCAGGTGGTCGCAGAGTCCACCGGGACCGACCTTGGCGTCGACAACGAGCGGGAGCAGGCGACCCTCCGCGGTCTGGACCCGGTGGGGCGGGAGATCGCCCGGCAGGCTTCGATCGAGGTGCTCGACCGCAGCGTGCAGGCGGCGGACGTGCCGCCCCTCCTGCTCCGCACCCGCCACCGCCTCTCGGCAACCATCGCAGAGCTCGGCGAGCGCGCCATGTGGGAGATGGCGATGGAGGGCCGCCCGGAGCTCGCCGAGCTGCTGGGTGTCCTCCACTACCGCTTCTCATACGGCCAGAACGCCCTGCTGCACTGCAAGGAGACCGGCTACCTCTGCGGGGTCCTGGCGGCCGAGCTCGGCCTGACCCAGAGCACGGCCCGGGAGGCGGGCACGCTCCACGACATCGGCAAGGCGGTGGACCACGATGTCGAGGGCTCCCACGCCATCATCGGCGGCGAGCTGCTGCTCGTCCTCGGCGTCGACCCGACCATCGTTCACGCGGTCAAGGCCCACCATTTCGACGTGGAGCCGTCGACCGACCTGGCCATGCTCACCATCTGCGCCGACGCCATCTCGGCCTCCCGGCCCGGCGCCCGACGGGACACCCTGGCCGCCTATCTGGCCCGTCTCGAACAGCTTCAGGGCATCGCCACCCGGCATCCCCAGGTGGAACGGGCCTTTCCGCTCCAGGCGGGGCGCGAGGTCCGGATCTTCGTCAAGGCCGGCAAGGTCGCGGACCCGGAGATGCCCGCCCTGACCGGCGAGATCGCCCGCGAGATCGAGAGTGAGATGCAGTACCCGGGGGTCATCAAGGTGACCCTGATCCGCGAGACCCAGGCGATCGCGACCGCCCCAGTGCAGGTCGGCCGCAGCACCGAGCCGCTGGAGCCGGTCCTTGCCGGGGCGACGACCAAGCGGCGGCGGCGGCGCAAGAAGCGCAAGGGCGGCGGTGAGGGCGACGCGGCCGGGCCTCCCGGCGAGACCGGTCCAGCGGACGCCGAGTAGGCCGCCTGAGCCGCGGCTCGAAGGTCTCCCTCAGGCGCCGCGGAGGAAGGACACCATGACCTCCGCGGTCAGGCCGGGGTCCTCGTGAAAGAAGAGATGGCCGCGACCGTCGAACCAGTAGCGGCGCGCTCCGGGGAGCAGCTTGGTGAGCGCCTCCGCGTTGGCGAGCGGGACGAGCACGTCCTCGGTACCGTGGAGGACGAGGGCGGGCACGGCGATCTCGCCGAGGCGGTCGCCGATGTCGGCGTCCCGGGAGGAGCGGAACTGGGCGGTGAAGACGCGCCCCGGGATCGGGTGGGCGGCCCGGTAGGCCACCTCCTCGTCGATGAACTCGGGATGCTCGTGCTGAAAGCGCCCCGCGTAGAGGACGGTGCAGGCCATGCGGTAGGCCTCGGCCGGCGTCCGGGCGCCCCGCCCGAGAAGCGCGGCGGTCGCCTCGGGCTGCGCGGGGACGGCGGTGTGGCTCCCGGGACCGGTGGCGGCCAGGATCAGCCGGGTCAGCCGACCGGGATGGAGGACGGCGACGTGCTGGGCGGTGAGCCCCCCCATGGAGGCGCCGAAGAGATCGAAGGTCTCCGCCCCGCAGCCGCCCGCCACCTCGACGCAGTCCGCCGCCAGCCGAGCCATCGGATAGGGCCCGGGGGGGACATCGGAGTCACCGACTCCACGGGGGTCGTAGACGATGACCCGGTGGTGCCGCGCCAGCGCGGAGACGATCGGTGCGTAGACGCGCCGGGTCGCCCCCAGCCCCGGGATCATGAGCAGGGGCTGGCCGTCGCCATGGACGCTCACGGCGAGCTGGACACCGTCGCTCGTGACCACGTGCCGGGCGGAAACAGGCGGAGCCACGGCTCCCGATCGTAGGGCACGGCGCGGGACGGCCGGCACCGGGCGGTCGGTGCCCGGATTGCCGGTGCGAGACGGGTGCGGCAAGCGATGCCCGGTGATGGGACCGCATCCGGCGGGGGACGCGCCACCATTGACCCGTGCCACGACTCTTCGTCACCCGGGATCAGATAGCCGACGGCAAGCTGGTGATCGACGGTGCGGCCGCTCGCCATCTCGCCGGGTCCCTCCGCATCGAGCCAGGGGAGCTGATCCAGGTCGTCGATGACGCCGGCGAGGAGCACGGGGTCAGGGTCGCCTCGGTGGCGCGAGCTCGGGTGGCCGGCTCGATCGTCTGGTCCCGCCCGGCCTCGGGGGAGCCCCGCCTTCGCCTCGAGGTCGTCCAGGGTCTGATCCGGGAGATCGACGAGGTGGTGGCCGGCCTGGCCGAGGTCGGGGCCGCCGCGATCCGCCCCATCGTCGCCGCACGCAGCGTCACGCGACCCGACCCCACACGGGCCGCGGCCCGGCTCCGCAGGTGGGGCGAGATCGCCCGCGAGGCCGCCGAGCTGGCCCATCGTGGCGCCGTCCCCCGGGTGGCGGCGCTCACCGACCTTGCGGGAGCGCTGGCCGAGCTGCCCGAGAGCGCGCGTATCCTCGCCTGCATGGTGGACGCGGCCGTCCCGCTGGCCCGGCTGGAGGTCGATGCGGCCCGGCCCGCGGCGCTCGTGATCGGTCCCGAGGGTGGATTCGACCCCGGTGAGGCCGACCGCCTGCGGGAGGCCGGCGCCGAGATGGTTCACCTGGGCCCGCGCGTGCTGCCCGCACGACGGGCCGCCATCGTGGCCGCCGGGCTTCTCCTCGCCCGTGCCGGAGACCTCGATCACGGGCGCTGAGCTGCGGACGGCGAGCGCCGGGGCTGTCGCCGGACCGCTGCGGGTTGCCCTCACCACGCTCGGCTGCAAGGTCAACTACGCGGAGATGGCCGAGCTGGCGGGGCGGCTCGCCGGACTCGGCTGCGAGGTGGTCTCCGAGAACGAGCCCGCCGACGTCCGCGTGCTCAACTCGTGCGCGGTCACGCTCCAGGCCGACGCCACCACCAGGCAGCGGCTCCACCGGCTGCGCCGGCGCGATCCGGGCTGCCACCTCATCCTCACCGGCTGCTCCGTGGACGCCAATCCAGACCGCTACCTGGCGGCCGGGAGCGATGGCGCGCCGGCCGTCGCGGGGCTGGATGCGATCTTCGCCAACAGCGAGAAGCCGCGCATCGCGGACCACGTCGCCGCCCTCGCGGCGGGACGCGGGGAGCCGCCCAACCACCTGCCGCCGGCGGGACTGCGCAGCCGCGCCTTTCTCAAGGTGCAGGACGGCTGCGACCACCGCTGCACCTACTGCGTGGTGTGGCGGACCCGGGGAGCGTCGGCCAGCGTTCCCGAAGAGGTGGTGATGGCCCGGGCTCGGGCCGCGGTGGCGTCCGGCCACGCCGAGGTGGTCCTGACCGGCGTCGACCTGGGCAGCTACGGGCGCGACCTGGGATCCGACCTGACGGCCCTGGTGGGCCGCCTCCTCGAGGGCCTCGACGGGACGGCGCGGATTCGGCTCAGCAGCATCAACGCCAACGACATCCCGGAGCGACTGGTCGAGCTGAACGGCGACCCGCGGCTGTGCAGCCACTGGCACATCCCGCTCCAGAGCGGGAGCGACCGGATGCTCCAGGCCATGCACCGCGGTTACCGGCGCCAGCGCTACCTGCGGGTGGTGGAGAGCCTGCGCCGTCAGGACCCCCACACCGAGCTGACCACCGACCTGATGGTGGGCTTCCCGGGAGAGAGCAACGAGGACCACGAGGCCACGCTGCGCCTGATCGACGAGGTCGAGTTCCTCGGCTGCCACGTCTTCCGCTACTCGCCGCGCCCCGACACGGAGGCGGCTCGTCTCCTGCCGCAGGCCGACGACGCGCTCCTGAGATCGCGCAGCACCGAGGTCCGCCGGGCCGCGGCGGCGAGCGCCCTCCGGCGCCGTCAGGGAGCGGTCGGCCGCCGGCACCGGGTGGTCTGGGACCGGGTGGCGGCCGGGGAGGCACACGGCCTCACCGACGGATACCACGAGGTGGTGGCGGACCCCGCCGGGGGGACCAGGACGGGGCAGATGCAGACCGTGCTGGTCACCGGGGTCGAGGGCGATCTGCTGCGCGCGAGCATCCTCCCGGAAGCCGGCGGGGACGAAGGCTGATGCGCGTCGCCGTGGTGGTCCACCCGCGGGCCGGGAGGGAGGAGCTGATCTGGAACGGGCGGGAGCTGCGGCTGCGCATCACCCAGCCGCCGGTCGACGGCGCCGCCAACACGGCCGTGCTCCGGCTGGTCGCCGCGTGGGCGGGGGTCGCACCCTCACGCGTCCGGCTGGTCGCCGGTCACCGCGGCACCCATAAGCAGGTGGAGATCGAGGGGATCGACGGCCCTCCCAGCTGAGGCAGAGGCGCCGGGAGATCCGATCCGACCGGCGCGCCGCCGCCTCGTGAGAGGCCCCAGGAAGTCTGGCCCATCTGACGCGTTCCACTCTGCAGACGGGCTTGCATCGGTGGCACACTTGCGGTGACCAGCTGGGCCTCCCGGGCCCGGGGGGAGGGGCCGACCTGAATCGATCGGTTGGCGCAAGCCGCGGGCTTGCCGGCGGGGCCCCATGCTCGTTGCCGTGGGGTCGGATGACGGAGCGCTTGCACGCCGTCGCGGAGCCGGCGCGATGCTCGCTCGTCAGAGTCCGGTCGCCCTCGTGATGAGCGTACGCGACCTGATCGGGCGCGGCCCCAGCCCCGACCGCCCGCTCGCCGTCGACCCGCCGGCGCCAGCGGCGCGCGCGCTGCCCGCCTACCCCCCTCCTGCCACCCCGCCCGATGCCGGCGGACGTCGGGGACGCGGGATCGGACGGCGGCGCACCTCGGCCCTGGTGGCCGCCGCCGGGCTGGCCTCCCTGATCACGGTTGCGCTGCTCAGCACGTCCCTCGGCGGGTCGGCCATCACCGACCAGGTCAACGCGCGCCTCACCAGCGCGGGCAAGCAGGCGACCGGGTACCTGGAGCAGGTCATCGCCGGCCGGGTCGCCGCTCTCGACGGTGCCGCCAACGAGCTGCCGGTCCTGGCGCTCGCGGAGAGCAGCCCGACGGCAAACCCGGCGGCCACGGCCGACCTCACCGCCCTGTACACGGCAGAGACGCAGAGCCAGGGCCTCGTGCTCACCAATGTGAGCGGATCGCCGGTGTTCCGGGCCGGAAACCAGGACCCTCTGGACGGCCTGCCATCGGGGTGGGGCGCCAGCAGCGCGCGCGCCGGCTCCCTGGTGGTGGCGGCGCCGTCATCGCTCGCGGCTCCCGCCATGGACGTGGCCGTCCCGGTCCGCGAGGGAGGTGGGGCTGCCGGCGGCTTCCTGATCGAGCGATACAGCCTCGGGGGGACGGTCGCCTCCCTCCAATCTCTGGCCGCCGCGCAGGGGATGAAGCTCCTGGTGCTGGACCGATCCGGCGGCCTGGTGCTGGGCGAGGCGGCGTCGGGTTCGGGCGGCGCGGAAGCCGTGACCAGCTGGACCCGCGGGGCGCCGATCACCGCGGCCGTCGACCGGGCCCTCGCGAGCGGCGCGGTCGGACTGGACGACGGCGGGAGCGGTGGGCCCGACGCGTACAGCCCGGTGACCGGGACCGCGTGGGTGGTGCGCGCCATGCTGCCCGGTTCAACCCTCGCCACGGTTTCGAGCCTCAGGGTGGCGGTGTTCAGCTTCTGCGCGGCTCTGGCGCTCCTCTTCCTGGTGGCGGTGCTCATGGTCGATCGGGCACTCCGGGGCCGTGATCGGAGCGAGGCCGCATTGATCATTCAGTCGGCGGCGATGGAGCACGCGGCGATGCACGACCCCCTCACCGGTCTGCCCAATCGCCTTCTCTTCAACGACCGGCTGCAGCACGGCATCTCCAACGCACGCCGTTCCGGCCGGCCGATGGCCCTCTTCGTCCTGGACATCGACGGGTTCAAGGCTCTGAACGACGCCCTGGGGCACAGTGCCGGCGACGCGGTGCTCAGGGAGACGGCGGCCCGCCTCCAGGCGTCGGTTCGCGTTTCGGACACGGTCGCCAGGCTCGGAGGCGACGAGTTCGTGATCGTGGCCGTGGACGCCGATCCCGCCCAGGCCGAGCTGATCAGCGCCAAGGTCCGTCAGCGGATGGCGGAACCGATGACGGTCGAGGATCGGCAGGTCCCGGTCGGGCTCAGCATCGGTCAGGCGGCGTTCCCCGAGGACGGCGGCGAGCCGGCGCAGCTGCTCCGCCGTGCCGACACCAACATGTATCGGGACAAGCGTGCGAGAAAGTCCACATCCGGCTGGGGTGGCCAGCCGGAGCCGGCCGGCTGACCGCCGTCCGGGCGTCTACTCGGCGGGGGCGAAGAAGTCCCGCAGGTGGTCGAAGAAGCCGCGCCTGACCTCGACCGGCTTCCCGTCACGCCCACCCAGCTCCTCGTAGAGCTTCCGCTCCTTCGCGGAGATGTGCGCGGGGACCACCACCCGAACGACGCAGATCTGGTCACCGCGACGCCCGCTGCGGAGATGGGGTACCCCCTGGCCGGCGATCTTGATCACCCGGCCCGGTTGGGTGCCGGCGGGCAGATCCACCTCCGTCTCGCCCCTCACCGTGGGGACCGTGATCCTGTCGCCGAGCACGGCCTGGGTGACCGAGACCGGCAGCTCGTAGACGAGGTCCTGACCCCGGCGGATCAGCTGAGGGTGGGGCGCGACCCTGAAGCTCAGGTAGAGGTCACCGTGAGGCCCGCCCTGCGGTCCGGCCTCGCCCTCGCCCGAGACCCGCACCTGGACATCGCCGTCGACCCCGGCGGGAATGGATACCTCGATGGTCTTGCGCGCCTCCACGAGCCCCCGGCCGTGGCAGCGCTGGCAGGGGTTGTCCACCAGCTTCCCGGTGCCGTGGCAATGCGGGCACGCGGTCACGTTCATCACCTGGCCGAAGATGGACTGCATCGCCCGCCGCACCTGGCCGCTGCCCCCGCAGTCGGGGCAGGTGTGCGGCGTCGTCCCCGGCGCCGCGCCGCTCCCGGCGCAGTCGGGACAGGTGTCGGCACGCGGCACCTCCACGGTCCGCTTCGCGCCGAAGACCGACTCCTCGAAGGTGATGTCGACGGACATCCTCAGATCGGAGCCGCGCTGCGGTCCCGACCCGCGCGCGGAACGCCGCCCTCCCCCGAAGAACATGTCGAAGAGGTCGAAGGCGGAGTCGAAGGAGAACTGCCCGAAGTCGGGCATCTGCTGACCGCCGTGGCCGTAGGCGTCGTAGCGCTGCCGCTTCTGAGGATCGCTCAGCACGGAGTAGGCCTCGCCCACCTCCTTGAACTTCTCCTCGGCAGCCTTGTCACCGTGGTTGCGGTCGGGGTGAAACTCCATGGCCAGCTTGCGGTACGCGCGTTTCAACTCCTCGGGCTTCGCGTCGCGGGTGACACCCAGGACCTCGTAGTAGTCGCGCTTGACCGTGGCCATCAGAACTCGGGTTCCGCAATGGCCGCCCGACCGTGACGCGGGTGCACCACCTGCACCAGGGCCGGACGGAGGAGACGGTCATGGAGCCGGTAGCCGGGCTGCAGCTCGGCGATCACCGTGTCCTCGCTGACCTCGTCGGACTCCTCACCGCCGATCGCCTGATGAACCGATGGGTCGAAGCGCGCGCCGACGGTCTCGACGGGCTCGACCCCGATCCCGGTCAGCGCCTGCTCGAACTGGAACATCACCATCCGAAGCCCTTCCAGGAGCTGCGGTCCGCCCCCCTCTCCGGCCGAGTGGCCGACCGCGCGGCGGAGGTTGTCGAGCACGGGAAGGAGGGCCAGAGCGGCTTCCTCGGACGCGTACCGACCCCGGTCGGTGAGCTCCTGGGCCTTGCGCCGGCGGAAGTTCTCGAAGTCGGCGGCCAGGCGCAGCAGCTGGTCACTTCGCTCGGCGAGCTCCGCCCGCAGGACCTCGACCTCGGCCTCCGTGACGGTTTCGGGGCCGATGGCCGGCACCGCGGCGTCCGCGAGCTCCTCACCAGCCGGGGCGGTCCGGACTTCGCTGCCGGCTCCGTGGGCACCCGGGCCCGCAGCGCCGGAGGCGGTGACGCCTGGGCGGGACGGCGGCTCGCCATGGGAGGCGTGGACGGCTCTCCCGTCCACACTCCGCCTGGGGTGGTCGCTCATCCTCGGTCTCCTCGATCTGCGGACATGGTCAACTGAGTACCCGGGTCACCGCTTCGCCAACCCGGTCGGCGACGAAGCGCACCCGCGGGGCCACCTGCGAGTAGGGCATCCGGGTCGGGCCGAGCACCCCAACGGTGCCACCCCTCCCCTCTCCGGCCCGATACGTGGTCAGCACCAGGCTGCAGCCGGTCAGCTGTGAGATGCCGGACTCGGTGCCGATCACCACGGTGACCGGACGCCCGGTGGGCGCGCCGCCCGCTGCCACTCCCCGGTCCGAGCCGGGGCCCGCCTCCTCGAACGCGGCGGCGAGCAGCTCTCCGAGGACTCGCTCCTCCTCGACCAGCTCCAGCACCTGGGCAAGCCGCTGGACGTCGCCGAACTCAGGCTGGTGAAGGAGGTTGCGGACGCCGTCGTGGACGATCAGGGTGTCCTCGCGGGACTCCACCGAATGGAGGAAGGCGGCGATGTCGGCCACGACCTCGGAGCGGAGCGGATGCACCGGATGGCCGCTCTGGCTGGACTCGATCTGAACCCCGTCCAGACCGACGATCTCGGCGTTGAGCCCGCTCGCGAGCCGGCTCAGCTCCTCCTGGTCGGCCTCACGGCTGAGGGCCATCGGGTGCTGACGGATGACGTTGCCGTCCAGCACGAGGATGAGGAGGGCGTGACCGGGGTCGAGCGAGACCAGGTCGAGATGCTTGACGGCAACCCTGCGGGCCAGGGGACCCGTGACGATGCTCAGTGCGTCGACGGCCACGGCGAGCACCTGGGCGGCCAGCTCCAGGACCCCCTCGATGTCGGCGGGCATGACCGCCAGGCGGGGCTCGAGCTGGCGACGAACGCCGCCGGGCAGGCCCTCCTCCTGCATCAGGTAATCGACGTAGTACCGGTAGCCGCGATCGCTGGGCACGCGGCCGGCGGAGGTGTGGGGCTGGAGGAGGTAGCCCACCTCGACCAGGGTCGCCAGCTCGTTGCGGATGGTGGCGGCAGACCAGGTCGCGAGGTGCAGCGCGAGGGCGTGCGAGCCCACCGGCACCCCCGTGGCGGTGAAGTCCGCGACCACCGCCTTGAGGATCTGCTCCTTGCGCGTATCGAGAGGGATCCAGCTCTCCATGGCTCTCCCGGACCGGCAACTCCACCCGGAGCCACCTTAGCACTCGCTAGTCCTGAGTGCTAAATCCTAGCACCGGTCCGGCCGGCGAGCTCGCCGGGCCGCCCAGGGAGGCGATAGCACGACCTCGCGAGAGGAGCTCGGGAGTCCGGCGAAGGCCGTCACCAAGGTGCGCCGAGTAGAGGAGGTCGAAGACCTCCTGCGCCTTCCAGCGCTCCATGGCCAGCACGGTGCTCCGGGAGATCCCGGCACGGATGAGCTCCGTGACGAGCGGTTCGGGCACGGGCTGACGGCCTGGGGTGCCAGGGATGCGGCGCATGATTGCCGCAATCGTCACCCAGCCGCATGCCACTTCGAAAGCCCTGCGGCGACACTGTGACCCCTCCGTCTTGGCCGGGCATGGCGACTCAGCGGCGGCGTTACAGATGACCACAGCGCCGCCACCCGACCTGACGGCGGCGCGCCCGGGCGGCTAGGTGACGAGCTGCCGGATCACCTCGTCGAGCACCTCCTGCCCCTGCGCGGTGGCACCGAGACGGCCATCGCGACGCCAGAGCAGTCCCGCCGCGACCAGCCCCTCGGCACGCCCGGCCACGAGGCGGGTGAGCTCGATCCCCGCGGAGAGACGCAGACCGAGCAGGATGCGCTCGGCCTCCGCATCGGCGGCGCCGACCGCCTCGTACGCCTCGATGGGGAGCCCTCCGGAACCGTCCCCGCAACGGTCCAGGTAGGTGGGCAGGCTGCGTCCGTGCCAATAGCGAAGCCCGATGGAGCCGGGCGGCACCGGGAGGTCGAGGAGAGCGCCGGTTTCGGCGGGGAGGTGGCCATGAGCGCCAAGCCCCACGCCCAGGTAGTGGCCGCGGCGCCAGTAGACGAGGTTGTGACGGCACTCCTCGCCGGCCTGCGCGTAGTTGCTGACCTCGTACTGCTGGAGGCCGACCGCGCCGAGGACCGAGACGGCGATCCGGTGCTGGCGGAGGGCAGCCTCGGGATCCACGGCGGGCTTCTCGCCTCGACGCACGCTCGCGTGCAGCGGGGTCCCCGCCTCGACGGTCAGCTCGTAAGCGGAGACGTGGCCGGGCCCGAGGGCAGCGACCCGCTCCAGGGTCGAGCGCCAGCGCGCGTCGTCGAGGCCGGGGACGGCGTAGATCAGATCGCAGCTGATCCGGGAGAAGCCGGCCCGGCGGACCTCGCCGACGGCGGCGAGGGCACGCCCGCGATCGTGGACGCGACCGAGAAAGGTGAGGATGTCGGGCTCCAGGCTCTGGACGCCGAGGCTCACCCGGTTGAAGCCGGCCTCGAGCCACCCCGCCGCGCGCGCCTCAGACGTGCTCGAGGGGTTGGCCTCGAGCGTGACCTCGCAACCGGGGGCGAGAGCGAAGCCCGCCCGCACCTCGTCGAGGAGGCCGCCGAGCCGGTCGGGGTCGACGAAGCTCGGCGTCCCGCCGCCGACGAAGACGGTGTCCAGCTCGAGGCGGCCGAGTCGCGCGGCCAGCCCGCGCACCTCGGCCCGGAGCGCCTCGACGTATTCCGCCTCCCGATCGCGACCGGGAAGGCTGACGAAGTCGCAGTACTCGCAGCGCCGCTCGCAGAAGGGGATGTGGAGGTAGAGCGACCGGATGCGCGCGCGGCCGGCCGCACGCTCGTCCGTCATCTCACCGGGGCTCGCCGGCGGTCACCGGCCGGCCGGCCCCGAGATCCCCCCCGTTTGCCGCGGAGGCCTTCGGAACCAGCGCGCGACGATCGGGAAGGCGAACGGGACCAGGACGAATCCGGAGGCCGCGGCGGTGAGCTCGGCGACCGCCACCCCGGTGCCGGTCGTGGAGCCGAGCGTGCTCACCTCCAGGTAGTAGATGAGGGTGTCGACCACCGCCACCAAGGCCCCGAAGACGAGCACCTCCACGACCCGCGGACGGGCCTTCCTGCGCAGCCGGGCGGCCATCGGGCGCGCCACCAGCGCGGCCACCGCGAGCAGCACGATGGCGATCTCGGAGATCGCCAAGCCGACGATGCCCCCGATCAGGCTGCCGGTGGTGTACAGCTCCTGAGTGACCGGCGTACCCGCGGCCGGCGGCGACGCGAGTGGGCTCGAGAGGGTGATCCGGTAGGTGGTGGCGTTGACGGACTTGACCGTCGCCTGCTCGCCGTCGATGAGGATGCCGGCGGCGACGAAGTCCACCCCGGCCCCCCCGGCCAGGGTGAACTGGGTGGTGGTGGGCGCCGGGCTGGCCGCCACCGCCGCGCAGGTGTCGACCGTCGCCGGGCCCAGCGTGCTCTGGCTGATGGTCGCGCCGGAGGCGGGCGCGGAGTTGAGCGGTGCTGCGAGCGTGACCTGATCGCCGTCGATCGCGGCGATGTGGGCCGCCTGCCCGCCGATCTGGATGGCGGCGTTCGCGCCGCAGATGAGCGTCTTACCGTCGCCGCTCGCCACCGCGAAGCTGGTCGCGGTCGGGACCGGCTTGGCCTGCACGGTGGTGCTGGTGGTGTCGGTCAGGCCGATGACCAGGCCGATGACCAGGACCACCAGGGCGGTGAAGGCCGAGAGGGCGTAGTAGTCCGCTCGGGTCCACATCGGGCCGAGGTTGGCCGCGGGACCGGTGACCCTCATCGAACGAACCGGTTGCTGGGAGCCGGTCCGCGGGGAGCTCGCTCGCGGGGGCCCGAGCAGCGTCGACATCAGACCCCGGCGGGGGGGCGGCCAGGGAGCGGCCTCGGGCTCGGCGGCGGAGGGCGGGCTGCTGACGACCCGGGAGGGCCGGCGCTTGCGGCGGTGGCGAGGCGGAGCCACGGTCAGGCGCCCCGGCCGGAAGGGGCCGGCAGGAGGGTCATGGTTGTTGCCGATGGTGTCGTCATCAGTCCTCGTCCATCTGCAGAACGGCCATGAAGGCCTCCTGCGGGATCTCCACGCTGCCCACCCGCTTCATCCGTTTCTTCCCCTCTTTCTGTTTCTCGAGCAGCTTGCGCTTGCGGGTGATGTCCCCACCGTAGCATTTGGCCAGGACGTCCTTGCGCATCGCCGACACCGTCTCGCGGGCGATGATCTTACCGCCCACCGCCGCCTGGATCGGAACCTCGAAGAGCTGGCGCGGGATGAGCCTGCGGAGCCGTTCGGCGAGCTTGCGCCCGTGGAGGTTGGCACGGTCGCGGTGGACGATCATGGAGAGGGCGTCGACCCGCTGGCCGCCCACCATGATGTCGAGCTTGACCAGCCGCTCCGCCCGGAAACCGGTCAGCTCGTAGTTGAGCGACGCGTAGCCCCGGCTCCTCGACTTGAGCTGGTCGTAGAAATCGTGGATGATCTCGCCGAGCGGGAGATCGTAGGTCAGGGAGACGCGGTCCCCGGCCTGGTGGACGAGGTTGCGGAACTCGCCGCGCCGCTCCTGACAGAGCTCCATGATGGTGCCCACC
>Ga0181529_10004087_pt1 | contig 16085 bp, 15 predicted proteins | sample PEATcosm2014_Bin_36_FD_119763 | JGI IMG/M metagenome (GOLD analysis project Ga0181529, IMG submission 119763) | Peatland microbial communities from MTU Mesocosm Facility, Houghton, MI, USA - PEATcosm2014_Bin10_30_metaG | ecosystem: Environmental > Terrestrial > Soil > Wetlands > Peat | place...
ATGCTCGCGCCGGCGCTTTGCAATTCGTCGTAAATCTCCGGCGTCAGTGTGCCAAGGCAGACGCTGATGCCCAGCGGGGTTTCGCGCCGCAACGTTTCGATGAGCGGCAGCACGACTTCGCGCACGGCCACCGGGTCCTCGCCGGACTGGATGTTCACGTCCGTCACGCTGGCCGGGCGCTGTTCGATGAGCAGTTCGGCGATTTGTTCATGCTGCGCGCGGTAACGGGCAAGGGTGCGGTTGTCGCGGCGCATGCCGCAGTAGGCGCAGTTCTCGCGGCAGAAATTCGAGACCTCGACGACGGCGCGCACAAAAACTTTTTCACCGAAGTATTGCCGGGTCGCGGCGGCGGCGCGTTCGTGCAGGGCGGCTTGCGCCGCGCCGTTCAAGGCGGGATCAAAACCGGCGGAAAAATGTCCGTGACTTGCCATCAGCCCATGATAATGCGCGTGCCGTCCTGATGCAACATGGGGTGAACACCTGATATCCGCAGACGCAAGGCTGGCTTAAACTCGGCTTGTGGTGTTGGCACGCGACATCGTCATCAGCGCGGCAAAAAAGTTTTGAACATTGCCAGCCGCGGGCGGTTCAATATATTTATCATCATGAAGATTAAACAAGGTTTTACACGAACACTGCTTGCCGCCGCCGCCGCGACCTTGGTTGTCACGCGGGCTGCCCTGGCGGCCGACCCGACTGCCTTGGAATTGATCAAATTGGGCGACCCCTACGTCGGTGTGCAGTCGAAGGACAAGGTTGTGCAGATACGCTCCGAAAAATCCGTTGCCAGCCTTACGCCGGTCATCTGGTATGTGGTTTATTACGACCCGGACGCGACGTTCAAGGCCGTCGAGGTGAAATTTGGCGCGGGACAAAAACTGGATGTGTCGCATCCCGGACGCGTTCTGGAAAGATTTACCGACGAGAAGCAACCGCTGGACGCCACCAAACTGAAAATTGATTCCGACAAGGCCATCAAGATCGCCACCGCGCAGCCGCTCCTGAAAAACCTCACGCTCAAGGCCACGCAACTCTGGCTCGAACACGGCGACAACGGCCCGCAATGGCGCGTCAAGCTCTGGGCCGCCAAGTTGAAAGCCCCCGCTGACGACGCGGACATCGGCATCGTCATTCTTTCCAGCGCCGACGGCTCGGTCATCCAGACCGACCTGCACCCCAACAGCGTGGATTGATTTTCGCGCATGAATTGGCACCACGATTGCGCCGCCGTCATTCCCTGTTTCAATGAAGCGGCGCACGCCGGAAAAGTTGTAACCGCGGTTGAAAAACATCTGTCCAAAATTATCGTCGTTGATGACGGTTCGACGGATGCGACTTCGGATCAGGCAAAACGCGCCGGCGCGGAAATCATCCGCCTCCCGAACAATTCCGGCAAAGGCGCGGCGTTGCAAACAGGCTGGCGGCGCGCGCGCACACTCGGCTTCAAATGGGTTCTCCTGCTGGATGGCGACGGCCAGCACGCGGCGGATGACATTCCGAATTTTTTTGAATGCGCCGAAAAAACCGGGAGCACGCTGGTCGTCGGCAACCGCATGGAAAATTCCGGCGCGATGCCGCTGCTGCGGCGTTGCGTGAACCGCTGGATGTCGCGGCGCATTTCAAAAATGACCGGCGTCGAGCTGCCGGATTCGCAGTGCGGCTTCCGGCTGGCGCATCTGGAAACCCTCATCACTTTGCCTTTCCACGCAAACCGCTTTGAGATCGAGTCCGCCATGCTCGTCGCTTTTTTTGCCGCCGGGGAAAAGGTTGAGTTTGTTCCCGTCCGGACGATTTACGAAAACTCCGTGAGCAAAATAAATCCGCTGGCCGACACCTGGCGCTGGCTGCGCTGGCGGCTGGCTCAAAGCGTTTGTTTCCGCGCCTGCAACACGATTCGAGTCCCGTAATACAGCCACACCCTGGCACCGGGAATTTCCGCGCGCGCGGCCAGTTCGCGCCATTCGCGCCGGCGAAATCCGCGTCTCACCGAAATCAACGCGTCTTCGCGCAAGGCGCGGCTGGTGCGGATCAGCCGCAAGGAGAGCCAGAGCATCGCGTAAAGGCCGCCGTTGCGATGCAGGTCGCAGATGAGCATCGCGTCGCGCGTCACGCGCCAGGCCTCGCGCCAATGCCGGACGACCTGCTCATCGGTCAGGTGATGTGTCATTTGCGAGGCGACGACGAGATCGAAGCTGCCGTCGGCAAACGGCAGTTGTAGCGCCGAACCCGTGACGGTTTTTGCCGTGTTGCCGGGTTTCAAATTGACGGGATGGGCATCGAGATTGGTGAAGCGCCAGTCCCAGCCGCGTTGCCGCGCCCAGGCCGACAATTTTTCCGCGAGCAGGCCGGTGCCCGCGCCCACGTCGAGAATTTCCAATCGTTCACAACATTTTTTGCCCAGCCACGCAGGCAGGCGGCTGGCGAACGGATGGCTGAAGCGGAACAGGTCATTGATGCGGTCCAATTCACTGAACCCCGCGGCGCGTTCAGCCTCGGAAAGACCCGGCGCGTCAAAATATTCTGCTTGCGCGGAACGCTGATTAAAAAACATTCTTTCGAATAAATTAAACATGGATGCAACACAAGCCCCGGTCGCGAAACCGCGCTCCCGCAGCAAACGGCTGTTCCGCAAAGCGGTGACCCTGGCCATCGTCACGGTGGCCTTCGGCTGGTTTTACGGTTGGGCATCGCCGTGGGCGTTTCCTCAAAACCGCACCGCCGGCTTCAGTTTTGGCCTGCTGCACGGGGCCATGATGCCGCTCTCGCTGCCCAGCCTCGTCATCGGCCGTGACGTGCCGATTTACGACACAAATAATTCCGGGCGCATCTACAAAATCGGCTTCATCTGCGGCGTGGACATCTGCGGCCTCATTTTCATCGGCCCGTTGTTTTGGCGTCCGCGCCCGGCTACATCAACCAGTTCCGGTAAATCTCAATGACATTCAATTCGCCGCCGGGCCAATAACGGTTCGGCAGCAGTGAAAACGTTTTCCCCGCCCTGTCAAATGTCAAATTCACGGGCTGCCGGGGGCTGTTGGGATCGTAGGCGGAAAACTCCACGGCGTTCCGGGTTGCAACCGCGTCGAACAAAACCATGCCGTGGTTGATCGTCAGCGACGGGAATTTCACCAGATGGATGATGGGTGAAATGTTTTTTTCCAGCGCCGTGACGAGCCGCGCGGCCGTGCGCGTCTGGTGGGCGCGCGCAATTGGAAAGACCATCCGCCAATGGCTCCGCAAAAAATACGAGCGCCACGCGCCGCCGCATTCCGCCTTCAGTAATTTTTCATGGACGCCGCTGAATTCGCGCAGGCCGGCATAGCCGGGAATGACGATTTGCCTTTCTTCCGGACACGGCGTCCGCGGGCTGCGCGAAACAACTTCGCGAATCAAATGCCGGCAGGTTTCCTCACCGGCCACTTTTTGGCCGGCCTCAAACCGGGCGTGATAAAGAAATTGCCGCGCCGCGCGCACCAGGACAAAACAGCGGTGCGCGTAGGCCGGCTTCGGTTCCCGCCGGCGGAAGGCGGTTTTGCCGGCCTCCGAATCGAATTGATATTCCCACAACAATTCGTTGGCGAAGGCGAAGGTGTCGCGGGCAAATTCAAATCGCCGCCCGCCGGCTTCCCCCGGTATTATTTTGGCAAAGGTCATCAATTCGCTTGCGCAGGAAGTTAGTCGTGCGTTAACAAACTGACAATGCTTTACGAACGCTGGCGGGAAATTGCCGGAAAACGGCGCGACGCAATCGCGCTGCGCGATTTTGATTCCGGACAACGCTGGACGTTTGCGGAACTGTTGGCCGCGGGTGAATGTTGGAAAAGTGAGCCGGCCTCCGGCCCGGCTAGCGGCGGCCTCGCTTTTCCCCGGGGCCATTCGCCGGAATTTATTTTCAACCTGCTTGCCGCGTGGCGGGAAAACCAAGTTGTCTGCCCGCTCGAAACCGGGCAATCGCCGCCTGAAGTTTCCCGTCCGCCGAAAAACTGCGTCCATTTCAAATCCACTTCCGCCACGACGGGCGCGGCGCGACTCGTCGCTTTCACCGCGGAACAACTCATGGCCGACGCGGAAAACATTGTCGCCACGATGGGTTTGCGCGCGGACTGGCCAAACCTCGGCGTTATTTCAATGGCGCACTCGTATGGCTTTTCCAATCTGGTGCTGCCATTGTTGCTGCATGGCATCCCGCTGATTCTTGCGCCCGTGCCGCTGCCGGAAATCATCCGCCGCGCGGCCGAAAACGAACCGGCCATCACGCTCGCCGCCGTGCCGGCAATGTGGCGCGCGTGGCACGAGGCGGACGCGATTCCGCCCGGGGTGCGAGTCGCGATTTCCGCCGGCGCGCCATTGTCGGTGGATTTGGAACAGGCCATTTTCAAATCCCGCGGACTCAAAATCCATAATTTTTACGGCTCGTCCGAATGCGGCGGAATTGCCTTTGACGCGAGTGAAACGCCGCGAACGGAGGCTGCGTTTGTTGGAACGTCGATGCAGAATGTAAATTTGTCGCTCAACGATCATGGCTGTCTGGTGGTCCGCAGCCGCGCGGTTGGCGAAACCTATTGGCCGGATAAATTGGACTCGCTTGGCGGCGGAATTTTTCAGACGAGCGACCTGGCGCAATTGAAGGACGGCCGGGTTTGTCTGCGCGGACGGCTGGGCGACCAGATCAACATCGCCGGACGCAAAGTGTCGCCGGAAGCCGTCGAGCGCGCGTTGCTCGCCCACCCGCAAGTCCGCGAGTGCCTGGTTTTTGGCGCGCCGAGCCGCGATGCGGAACGGACGGAATTGGTTGTCGCCGTTGTCGTTTCGAACGCAAAACAAAATGAGTTGAAACAATTTCTTCTGGAAAGATTGCCCGCTTGGCAGGTGCCGCGGGAATGGCGTTTTGCTGATTCTCTTTCGACAAACGCGCGCGGAAAAGTTTCCCGGTCGGAATGGCGGCGACGATTCATGGCCGAAGCGCGCACGTGAATGGTCTGTTTATGAACTGAAATTACGTTGCGCCGCTCAAAGTCAATTCCGCCTTCAGAACCATTTCGCCCGCGACGTGCGCCGTTGCCTGCGCCTGAATCAGATTGCCAAGCCGTCCCGTGACGCGGGCTTCGAGCTGGATGATTTCGCCGGGTTTGGCGGTGCCGAGAATCTTCACATTTCTCAACGCGGCAAGTTTCAAATTTTTCTGCGGCGGTATTTTCGGATCGCTTTGCGCGACAACCCCCGCGAGCTGCGCCGCCGCCTCGACGAGCAGCACGCCGGGAAAAATCGGCTCGCCGGGAAAGTGGCCGCGCAGAAACGATTCATTGCCGCGAACCTTGTATTCGCCTTCGGCGCTTTGGCCCGGTGTCAAATTTACCAGCCGGTCAACGAACCGGAATTCCCCACCGTGCGGCAGAAGATTCAGTGCGTGTTGTAAATCATCGGCGGAATTCATTGGGCAAACGGGTTGGTGACTTTGAAATCGGCGGGCGGGCTCCACTCGAACAATTTTTCGTCCAGCGGCGGATTCAGGACGGCGTTGGTGAAATCATTCCGCATCCGCGAGCCGTCCGCAAAAACCAGTTCGGTGCTGGCCAGCGAAAAATCATTCGTCGCCAGGCCGATGCGCAGTTCCGGCATCATCCGCCGCGCAAAGACGCTTTTCGGCTGGAGCGAGAGTTGCCACGTGCCGTTGGTTTCTGACAGCGACAGGATTTGAAACTGCGCCTCGAATTCCTTCCGGTCATGCGGAAAACCAGCCTGCAAAAGCGCCATCGTGTCGCGCCAGTCCGCCGGCGCGCCGGCGCCAAGCGGATAACGCTCCGCGCGTTTCAATCGCGGATAAATCACGAACATTTCGTCGCCATGCCGCAGCGCGATGGTTTGCGCGGGCTGGCCGAGCTCCCAGCGGAAGTCATTTGGCGCCGCAAAGGAAATGTGGCCGCTCGTGATGAGCGGCTGGGTCAGCGTTTTCAGCGCGCGGGTCTGGACAAAATCCGCGGACCAGGCATGAACATTTTTTTGCGCGGCAAACCACGCATCCAAAACGGAATTGGTCTCATCGGCGCGGACATTTTGCGACGCGAAAACAATCCCGAGCGCGAAAAAAAGTTGTCGGAGCATGTTCATTCCGGTTTTTCGTCCGGCCAGATCGGGACGAAGTGAAACCATTGCGTGAGATGCTGCCGGATGGCCGGCTCGAACGCACGCAGGATTTCCTGCGTCAGCCGGATGCGGGCCGCGCGGTTGCCGATCGCCGCGCGGTCATAGGTGATTTCCGGCAAAATGTGTGCGAGATATCCGTCGCGCTGGCGCACAATATACGCGGGAACAATCGCGCACCCGGAAGCGCGCGCCAGTTCGGCGGCGGCAATGGAGGCGGAGAATGGCTTGCCGAACAGTTCGACGTTCACCGCCGTCGGCGCGGGCGGGCGATCCACGAGCAGCGCCACCGTCGCGCCTTCCTGCAATCGCCTGATGATGTCAACAAACGCGAATGCATCCTGGCCGACGACCAGCGTTTCAACGCCGCGGCGCGTCCGGGACAACTGGCGCAATTCGGTCAGGCGCGGATCGGGTTCGGGCTGCGTCAGCACGAGCAGCTTGTGGCCGTGCTCGACGAGAAATTCCCCGCCGAATTCCCAATTACCAAGGTGCGGCGTCACGAGCAGCACGCCCTTGCCGCGCGCGTGGGCAGTGGTGAAATGTTCCCAGCCGTTCCAGTCGCCCGGCCACCGGTCAAATGCCCCGCCGCTTTCGTAACGCCACAGGTCGGCAAGCTTGCGCGTGAATTCCGCGAACAATTCGCGCGCGGCCCGCGCGGCCAGCCGGCGGTCATTCAAAACGGGCAGCAGATTTTGGATCACAATTTCACGACGGCGCGCGGCCAGTCGCCAATAGATCGCGGCGGAACATTTTGCGAGCGCGACAAGAAAGAATTTCGGCAGCAACCGGGTCAACGCCAGGCCGGTCTGCCAGAGGCGCGCGCCGTAAAGCGAGGAAGGCGTCGAAACGCGAAGCTTTGGACTTTGGACTTTGGACTTTGGACTAAAAACGCGCCACCAAACGGGCAGCAGAAAAACCGAGATCAACATATTGCCCCCGATGCCGACGGCGCAGACGCGGCCAAGGCTCGACATTCCGGCGTTGCTCGACAGGCCGAGCGAGCCGAAACCGGCAATCGCCGTGCCGCCGCAGAGCAGCAGCGCCCGGCCGACCGAGCGATGCGCCAGTTGCAGATCACCGTGACAACGGCGCAGCGTGAGCTGCATGAAAATGCTGTAGTCCACGCCCGTGCCCAGAATCAGCGGGAGGGCCATGAGGTTGAGCAGATTCCATTGCCAGCCGCAGAGTTTCATCACGGCGAGCAGGCAAAATCCGCTCAACAGCAAAATGCCGAGGCTGAAAAAAACCTCGGTGAACCGCCGGAAAGCCAGCCAGAGCGAAAGCAAAATGAGGCCCGCCATCGGCAGCAGCAATTTCCAGAGATTGCTTTTGACGGCGGCCAGAACGGTTCCACCGAGCAATTCCCAGCCGGAAAGCCAGACGCCGTCGCGCGGCAATTGCGAGTCAAGTTGCGCGAATGAAGCTGCCGTCGCGTTCGTCGCTGGATACAGGAAGCCGACGGCGAAAAAGTTTCGCGGTTCGCGCGCCGCCAGTTTTTCAAAAATCCAGGTGCAAAGCGGATTCGTCGGCCAGAACACATTCGTGGTCGCGGCTGCGAGTTGCCAGGTTTCCAAAATGCCCCTGGCCAGACCCAGAGCATCCTCGGAAAAGCCATTGGTCAAGGCGGCCGTCCGCAGCGTCTCGCCTTCGGCAACAAGCTGTTGCGCGTTCGCACGATTGGCCGCCTGAAATTCGGGTCGCGGCCAGAGCGCGTTGGGCAGTGTGAAGCCGGAGAGGGTTTGATTGGAAATCGCGGCGTTGAGCGCCGGCAAAACGGCGTCGAGTTTTTTGGCGACCTCACTTTCATCGCGACCGGAAATGACCAGCCAGAGCGGTTCGCGTTTTTGGCCGAGGTTGATTTTGATCGCGTCGAGCGTTGCGTAAGCCTGGCTGTCGCGCGGTCGCAGGGCGTTCGCGCTCGCGTCCATTTTGGGCAGACCTGAAAACAAAATTGCGGCGCAGAGGACAATTAAGACTGCTGTGACCGCGAAGACGATTGCCCGTCGGCGCGGATTGAGCGGTGCATCGGGTTTTATTTCAATTTCTGCGGTGGGCTGATTGGGTCGCGGCTGCATCCGATCCGGAAACAGCGGCGGCAGAAACGCAAAAATCATCACGCAGGCCGAGAGCGCGACGCCGATGCCGACGAGCGAGCCGAGTTGCGCGAGGCCGGGCAGTCCGCCGAAATTCAAAACGAGAAACGCCGAGATGGTGGTGACTGCCGCCCAAAAAATCGCGGGCGCGATGGTGCGGCGCACTTCGGGAATCGTCAAATTTGGATGCGCGAGCGCCTCCTGATAATGCACGACGGCGTAGTCCACCGCGAGTCCGAGCAGAATCGCCGCGAAGCCCGTGCTGATGACATTGATCGCGCCGAAAACCAACCCGCCGAGCGCGAGCGTCGCGGCCAGAATCAATGCCAGCAACGTCAGCAGCCAGAGCATCGGCTTGATGCGGCGGTGGGCCAGCCAGAATAAAATCGCAATGATGACTGACGTGCCGCCGACGGACAGCGTGATGTCGTGTTTCATGCTGCCGGAAATTTCCGCGACGAACGCGGGCCGGCCGGTATAGCCGATTCCCATTTCATTCGCGGCCGGCAACGCAGCGCCGACGCTTTGCTTCACGGCGTTGAACCAATCGGTGCATTCGCGGTAGCCGTTCAATTCGCCGCGGGCCTTGACGAAGATGATTCGGAACGTGCCATCGGCGGAGGCGAACAATTCCTGTCCCCGCCCAAAACCGGAAATGGTTCCGGCGACACTTTCGGGCAGTCGTGTGAGGCCGAACGGATCGTAACTCAACTGGGCGATTTCATTCGGCGAAAGCGTGGTGGCGAGTTGTTCGCGCGTGGCGGCAAGAATGTTGGCAAGATTCGTTTTTGAAAGTTGCGCGGCAAGATCTGCAAACGCTTCCGGCGGCTGGTTGAGCCAGAGATAAGCGATGAGTTCAGCGGTCTGGTCGGGATGTTCGAGCCATGGCGGTTGCCAGGTGGCGTCGGCGACGAGGTTCGTCGCGCGTTGCAAGTTTTCGGCGATGGATTTCGCGGCCTGTTCAGCGGCTTCGCGGTTCGTGGCCTTGATGGTGACGATGAGTTCGCGTGCGTTGGCAAAATGCTGCTGATAAAGTTTCAGTCCTTGAACGGCGGGAACATTCGCGGGCAGCAGGTCGAGGACCTCGACATCAAAATGCAAGCGCGCAAGTCCGGCGACAATCGGAACGAGCAGCAGAAGCCACCACCAGCGAAACCATTTCATGGGAAAAATTCGCCCTCCAGGGTTTCGCCGGTGCGCGGATTTTCCAAGCGCCATGAATTTGTCATGACATTCTCAAAATGCCAGTTGCCATTCAAATTTCGGCCGAGAAGCGCGCGAGGCAATTGAAAACAGGCGAAACGATCCGGCGGCGCGCCGCGTCCCTGCCAAGAGAATTTGTTCGCGCCAAATTCGATCTGCCATTGATCGCCGGAAATGTGAGCGGTCACCAGCGGGAAGGGCATTTTTGAAAACTGAACAAAGAAATTTCCATTGGCATTCGTCGCCAGCAACAGATCGCCGGCGAGTTCGGGGCGGCTGGCTGAAGGTTTCCAGACGGCCTGGCCCTGCTGGACGCGCCAGCCGGGCGCGGAAAAGTCGGCCGGCGGCAGCGGATTGGCCGTGCGGCAGCCCGCGCCAAAAATCACCCCCAGCGCGAAAAGAATGCAGATGGAACGATTCGGGCGGACCATTACAGTTTCGCTTGGCCGGTTCAAGTTTTCGTGGCGCATTCGGAATTTTTGGATTCCCCGGCGCGGCGCGGCGCGAAGGAAATATGCGGCACGAGCGGCCAGCGTTTCTGAAGTTTGACGAGTAGGAAAAAGTATTTCAGCCGCCAGCGCAGGCTCCAGCCGCCTTCGAGTTCGCCCGCCAGCACGGCGTTGACGGCGGAGGGCAGGTCATGGTGGTTGCGCGGTTGCAAAAACAATTCCATGAACGGCGTGGTGTAATAATTTTCCACGACGTGCCAGTAAAATCTCAAGCCCTTGCGGACGCGCGTTTCATAACTGGCAAACAGCCGGCGGTCGGGCTTGCCTTGCGCGAGCGATCTTTGGACAACCTCGGACGCGATTTTTCCCGACCACATGGCGAGGAAAACCCCGGCTGAGAAAATCGGATCCATGAACCCGGCGGCGTCACCCACGCGCAACAGACGATGCCCGACGAAGCGGCGGTTGTAGTAGCTGAAATCCGTCGTGGTTTGCAGGTCGCCGATGCGGCACGCGTTTTTCATGCGCTCCTTGACGGGCAGACTGGCTTCAATCCAACGCTGGAAGATTTCCCCGGGGGAGCCGCCCGACTGGGCGAACTCGTCCTTGTTCACGACCAGGCCGACGCTGGTTTTTTCAGCGGCGAGCGGAATGATCCAGAACCATTTGTTTTCAAGGCGGACGATGACGGTGTCCGTGTTCGCCTCGCCGGGATCGCGTCCGACATTTTCGAAATGGCCGAAGACGGCGAGTTTTTTCCATTTCGGATGCATCTCGCGCAAATTTTCCTGGTTGCCGGTCAGGTTGCCGCGCCCGCTGGCATCAATCAAAAATGCCGCGCGAAAATGATGAATTTTACCGCCGGGATCGCGCGCTTCCAAATTCACACCGTCGGTATCCGAATCAAACCGGTTGACGGTCCAGCCTTCGCGCACGTCGACACCCGACGCCCGGGCGTGTTTGAGCAGGACGTGGTCGAACGTCGCGCGTTCGACTTGAATGGCTTCCGGTTCGGCATTGAATTTGCCCTCCCGGAAAACAAAACGGGTGCCGATGGAGCCGTTGCCCAGCTCGAATCGCGCGCCGAATTTCCGGGGGAAGCCCGCCGCCTGCAATGCGGGCAGCACGCCCATCTCGCGGAAGATGGCCATATTGCACGGCAGGAGCGACTCACCAATGTGGAAACGCGGAAAAATCTCCTTTTCCAGCACCAGCACACGTTTGCCCGCCCGCGCCAAAAACGTGGCGGCGCTGCTGCCGCCAGGCCCGCAACCGATTACCAGCACGTCATAAGTATCCTGATTCACTGTCAATAATTTCGATGATGTGACAAATGAAGGCAAGCTTGGAAACCGGGGCCGCCGCCTTGAAAGACAAAATTAAAATTGTCCTGCGGGCAGCAGATCCCGGCGCGGTTCTAATTCTGCGCACTCATCCCTCGAACGGCGCGGACGGCGGCCTTTACGCCCGTATGCCGCGCGCGCAACGCCGGCAGCGGGGGACAGCGCAGCAAGTCCGGCAAGAAACGGTAAAACGGCGGCGCGGTGCCGAGCCAGTAGAGCGCCGATTCAAATGCCCGCGTCAGGGGCGAGCCTTTTTGCTCCGCGCCGTGAACAATCGTGGGACAGCGCGCAATCGCCCGGTTGATGCGGTCCAGCACCCATTGCTCGTCCAGCTCCGGCGCGAAGTAAAACACCGGCTCGGACAGATCATGATCCGCCGCGAGATATTTTTCCGCCACCGCGCGCCGGGCCAGATCGGTGCCCGGCAAAATCCGGATGCCGGTCATGAAAATCGTCAGGAATTTTTTCCAGTTCAAATTCGCTTCCACAAACGAAACGGTTTCCTCGACCGTCGCGCGCGTTTCGCCCGGGCCGCCGAGCAGGAAAAACCAGGTGCAACGGATGCCCGAGGCGCGCGCCAGTTCCGCCGTGCGCCGGACGGTTTCCACGTCAAAACCCTTGCGCAAACTGCGCAGCATGGTTTCGCTGCCGGCGTCGGGCGTGATGTTCATTGAACAAAACCCGGCCTGTCGCATCAGCGTGAACAGTTTTTCCGACGCCGCCAGCGGGTTGAGGCCGGCGGCGGAAAGGTTCACGCGCAACTTGCGGCGGATGACTTCCTCACAAATGCCGATCGCGTGGCTTTCCGGCACGTTGAAGGTCGAATCGGTGAACTCAAACGTGCGCGGGCCGACCGTGCGATGGACATGTTCAATTTCATCCACCACGTCGGCCGCGTCGCGACAGCGCAGCCGGCGGCCTTCCATCACCGGGTAATTGCAGTAGAGACATTCCAGCGGGCAGCCGCGTTTGGTGTGCACCGCCCACGTTCCGCCGGCGCGTTCGTAGGAACGCCAGCGAATCCATTGCTCCATGCCCGACCGGCCAAACGTCTCATGGCGCACGGGAGGGGTGGAAATTATTTTTTCCCCGGCGCGGAAGCAAAGCCCGTCAATGCCCGCGAAGTCGCCCCGGCCCGCGAGCGCGGACAGCAGCCGGGGAAACGCCGTTTCGCCCTCGCCCACCACCACGAAATCGGCGTCCAGCCGTTCGAGCGCCTTCGCGCCGAGAATCGAGGCCGCGGGGCCGCCGAGCACGACACGCGCCGCGCGCAGGTCGGCCAGCGGCTCGCGGCTCATCATCAAATCCACAAACCGCACGTCGTGCCCGGCCTGCCGCGCCGCAGTGGCGACGTAGCTCAAGCCTATCGGCGGCGCCGGTTCCATGAGCCGGGTCCGGTTGGAATAGACGAGCATGACGCGCATAAGTTCGGGCGATTAAAATTGCGCTGGGCGGGACATGGGGTGATCGTGCCTGCTTTCCGTCACGGAGACAAGCCGGTATGCGGCGGCGCAGAGCGACGAAATCGCGCCTTGAAGCGCGTCCCGAAAAATTCAAAATCCAATCCTGGCGCTGCCAGCCGTGCCAGCTGAATCCAACCGCTCATTGACCCAGGCGGCAGGTGCGGTTTTCAGGTAAAACTTCGCGAAAATCCGCGGTAGGGTTACACCCCATAGCCGGGATCCGGCACATTACCTACGTTGGTGAAAGTGTAAATAACCGACAACAATCAACCGAAAGTAAAAACATAATGAAAATGAAATCAACCTATTCGCTCACGCTGCTGGCAGCCGCGAGCGCTTTATTAGTCGCCAGCGCACCGTTGCGCGCCGCCGACACGGACAGCCGCATCGAATCATCCGCTGCGAAGTCCTACACGTTCAAAACCTACCTCAAGGATGATTCAATCAAGATTGATTCCAAAGAAGGCGTCGTCACCCTGACCGGCACGGTCGCGGACGCATCGCACAAATCCATGGCCGAAAACACCGTGGCGAGTCTGCCCGGCGTCAAGAGCGTGGACAATGAACTGCTCATCAATGGCGAACAACCCGCTGAACATTCAGACACCTGGATCACCATGAAAGTGAAGACCGCGCTTCTCTTCCATCGCAACGTGAGCGCCACCGGAACCAGCGTGTATACGAAGGACGGCATCGTCACTTTGCAGGGTGAAGCGGACAGCATGGCCCAAAAGGAACTCACCACTGAATACGCCAAGGACATTGACAACGTCAAATCAGTCAATAACGAGATGACGATTGCCAAGACCCCGGCGGTGCCAGACGCCACCATCGGCGACAAAATTGATGACGCCTCCATCACGGCTGAAGTCAAGTCGTCCTTGCTGTCGCATCATTCGACCAGCGCCCTGCATACCGGAGTTACGACGGCGGATGGCGTGGTTACGCTAAGCGGTGTTGCCCACAACGAAGCCGAAAAGAGCCTCGTCACCAAGCTCGCCACCGACATCAACGGCGTGACCAGCGTGATCAACAACATGACCATCACCGTGCCCGTGGCGAAAAGTAATTCTTCAATTTCACCTCCGCAGAGCCTGATTATTGCCGGCAATTGAATTCAAACTGGCGCATCGCCGCCATCGGGTGCGAAAACGCATCCGGTGGCATGGCTTCCAATGCAAACTGAAAGTAGAATATGTTATACACACTCGCAGTCGTGCTGATAATCCTGTGGCTGTTGGGTCTGGTGACCGGCACCGCCGGCGGCTTGATTCACATCCTCCTGTTCCTCGCCATTGCGGCGGTGTTGCTCCGGGTCATCTCTGGCAGGAAGCCAGCGCTTTAGCCGAAAATTTTCAATTCAATATGAACACCAAAACCATCGTTGCCATCGCTTTGATCGCCTTGGGCATCGTGGTGCTTGCATATTCGGGCATCACCTTCAAGACCCCCGGAAAACCCATCGAGTTTCTAGGAATGCACTTCAAAACCACCGTCAGCCACTTTATCTCGCCAGCCATTGGAGCGCTCGCGCTGGTCGGCGGGATACTGTTGCTGCTTGTGAACCCCAAACGGGTCTGATGCGCGGAGCCTTAGCAGACTGGTGCTCAAAAATACAGGGAACGAGCCGGAACAATTTAGCGCGTAGGCGAAGGAAGTCACGGGGACGTCGCTGGAGTTGTGGTTTGGAGCGGAGTAAGATGGACACCAAAGCGGACACCAAACGGATAAAAAAATAAGATAGGATAGAACCGATTTTGCTTGAATACACAATGAAATCAGGCATGTTTGAAGTGCAGCGGCGGAGAAATCAGGTTAAGTCCGACCCTCGCCTCCAATTCATACCCATAACTGTCGGTCGAGCGAGCGATATTGAATCGCTTCGGAAATATGCTCACTTAAAATGTTTCCCGATGCAGTTAAATCCGCAATTGTTCGCACGACTTTCAAGATTCGGTCGCAAGCCTGCGCGCTGAAATTCAATTCCGCCATCGTTATTTTCAACAACTCCTTTGTTGCGTCATCCAGCGCGCAAAATGTCTTCAACTCTTTCGGCCCCATTCTTGCGTTACATGACATCTTCGGTTTGGTCGCGAATCGTTTCTGCTGGCACTGCCGCGCGGCGGTTATACCCGGCCGGGGCTTTCCAGCCACGTTTAATCGCCTACTTGGGCTATGGCCCGTTCACTGATCTGACGCCGGGAAGGCCCAAAGGGCGAATGCGCATTATATTCAGCCCTTCGTGGTCAGGCTGGTAATCTGCATTGATCGAAATACAAAAACCTGGGGAAGACCTCATCGCATTGCCGGGCAACGGAGAAATCCTTTCAGTGATCCCGCGCCATCATGCGTGGTGAACGTCAACGTCACTTGGTCAAAACGAATATTAATATCTGGATAATGATTGAGGTTTTGAGCTACACGGGTGATGCGGTTGGCGATGTTACGCAATGGCTGAGACTTTCCAATGGGGTAAAACCCTACTGTGGATTGCGGGAAACTTCCGCCCTCCGAACATGAATTCAGCGAGTGTCTTGTATCGCGTCGCCGCCGCTCGTTTCAAGCGGTCGAGTCGAGTCCAAGCACGCGGCACACCAAACACACATTAATCAGATTTCAAACATCTGAATTCTCCCGCGATGCCCCATCGCCCGTGGGGGGAACACCCCATATCATCCGACTGAGCAAAAGCGGATTCTTAGGGGAGAGATCATCTCTATGATGGGCCAATTATTTCGTTGAGCACGATCAACGCCGCGCCTGAATTGAAGATTATCCAGATCGCCCGCAGTTGACGGGCTGAATGGTAGGAATGCCGCTGGTTGGATTCCTGCGGCCAAATATTGCAGAAATGCGCTTGAAAATATGGACACCATGCAGACACTGCCAGCACGCCTCCAAAACTGGGTGACCGACCTGGCGCGAGTGCGCCCCAGCGTGGGTGAGCCGCCATTGCGAGCCGAGTTGTTCAGCGTTGAACAACTCGCAAGCCATGCCAGGACGCTCGCGGCCAATCACCAGGTCGTCACCCGGCAAGGTTCCAATAGTCTGCTGACCAGGCTGACAAAAAACGAGGACATCCTGCGGACCTTCAATCGCGCAACCCTCGGCGTAAAACAAGGCCGGCGCATCACGCCCGCCGCCGAATGGCTGCTCGACAACTTCTACCTGATCGAAGAGCAAATCCAAATGGCCAAACGGCATCTGCCGCGTGGCTATAGCCGGGAGCTGCCCCGGCTTTTGAATGGTCCTTCCGCCGGACTGCCACGCGTCTATGACATCGTATTGGAATTGATTTCGCATGTGGACGCACAGATTGATGCCGGCCCACTGAGCGCTTTCATCGCCGCTTACCAAACGGTGCATTCCTTGAAATTGGGCGAGCTGTGG
>Ga0181529_10004088_pt1 | contig 16078 bp, 17 predicted proteins | sample PEATcosm2014_Bin_36_FD_119763 | JGI IMG/M metagenome (GOLD analysis project Ga0181529, IMG submission 119763) | Peatland microbial communities from MTU Mesocosm Facility, Houghton, MI, USA - PEATcosm2014_Bin10_30_metaG | ecosystem: Environmental > Terrestrial > Soil > Wetlands > Peat | place...
GAACCGCGGCAACATCTGGATCTGGTATACGGACGACGCGCGCCATATACCGGTGCAGATCCGGGCGCGGCTGTTCTGGGGGACGATCACCTTCCACCTGCAGAGCGTGGAGGCGAAGTGAGTTGGAATTGGGAGTTGAATTGGACGCGTTGTTCCATGTAACTTTGACAAGGCTGTCTGTGGAAGGTTTGTTCCGCAGCGTACGCGAAATGGGCGGTGTTGCGAGTGAAGTGCGGAGAGAGAGTTGGGAGAGAGCGATGAAAAATTGTGAGATGAAGATTGCAAGTGTATTGACGGCATGTCTTCTGGGTTTGGTGTCGCTGGCGCAGCCGGGACGACTGATAGCGCAGCCAGCGGCTCCAGCGCCGGCACCGGCACCGGCAACTGCGGGAATTCATGGGCATGTGACCAGCCCGTTGGGGCAGGCGATCACAGACGGCGAGGTGAGGTTGACCACCGACAGGAATGCGGCTGTGTCCAAGAAGTTCGAATATACGTTCGCGCTCGACGCCAGCGGCAACTACAAGGGAGCTGGCATCAAGCCGGGCAACTACGTCGCGGCGGTCTTCCAGAACAACAATCTCGCGGACATGATGCCTGCGCAGCTTGCGGCGGGAAACGACAAGACGGTGGACTTCGACATGAGCCGCAAGGAGTACATCGACAAGATGGACCCGGCGCAGCGGGAACAGTACGAAGAGTATAAGAAGGCCAACGCGGAGATCATGGCGAAGAACGCCAAGATTGAGAATTTGAATACGCTGCTGAAACAAGCGCGTGCGGACACTGCAGCAGGCAACTTTGCGCCAGCCATCAAAGCCATGACGGATGCGACCGCGGCCAAGCCGGACGAGGCGCTGCTGTGGGACGTGCTGGGCGATGCACAACTGGGCGACGCGGTAGCGGCGGGCAATGCTGCCAAGGCTGCGAAGACGACCGACGCGTCGGTTCCGGACAAGCTGCAGGCGGCGGTGACCTCATACCAGAAGGCCCTCACTCTGAATGCAGCGTTGACCAAGCCCAGCGCAGATACTGCCGCGGTGGTCAACAACCAGCTTGGCCAGGCGCTGGGCAGACTGGGCAAGATTCAGGATGCTGCAGATGCCTATGATGCCGCGGCCAAGGCAGACCCGAAGAGCGCCGGGAAGTACTACTACAACGAGGCGGTGACGCTCTATAACTCGAGCCTGACGACGGGCAAGGTCGACGGAATTGTCGAGGCAGCGGATAAGGCGATCGCAGCCGATCCGACCAGGGCGGAGAATTATTACCTCAAGACTCAAGGGCTGGCTCCGCTCATCACCACGACAGCAGACGGGAAGTATGTCGCTCCTACGGGCCTGGAAGCTTGCAATAAATACCTTGAACTGGCCCCCAATGGAGCTCACGCTGCTGACATGAAAGGCATCCTCTCGGAGTTGAATGAGCAGATCCAGACAAGCTACAAGGCACCATCGACAAGCAAGAAGAAGTAGACTGCCGATGCAGGATGGAGATGGCCCTGGGCGACAAGCGTCCGGGGCCTTTTTCATGGAGCTACAGCGAGAGTGAGGATGGGCGATGAGCGAGGCTCGAGGACTGGGGTTTGCAGAGGCGTTGGAGGTTGTGCTGCGCTGTGCGGCTGAGGTGAGCGTCGGCGGAGTGGAGAAGGTTGGGCTGCTGGCGTCGGCGGGCCGGGTGCTGGCCGAGGAGGTAAGGGCGGACCGCGATCAGCCAGCGTTCGACCGCGCGACTCGGGATGGGTTCGCTGTGCGGGCTGCGGAGTGGACGGCTGGGAGGCGGCTGCGGGTGGTGGGATTGGTGCGGGCGGGTGAGGCATGGGCGGGTAAGTCTCTGTCGAGCGGGGAAGCGGTGGAGATAATGACGGGGGCCGCGGTGCCGAGCGGTGCGGACGCGGTGGCGATGGTGGAACATGCGGAGCTGGGCAAGGGGATGGTTTGGGCTGCGGCGGGGCGTGGGTTGCGCGCGGAGGAGAACATTGTGCGGCGAGCGAGCGAGGCGCGGCGCGGCGAGGTTCTGCTGGCTGCTGGAAGGGCGATGGGCGTGGCGGAGATTGCGCTGGCTGCGGCGTGCGGGCGCGCGGAGATTGCTGTGCACAAGCGGCCTGTGGTGGCGATTGTGGCGACGGGAGATGAGCTGGTTGAGGTGGATGAGACTCCGGGCGATTCTCAGATTCGCAACTCGAATGGCGCTGCGCTGGCGGCGCTGGTGGAGGCGGCAGGCGGCGAGGCGCGGCGGCTGGCGATTGCGCGCGACTCGCGAGAGAGTTTGCGGGAGAGAATTGCGGAAGGACGCGGGAGCGGTCTGCTGTTGCTCTCGGGCGGGGTTTCGGTGGGGAAGTACGATCTGGTGGAGGAGGTGCTGGCGGAGTTTGGGGCGGAGTTCTACTTTCGCGGAGTGCGGATGCAGCCGGGAAGGCCGATGGTCTTTGGGCGGCTGCGAAAGGCAGCGAGTCAGCGAGTTGGCGAGTTGGCGGAGGAGCGGGAGTGGACCTATTTCTTTGGGCTGCCGGGGAATCCCGTTTCGACGCTGGTGACATTTCACTGCTTTGTTGGGCCGATGCTGCGCGCGTTGTGCGGGGCGGACGCTGCGGGGCCAAGGTTTGTGCAGGCGACGCTGGTGGAAGAGATGAAGGCGAAGGCTGGGTTGACGCGGATTCTGCCAGCGACTCTGCGGCATGATTGGGAGCGGCCAGAGGTGCGGATTGTGGAATCGCAGGGATCGGGCGACTTGGCGGCAAATGCTCGGGCAAACTGCTATGCGGTGCTGGCGGACAGACGGAGTTACAACTCCGGGGATGTGATTTCCGTGCTGCTGCGGTAGGCTCACTGCATGAGTAAAAAGTTGAGCCATTACGATGAGGCGGGGCAGGCGCGGATGGTGGATGTGAGCGCGAAGGCGGAGACTCGGCGGGAGGCTGTGGCGGAGGCATTTGTCGAGCTGTCGGAGGCAGTATTGGCGGCGCTGCCGGACAATCCGAAGGGGAATCCGCTGGAGGTGGCGCGGTTCGCGGGGATACAGGCAGCCAAGCAGACCTCGGGGCTGATTCCGATGTGCCATCCGCTGGCGCTGAGCTTTGTGGATGTGGAGGCGGAGGTGGTTGCGGGAGGGGTGAGGCTGCGGGCGACGGCTGCGACGACCGCGGCGACGGGCGTGGAGATGGAGGCGATGGTGGCAGCGTCCATCGCGGCGCTGACGGTGTACGACATGACCAAGGCGCTGGACAAGGGGATACGGATTCGCGAGATCGCACTGGTGAACAAGAGCGGCGGCAAGAGCGGGGAGTGGAGGCGGTAGCGCCGATCATACGGGTTCTCCCCTTTTGTGTGCGGAAAGTCTCAATGTATTCAAAAAAAATATGTTAAGTCTGGACTTGGTATTGTTATGACTTGTGTGGAAGAGAACAAGGACGAGCGCGGGAGTTTTGTGGGAGAAAGGGGTGCGCGGTTGGGGTAGGACGAGCTTCGTCGGGGTCCTTCGACTCGCTGCGCTCGCTCAGAATGACAGCGAAAAACAAACAGCGGCGAAGAACAACAGCGGCGAAGAACAAGAACAAGCAACAGCGAAATGCGGGGGTCCCTCCACTCCGCTACGCTCCGGTCGGGATGACGGCTATATTGCTACGCTTCGGTTGGGATTACGGTAATTGTGCGGGCGGACTGGATGAAGCGGGCCAGGAGTGTGGGGTCCTTGCGGCCGGGGGACGATTCGATGCCGCTGGAGACGTCCACGCCCCAGGGTTTGAGCTGGGCGATTGCGTGGGCGACATTCTCCGCGTTGAGGCCGCCGGCGACGATGAGATTCGGAGCAGACGCGAAGAGGGCGCGCGCGGCTTCCCAGTCGAACGCGACGCCAGTGCCTCCAGTGTCCGCGCCCACCTTCGAGTCGATCAGGATGCGGTCGGCGAATCCACGCCGGGCGATGCGTTTGATCTGGCTGGCAAGCTGCGCGGCGGGGGATTCTTTTGCGGGGGCGATCGTCCAGTGCAGCGTCTGGATGATTCGCACGCTGCCTTTGAATTTTTCCGCGAGCCGCTGGGCGAGCGACAGATTGAGATCGCCGTGGAGCTGGATCGCGGTCAGGCCGGCCTCGATCGCGATCGCTGCGATCTGATCCGCATTGCACGAGTGGAAGACTCCGACGCGCTCGACGTGGGACGGGAGATGTGGCGTAATCGCGGCCACCTGCGCCGCGCTGACCTGGCGCGGGCTGGGCGCAAAGACGAAGCCGACTGCATCCGCGCCAAGCTGGGCGGCGAGTTGTGCGTCTTCGAGGGTTGTGTTGCCGCAGATCTTTATCCACATGGCATCGGCCTCATTGCGCTTGCTGGAGCAGAGTGGCGAGCGCGGTGGCGGGGTCGGGATGATGCATCAACGACTCGCCGATGAGGAAGGCGTGGTAGCCGGCGGAGCGCATCTGAGATATGTCCGCGGCGGTGCGGATGCCGCTTTCGGCGACATGGACGGCGTCGCTTGGCAGCCACTCGGCCAGCTCGATCTGGGTGCGCGGCTGGACCTGCATGGTGTGCAGGTTGCGGCTGTTGACGCCGATGACGGAGAAGCCGAGAGCTGCGGCGCGATCCAGTTCAGCGCGGTCATGCACCTCACAGAGGACGTCGAGTTCCATGCGGCGCGCCTCGTCGCGCAGAGTTTTCAGTTCGGCGTCGGTGAGCGCGGCGACGATCAGCAGGATTGCGTCGGCCGAGGCGGCGCGGGCTTCGAGAATCTGGAAGGGATCGAAGATAAAGTCCTTGCGCAGGCAGGGAATTGAGGTTGCGGTGGACGCGAGGGAGAGATTGGCGAGCGAACCCTGGAAGAATTTTTCGTCCGTAAGTACGGAGAGCGCGGCCGCTCCGGCAGATTCAAGCGAGCGGGCCAGCGCGGTTGGATCGAAGTCCGGACGAATAAGGCCACGCGAGGGCGAGGCCTTTTTCAACTCGGCGATGATGGCTGGGCCGGATGCGGCGGTCTTACGCAGGGCGGCCTCGAAGCCACGTGGGCTGTGCTCGGCGGCCCTCTTCTCAAGAAGCGCGAGATCGGCCGCGGCGCGCCGTTCCGTCACTTCGAGCTGAGTATGCGCGAGGATCTGCTCAAGCTGCGTGGGCATGTGGTGTGTGTCGTTGGAGTATTTTCATTCATGGTAAGGATTGCCGCGCTACGAAAAAATACGGGGATTCTTCCCCTTCGGCTTCGCTCAGGGTCAGAATGACAATTCTTATTTCAATCGTGAAAAAGCTCTAGGAATAAATTTGGTGCCGAAGGGGGGACTCGAACCCCCACACCCTTGCGAGTACATGGACCTGAACCATGCGCGTCTGCCAATTCCGCCACTTCGGCACGGTATTGCATGTCGCGAACCCTGCGGCCGGACACGGCAGTCGTGTGTACTCAGTCTTTCAAACGACGGGGCTGCTGTCAATTGCGCGCATCTTGTCTTACACTGAAACGGCTTCAGACAACACCATCCGCGGGAGGCATATCGCGCGATTATGACCGAACCAACGCAGACAACGGCCCAGAGCGGCACTCGGGAGATTCCCGAAGAGCTTGCCCTGGAGATTCGCAAACTGGCCCACGACCTCTCCAACGCTCTGGAGATTATCGTGCAGACCAACTATCTGCTGAGTACGGTGGAGATGAAGGAGCCGGCAAGCGAATGGCTGCACATGCTGGACAACGGCGTGAACAGGGCGCTGGAGATCAACCTGGCGCTGCGCACATACATCAAGGAGCACGCTCCGCGATAGCGGAAGCCTGAACAAATGTTAGAGATTCCCTCGGCGGCTAAAGCCGGATTGGAAATAGGCCGCTTGCGGCGGGACTAAAGTCCCACCCTTTCAAAACGGAGGCTTATTCAGAGATCCCTCAGGACTGGCGCGCCTACGGCTTCGAGGCTTTGGCTGCTTGCTTTGCGGAGGACTTTTTTGCGGGGGTTCGCTTCGCGCCGCGTCTGGCAAGTGGTTTCTTTGCTGCTCGCTTCATTGCTACAGTCTGTATTGCGGGTGGCCTGGATGATTTGGCAGGGACGGACTTTGCGGCTTTGCTTGCCGCTGCCGAGGTGGGCAGCGGGACGCTCCAGATGGACAGCCTGGCCTGGTGGGAGGCGAGCAGCTTCTCGATCTGCTGCAGCAGGATTTGAGTGTGCATGGGCTTGACCAGCATCTTGTCGGCGCCCAGGGTCTGCCAGTCTTCGTCGGCGATGGGAAACGCAGTGAGCAGGGCGATGGCCGGGTGATAGCTGGCCGATTGGGCCGCGGAGATGACCTCGGCACCGGCGTCGTCGCTCTCCATGCGCATGTCGGTGATGACCATGTTGTACTGGTGGGCGCGCAGCTTGCTCCTGCCCTCGCGGCCCGAGGCAGCGGTGTCCACATCGAAACCGCTGATCTCCAGGACAGCTTTGAGTGTGAGCAGAACGGCCACTTCGTCGTCTACAAGCAGGATCCTGCGCTTCATTGGGTCACCTCATATTGGAGGACGCGCATGCTAACGGCATTGCGCGAAAGCACAAACTATAATATCCCCCCGACGCAGACATCCGATGCAAGGCCAGACAGAAGGGGGAACTGGAAAAACTGCGGCAGACGGCGCGTGGGGCGCTACTGGACCATTTGGTTGCGTGGAATGGCATGGGCGGGATGCATGAAAAACTCCACGGAGTCGGAGTCGGGGTCGTGTTCCTCGTCCTCGTCGTCGTCGTCGTCCTCATCGTCCTCTTCTTCTTCTTCTTCGCCGTCGTCGATGACCTCGTCGTCCTCATCGTCGTCCTCATCGTCGTCGTCATCCTCGTCCTGGTAATCTTCCTCGTCTTCGTCTTCTTCCTGCTCGTCGATGTGGTCTTCCGTGTCCTCGGGGTCGATTTCGTCTTCTTCCTCGTCCTCTTCGCCGGGAGCTGCGATGAGAAATTCGCATGGGAGCGACGGGACGAGGCTGTACTCCTGCCCAGGTTCGGCGTCGGTGAGAGGCGCGAGGATGGGGCGGTTGAGGATCAGGTTCTGTGGGATCAGCATGGGGCTGTCTCCTGATGAAACCAAGTCTATCGGCAGATGGGTGTGAGCCGTTGGGTACATTGGTTCTACCACATTTAGCTACGAGTTCAGCTAAATTCTAGAGATTTGCTAGCGAACCAGAAAGGATGGGCCTGAGCTGTCTGTGTGGTCAGGCGGAGCGGAGGGTGGCTTCTATGCCGCTGTTGACCTCGGCCTGAGCGAACTCGGCGGCGACACGGATTCCGTTCATGACAGCGCGCTCGTTGGAGGAGCCGTGGCCGATGATACAGACTCCGCGAACACCAAGCAGCGGCGCGCCCCCGTACTCGGAGTAATCGACGCGCTTCTTGAAGTCCTGGAAGGCGCGGCGGGAGAGCAGGGCACCGACCTGAGAGGTGACGGTGGACTTGAGGGACTGGCGCAGCAGGACGCTGACCAGGCGTGCGGTGCCCTCGCAGGTCTTGATGGCGACGTTGCCGACGAATCCATCGCAGACGATGACGTCGGCGTGACCGTTGAAGAGGTCGCGGCCCTCGACGTTGCCGATGAAGTTCATCTCGGGGCGGGCCTGGAGCAGGGGGAATGTGTCGTGGGTGAGGGAGTTGCCCTTGCTGTCCTCCTCTCCGATGGAGAGCAGGCCGACGCGGGGATGGGCGATGTGCAGGACGTTGCGTGCATACATGTGGCCCATGACGGCAAACTGAACGAGGTTGTCTGGGTCGCAATCAACGTTGGCGCCAACGTCGAGGAGGATGGAGGGGGTTCCCAGCGCCGTGGGCAGAATGGTGGAGAGGCCAGGGCGATGGACTCCGGCGAGCATTCCCAGAACCATCTTGGCTGTGGCCATGGCAGCGCCGGTGTTCCCGGCGGTGAAGAAACCGGCGGCGGTGCCTTCGCGCACCATGCGCAGACCAACACGCATGGAGGAGTCGCGTTTGGAACGGACGGCCTGTGCGGCCCTGTCTTCCATGCTGATCCACTCGGAGGAGTGGACGATCTCGATCTGCGGGCGCTTGCGTCCGTAGCGGACAGGGAAACGGCTGCGCAGGGCGCGGTCGAGGGCGGGGCGAAGGATCTCTTGAGGGCCGACGAGATGGATCCGGACGCCAAGAGTGCGCGAGGCGAGGATAGCCCCGCGAATCTCGGATTCGGGAGACTTGTCGGAACCCATTGCATCAACTGCGATGTCGATCGGCATCTGGGAGGGTGGGTACAAGGAACTGGTTTAGCTTGCTTCCTTCACAGCGAGGACTTCGCGGCCCTTGTACTGTCCGCACTTCTGGCAGATACGGTGGGGCAGCTTTCGCTCGTGACAGCTGGGGCACTCCGATGTGCTGGTGGGAGTGAGGAAGTCGTGGCTGCGGCGTTTGGAGGTGCGTTGCTTGGAGTGGCGGCGCTTCGGATTCGGCATTTCTGTTCCCTTTCGATTGGCCCGCGCCGACTGCGATACAGCTTGCGGCGGCGATTGGAGGCCCGGTGGCTATGAAGTTCAAAATACTGTGCTAACCGGGTTTGATCGTGCCGGCCAGGCCCGCAAGCGCATTCCACCCCGAAGCAGACTGATCCGGTTCGGAGGAGGGTTTGCAATTACAGGGTGCGAGGTTCAGGTTCTGGCCACAGCGCGGACAAAGTCCCTTGCAGTCTTCTTTGCAGAGCGTTCGGGAGGGCAGGGAGAGAAGCACCTGTTCGCGCACGACATCCTCAAGCGAGAGACCACTTTCATCATAATAACCGATTTCGGTCTCGTCTGGGGTGATGGAGCGCTCTCCGGGCTCGGCGTCGGCTGCCTGGGGGCGAAAGATGAGGTCGAACTCGCCACGGACCGGAGTGGGAACCGGCTCGACACAGCGCGCGCAGAGCATCTCGAAGTCTCCATGATAGGCAGCGCGGACGCGAATGTCGGCGACCTGTTCGCTGTGACCGCGGTTCTCGACGATGAGGTCGGCACGGCCAACGACGGGCAGCGGGCCAACCTGAGAGACGTCTGCGGCGTAATCAAGCGCACCGGAGGGGATCGATTCGTCGAAGAGGAGCGGCTCGTGTTCGAGTTGGAGGGGAGTGATGAGCACGAGGTTAAGCGTAGGGCGTTGCGGGGTTGCGGTCAATAGGGCTGGCCGGTCCAGTTACTGGCGAGGTACGCGTTTCCAGCGTTCCTGCGACGAGGGTTTGGAAGACGCGGATGGCAGCGCGGCAGAAAAGCCCAAGAGCAGTTAAAAATAATTAATTTTTTATTGCAAATTCCTGTATACAATGGGCTTTTTCAGGAGAAGAGCCATGACTTCGCGTACAACATATCTAAGCAGGCTGCTGGGGTATTACTCTGTTCTGGTTTCGCTGGCCATGATTCTGCATAAGGAGGCGGCTGTCGGGATGGTTTCCCGGCTGGCGACTCACGCTGGGGCACCGTTCGCGATTGGACTGATTGCGATTGCGGTGGGCCTGGCGATGATCCTGGCCCACAATGTCTGGTCCGGCGGTGCTCTGCCGGTAGTGGTTACGCTGATTGGCTGGTGGAGCCTGATCAAGGGCCTGCTTTGCCTGTTTCTGCCTGTAGGGGTGGTCGCCGGACTGCTGGGCGGACCACTCTATGCAAAGTATTTCTATGTTTCACCGGTGATCTCGCTTCTTGTGGGCCTGTACCTGATCTACGCGAGCAGCGTGGGCAATCGGGAGTAAGCGACGGTGAAGTAGGGACTCGATCCATAGGCGAGTCACTCAAAGAAACAGGCGAATGGCGGCGACGCCCGCGGCCCCGGCGACGAGGGAAGGGCCTGTGTTGGCGCGGGTGATGCCGCCGAGGGCGAGGACCGGGATGGGTGCGGCTGCGACACAAGCGGCGCGGAGGAGGTCGAGGCCGGTGCCAGCGGCGACAACTTTTTCTGCGACGACTTTTTCGAAGACGGGGCCGAAGAGGATGAGTGTGGGGCGGTCGTTGGAGGCAAAGGACGCGGCGCGGGCGACATCGGCGAGGGTGTGGCAGGAGAGGCTGATGACGGGCTCGGGCAGGCTGGCTGAGGCGTAGAGGGCGCGAACTTGGGCGGGGGTGAGTTCATTGGGCGAAGAGGTCAGGTGGACTCCGTCGGCGCAGGTGGCGACGGCGATGTCGGCGCGGGAGTTGATGAGGAGCCTGGGTGCGGGGGGGTGCGAGCGGAGGGTTGCGAGGAGATTGCGGGCGAGCGAGGCGAGAGATGCGGCGGAGAGGTCCCGCTCTCGGAGCTGGATGAAGTTGATGCCTTCGGCGGCGAGACGCGCGGCTTGGGCGAGGAGCGCGGCCTGGCGGTGAGGCTCGTCGTCGGCGAGGCTGGCGCGGTCGGTGATGGCATAACGGAGCATGGGTTCTAGTTTAGGCATGAGCGGGATTCTCACCTCTGGCAATGGGGGCAGAAGTGGGTGCCGCGGCCGGCGAGGATGATGCGGCGGATGGGCGTGGAGCAGTTGAAACAGGGCTGGCCGGTGCGCCGGTAGACGCGGTGTTCCAGTTGAAAGAAGCCGCGCGCACCGTCTGCGTCGACGTAGTCTGAGACCGAGGAACCGCCAAGACGGATGGCGTGGCGGAGGACTTCAACCAGAGACGTGCGCAGGCGGGCCAGCTCGGCGCGGGTGAGGCGCATGGCCTGGCGGGTGGGACGGATGGCGGCGCGGAAGAGGGATTCGTCGGCGTAGATGTTGCCGATGCCATGCAGGAGGGACTGGTTGAGCAGTGCGGCCTTGATGGGGGTGCGGCGCGGATGGAAGAGAGCGATGAAATCGGCCAGCGAGATGGTGAGAGGTTCGCTGCCGGGGCCGGTGTAGGTTGCTGGTTCCAGGTTGCCGGTTGGTGATTGAGGGGCGTGGAGGGAGATGCGTCCGAAGCGGCGGGGATCGACGAAACGGACCTCACGGCGGTCGTCCAGGGTGAGGACGGCGTGGGTGTGGGGCGCGAGAGGGATTTCGGGCGCGGAGACGAGTAGGCGGCCCGTCATTCCGAGGTGGATGAGGAGTTCGACTGGGGTTTTGTCCCGGTGAACCGTCATTACGATGGTCTTGCCGACGCGGTGGACGGATTCGATGCGGGAGCCGGTGAGGGCGGCGGTGATCTCCGGCTCGGGGGACTTGAACGTCTGCGGCTTGCCGCTGGTCCAGACGCGAGTGATGCGCTGGCCGTGGACGCGGGCGTGGACGCCTGCGGCGATGGTCTCGACCTCGGGAAGCTCAGGCATGGGATTAGAGTAATGCGTCTGCTGGGCGACGCTGAATTCGTTTGTCTGTGACCCCTCCCCCCCCATTTTTACGCGCTAGCTAAAGTATCTAGATTCATAGTGATACGAAAAATGCGATGCAAAGTACCAAATCTAAATAGCTTACAGCTATGTGTTTATAAACAAACATTTTATCTGTGCCAAAAAGCAAATGAGAGAAGACCCACGCTGCCGCCGGGCTTCTCTCATTTCTCTACTGTTTTTATTATACCGGATGGAGCATAACTACTATGCCAACTATTCTATGTGTGTAAGCTGTTTATTTGCTTATAGTTGAATTGATTTTAAGGGCACGAGGGTCTTGACAGGCGAGTTTGCTGGGATTTTTGAGGGTTAAATTTACCCATTCCGCAAAGTACGCGGAATGAATGGGGCACCCGGCCACATATCGCCGGCTGAATCCCAGGGATTCCTGCCTTGGGCCGGTATCGGGCGCGCCTTTGGCGCTATACGAGCAAAGCAACGGCAAAAGCAAGGGTCGGAGTTTTGTGGGGGAAAGGGACGGGCGGTTGTTGTTGGGCGAGCTTCGTCGGGGTCCTTCGCTACGCTCAGGATGACAGCAAGAACAAACAACGGCGAAAAACAGACAACGGCAAAGACTAAATGCGGGGGTCCCTCCACTCCGCTTCGCTCCGGTCGGGATGACGGAATTATAGGGATGCTCCGGTCGGGATGACGAAAGTGGTGGTGCGCGTGGGGTGGGGAAGGCGGCGGTATAGAATCGGTTATGGGCGTGTGGGCTATTCGAGCCGCGCGGACCTACCTTTTCGGAGCAAATCTCAAGTGAGTCAGCGTAAATCAGCAGTGGTTCTCGGCGCGCAGTGGGGCGATGAGGGCAAGGGCAAGATCGTCGATGTGCTGAGCGAGCGGTTCAGTGTGGTGGCGCGCTTTGCGGGCGGGCACAACGCGGGACACACCGTGATTATTGCGGGCAAGAAGTTTGTGCTGCAACTGATTCCGTGCGGGGTGTTAAGGCCGGAGTGCCGGGGCGTGATCGGCAACGGGGTGGTGCTGGACCCGATGGCGTTCCTGAGCGAGGTGAAGAAGCTCAAAGACACGGGATTGAAGATCGATGGGCAACTCTTTGTGTCTAATCGTGCGCAGGTGATCCTGCCCTACCACCGGATGATCGAGCTGGCGGCAGAGACGGCACCGGGGCGGACCAAGATCGGGACGACGCGGCGGGGGATTGGGCCGGCGTATGAGGACAAGATCCATCGCAATGGGCTGAGGGTTGTCGATCTGCTGAATACGGCGCTGCTGCGGACGCACATCAAGAACGCGTGCGACGAGAAGAACACGATTGCGGCGGCGCTGTTTGGGACTGTGCCGCTGGACCCGAAGACAATGTACGAGGAGTATGCGCGTGCGGCGGAGAAGATTGCGCCGTTTGTGACCGATACGGCGGTACTGCTGAACGACGCGATCCGGAATGGCGAGAAGGTGATGTTCGAGGGGGCGCAGGGGGCGCTGCTGGACATCGACCACGGGACATACCCGTTTGTGACCAGCTCAAGCTCGACGGCGGGTGGAGCGGTGACCGGGACGGGCGTGGGGCCGACGCTGATTGGGACGGTGATCGCGGTGACCAAGGCGTATGTGACGCGGGTGGGCGAGGGGCCGTTCCCGACCGAGATCGAGGACGACTCGGCGACGCTGCTGCGGGCGCGCGGGCAGGAGTACGGCGCGGTGACGGGCAGGCCGCGGCGATGCGGATGGCTCGATCTGCCGCTGCTGCGCTACTCGAACATGATTAATGGGACCCAGTGGCTGGTAGTCACCAAGATGGACGTGCTGGACGAGTGCGCGGAGATCCCGGTGTGTACCGGATACAGGATTGACGGTAAATTGACGGAGACGATTCCTGCGGACATGCGCGGGTTTGAGGCAATCCAGCCGGTGTATACCAAGCTGAAGGGCTGGAATGAGCCGACCGAGGGAATTACGGAGTTTGAGAGGCTGCCCAAACTGGCCCAGGAGTATCTAAAGTTTGTGGAGCGCGAGTCCGGGGCGAAGATTGGGATGGTTTCTACCGGGCCGGAGCGCGACCAGACGATGACGCTGCCGGAGTTCGAGGCAGAGCTACGGTCGTAGTGTGTACACAATTGCGATTGGGAAGGGTTGAACCATCGTTCATGATTTCCGGGGGCTAAAGCCCCGATCCTCTACGCACCAAGGAAGGTCTGCATGTGTTTGAGATTCTCTCAGCGGCTAAAGCCGCATTTGAAATAGGCCGCTTGCGGCGGGACTAAAGTCCCGCCCTTTCAAAACGGGGACTTATTCAGAGATTCCCTAACGGACGGGCTGAAGCCCGTCCCCTTCAAAGCAAAGACTTGAATCGAAATTACTGGGAGGCAAGCGATGATCAGTTTTACGGTACGGATGAAGATTGCAGGGGTGGACCACGACGCGGTGGCCGAGATGCTGCGCAAACTGACCCTGGCCTCTCGGCAGGAGGCGGGGTGCGTCACATATGTTGCGCACTTCCTGGCGGGCGACCCGGCAATCGTGTTTGTCTACGAGCAATATGTAGACGAGGCGGCGCTGGAAGCGCACCAGAACTCGGCCCACTTCCGCGAGTACGGGACGCAGGGGTTCTACCGGCTGATACGCGCGCAACAGGTTAAATATCTCGACGCGATTGCGTGAAAAAACGCTGTGGTGTAAGGGAAAACGCTTTCACGCGACTTTCTTTTGACTCCATGGGTTAAAGCAGTCTAGTATGCGTCACGACGGATTGCGAGACGAATTGACCCATGTTGCAACATAACTTCCAGCATCGAGGATTTCGGCCGGGTGCAGGTCTGGTGGCGCTGGCGTCACTGGCGGCGATTCTGCTGGTTCTGTCCGCGCCGGCCAAGGGGCAGCATCCGCGGCGGAACGACCAGTTCAAGCACCAGGTGGAACAGATGGAGCAGGCGTGGCGCACCGCCGAGTTGGCAGGCGACGTAGAGGCCATGGGCAGGCTGCTCTCCGACGACTTCGTGGGCATCAACATGAGCGGCCAGGTTGTGACCAAGATGCAGTTGCTGGAACGGATGCGGAACCGGAGAACGATCCTGACGCGGCTCGATCTGGACGACGTCCATGTGAAGCTGATTGAGCAGACCGCGATCGTCACCTCGCGTGCCGAGGTGGAGGGTACGAACGAAGGCGTGGCGATGCATGGGACCTATCGCTACACCCGGGTGTATTCGCGGCTGGCTTCGGGGGCGTGGCAGATCACAAACTTCGAGGCGACTCGGGTGGGTCCGCCGCCGCCGCCGCCGCCGGATAGGCGTCCCGGCCCGGATGCTCCGGCAACTCCTCATGCTTCGGGTGCGGAGCCGGAATAAGGCGGCGGGGCTGAACAAGCCCGATTCACGGCCTCAGAGGCTCGAGCGCGGCGGCAAAAGGGTTGCTTGCTGCTTTTCGCAGAAGGCCCGGGGCTAAAGCCCGCTGAATTAGTTGGACTTATTCGTGGGGCTGAAGCCCCACGCTCCCTCCGGTAAGGCAATATCTCCATTCATCGCAGAGATCGCGGAATGGATGCGGAGCCCTGCGAAAGAAGGCAAATACGGAGATTCTGGCTGCGCCAGAATGACGACGAAGGATTGCAGCGCGCGATGGATGATGCACACAGAACCCGGCATCTTGCGGAGTCGTTTATCAGAAAAAGGCGGGTGGGAGGTCAGGGCTGCCAGGCCTGGCGAATGCGTGCCCATGTGGTGTCGAGTGCTTCGGGCAGGACGCGGGTGCCGGCGGTGACGGTCATGAAGTTGGTGTCTCCGATCCAGCGGGGCAGAGCGTGCATGTGGATGTGGCTGGCGATGCCCGCGCCGCCGGCCTGGCCGATGTTGAGACCGAAGTTGAGGCCGGAGGGGTTGTAGACGGCGCGCAGGACGGATTCCACGCGTTGAGCCAGCGAGATCATCTCCTGTGCGTCCGCGGGTGGAAGGGCGGCGAGCGAGTCGAGATGGCGGTAAGGGACGATCAGGATGTGTCCGGTGTTGTAGGGGAAGGCGTTGAGGCAGAGGAAGCAGGATGCTTCGCGAACGAGGAGGTGGGCGGATTTTTCGGCATCTTCGCGGGCCATGCCTTGCGCGATGGCGTAGTCGATGGCGGCGATCATGTTGCAGAAGACGCAGTCGCAGTCCTTCCTGCCGGATTCAGCGGAGAAGCCTGGCCACGCGTCGAGCGCGGCGGGGACGCCGGGGCGGGAAGAGTCTTCGGTGCGGCTGACGTACTCATAGCGCCACGGGGTCCAGAGACGGTCCATGGGTGGAAGTATACAAGGTGTGGAAGGGGCCGGCTGTGGGGGGAAGATTTCCTCAGCGGCTAAAGCCGCAGTTCAAATGCAGCGTGTACGGCACGGGTAAACCCGTGCCCTTAAGCAAAACAAGACAAATACAGAGATTCTGGCTGCGCCAGGATGACGGCTCAGGATAGCTGCGCCAGAATTACGGCTCAGGATAGCTGCACCAGAATGACGGCGCCGGATTGCCGCGCCGGAATGACGAATTACGCGGTACGGAATGGATTGACTCTGCCCATCTGAGTCTATATCCTTTAGTAGAGATGCTGTGTGTGGGATCCAAGTACAGCAACTCCTCTGCAAGATGGTTCATTTCCACCCTGCCGAATATGTTTCGGTGTAGCGAGCATCGCGTCTTTTAGACTGTTGCCTGATATACCAACGCTGCTGCGCGGATGGAATGAATTTTGATGAAGTTTGGATCCCGGAGCAACTCAATCAATGACCGTAGACGTCCCCAATCCTGACCAAACCGAGAGTAAACCCCTGACTACCGAACTGGAAACCCTAGCGCCCGAAGCGACAGCGGAGCAAGCCGAGCTGTCTTCTGAACTCACC
>Ga0181529_10004091_pt1 | contig 16074 bp, 17 predicted proteins | sample PEATcosm2014_Bin_36_FD_119763 | JGI IMG/M metagenome (GOLD analysis project Ga0181529, IMG submission 119763) | Peatland microbial communities from MTU Mesocosm Facility, Houghton, MI, USA - PEATcosm2014_Bin10_30_metaG | ecosystem: Environmental > Terrestrial > Soil > Wetlands > Peat | place...
GCGGTGTTGCCTACCCCATGAACTTTGTCAAAGTGAAGCTGGATTTGGCAAAGATGAAGTCCGGTGATCGAGTAAGGGTGCTGCTGGATGATGGCAAGCCCATGGAGAATGTTCCTCGCTCGGTAGCTGCCGAGGGGCATCAAATTCTGGAGCAGATACAGGACGGATCACACTGGCACATCGTAATCGAAAAACGTTAGATGCTGAGGCGTTTCCCCAACTAGGTCTTTGACCGTTTGATTCCGGATCATTCATGGGCTTCCCAGGTCTCGATTTGGAGACCTGGGAAGCCGGAATACCAACATCGAAATTCATGCGGTCAGAGATTTATTGCTATCTGTATAAATAATGCAATAATGGATATTGAGGTACAGAACAGCTATGCCCAGACTGAAGGGGAGCGCCGATCTTCTGGAAGACCGACGCATGCGGGCTTTGGCTTTGCTGGATGATGGGTTCTCACTCAACGAAGTGGGGCGGCAAATCGGATGCAATCCGAGTTCGGTGATGCGCTGGCGCGATGCGCGGCGACATGGTGGAGTTGAAGCGTTACAGGTGCGCTTTTCTCCAGGGCGTCCCACGAAGTTGGTTGCCGCACAGAAAAAGCGTCTTGTTCGTCTGCTGCTCAAGGGACCAATGGCGCAGGGCTACCGTACCAATCTGTGGACCACAGCGCGCATCGCCCAAATGGTAGAGCGGGAGTTTGGGGTGTGTTATCACCCGGACCATATCGGCCGCCTGATGCACACCTTGGGATGGACTCCGCAGAAACCGGAACGGCGCGCTCTGGAGCGCGATGAAGAAGAGATCGAACGCTGGAAGCAGAAGGAGTGGCCGCGCATAAAAAAAACGCTGCAAGGCTGGGCGCCCATCTCGTCTTTGCCGATGAATCGGGCTTCCTGCTGATCCCCAACGTAGTCCGAACCTGGGCTCCGCAGGGACAAACTCCCATCCATCGCCACCGTCAGGGACGGCGGGACAAGATCTCCGTCATCTCTGGAATTTCCGTAAGCCCCAAGCGGCACCGTCTGGGACTCTACTATCTGCTCTTCTATGACAACATCGGGCAGGATGAGGTCTGCTTGTTTTTGCGTGAATTGCTGCGCCATCTGCGCGGCCCAGTAATCGTTCTACTGGATAACTCCTCCACACACAAAGGAGCACCGATCGAACAACTTCTGCGTCAACATCGCCGCTTGCGCATCGAGTATTTCCCTTCATACGCTCCGCAACTCAATCCCGATGAAGGAGTATGGTCGCTGGCCAAACGGGAACTGGCCAATAGTTGCCCTAACGATGTGGACGAACTGATGGAAGACATCCTCGGCTCCATCAATGGGATTCGCAACTCTCAGCAAAAACTGCGCGGTTGTATTGCGCTGTCCGAGCTGACATTTTCTTTGCGCTAAACCATTGCATTATTTATGCAGCAGTCAATAGTGGTCAGGAGGTAAGTGCTTAGATGAATCCAGATCCATGGCAGTGGCAAAAATCCGAAACCGTCAGATTCATCCTTATTGGTTTACCAACTCTTGTTTTATTGTTGACTTGGAGTAGACGAACTTCAAGGAAAGGGTTTCTGTATAGAGCAAGTTGGATTAATCTGTGGTCATTTGCGATTTGGTTCCTTTGCATGTGGAGTTTGCCGGTTGTGGAGAGCCATAGAGCGCTCGCTTGGATTGTCTTCTCCTCCATACCATTGTTATTCATTTATGTTTGGCCTTTCACGTTCATTATCGGATCAATCGTATTGTGCTTGCTGGCGTTCCGCGCAAAAGGTACGGATCGGTTATTTGTAGTACTTTGTGGAATCCTGATGGTAATTCTATGGGCTTCATCTTTGGTTCCACCAAATTTGGCGTGTAATCAGACAAAACGCCATCTGGAAGCAAAATCGAGTTCCATGATGGAATCGTAACGGGCTACGGCGCATTGGGCAACATCGTGGGCTATACTGACTCGGTGATGGGTACGTGGAGCATGTTGGGCGGTTACGATCAGCTCAACCGGCTGACCTCCTCACCCTTTAGTGCCTTTCTAAGAGAGAATTGACATGGTGCTGCGAGCCCCATTAGTGTGAGTGGGCACCGGATTTTATCGGGCTTTTTGAGAAAGAGGGAAGTACGATGGGTTCTGTTCCTTCGCATCTACGCCGGACATTGGGCGTACTCGGTTTTGCCGCACTGCTGGCGATTGCATCCAGCCTCTCCGCGCAGAGCGTCCATATTCGCATCGCCGGTGGCACACCGCCGGATCGGCAGATTCTGAGCGCTGCCGGCGACGGCGGCAAGGTGGATCTTTGGGGCATCGACGACCGCTCTGGACGACAGATGTGGATCATCGAGCACGTACCGGGTTCGCGCTTTGTGCATATCCGCGTCTCCGATGGCACGCCGTATGACCGCCGCCTGCTCAGTGTTTCGTCCGACGGTTCAAGCTGCGACTTGTTTCACGACGATGGCTCCGGCCGCCAGTTGTGGGAGATTGAGCGCATTCCCGGCTCGCGCTTTGTGCACATCCGCATCGCCGGCGGCACACCGCGGGACCGCCAGTTGCTGAGCGTGTATCCCAACGGCGACCGGATTGACCTGTTCAGCCACGACGATGGTTCAGGCCACCAGCAGTGGTTGATCGATGAGGGTGGTCAGCGCCGGGACGATCACGATCGCGATCGCAGGCAGGATGATCGCCGCCCCTGGTAACAGAGCGGTTTGCTGAGTTTGCTGAGGCTCCCGGTTCACATGCCGGGAGCTTTCGCTTTTGGGCAGCCCAGACCGAGACTGGAAGCATGCCCATTCCTGCATCTTCTTCGTCAATCTTTTCATCCATTTACGAGGAATTCTCTTGGTTTCTGTCTGGATTACGGAGCCGGTAGCCTCTAGATCTCTTCGTTGCCGCTCGGCAGGTGATTAGCATCACAGTATACTGGTATTTTGCACCGTAAGGTTGAGAGCAAGATGTACCTTTTGTGGCTACGAGTAGCGGCGGTACTGTACGCGATGGCGGGCGTAACCGTCTTTCCGGCAGTGCTTTACGGCGTTGAACGCTGGCGGAAAACCTGCGTCCACGTGGGCGGCATGGCCCTGTTCTTCCACTTCGTCTCGCTGGTGGAGATGCTCGTCCAGAGCCACCACTGGATGCCGGTGGGCGTGCGCGAGATTGAGTCTTTGCTGGCCTTTGTGGTGGCAACCCTCTTCTTCCTGGTCTGGTGGCTCTACGACGCCATCTCGCTGGGCGTCTTTGCGCTGCCGGCCACCTTCTTCATCGTCTTTGTACCCTCGCTGGGCGCGGATCGCTATGTGTTCCCGTCGGCCGGGGTGCGCATCGGCTGGCTGGTGGCGCACATTATCGCGCTGCTCTTGGCTTACGCGGCGTTGAGCTTCAGTTTGCTCGCGTCCATGCTCTACCTGGTGCAGGAGCGGCGCATCAAGCGCAAGATGCATCCGGGCGCTGACTCGTGGCTGGCTCCGCTGGACACGCTGGAACGGGTGGCGCTGGCCACGCTGGAGTTCGGATTTCCCTGTATGACCATCGGCCTGCTGATTGGCGCGGTACTGGCGCAGGAGACCCCGCTGGGCGCAGCCTACTTCATGGACCCCAAGGTGATTGCCTCGTTTGTGAGCTGGGGCGTGTACGTGCTGCTGCTTTATGTGCGGCGCGCGGCCGGGTTGCGGGGACGCCGGGCGGCCTATCTTTCTGGAGCGGTGCTGGTGTTGATGATGGTTGTTTGGGCAGCAAATCTGTTCAGCCATGTTCACAGGTTTGGTGTGCAATGAGCTTGGCGCTGATTGGTTTGAATCATAAGACGGCGCCCCTTGCGCTTCGCGAACGGATCGCGATCAACCGCGACGATCTGCCGGAGGCCACGCGCGCGCTGGCGGCCATGCCCGGCGTGGCGGAGTGCATGATTGTGTCCACCTGCAACCGCGTGGAGATGCTGGCGGCGGTGGAGGGCCCGGAGGTGGAACTGGCAGCCTTTGTGGCCGAGCACTTTGGGATCGACGCGGCCGAGGTGGAGCCGCACCTTTACCGCTATCGCGATCACGAGGCCGTGCGGCACCTGTTTCGCATGGCTGCAAGCCTGGACTCCATGGTGGTGGGCGAGTCGCAGATTCTGGGCCAGGTGAAGGAAGCCTTTCAGACTGCGCGCACCGCGGGCACCGTCGCCGGGCAACTGGAACACCTACTACAGAGCGCCTTTGCCGCCGCCAAAAAGGCGCGTACGGAGACAGGCATTGGCGCGAACTCGGTGTCGATTGCCTCCGTGGCTGTAGACCTGGCGCGCAAGATCTTTGGCTCACTTGAAGGTCGCACCGTGTTTCTGGTGGGTGCGGGCAAGATGAGCGAGCTGGCCGCGCGGCACCTGACGCAGCAGGGCGTGGGCTCCATCCTGGTCACCAATCGCACCGTGGAGCGCGCCCGGCGCATGGCGGAAGAGATTCAGGGCCGTATTGTTCCGCGCGTGGTGCCGTTTGAGGAACTTTACGAGGCCGCGGCAGAGGCTGACATCGTGATCAGCTCCACCGGCGCGCCGCACCACATCTTTACGCCCAAGCATGGGCAGGATTTTTTGCGCAAACGCCGCAACCGGCCCATGTTCTTCATCGACATTGCCGTGCCCCGCGATGTGGATCCGGCGATGAACGATCTGGATGGCATCTTTGTGTACGACGTGGACGACCTGCAGCAGGTGGCCGCGGCGCATATGGAAGAGCGCTCGCGCGAGGCGAGCGATGCCGAGACGCTGATTGAACACGAAGTGGAGCGCTTCCAGCTCAAGCTACGCGCGGTGAACGTTGCGCCCGCCATTGTGGCGCTGCAGCAGCGGGCGGAAGAGATCCGCAAGAGCGAGTTTGAACGTATGGGCGCCAAGCTGGCCTCGCTCACGCCCGAGCAACGCACGGTGGTGGAAGCCCTGACGCGGGGCCTGGTGAACAAGTTCCTGCATCCGCCCATGCAGGCGTTGAAGCAGGCCGCGCGCGAGAACGATCAGGTCAAGCTGGACGCCTTGTGTGAAGCCTGGGCCGTGGAAGCAACCATGTCGGATAGAACCCAGGACAAGCAGGAAGCAGCCAGCGCAACGGAGGCGGGCAAATGAAGTTGAGGATCGGAAGCAGGGGCTCGCAGCTGGCGCTGTGGCAGGCCCATCACATTGCCGCGTTGCTCACCGGGCAGGGCCATGAGGTGGAGATTGAGATCATCAAGACCACCGGCGACCGGCTGCAGGAAGTGACCTTTGCGCAGGTGGGCTCAAAGGGCATGTTCACCAAAGAGATTGAAGAGGCGCTGGCGGAAGGCCGCGTGGACCTGGCCGTGCACTCGCTGAAAGACTTACCCACGGAGTTGCCGGAGCCGTTCACATTGGCCGCAACGCCGCCCCGTGTTGACCCACGCGATGTGCTGGTCTCGGTGGATTACAAGAGCCTGGCGGAAGTTCCTCATGGCGCAAAGGTGGGCACTAGCAGCCAGCGCCGTCGCGCGCAACTGAAGGCGCTGCGGCCGGACATTGAAGCTGTGGAGTTCCGCGGCAACGTGGATACGCGCTTGCGCAAGCTGGCAGAGGGCCAAGTGGCCGCAATTCTGCTGGCCGCGGCCGGCCTTGACCGCCTGGGCAAGACCGATTGGGTGCGCGAGCGCCTGAGTCCGAACCAATTTTGCCCGGCTGCGGGACAAGGCTCGCTGGGCATTGAAACCCGCAAGCACGACACCAAGACCATCGAAGCCGTCAGCTTTCTGGACCACGCGGACACGCGCTTTGCCATCACTGCGGAACGCGCTGCGCTGGCTGCGCTGGGCGGTGGATGTCAGGTGCCCATTGGCGTGCATTGCCGCGCGGGCAACGAGGGCTGGGAGATTTTTGGCATAGTGGCTGCGCCGGATTCAGGCGACGCGATTCGCGTGCATCGCTCCGTTGCAACCGACAATGCGGATGCAGTTGCGCTGGGCCAACGGGTGGCCAAGTTGCTTCTGGACGCGGGTGCGCGCAAAATGCTGGACTGCGCGGCTGGAGCAGGGAAGTGAGCGAAGTCGGCAAACGCGTGCTGGTGACGCGGGCTGTGCATCAGGCCGGCAGGCTGAGCGAGGCACTACGTGCGCGCGGCCTGTCGCCGGTGGAAGTGCCGGTGCTGGAGATTCAGCCGCCGTTGAGCTTCGAAGCTCTGGATGCCGCTTTATTTGAGATAACTTCCTACGATTGGATCATCGTAACCAGCTCCAATACCGTTGAAGCTCTCCGCGCGCGTGCCGCGTTGTTGCATGTCGACCTTGTAGCGTGCCGTGCGCGGATTGCCGCTGTGGGCGAGGCAACGGCCAATGCCGTGCGCAAGGCTGGGCTTCAGGTTGCGCTCATTCCGGAAAAATATGTGGCCGAGTCGCTGGTGTCAACGCTGGCCGCGCAGGTCAAGGGCAAACGCGTGCTGCTCGCCAAAGCCGAAGTTGCGCGCGACGTGATTCCCGAAGCATTGCGTGCAGCGGGAGCAACGCTCGTGGTGGTGGATGCTTACCGCAACGCCATGCCCGCCGATGCGCCAAAGAAGCTGCGCGCCGCTCTGGCAGCGGGGATTCGAGCGGCAACCTTTACCAGTTCCTCCAGCGTGACCCATCTGGCCGATGCTGCTCAGGCAGCGGGAATTGAATTTCCGTTCGCAGACGTGAAGGCCGTTTCCATCGGGCCGATTACCTCGCAGACGCTACGCGAAGCTGGATGGGAACCTGCGGCAGAGGCCGATCCATCGGATATTCCGGGATTGGTGGAAGCCTTGCTCACTGTACTCAAACCCTGCTGAACAGGCTGCGGAAAAACTCTTAAAGGAAGGCTACAAGCGTCAGGGCACGACTTTAGTCGTGCCGTAAGCATCCTAGAATCATCGCGGGCTTCAGCCCTGCGGGAAGATTCTAATTCGGTCCTGCTCTGAATTGGCCTTGATTCGCAGCCTGTGAAGCCGCACCGGAACGATAGAATAGACCCTGTGAATACGATTGAGTTGAGATCAGAGCAGCTGACGCTTATTACCGCCACCCCCGACCTGTTGCGCGCGGATCTGGCCGCCGACGGAACTCTAGGCAAGGCACTCCAGGCAGAAACACCCGCCGATTGGCCTTCCGGCGAATACGAAGCCGACGCTATCCGCTCCTTTCTGGAGCAGACCGAAGCCGCGGGCGATGCCGGCACCGGCTGGTATTGCTGGTATGCGATCAGCGAAGAGGATGGCCAACGCAAGCTGGTGGGATGCGGCGGTTTTCGGGGCGCTCCCAATGCCGAAGGCACAGTGGAAGCTGGCTACTCGATTGCCGAAGCGGAACAAGGCAAGGGCTATGCCACGGAGATGCTCGGTATTCTCGTCGGATTTGCCTTCACCAACGGCGCCAACAAGATTGTCGCGCGTACACGCCAATCCAATCCGGCCTCCATCGCCGTGCTCAACAACAACGACTTTGAGCAGATTGGCGTCATCAACACAGAAGGTATGCTGGAGTTTGCGCTGACGGCGTAACAATTTCCAACCCGCTCAGATATTTCTGCCTTTCCAGACTTGCTCCCCACAACGGACGCGAAGCGAGTTGGCCCCACCGCAGGTGGCTACGACTGCCAGGTCTTGTCCTTTGACGTGCAGATCTGCTCCAGATTGCATTGCTCGCACTTGGGCTTGCGAGCGTCGCACAGCGCGCGGCCGTGATGGATGATCTGGTGCGAAAAACTGATCCAGCGATCCTGCGGCAGGATCTTCATCAGCTCCTGCTCCACCTTTTGCGGCGTGTCGCCTTTTGCCAATGAAAGCCTGCGCGCAATGCGGAAGACGTGCGTATCCACGACCACGCCCTCGGCCTTGCCAAAGCAGACGCCCAGCACCACGTTGGCCGTCTTTCGCGCGGCTCCGGGGATGGTGATCAGCTCCGCCAGCGTCTCTGGCACCTTGCCCTTGAAGTCGGCCATCACCTTCTGTGCCGCGCCTTGGATCGACTTCGCCTTGTTGTGATAAAAGCCTGTGCTTCTCACGATCTCTTCCAACTCCTCAATGGTTGCCGCAGCCATCGCTTTCGGAGTAGGAAAGCGGCGAAAGAGCTCGGGCGTGACCATGTTCACGCGCACATCGGTACATTGCGCGGAGAGGATGGTGGCCACCAGCAGCTCCCACGGTGAGCGATGCGTGAGCGCGCACACCACGTCGGGGTAAGCCTCATCCAGACCGCGCAGAATGGCGGCGATGCGGTCTGGAGCAAGGGGGCCGCGGGCTGGGCGTTTGGCAGGGATCTTGGGCGCGGGAGTAGCGTTCCGGGACGGCATGAAATGAGTCTATATCTTCCGAATTCCTCTTGCGATGGTAAACAAAAATGTGTACTGTATGCAAAACAGACGACTGCCGTATTTTGGAGGGGAGGACGTTGCAGTTTGCCCTTTGCGGGAGTTGTTCCAGGTTTGCACTGGAGGGTTGGAGTTATTTGTGCCGTTCCTACGGCCACCTGCGGTGGGGCAGCCCGCTTCAGCACCTGCGGTGCGGCCAACGCGCTTCGGCACCTGCGGTGCGGCCAATGCGCTTCGCGATGCTCCAAGCTGAATTCTTTGGAAGGTTCGTGCCCTCCCTACGGGACTCGGTTTGTTCTTGGAGCTGCTTTCCCACCTTGAAAGGTGGGGCTACTGTGTGCCACTGCTGTCCAAAGCATCCGTAGTAGCGATCCGGAGCGGTTGCAAATAAGAGCTTTGAGAGTTGTTGGGGTGCCGGTAGCAGCGGTGGCGTCCCGAAGGGGGTGTGCAACCAGTTGAGTAAGTCCCGGTGGGTAAACAGGTTCAAGCGCAGCATGGTGGTCAGGTTGGACAGCGACCAGTTGGCGCGCGACAGGTGATGGAGCCATTTGAGCAGCAGGATGGCAAGCAGGGCTGTCCAAATCTGGATATGAAGGGCGTTCTCGGTTGTGCCCACGAAGGTCTTGATCTTGAGATTCTGCTTGATCGCCTTGAAGAACAGCTCGATATGCCAGCGTTCTTTGTAGACCTTGGCCAGGGTGGAAGCGGCGAAGCCAAAGTGGTTGGTCACGAGGACGATCTCCGCAAGGGCGACATCCATTGGAGAAACGCTCTGGTTGAAGCCGTGGCGCTGGGCCCAGCCGCTGTTGAAGCGGACGGTTTGGTCGGCGCGGATAGGGCTGTTTTCCGCCACCGGGCGCGAGCCGGCAACCGTGAAGACCATGTGATGCAGCGGCCGGGTCACGAAGAACACGCCGGCCTTGGTCCAGCAAGAGGCGAAAATCGACATACCCGCGGTCCATGGCGACGATGGAGCCAGGCGGCAGAACAAAGGCCCGCGCCTCGGTGATCAAAACATAGCGGGGCAGATCATCGTCATGGTCGAGCAGCACATGGGCCTTCACGCCGCCCTTGTGGTGGCGGCATCGGGCCCAGGGAAACAGCGACAGACACAGGGTCACGGTGGTCGAGTTCAGCGACAGCAGCTTGTAGCGAAAACGGAATTTGTGCTTGCGCGGACCCAGGCCCTGTTGCTCGCGGAAGCGCGCCAGCGCGGTGTAGAACAGATCCCGATAAAGCGCGGCTGGGCGATGCTGGTTGGCATAGGACAAGGTGGACTTGTTGGGCGCCCTGGCAATGCCGAGATGCACCAGCTTGCCCAGACAACAGGCCAGCCCATTGCAGATCTCGCGCAACGAATCGGCGTGGCCCAGCTGGCAAAACAACATGGCCACAAACTGGGTCCAGCAGTCGAAGCCCTTGGAGGCCCGCTCGGCCTGATGCTTTTTGACCAGGCTGGCAAACTCCAAACGAGGAAACTGATGCAGCAGTTGATTGAACAGACTGGCTACTTGTACCATCAGGGACGCCCTCCGCAGCGATTTCAGTCATTGCTTGGCAAAGTCATTCTGAAACCGCCGATGCCGGAGGGCAACCAGTTTGAAATGAAAAACTGTTTTGGACAAGAGTGACTGTGTACTGCGCCTACGGCGCGTACCTACTGGAAACAAGGAAAACTTGCTCCATGCAGAGAGGTCGATTCCCCACGAAAAGAGTATTTCGTCTGGAAACAGAAAACCCAGGGCTGCTGGCGCTGGCCCTGGGTATTTTCCTAATTACAGATTGCAGATAGAAGTGGGTTAGAACTCCGCGCTGTTGTCTTCAATGGCTTGGCGGACGTTGCCTTCGGATTTGGCCAGGCGGCGAACCGCCTCCGGCTTGTCGACCCGGGCCTTGAGCATGACCAGAGCTACGGGCACGCTGCGTCCAGCGCTCTTGATGGTTTCAACGGCGGTATGGCGGTCGATCTTGCAGGCGCGCATCAGGATGCCGATACCACGCTCTACCAGCTTGGAGTTCTGCATGTGTACGTTGACCATCAGGTTCTCGTACACATAGCCCAAGCGGGTCATGGCACCGGTGGTGATCATGTTCAAGATCATCTTCTGGGCGGTGCCGGCCTTCATGCGGGTAGAGCCGGAGATGACCTCTGGTCCGACGTCGGCCACAATAGTTACGTCAGCCGCTGCGGACAGTGGCGTGCCCATATTGCAGGTGACGGCGGCCGTGCGTGCGCCACGAGCACGGGCATAGGCCACGGCAGCCACCACGTACGGCGTGCGGCCAGAGGCGGAAACGCCAATGATCACATCCTTGCGGGTGGGACGGCGGCGAGCTATGTCGCGCTGTCCAAGCTCTTCGGAGTCCTCATTGACTTCAACGGCCGAGGCCAGAGCCTTGGGGCCGCCCGCCATGATGTACTGGATCATTCCGGGAGCTGTGGAGTAGGTAGGAGGGCACTCGGATGCGTCCAGCGCGGCGATGCGGCCGCTGGAACCTGCACCCACGTAAATCAGACGGCCACCATCGCGAAGGCTGCGCGCCACAAGGTCCATGACTTGCGCAACCTCCGGCAGAGCCTTCTTCACCGTCGCGGCAACCTTGGCATCCTCATGATTGATGATGCGGGCGATTTCTACCGCGGACTTGATGTCGAGTCCCTGCGAGGCCTCGTTCTGACTTTCGGTTGTGAGTTGTTGCAGCTGGGATGCCTGATCGTTCTTGTTTTGAGTGCTTTGGGTGCCGGGCATTTCCTGCATGGTGGAGCTGTTCAGCATTGCGTCTGTCCCCATTCTTGATTGTAGCCTCAAACCGCGCAAGTGCGAAATTTATCTGTAGCGCTTTCAGTGTGAAGCACTTATGGGCAGGGGTTACAAAACTCGGAGCGCTTCCCGCAGGGCGTTGTGAAAGGCCGGACGCACCTGGCGGATGAGCTGGGAGGTGCGGTCAGGCCAGGTACGGTTGGTGAGCAGGACGGCAGCAACCCGGGCGTCAAGGTCTATCCAGAGCGAGCAACCGCTAAAGCCCAGGTGGCCGATGGAGTGCTGCGAGAAGTGGGACCCGGCTGAGGAGTTCGGGGACGGCGTATCCCAGCCAATGGCCCGCGAGCTGCCTGCGGGAGGCTGGCGTTCCGCAAATGCGGTTACCGTATCAGGGGCGAAGATGCTCGTGGCTGCCGGATCGGTGGCACGCAGAACTTCCAGGGAGAAGCGGAGCAGGTCAGGCACAGTACTGAATAGCCCGGCATGGCCGCTGATGCCGCCCAGCACTGCCGCATTTTCGTCCTGTACCTCGCCTTGGATCAACCGATGGCGAAACCAGGTGTCCTGCTCGGTGGGCGGGATCTGGGTGCGCAGGGCAGCCGCAGGGCGAAAGCAGGTGGAGTGCAGCTGGAGCGGGCGGAAGAGCTCGCGGGCAAGAAAGCTGGCCATGCGCTCCTGGGCAAGGATCTCCAATGCCTTGCCGAGCAGGATGTAGCCGGGATCGGAGTACGCGGCCCGTGTGGCCGGCTCTGCCTCAATCGGCAGTTGCAAACAGGCATGGAAGAGCGCCGAGGGGGTGTGCTGGGTGCGGAAGAACTCCACGTAAGCCGGAAGGCCGGAGTTGTGGGCCAGCAGGTGGCGGAGCGTGACGCGGCGGGCCAGGGAACCGGGTTCGCGGCCGACAATGAAGCCGGGGAGCAGGTCGGCAACCAGGGTGTCCAGATCCAGCTGGCCCCGCTGATGCAGGAGCATGGCCATGGCCGTCGTGGCCACAACCTTGGTGATACTGGCTACATCAAAGACGGTGCTGGGCAGGACGGGCGCGGCGTCGGCTTCATAAGTAAAGCGCCCCAATGCGCCAGAGAGCAGCTGTTGGCCTCCAGCGAGCACACCAAAAGCGCAGCCAGGGAAGGCGCGGGCCTCGATCGCTTCCTCAAGAACGCGGTAGACTGCGGGAAAGCGGTCGCGGCAGTTGGCGGCGATGTCAGCTGGAATGGAAGACATATCCTTACTTTCAGGATAGCGCGGTTGCAACGGGAGCGCAGTTCTCGCGTCTCAATTTGAGAGGACTGCAGGTTTCATGTCGCGCTATCTGGGACGATCTAGGTTTAGTGCTTGGAGAGTTTGCGGGTATCTCACGGCTTGCGCGGTGCTTCTATTTTGAGGACCTGATCTATAGATAGGGAGGAAGAGAACCTGAGCGCGGCTGGATCGGCCAACGCGCTCCCCGCACGATTGCCCGCCGCTGACCAGCCTCGACCCGTACGAAAGCCCAATCGCGCAACGGTACTGTGCCCTTCGCGTGGACTGGGCTGCGAGTAATAGCAATTCGCGTGTAATCTGGAATTACCATGAACACCGATCTCGATACGTCCAAGGCCACGGAAGAAGGGCCAGGGGCAGCAAAACCAGATCTACCGGCAGCGGATGAGGCCAAGGCACAGGTGAACAGTGCCAGCTTGTGGCTGCGCGACTTGGTGATTTCAGCCGCGGCTTCCATTCTGATCATCACCTTCCTCTACCAGCCGGTGCGCGTGGAAGGAACTTCCATGCTGCCCAGGCTGGAAGACAGCGATCGGATGTTCATCAACAAGTTTGTCTACCATTTTGCCGCCATCGAACGCGGCGACGTGGTGGTCTTCCGCTATCCGCGGGATGTGGAGAAGAGCTACATCAAGCGGGTGATCGCGCTGCCCGGTGACCGGCTGCGCATTGATCGCGGCAAGGTGCTGGTGAACGGCAAAGCCATCGACGAGCCTTATGTGCCGGACGAATACCGCGATGCGCGCTCCATGATGGAGATTGTGCTGCCCGAGGACGAGTTCTTCATGATGGGCGACCACCGCTCCATCAGCTCCGACAGCCGCGAGTTTGGCCCGGTGGAACGGGGACTGATCTACGGCAAGGCATCGTTTGTGTATTGGCCAACCCGGGATGCGGGTGTGGTGCGGTAACTGACGGAAGCCTACTCAGTCTTTGGGCCTCGGCATACGCTGCTCCAAAGCCGCTACAAAACGCGGATCGAGCTTCTTTCTTTCCTCCGAGGCTTCGGCGAGTTTGACCTTCTGCCATGCCTCAGGAAAACGGGAAAGGCCGGCAAGAGCGATGGCCCAATTCTGAAGGTTCAACACATTCTGAGGCGCCTTCTTGTAAATGCTCTCAAACCGGCTGAAAGCATCCTGCAATAGGGCCTTGTCGTTCTTCTGAACTGCGATGATCGACAAGGCCTTGGCATAATCGATTGAAAAATTGAGATCGCCGCCAAGGAATTTCTCCGCTTCAGCAAAGAGCTTGAGAGCGCTGTCCATATTTCTCCTGCTACCCTCGACAGCACCCATACCCCAGAGCGCAATGCCATTCTCGTGATTCAGCAGCCATGCCTGATTGAAGCGACGCATAGCGGTGTCCATGTCACCCTGTTGGAGAAACTGCCAACCACGTGCAGCAGCGTCACCTGAGGCTTTGGCGCGGTCGCCATGATACTCCTGGTCCGTGGCGTCGATAAACGCCTTATTAGCTTGCCGTTGCCAATCTGTTTCAGGCATCGATCCGTACTTGGGCAGAAGGTTACGATCATCAGCAGATGCAAAACCTGCTGAAAGTGCAAATACAAGTGCCGTAAATACAGATAGATGGATGAACTTCTGTAGTCTCAAGGAGGTCCTCCTGAAATACAGGAAATTATACGTTAGCCACGTCTGCCGGTGGCTGGATGCGCCGGAAAAGTCTGACGATTTGCTGGATTGGGTTCTGCAACCGGCCCTCTTGGGGGTGCAAACCTGCTAAAATCGATTGAATCCACTCCCCGGAGAGGCGATGCAGGCTATCTTAGCGCTCGAAGACGGGCGCATCTTCCGCGGCCACGGCTACGGACACCCAGGCGAATGCCAGGGAGAAGTCGTTTTCAACACTTCCCTTACCGGCTACCAGGAGATCGCAACCGATCCCTCCTACGCTGGACAAATTGTCGTTCTTACCAATCCTCAAATCGGCAACTACGGAACCAATCAGGCGGATAACGAGTCGTCCAAGCCCTTTATCGAGGGACTGATCGTGCGCGAGTTTTCGGCTGTTAGCTCCAACTGGCGGTCTGAACAAGTGACCGACGAGTATATGGAGCGCTACAAGGTTCCGGTGCTTGCCGAGATCGATACACGCGCACTGGTACGGCACTTGCGTACCTATGGGGTGATGCGCGGGGTGATTTCGACCGATGTTTCGAATCCGGAAGCGCTTGTCAAAAAGGCCAGAAACATCCGCAAGATGGATGGGACGGACCTGGCCAAGGTGGTGTCGACCAAGTCGATCTACACCTTTGACAAGACCATGCCGCTGAACGAGACGGGCGACCCGCTGCTTCCGCAGATGATCGACCGTCCGGAGCTGCACGTGGTGGCCTACGACTTCGGGATCAAGCACAACATTCTCCGGATGCTGGTGCGGGAGGGCTGCCGGGTGACGGTGGTTCCTGCCCAAACCTCGGCCGACGATGTGCTGGCGCTCAAGCCGAACGGCATCTTCCTGTCCAATGGACCTGGAGATCCCGAGCCGGTGGACTACGCCGTCAAGGCGATTCGCCAGTTCCTGGGCCGCGTGCCGGTCTTTGGCATCTGCCTGGGACATCAGTTGACCGGTCTGGCTTTGGGCGGCAGAACGTACAAGCTCAAGTTTGGCCATCACGGCGGCAACCACCCGGTGCGCAACAACCGTACCGGCAAGGTGGAGATCACGGCGCACAACCACAACTTCGCGGTGGATCCTGACTCGATCAACGCCAACGAAGTGGAGCTGACGCACGTAGATCTGAACGACAACACGCTGGAAGGTCTGCGCCACAAGTCGCTGCCCTTGTTCAGCGTGCAATACCACCCTGAGGCTGCACCCGGACCCCACGACTCCAACTATTTGTTCCGCGACTTCCGCAACCTGATGGAGGAGTGGAAGGGATGATGTGGGCGGCAACCATGACGACTGTTTCCAAGAGACCAGCGGGGCCCCGGCTCCGCTGTTTTTTGGGCATTGCGTTGGTTGGTGGCTTTCTCACGCTGTCCTCGGCTAAGCTCTGCAATGCGCAGATCGTAGTTCTTAAGCCTCTTCACCTATGGCACATCAGCGGGTATGTTCTGAACAAAGCAGGCAAGCCGTTAGCAGGAGTTCAGGTGGCACTTGCAAGTGGAAGGCAGCCCTCCGAGGCTGTACCCACTGACACAAACGGGTATTTCAATTTCCCCGATGCAAGAGGAGAGTACCTACTCCATGTTCGAGTTCCTGGCTCTCCAAGCGCTAACCGACAGGTCATTGTTGGGCCTAGCTTGCGTTCTCTTGTTCACAGAGGCCAGCTCTACATCATGATCAAGCCTGATGAGATATGCGAGGACTGTATTTCTCCGGTCTTCACAAGCAAAAAGCGGTTTGACCAGGCAGTACAAGAGTCGAGATGAGAATTGATTTCGGTATGGCTTCAGCCATACCGATTGAAGGGTACGGCCTTTAGGCCGTACGGCAGTAGAGGCAACCAGTAGAAACCGGGGCTTTAGCCCCCGAGGGAATGGGATGCGACCTACGCGAGAGACATTTGAATCAGCGCGTGCAGCCTATTTTGTTTCCACGCAGACTGCTGAGCGCAAGCCTTTCTTCCGCCATGACCGCTGGGCGCGACGAATGATAGAGACGATCATGCATTACGACAAGACGGGGTACGAGCTTCATGCTTTTGTCGTCATGCCAGATCATTTACATCTGCTGATTACTCCTTCGGAATCTCTCGAAAAGGCTATGCAGTTGATCAAA
>Ga0181529_10004093_pt1 | contig 16073 bp, 11 predicted proteins | sample PEATcosm2014_Bin_36_FD_119763 | JGI IMG/M metagenome (GOLD analysis project Ga0181529, IMG submission 119763) | Peatland microbial communities from MTU Mesocosm Facility, Houghton, MI, USA - PEATcosm2014_Bin10_30_metaG | ecosystem: Environmental > Terrestrial > Soil > Wetlands > Peat | place...
CCGCGCCGTAGACGCGCTCGAAGGCGGGTATGCTCGTCCAGGCGAGGTCGAGGGAAACCCCGGTCAGGCTGGCCCGCCTCAGCGTGAGATCGGCGAGGCCGGTCTCGGCGAGGATGCGAAGCACGAGCTCCGAGTCGCGCAGGCAATAGGCGCAGAAGGCGTCGGGGTCCTGGAGCCTGAGCCGCTCGAGCTCCTCGACCTTGTCCTCGTCGCGAGAGGAGACCGATTTGCCCTCGCCGAGGACCTCGCGGGCCACGGTCTCGAGGGAGAGGTCCTCGAACCGCGCTCCGGAACCTCCGGCCCTCGCCAGGCGCATCGCGTCGATCACGGCCCTTCCGGGGATGTCGAGGGCCGCCTTGCGCCCCTCATCCGTCCGCCCGGCGTCGAAGCGGAGTCCCAGGGCCGCGCAGCGCTCGACGATGACCCTCAGGTCGAAGTCGACGATGTTCCAGCCCGTGACGACGTCGGGATCGCGGCGGACCAGGCGCCCAGCCAGGGCCCCGAGGAGGGCGGCCTCGTCGGGGAAGGCCTCGACGCCCTCCGCGCGTGGCTCTCGGCCGCCGCGCGCGGCGTAGAGGACTTCGCCCCGCCTCCCGGCCTCCGCGAGGGAGACCGCGACCACGGCCCCCATGCGGTCCGTCTCGATGTCGAGGGCGAGCCATCGGAGCTCGCCGCCGAAGCCGGACGCCGCCTTGATGGCCGGCTCGACGAATACAACGTCGACGCGCCTGCCCTTCCGCTCCTCGCCCTCGATGAGGACCGGCCCGCGGATGCCCAGGGCGGCGAGCTCCTCGTCGGCCCGAGCGCGATCGATGCCGGCGGCGATGATTCCGGCGGCCCGGAGCGCGCGCTCGGCCGAGCGAAGGCCTCCTGTGTCCCCCGCGAGGCGGAAGCGCGCGAGCGGGGAGCCTGCCATATCGCTCCACTCCTCGAGTGCCTCCATGCCGAGGGCCGCGCGCGCCTTCTCGGCCTGTTCCCGCGGGACGAAGAGAGCCGGGCCCGCCCTCGCGCGCAAGGCGGCGAAGCTCCTTCCGTCCTCGAGGCGCCCTGTCATGAGCATCCTGCCGCCCGGCTGAGCCGGAGGCTGAGCCGGAGGCTGAGCCGGAGGCCGGATTTCGTCCCAGGCCGATACGATAAAGCCCCGAGCCTCGGTCACGGTCGCAGTATAGCCCCGGGCCCGCCTTTGGCATATATTCGTTCGCATGGTCGAATTCAACGAGCTCGTCTTCCGTCAATTGGCCGATAGCATCGCCGAAGGAGTCTATTTCCTCGACGAGGGAGGGCTGGTGACGTATTGGAACAAGGCCGCGGAGAGGATCACGGGCTATTCCAAGGAGGAGGTCCTGGGCCGGAAGTGCTCGGACGACCTGCTGCGACACACCGACGAGCTGGGCAGGGAGCTCTGCCTCGAGGGCTGCCATATGAGGTTGGCCATGAGCGAGTGCGAGCCCCAGGAGGCCGACATCTTCCTCCATCATAAGGACGGCCACCGCGTCCCCATCCTCGTCCACGCCTCCCCCCTCCTCGGGGCCGAGGGGAAGGCGATCGGCGCCATCGAAGTCTTCTCCGACCGTTCCGATCGCGCCAGGCTCCTCGCCGAGCTCGAGGTGCTCAAGAAGGAGGCCCTCGTCGATCCGCTGACCGGCCTGGGCAACAGGCGCTTCGCCGAGATGAACATCGCCTCGGCCCTGCGGGATATCGAGGCCGAGGGAGCCGCCTTCGGCCTCCTCATCCTCGATATCGACCATTTCAAGAAGGTGAACGACGAATTCGGCCACATGGTCGGCGATCGGGTCCTGCGCATGGTCGCCTGGACCCTCGCCAACGCCGTGAGGCGCAACGACGCGGCTGCGCGATGGGGAGGAGAGGAATTCGTCGTGCTCTGCCCGGGCATCCGGCCCGAGCTCCTCGCCGAAGTCGCCGAGCGCGTCCGAGCTCTCGTGGAGCGCTCGTGGATCGGCCTCGGGGAAGGGCGGAAGGCCGCGGCGACAGTCTCGATAGGCGGGGCCATGGCCCGCCGCGGCGACACTCTCGAATCCCTGGTCGGTCGGGCCGACGAGAGGCTCTATTCCTGCAAGGAGAGCGGCCGCAATCGGGCCGAGGTCGGTGACTGAAGGAGACGCCGTGAAGCCGGTCCCCAGGGATCCTTCCATCGTCCTCGTCGACAGCTCCGCCCTGCTCTACCTCGTCGAGGGCTCCCCCAGGCGTCGCGAGGCCGTGGAGCGCTTTATCGAAGAGTCGACCGGGCGGGGCGCCCGGCTCATAGCCTCGACCATCGCCTGGGTGGAGCTCCTGGAGAAGCCCCTCGCCTCCGGAGAGGGAGGCTTGGCCGATCGCTACCGCGGCCTCCTCGCCGACTCGGGGCGACTCGAGCTCTGCGTCCTCGACGCCGCCATCGCCGAGCGGGCCGCGGCCCTCGGCGCCGCGCTGCCCAGATCGGCGCGCCGCGCCCTCTCCCAGGCCGACCTCGTCCATATCGCGACCGCGCTGGTCGCGGGCGCCGAGGCTATCCTCGGCAACGACGAGGCCTGGAGGGAGGTCCCCGGCTGCCCTCCCCTCCTCCTCGTCGACGAGCTCGCCTTCGATCCTTGATCATGTCGAGAGCTGCCGCGCCTCGGGTCCCCACCGCAGCTCATGGAAGGCGATGAGCTTCCCCGCCGCCTCGTCCCAGAGGTTGAGGCGGACCGATCGAATGCTCCTGCCTATCGTGAGCGGATCCTTGAGGCGGAGCTCGGGGATGGATGCGAGGCAGGCGCGCAGGTTGTAGTTCGGGATGCGCGGAAGGAGGTGGTGGACGTGGTGGAGGCCTATGTTGCTCGTGAGCCACTGGAGCACGGCGGGCAGCTTGTAATAGGAGCTGCCGGACATCGCCGCGTCCACCGAGTTCCATTCCGGGCCGCGTGCCCAGTACGAAGGGTCGAACTGGTGCTGCACGTAGAAGAGCCAGATCCCCGCGAAGCCCGCGACGAGCTGGGTAGGAACGAGGATGAGAAGATAGGCCCTGAGGCCTATCGCCATGCAAGTCAAGGCTATCGCCGCCCCCAGGAAGAGATCATTGAGGAGGATGCTGGAGAGCTGCGCCTTCTTCACCCTCCGGCCCGGCAGCCTGTTCATGACCAGGAACAGGAAGAGGGGCCCGATCACGAAGAGTATCAGCGGGTTGCGATAGGCCCGATACTGCAGGCGTTTGAGCAGGGGGAGCCTCTTGTACTCCTCGACCGTCATCGTCCACACGTCGCCCACCCCGCGCCGATCCAGGTTGCCGGAGCTCGAGTGATGCAGGCCATGGGCGTAGCGCCATTCCCCGAAGGGCGTGAAGGTGAGGAAGCCGAGGAACCGCCCGATCCACTCCATCGCCGTCCGCGAGGGGACGAAGGAGCCGTGGGCGCAATCATGGAAGAGGATGAAGACACGGACCATGAGCGCGCCGGAGGGGATGCCGAGGAGCAGCGTTACCCACGCCGGGGCCCCCCAGCGGATGGTCAGGTACATGAGGAGGAGGACCGCTCCGTAGGGGAGCACCGTATCGACGAGCTGGACGAGGGCCTTCCAGAGAATTGGCCGCGCGAAGGGCCTGAGTCGGGGCAGCCACTCCGGATCGGCTTTCCTTTCTTCCATGTTCGGCCTCCTCGGCTCATCTCGAATAGCTGCGAAATTCGAGTCGACGAAGGGGGGAATAGTTGCGTTTATTTTTATATATACATTATCATATTTATCAGTCAGGCCCTTGGCGCGGATGGTGCTCGCGCGCGACATCCCCGCTGGGGCCGTCAGGTCCCGACCCTGCCCCAGGCCTCCAAGCCCTCCTTCACGCTGCGCAGGAAGCTGCCGGCGGCCTCCCCGTCCATGGCCCGGTGGTCGAAGACGAGCGAGAGGTAGACCATCGGCCTGATGGCGATCGAATCGGCTCCGCTCGAGTCGGCGACGACGACCGGGCGCTTTTGGACGCTTCCGGTGCCCAGAATGCCCACCTGCGGCTGATCGATGATGGGCGCCGCGAGGAGGGAGCCCGTCGCTCCGTAGTTGGTCAGGGTGAAGGTCGCCCCCTGCACATCCTCGGCCGCCAGCCTCCCCTCGCGGGCCTCGGCCGCCAGCCTCGCGATGCCTCTGGCGATTTCGGCGAGGCCGAGGGTGTCGGCCCGTTTCAGCACGGGGACGATCAGTCCCTCGTCGCCGAGGGAGACGGCGATCCCGACGTTGACATCGGGGTAGAGGATCGAGCCCTCCTCGGCCCAGGAGGAGTTCATCTCGGGGAAGCGCCGGAGCGCTCGGGCCAAGGCGTGGACGAAGTAGGCGCTCAAGCTGAGCTTGATCCCCTCGCCGCGGAAGCCCGCCTTGCTCGCCTCGAGATGAGCGACGACGGCGCCCATGTCGGCCTCCGCCACGGTCAGCACATGGGCCGAGCTCCTCTGCGAGTCGATCATGCGCTGGGCGATCCGCCTGCGGATGAGGCTGTGGGGTCGGAGAGCGCCGGGGGCTATGGGGATAGGCCCGGGCCCCATAGCGCCGGCGGCCGCGGCTTCCGCCTGCGCGACGGGCGCCGCCTGAGCCTCGACGGAGGCCCCGTCGATGAGGGCGATCGCCTCGCCCGCCCGCACGGTATCGCCCGCCTGCGCGAGGAGCTCGACGATGCGGCCCGTGGCGGGGCTCGGGACCTCGGTCGTCACCTTGTCCGACTCGAGCTCGACGAGGCCTTCGCCCTCCTGCACCGGATCGCCGGGCTTCTTCTTCCACGCGACGAGGTTGAGCTCCTCGACGCCCTCGCCGATCAGCGGCGCGTACACTTTGATGTTCATGGGCGTCCTCTCGTTCAGGGCATGGGCGGATATTTCCCCGGCCTCGCCTCGGCGACCAGGGCATAGGTCGCGTCGAAGACGGACTCGGCGTTGGGCTTGGACCAGTAGTCCCCGTCGGAGCCGTAGGCCGGCCTATGCTCGGAAGCGGCGAGGCTGCGCGGCGCGGCGTCCAAAAAGGGGAAAGCGCCCTGGCGCTCGATGACGTCGCGCATCATGTACGCGGTCATGCCCCCAGGGACGTCCTCGTCGACGAAAAGCGCCAGACGGGTCTTCCTCACCGACTCTCCGATCCTGCCCTCGATGTCGAAGGGCAGGAGGGTCTGGACGTCCATCACCTCGGCCTCGATCCCGGTCGGGGCCAGGCGCTCGGCGGCCTCCAGCGCGATGCGGGTCGTGGGGCCGTATGTCACGATCGTCGCGTCGCCGCCCCTCCTGAGGACCTCGGGCAGGCCGAGGCCCAGCCTCATGCCGCCGAGGTTGTCGGGGAGGACCTCCTTGCGGCGGTAGCCGTTCAGGGGCTCGACCACGATGGCGGGATCGTCGGACTCGAGCAGGGTGTTGTAGAAGCCGGCCGCCCGCGTGAAGTCCCGCGGCACGAGGACCCGCATGCCGCGGACCAGGTCGACGATGCCCGCCATCGGCGAGCCCGAGTGCCACACGCCTTCCAGCCTGTGGCCCCTCGTCCTCACGATCACCGGGGCCGCCTGGCCGCCCGCGCTGCGCCAGCGCAGGTTCGCCAGGTCGTCGGCCATGATCTGGAGGGCGTAAAGGAGATAGTCGAGGTACTGGATCTCCGCGATGGGACGGAGGCCCCGCATGGCCATCCCGATGGCCTGCCCCAGGATCGTGGCCTCCCTGATCCCGCTGTCGGCCACGCGCAGCGGCCCGTACTTGGCCTGCAGGCCGCGGAATCCCTGATTGACATCGCCTAACTTGCCGAGGTCCTCCCCGAAGGCGACGAGGCGCGGCTCCCTGGCCAGGGCGGCGTCGAACGCGGCGTTGATCAGCTCGAAGCCCATGACCGTCGGGGAGGCCTCGGAATAGGCCGGCTCGACGGCTCTGACGCCGAGGGCGGAGCGGCCAAGGGGAGCGTGCAGGGATGAGCCGTAGCGCAGTTCCCCCTCGCGCAGGGCCTCCCCCAGGAAATCGGAAAGCTCGCGGCGCTCGCTCAGCTCCTCCCCCAAGGTCAGCTCGAGCGCGACATGGGCGGCCGCGCAGGAATCCCTCAGGCGCGGCTGTGGGAGCTGGGCGAGGGCCTCGGCGCGAGCCGCCAGCTCCTCGCGCCGCGGGCTCGCGCGGGCGAGATCGCCGATGAGGGACACCGCCCGCGAGCGGAGCGCGCGTATCGGGGCCATGTAGGCCTCGTAGGCCGATTTCCTGGCCTCGTCGGCCTCCCTCAGGGCCTCAGCCTCGATCGACTCCAGCTGCGCCTCCGAGGCGGCCCCGCTCTCGACGAGCCACAGGCGAAAGCGGGGCAGGCAGTCCCTCTCGGCCTCCCAGGCGAGGCGCTCGGGGCTCTTGTACTTCTCCTGCGAGCCCGAGGTCGAATGGCCGAGGGGCTGGGTCACTTCGGTGACGTGGACGATGGCCGGCACATGGCGATCGCGCGCCTTGGCCCCCGCCTCGGCGAAGACCGAGACGAGGGCAGGGTAGTCCCATGCCGGGGCCGAGTAGAGGTCGAAGCCCCGGTCGCAGGGATCGCCGGGGCACTCGGCCCTCTCGAAGCCCCCCAGGATGGCGTGGATGTCCTCCTTGACCATCTGCATGCGGTTGGGCACCGAGATGCCGTAGCCGTCGTCGTAGATCGCTATGACCGCGGGCGCGTGGAGGACGCCGATCGCGTTGACCGATTCCCAGAAGAGGCCCTCGGCCGTGGAGGCGTTGCCTATCGAGACCCAGGCGACCTCGTCCCCGCCGCGGGAGAAGGCCGAGAAGGGCTTGAGGCAGTCGAGCTCGCGGTAGAGGACCGAGGCGTAGGCCAGGCCCACCGCCCGGGGCATCTGGGAGGCGGTAGGCGACACGTCGGCGGAGCTGTTGGGCATCGACGTCTGGTCCAGCCAGGCGCCCTCGGAATCCAGGAAACGGGAGGCGAAATGGCCGATCATGCCCCGCCCGCCCGTGGCCGGCTCGTACTCGAGGTCGGCGTGGCCATAAAGCTGGGCGAAGAAGGAGGGCGGGTCCATGAGGCCGATGGCCATCATCCAGGTCTGGTCCCGGTAGTAGCCCGAACGCCAGTCCCCTTTCTTGAAGGCGCGGGCTAGAGCCACTTGGGCCAGCTCCTTGCCGTCGCCGAATATCCCGAATTTGGCCTTGCCGGAGAGGACTTCCCTGCGACCGATGATCGAGGCCTGTCGGGATAGGTAGGCGAGTCGGTAGTCCTGCACAGCTTCGTCGCTCAAGACCGGCCCCCTGGAGAATTAATGCTTTTTAGAATATACGAAAAAAAGAATACTAGGCCAACTAGGGCCGAGAGGCCTCGCGGGCCCATCCTGCGGGGCATCCTGCCCGCTCACGGCCCCACCGCGAATAAACGCTGGCCGAATGAGGACGAGTCGAGTTACAATGGTCTCATGCAAAATTCCTCGCGACAACAAGGCCCGGCGGAAGGATCTACCTCCGCTGCGGACCTGCTGGCCTCGGCCTCGCTGTTTTCCTCGTTCTCGCGGAACGAGCTGGAATTCCTCGCCGAGAAGTCCGAATTCCTGGACTTCGATGCGGGGCAGGGCATTTTCGAGGCCGGCGACCCCGGCGGCAGGCTCTACCTCATCGCGTCGGGCTCGGTCGTCATCCTCTCGCCGGAGGGCGGGGGAGTCCTGGCCGAGTTCGTCCGCGGCGACTCCTTCGGCGAGCTCGAGCTCCTCACCGGGACGGCGCGCAACGCCGGGGCCCGGGCCGAGGGGAAGGCCAGGCTCCTGGCCTTCCCGGCAGGAGGGGCCGGCCTCAAGGAGGCCCTGTCGGGGCGTCCCCAGCTGGCCGCCAGGATCTTGAGGTCCTTCCTCCTCGTCATAGCCGGCCGCACGCGCAAGTCCAACGCCCTCGTCAAGGAGAACTCCCCGTGGGTGCGCGAGCTCAAGCGCCAGGTCTACGGCGACAAGCTCACCGGCCTCCTCAACAAGGCCTATCTCGAGGAGAACCTGCCCAAGATGATCGGGAGCCCGGCCTCCCCCTCGGCCCTGGCCCTCGTCATGATGAAGCCGGACAACTTCAAGGACATCAACGACCGCTTCGGCCACGAGGCTGGGGACGCGGCCCTCGTCCTCATGGCGGGCGAGCTCGACAAGGCAGTCGGGACGGAAGGGACGGCCGTCCGCTACATGGGCAACGAGCTCGCCGTAGTCTATCAGGGCAAGGACCGGGCCGGCGCCCTCGAGGCTGCGCGCGCCATACAAGCGAGGATCTGCGCCCTCGACCTCTCGGCTCTCACCGGAGAGCAGGGCCTGCGCTTTTCCTTGAGCCTCGGCATCGCCCTCTCTCCCGAGCACGGGGCGGAGGCCGAAGCCCTGATCAAGACGGCCTCGGGCCTGCCCCTCGCGGGCCGAGCGCGGGGCGGCTCCCTCATACTGTTCCCGGAGGACGGCGAATGAAGAAGCAGGCGCAGCGCCGCGATCCCGAGTCCTCGGTGCTCCGCGGCATCGATATATTCTCGAGCCTGTCCAAGGCCGAGCTCAAGGCCCTCTCGGCGAAGATGAGGGACTGCAGCTACAGGCCCGGCGAGGCCATCTTCCAGGAGAACCAGAGCGGCGAGGAGCTCTTCGTCGTCGCCTCGGGCCAGGTGTCCATCTTCGTGAGCGCCCAGGACGGGGAGGAGATCGAGCTCTCGCGGCTCGGGAAGGGGGCCTTCTTCGGCGAGATGGCCATCCTCGAGCGGGCCCCCCGCTCCGCCTCCTGCAAGGCCGTCGAGGCGACCGAGTGCCTCGTGCTCGGCGCGGCCGACTTCGAGGCCCTCCTCGTCGAGGTGCCGAGCGCGGCGGTCGGCGTGCTCGAGCGCATGCTGGCCATCGCGGCGGGACGCCTCGTCAACACGGGTTCCTTCCTCTCGCAGATGGTCCAATGGGGCGACGACGCCCGGAAGAGGGCCATCACCGACGCGGCGACCGGGCTCTTCAACCGGCGCTACCTCGAGGACTCCTTCGACGGCCTCGTCTCCCGAGCCAGGCGCGAGGGGAGCGGGCTCGCCTACGCGATGTTCGACCTGGACCGCTTCGGCAAGATGAACGCGGCCTACGGGGCCGAATTCTGCGACCGCGTGATCCTCGCCGTCGCCGATTCTTTCCGCAAGGCCTTCGGAGAGGAGGACATACTCGTGCGCTACGGCGGGGACGAATTCTGCTTCATCGTCCGCGGCGCCAGGGCCGAGGCCGAGCGCAAGTGCGGCGCCGTGTGCGGGCTCGTGCGCGAGCTCTCCTTCCCCGAGCACCCCGAGCTCCAGGCCACCTGCTCCATCGGGCTCGCCCATCTCCCGCGCTCGGGGGCGAGCCCCGATGAGCTCAAGGAGCGGGCCGACAAGGCCCTGTACGCGGCCAAGGAGGGCGGACGGGACCGCTGCGCCGTCGCCCCGGAGCCAGCGCCAGTCCCAACGCCCGCCGTCGAGCCGCGCCCGACTCTCGAAGACCCCTCGATGGCCGAGGCGAAGCGCGACATCCCCACCATCTACCGGAAGAACCGAGTCATAGCGCGCATCGTCAAGGCCCTCGAGGAGCGCGAATCCTTCCTGATCATCGGCCACAAGGACCCCGACGAGGACTGCGTCTCCTCCATGGTGGCCTTCGCCCTCCTCGCCAACAAGCTCAACAAGAAATCGGCCATCGTGCTTGGGGCCTCGGTCCAGGACAACTTCGACTACCTCCTCAAGATCTGCCGATACAACGCCATCGAGGTCATCCGCGGCGAGCTCGAGGGCTCTCTCATCTCCTCCTTCTCGACCCTGGTCCTCGTCGACACGCCCAAGCCGAGCATGATCGACCGGGCCCAGCTCTACGAGGCGGCCCGGAAGGATCCCTCGATGCTCAAGATCGAGCTCGACCACCACCTGGAGGCCGACAGCCGCTACTACGGGGACCCGGACTACCGCCTGGTCTACGAGGCCTCGAGCACCTGCGAGATCATCGGGCGGCTGGCGATCAAGATGGAGCGAGACCAAGCGCTCAAGGACAAGTACCAAGTCGGCGAGTTCCTGACCCGGAACCTCGTCCTCGCGATCCTCTCGGGCATGATAGGCGACTCGCAGATGGGCCGCTTCCTCAAGTCGAGGCGGGAGCGCTGGTTCTACCAGCGCTTCAGCGCCTCCTTCGAGCGCATGCTCGCGGAGAAGACGAAGGAGGGGAGCGGCAATTTCTCGAGCAAGGAGCAGGTCTTCGACGCCCTGGCCGCCCTCTCAGCGGACGAGGACGCCTGCTTCCGCTTCATGTCGAGGGAGGTCGGCCAAGTCGGCGGCGTGCGCTTCGCGACTCTCGACGCCGAGGCCTCGCGCCAGCTCTTCTCGACCTTCGGCAACGACACGGCCGTAGCCGTCTCGAAGGCCCTGGTCGATAAGCTCGCCGAGGAATCGGGCCGCCTGGGCCTGGTGGGCTACTACGACGATCCCGCGGCCTCGCCCTTCGCCCAATTCCGGCTGCGCCGCAGCCAGGCCTATACGGGCCTCGATCTCCGCGACGCCCTCGTCCTGCTCAAGATGGCGAACGGCGGCGGCCATCCCGGGGCCGTGGGCTTCAGGGTCGAGCGGGAGGCCGTGCCCGACATGCGCAAGGCCGTCCTCGAAATCGCCGCCCAGCTCGACGCCGAGATGGCTCGCCCGCCGCGATAGCCGAGCGCCGCCGGGGGCGGCCGCCCCCGGCGGCCGGTCACTCGGCGAGGGCTATCGCCTTGCTCTCTTCGCGGAGGGCCCGCCCACCGCCGGCGATGCGGAAGAAGGAGAGGGAGCTCTTGAGCGACCGGGCCTGGCTGGCCAGCTCCTCCGAGGAGGTGGCCAGGGCCTCGGAGGTCGAGGCGTTCAGCTGGATGACCCTGTCGAGCTGACCTATGGCCGAGGTGACCTGGTCGACGCCCAGGTTCTGCTCGCGGCTGGCGCTCGAGATCTCCAGCATGAGCTCGGCCATCTTCTTGATGTCCGGGACCATGGAGCCCAGGAGCCTGCCGGCCTTTTCCGCCACGGCCGTCGACTCTGAGGACATGACGGAGATCTCCCCCGCGGCCTTCTGCGAGCGCTCGGCGAGCTTCCGGACCTCGCTGGCCACGACCGCGAAGCCCTTGCCGACGTCGCCAGCCCTGGCCGCCTCGATCGCGGCGTTGAGGGCGAGGAGGTTGGTCTGCCGCGCGATCTCCTCGATGATGGAGATGCTGGACGCGATGTCCTTCATCGCGGATACCGTCGCGGCGACTGCCCCTCCTCCCTCCTCCGCGTCCTTGGCCGCCTTGCGCGACAGTCCCTCCGTGGCCAGCGAATTGTCGGTGTTCTGCTTGTTCGTCGCCGCCATCTCCTCCATGGAGGCGGAGACCTCCTCGGCGCTCGCCGCCTGCTCGCTCGATCCCTGCGAGAGCACCTGGGCCGTCTCGCTGATCTGGGCCGAGCCCGCGGTCACGTTCTCCGCGGCCTCCTGGATCGAGCGTATGGTCCCGCCGAGGCTGTCCCTCATCGATTCGAGGGAGCGGCAGATGTCCCCGATCTCGTCCTTCCTCGCCAGCAGCCTCGCCTCCACGCCTTGGGTCAGGTCCCCCTCGGCGACGGCGCCGAGCAGGGTCAGGAGGCGCTTGATGGCCGCGATCAAGGGCGAGACGACGCCGAGGACGAAGCCCAGGACGACCGCGAAGAGGACGGCCGCCAGGATGACCAGGAGGACGACCAAGTCTCGGATCTCCCCGCGGGCGTAGGCATCCGTGAAGCTGAGCTCGGACTCCCCGATCTTCTGTCCCTCGTGGAGGATGTCGGCCTTCTTGACGATGAGGTGGGGCGGCTTCTTGTCGGCCTCGAGCTTCGCCATCGAGTTGCCATTCGCGTCCCTGACCTCGATGGCCACGATCTCGCGGATCTTGCGGAAGGAGGCGAGGCTCTGGGCCAGGCCCTGCGTGTCGAGGTTCCAGACGTAATCGCTGACCACCGTCCCCGCGAGGGCGGTCAGGTTGTCGGAATTGGTCTGGAGCTCCGCCGTCTTCTTCCTGGACTGATCCATCGACAGGAAGAGGATGAAGGCCGAGAAGCCCACGAAGAAGACGATGACCATAGGTACGAGCAGCTTGCCGCGAAGCCTCATGCTAAGCTCCCCCTGCGTCCCTTACGGCTGCCAGTCCACGTACTTCGAGGCGGTCGCGGCGTAGGGCCCCACGATCTCCTGGAACTTGCCGCTGGCCTTCAGCTTATCGATCGCGTCGCTGAGCATCGCGTCGAGGGGCCCGCCCCGTCCTCCCTTCTGCAAAAGAAAGCTGCCGCTGAAGGTATCGTAGTATTGCCTGGTGATGTTCTTGAGGGCGAGGCGCTTGAGGGCGGGATCCCCCGAGCCCTGGGAGAAGAGATAGCCGTCGATCGTCCCCGCATCGACCTTCTTCAGGCTCGCATCGATGCTCGTGGAAGGCGAGATCGCGAAGGGAAAGTAGTCGACCTGAGTCGCGTCGGTCTCGAACTTGAGGCCCTTCGCGTTGCCGGCCTTCAAGTCCGCGACGCTGATGGCCTTGGACTTGTTCGAATAGAGCACGAACACGATCTTGACGATCTCGACCGTGGAGAAGTCGTACTTCAGGGCCGCCCACTTAGACTTGTCGGGATTCTGGATCAGGGAGGATTCGATGTCCGCCGCCTTCGTCTCGACCAAGTACACGGCCCGAGCGAAGGGCACGACCTGGATATCGATTTTCCTGCCGCCGATATCGGCCGCCGCCTGAAGAATCCTGGTGTAGGTATCGGTGGCCATGGGCGAAAGCTGGGGCACGACGCCCTTCAGATCCTGGGCGGCCAGCCCCGTCCACGTGACTGCAATGAGTGCTGCCGTGATGAAAAATCCCTTGCGCATGTCTCTCCCTCCATCGTCGAGGCTGAGATATAGGATAGGCCGGCGAACGGAATCCGTCGGCTTTCTGACTATTTTTTACTTCCCGTCCGGCGGGGCCTAGGAAAAAGTCTAGGTATGGCCCCGCACCTGTCAAGGCTCCGTTCAATTATTTTAAAATATCATTGTATGCGATCGGCAGGCTCAGCGAAGAAGGTTGGGGCCCCTCGGCGTGGACGCGGACGCGGGGAGGCGGATCCTGGATGGGAGTCTCGAAGTTGTCCGCGTCCGCGAAGGCGAGGGCGAGGCGGATCCGACTACCTTTCCTAAACCGATAGCAGGTGGGCAGGAGGGCCAGCTCGGCGAGAAAGGGCTCTCCCTGGGGCAGGCCCTCCAGGTCGGAGCGGAAATGCGAGTGGAAGGGCAGGCCGAAGTTCTCGTAGGGCGCCTGGGCAAGCTTCCTATGCGATAGGCGCAGCTCGCCCTCGGTCACGTAGCGGGATCGGCCCCTCGAGTCGAGCTCCTCGAGGTAGGCGAAGAGGTCGAGGTCGGGCGCCTCGGTCGAGAGCCATATCCTGGCGATCGGCTCGCCGCAGACGACCCGGTCGGCCTCGAGGGGGGCCGTCGAGAAGGCGAGGCCCTTCGCGTCCTTCGCCGCCATGTCCGGATACTCGCGCCTCCAATTGACGGCGGTCCATCTCGACCTGGGGCCCGTGGTCGCGGAATAGTCAACGAGGACTTCGTCGGCCGGTCCCCTCCCATTCCGCGGCCCTTCCGGCTCGAGCGAGCCGCCATCCCCGCCCCGGCCCGCAGCGGTGGGCGAGGCGGGCGCGAGGAAAAGCTCGAGCCGCTCGGCCTCGGGCAGGGGCCAGGCCCGAGCCTCCCGCCAGCCTCCTCCTCGACCCGATTGCATCTCGTAATAGCGCAGCGGGGCCTCGTCCATCGCCCCGTTGTCGAGGCCCTTGAGCCAACGGTCGAACCAGCGCAGGGCCTCGGCGGCGTAATCGAGGTCTCGTCCGCTCTTGTCGGCTCCGCTGTGGTCCAGAGGCCGGACCGTCAGGCGTCTCGGGACACGGAGGTTCGCGAACCAGAGGAACATGTCCTCGGTGAACAGGTCGAACCACCCGACGGAGAGGTAGGCCGGCACCCCGCATGAGTTGATGCGCTCGAGGAAGGGGTAGAGGTCCCCTCCATCCTTCCAGAAGGCCGCGCCGCCCTTCGTCAGGTCGTCCCGGTAGGGGAACTTGACCGCGCCGTCGACGATCCGCGTTCCCAGCGCCGCCCTTTCCGCCCGCGCCTGGGCGAGGAGGGCGGTACCTTCGTCTCCGCCCACGGGCGTGATCACGTCGGACTCCATGAAGTCGACGGCCCACTTGAAGAAGGATCCAAAGGCCTTGTTGTAGATTCCGCCGGGGTACATGATCGCCTCGTAGCCGTTCATATAGCTCGACGCCGGCATGATGGCCTTGAGCGCCTTCCTGCCCTGGGCCGCGGCGGCGAACTGGATCATCGCCTGGAAGGAGTCCCCGAACATGCCTATATTGCCGTCGCACCAGGCTTGCCCGGCGATCCAGTCGATGACCTGACCGGCCTCTCGGCCTCCCGTCTCCATGCTCGGGTCCATGGTCCCGAAGGAGGCTCCCGTGCCCGGCCTCTCCGCGACGACGACCGCGTAGCCATGCTCGAGCATGTTCCTGAGCCATCTGGTCCTGAAGACCGGGTCCATGTAGCGGCCCTTCTCCCCCGCGAGGAGGAGGCGGAGCCTGAGCAGGGCCCGCTCCCGGGGCGCGAGCCGGAAGAGAGCCGCGATCACGTTGCGGCCCCCCTCGTCGAAAATCGTGAAGGTCCTCAGGTAGGGCGTGTATTTGAACAGGACGGGAAGCGGCCGCGTCGCGGGGACCGAGCGCCTCGTCGGCAGCAGGAGATCGTAGGCGAGCCTGGTCCCGTCCGGAAGCCTCAAGTAATCGGAAGTTCGCTCGTACCCGTCGAATTCCTTTTTCGAGCGGGCGCCATGACTCCCGAATGCTGACGCGCGCGTTTGCCTTTCCATGATCCCTCCGTTTATATTTACCATCCGATAGGTAAATATTAATGATAAAAAAATCAGACTGTCATCAGTCTGCTCAGAGCCTTAATGACCGAGTCGTCATCGAGCGCCGGCTCGCCCTCCCCTCCTAGCCTCTCGATCAGGGAGCCTTGCTGAATCCAAAAATCGACGGCTCCTTTCACGATGAACGGCAGGATGCGGGCGTCGATGTCCGTCCTCAGCTTGCCGGCGGCCTGTCCCGCCCTGACCGAGGCGATGAGCGACTTGATAAACCGCATCTCGGCTTCAGGAATCTGTCGCGCGCCCTCCAGGTAGGTCCAGAGCGCGATGCGGCGAAAATCATCTTTGCCTTTTGTGTGGAGAAAGACGGCCCGAATCAGCGACTCCACGATCCGGTCCATGTTTTCCCTCGTCGGCCGGAGATCCGCCAGACTCGCCGCGTAGTCCTCGGCCAGGCTCTCGCGCACGGCCTTATATAGCCCCGCCTTGCTGCCGAAGTGGTGGAGGATGAGGCCCTTCGAGACCTTGGAGCCGAGTTCGATATCGTGGACCGAGGTCCCCCTGAAGCCCTTCCTCGAGAAGGCCCTCTTGGCCGCCTTGAGGATGGCCGCCTGGGTTTTCTCCTTATTGCGCTCTCGCCTCTGGGCCATGCTATTTACCGTTCGATAAATATACTCTAGAATTGGGCAAAGTACAAGCCTTGAGGAGGCGGATGGTGGACGAAAAGGAAGACCTCGAGGTCATACGTCAGGCCCGGGCGCGATTCGACGCTGACCTTCACAAGCCCGGCTACGAGCGGATCCACGCGGACCGCGATCACCTGGAGCGGCTCCTCGCGATGATGGACCTGGGGCCCGGCTCGAGCTGCCTCGACCTGGGGACCGGGAACGGCTACGTCGCCCTCGAGCTCGCGAGGCGGAGGCCCGATCTCGTCGTCCGGGGCCTGGACATCGCGGCGCGGTCCATCGCTCGCGACAACGAGATAGCCCTGGAGGAGGGCCTGTCCAACCTTGGCTTCTTCGCCTACGAAGGCGGGGCCTTCCCCTTCGGGGACGGGAGCTTCGATGGCGTCGTCTGCCGCTATTCCTTCCACCACTACCCGAGGCCCGCGGAATCGATCGCGGAAATTCGGCGAGTCCTGTCCCCCCGCGGATTCTTCCTTCTCGCCGACCCGTGCACCAATGAGGGCGACGCGGTCGATTTCATCGACGAGCTGCAATGGCTGAAGCCGGACGGACACGTCCACTACTACCG
>Ga0181529_10004096_pt1 | contig 16068 bp, 11 predicted proteins | sample PEATcosm2014_Bin_36_FD_119763 | JGI IMG/M metagenome (GOLD analysis project Ga0181529, IMG submission 119763) | Peatland microbial communities from MTU Mesocosm Facility, Houghton, MI, USA - PEATcosm2014_Bin10_30_metaG | ecosystem: Environmental > Terrestrial > Soil > Wetlands > Peat | place...
CGTCGCTCAACAGTTCGCGCTGGCGCTGGAGCGTGGTGCGGTTCTCATGTTCCAGCATCTTGAGGTAGAGCGAGAGCTGGGTCACTTCCACGGCGGCGGCGTCCAAATCCACGCCGTAGATGTTCTGCGTGAGAATCTGCCGCTTGAGCGCCACGGTCAGGTGAACGTCGCTGGTTTCGGAATCCACCCAGCACAGCGGGCGGTGTTTCCTTTCCCACGCGGCGCGGGCGGATTTGCGCTCGGCAGTCGCGGCAGCGTCTTGGACTGCGGCAGCCCTCTGCCGCTTTTGAACGTCTGGCGTATCCGAAAGCGCCAGAGGGCTGGCGCACTCCAAAACCTCGCGGAGATCGGCGGTCAGCCGTTTCTGCCAGTGTTCGCACACGCGCTCGAACGCACGGATGAGGAACGAACCTGAACCGCAGGCGGGATCCAGCAGGCGCAGGGCGGCGGTCTTTTTCTCGAAATCTTTCAGCGTTGTAGCGGCGGTCTGTGACCGCCGTTCTTCGCCACCCGAATCCGGCGCTGACACAGCGCCGCTACAGCCCGCAATTTCATCCAATAATTTTCCGGCGGTCTGCTCGACGATGTAATCCACGATGTAACGCGGCGTATAATAAACGCCACCGGCCTTGCGGACTTCGGGCTTTTCCTCGATGGTGATGCCACGTCCCTGCGGGCGGACGACCTTGCCGAGAAACCGTTCATAGACGCTGCCGAGAATCTCCACGTCAATGACGTTGAACAGGTAGGGCGATTCGTCATCGCTCAATTCGCCAATGAATCCAGCCAGCCATTCATCACCGATGACAAGAGTTTCCGTGAAGTGCGACTTGAAGAGGTTGCCGTTGAAGAAAGGAACGTGCGTTGGTGGGCGGCGGTCAAGTGCGCGAAAGTGGCGGACGACGGCACGCCAGAGAGAATCTTTCGGCGCACGGATGCCATCGCCACCGTAATTGGCGGGCGGTTCTTCACGCAGTTCAAACGGCTGCTGGTGCGCGCGGCGTCCGGTGTCATCATCGCCGGTTCTTTTGCGCCAAGTTTCGACAATGCTTTGCAAAGTCGTGCCGGTGTCAATATCCCGGTCTTCGCAAATGCGGAGGAAAAGTATGCGGTCAATGATGCGCTGGACAGCTTCGGTGAGCTTGTTGCCGTCGAGCAGTTCGTCGTGACCGTTGTTTTTGTAAATGTCGGAAGCAAGGTCACGCCGTGTCTCGTCGAGGAATTCCAAGAAGTCGCTGTCCAGCGCGCGGGTGCGGTCGGGCTTGATAAGCCATTGCTGGCGGGCCTTGCCCGTGCCGGTGGCTTTCTTGGGCAACGCCTCCAATGCTCTGTCTATGCTGCCGCTGGCAATTTTATCACGCGCCAACAAATCCCAAAGTTCGCGGGCAATGAGCGGGTATTGCCGGTAATGCCAGTTTTTCCATTCGCCTGCTTGCGGCTCGTCAATGTAAGGCTTGCCACCGACAATAAAGATTTTCAACTCCTCGAAATCTGTGAGAACAGCCACCGGCACGCCTTTGTTCCAAGCGTAGCGTTTGGCTTGGAAGGCATAGCGCGCATGAAGTTGCTCGGCTGGCTTTTTGGCTTCGCACACGAAACGGTCGCGTTTGTCGGTGCGGAAAAGATAATCGGCGCGCTTGCGCCCGCCGCCAATCTGCGTGGCGCTTTCAATCTCCACTTCGCGTTCCTTCTGAATAAGACCGGCGCGGTTTTCCATGTCCCATCCGAGCGCGCGAAAGAATGGATTCAGGAAATCATCACGGAGCTTGGCCTCGTTGTAATCGGAGCTTTTGAGTTCTGCGATGCGTTTGCCGAAAGATTCGACGAGACGGTTCAACTCTTTTTCAAAAGACTCAAACGTGGTGTCGTTCGGCATGCTGCGGTGAGTGTGCGCCGGAAATCTGGCGGCGTCAATTCTGCGTTCATCATCGCGGCATGGATTGCTGATGTTTGGGTGAAACCGATCAAATCCCACGGTTGCACCAATTTCCCCGTCCCCGTGGCCTTCCAGCCCCCAGCCTCCGGCCACCGGCTTCTGGTTTCTGTTTTCAGCTTTTCAGGTTTTTTCTTCAAGTGTCTCATTTTCATCCACTGTCCTGTCCCATATCGGGAAAATCATCCTCTGACCGGGTTAAGTCCGTGACTTTTTGGGTTAAGTCAATGACTGACCGGGTTAAGTCCGTCATGGTTTGGGTTAAGTCAGCGACGATTTGGGTTAAATCCGTCGCGGTTTGGGTTAAGTCAGCGACGATTTGAGTTAAATCCGTCACGGTTTGGGTTAAGTCCGTGACGATTGAAGTTAAATCAATGGCTGACCGGGTTAAGTCAGTGATGATTGGGATTAATTCCGTGATGGATTTAATTAAATCAGCGACAGTTTGGGTTAAGTCCGTGACTTTTTGAGTTAAGTCGGTGACGGAATTAACCCGGTCAGCGACGGAATTAACCCAAAGCGAGGCCGTTTTTGCCCGGGCACACCCGGTTTTGGCGGGGAACAAATCCGGCGGACTCCCGCCCTCCCGAAACCGGACAATTTCGCATTCCGCTGACGCGCAATCAATTGTTCCGAAGGTTTCATTAGTTGCCCCTTAAGCCGCCTTCTGCGCCGCTTAAGCCGCGGCTAATTACTATTATTTAGTCTAATATGTGGCATAAAAAGTGGTGTGTTCACGGGCATGGAACGGTAACCAGCGCGGAGCCGATTGGCTTCCTCCAGATGGCCCGCTCTTGAAACAACAAAAACATAAATAAATAAAAAAATGAAAACAAACGCAAAATTAGTGACATTAAGCCAGGCGTATAAGTATATGCCTGCTGCCATGGTCCTGGCCATCCTCGGCTGGGTCATCAAGTGCATGACGGGAAACGCGGCGTTCCCCAAACCGCCGATCCCGCTGGTGGCGGCGGTGCCGCCAGACCCGGATGCGCCGGTGGACATGACCACCCGCATGGACAACCTGGACCAAGCCGTCAAGAACTCGGTGGGTGGCGGAACCATCCAGACCAGCCTCAAGAAAGCCGCGCTGGCGTCGGCCTTCGAAGGTTTGGATGCCAACGGGTTTTATGCCCAAACGTGCGCCCGCACCAACCTGCCGTTGTTCCTCACGTCCGGTTATCAGGCCCGGAGCACCAACCGCGGGCAGTCACCCGTGGCCACGCCCTCCATCACGGGCATAGACAACGACATCTCCACCCAACTGGATGTGCATCTCTCCCCGGTGACGAACGCGGTGGGTTATGAGGTGCAAATCTGCACCGGCACCGGCGCCTGGACGACGGCCATGTTCTCGACGCAGGCGCGCACTGTCACGCTGACCGGTTTGACGACCGGCACGGTATATCAGGTGCGCGCCCGCGCGCTGGGCGGCAGCACCGGTCAAAGCGACTGGTCCATGCCCGGCTCCAGCATCGTGGACTAAAGGTAGGCACGCCGCGCTGCGGCGTCCGGTCATCGCAGCGCGATGACCCTACCACAGCCAGCAGGCTGATACAAATCAAGCCGGGACGGGAAACCGTTCCGGCCCTTATTTTTTCCCGCCGTCATATACCGCGACGAACTCCACATCCTGCCGTCGAATCTGCGGAAGGTGTATTGAAAAGGTTGCAGCCTATCGCCGTATTAGGCCACATCACGTCCTCCCTTTCTTCGCCATTGAATCAGCCATACAATTAGCCACGTCCCAACTGTCATCGCGCAGGGGACAAAGCCGGGCGCAGACTGCCGAAATGAATATTCAAACCCTAACTCTCGAAGAATCCGGGGATCCAGAATCGCTTCTGGTGAGGCTGCCAGCAGGCCTAGCACAACACAAAGTGCAACCATCAATCCTCCAAACCACAAACGATACATGGCCAAACAAGCCGTCACAATACTTATGAATAGCCCGATCACAATCCACCGAGACCATACCTCGCCTGACGGCGACATCTGATCCCCAATCTCGGCAAATATAGGTAGTAAGGTGTGCATCTTATGATTTGTGGTCAGCGAAAAAAGCTGAACCACCGCCGACTCGCGACGTGAACCGCGGAGCTGCCAGCGCCAACAGCGGTTGGCCCCGGCGAGTTAGGTGACTTTTCGTTATTGTTCAATGATCTTGAGTTCTTTTTGCGCTTCTTCGCGAGTCTTTTGAGATTTCGCTTCTGAAATCGCACGTCGAAGGTATGGAATTGCGGCCTGTCCATAGCTGTTACGGAAATGGTAGGGCAAGCTAGGGGCTGCCGGCGTGTCAGCGAGCATGAATGGCAAAAGAAAGTCCATATCATCGGGGTTCCGGTGCCAAGCAAGACATATCAAGGTCTGCTCATTGTTCTTGGTGGCATTGGCGATCCCTTTGAGCTGTTGGCGGGCCTCTGCCGCATGAGTGACACCAAGATACTCTGACAGGAACTTAAACACATCGTCATTGTGAAGCGACTTGAAATGCGAAAAATGACCTAGCACCGCCGCATCGAGTCCGGCAAAAAAGTTGGTGTCAGCCTCCTCGAAGGTTGGGCCTCCAATCCACTCCATCGGCTGATAACCACGAAGGCGATAGAGCACATCTAGGGCACCAGAAACCAATGCTGCGTTGGTGCCATCAAGGTGGCTGCGAGTTAAACTGAAGAATACATCGCGCCTTGCCCATGCATCCGGTTCCGTGGAAATAAATTGGGCAATTTCATGATCCGGCCCAAAAGTCTTCAGACGATGCACGGTCACGTCGAGCAGCTCGTCCGACAAAAAGTTTGTGGCACTCGGCAACTGCGCAACACAACAGTCCGAGAAGAAGCCGCCCGCGAGCAATGTGACGAGCAATCGAATTGCAATAAACGGTTTCATTGTTTCAACATTTGCAAATTCATTAAGAGCGCTCCATGCCACCTAACATTTAGGTTAACCATCGGTTTTGTGGCCTAGCTGGTTCATGAACTAAATTGCATCTCGGCGTAACTATTTGTCAATCATAAGTGTTCCCCAATTGTGACGCCCGATACGCTGCTGAAAAAGCCTGCTAATTTCATTTCTTCTGCAACTCCGCCTTGGTCGCCGCCTGCATTTCGTCCAGTTGCTCGCGAATTTCGGTTTTGATTTTTTTGGTCATCCGGTCAATGAACAGGATGCCGTTCAAATGATCCATTTCATGCTGGATGACGCGCGACAGCAAACCGCCGGCGCGAAATTCCACCGGCTTCAATTTTTCATTCAATGCCTTTGCCTCCACGGATCCGGGCCGGGAGACTTCGCCGTAAATTTCCGGGAAGCTCAAGCAGCCTTCGCCGGCGGCAACCGGATCGCCAAACGGCTTGATTTCCGGATTGATCAGCACGAGCGGCATGATTTCGGCCGGATCGGCGGGCTGGCCATTGAGTTCGAGCGTGGACGGGCGGTCGGTGACATCGCGCACGTCAATCACCGTGAGTTGCAGCGCCTGGCCGACCTGTTGCGCGGCCAGGCCGACGCCGTGACGCTCGCGCATGGTCTCAAACATGTCGGCGATGAGCCGTTTGATTTCCGGCGTGATTATTTCAATCCGCGCGCCTTTCTGCCGGAGCATCGGATGGCCGTATTTGACAATTTCCAGAATCATGGAGAATGACGGGTGACGGGATTGCGGAGAGTGACTGGTGTCATGTGACGGGTGACAGGATCAAGATTTACGATTCGGACGACTCTCAATTGTTTGGATGGTTTTGGTCAAGCCGCCGATGATGTGGTCGAGCGCAGCCGTTCGCCGCTCAATTGCGTCCGCCGGCAACAAATGGCGGCAGCGTTCATAGCGGCCGCGGCTTTCACGCGCTTCGCCACGGGCAATCTTCAAATGCTGCGGCAACTCCTTTCCAAATCCGCGTCCATATCCTTCTTCGATGTTCGCGCAAACCGAATCAAGACTGCGCACCTGCTGTTTTGCCAGTTCGCGCCCTCGAAAATCCCTGGAAAGGATTTCGGAGTCCGCCCAAAACTCGTCAAAGAGCTGGCGAGCCAGTTTGTAAATTCCGAACGAGTCCAGCCGATTAAAAATTTCCATGTTGTTGAAACAGAGCGAATTGTTTCCCGCCACCCGTCACCCGCCACTCGTCACACCAAGGATTTGCAGAATCCGTTCCAATTCCTGCTCGCTGAAAAACGAAATTTCCACCGAGCCTTTGCCTTCCGCGTAGTTCAATTTGACCTTCGTGGCGAACACTTCGCGCAGCTTCGCCTCCAGGTCGGCGACGTGCGGGTCGCCGGCGGACACGGCAACCGTTTCCAGTTTGATGCCGGACCGTTTTGCGCCGTGCGTTTGCAGCTTGGCCACCAGCCCTTCCGTCTGCCGCACATTCAAGCCTTCCTTGATGACGCGTCCGGCGGCGAGCAGCAACTGCTTTTCGTCCGTCAAGCCGAGAATCACCTTCGCGTGGCCGACCGTCAGCCTGCCTTCGCGCAGATATTTTTGGACCGCCTCGGGCAATTTGAGCAGCCGCAGCGCATTGGCCACCGCCGCGCGGCTTTTGCCGACCTTGGCCGCGATGTCCTCCTGCGTGAGCTGGAATTGTTCCGCGAGTTGCGCGTAGCCGTGCGCCTCCTCGACGGCGTTCAGATTTTCGCGCTGCAAATTTTCGATGAGCGCCAGCTCCAGCACCGCGCGGTCGTCCGCCTCGCGGGTGATGACGGGAACCTCCGGCAGATTCAGAAGCTGCGCCGCGCGCCAGCGGCGTTCGCCGGCGATCAATTCAAAAAAACCGCCACGCTCGCGCACGATGAGCGGCTGGACGATGCCCTGTTCGCGGATGGAATCGGCCAGTTCGCGCAGCGCCTCGTCGGAGAAATCCTTGCGCGGCTGGAGCGGGCAGGGGCGGATGCGGTCCAGCGGCACGCGCTGGACGTGTTCGCGCAAATCGGGCGCGGTCGCCGGAATCGCGGGCTGGACGGCGGGCGCAGGTTGTGTCAAAGCCGGACTGCCGCCCAGCAAAGCGCCCAAGCCGCGCCCCAAAGCAGGTTTTGCCATAAAAGTTAAATGCAGAATGAAGAATGCAGAATTCAGAAACAAGGCCAAAACGCCCCGGCAGGCGGATGACTTGTCAATGCTGGTGACGTGTGGCGTGTGACGAGTGACGGGATTTGAGCCGTTCATTTTCACGCGCCCTCCTGAAACTTGCCTCTGCCGCCGACTTGGCGACCAGGCGGAGCGCCGTTCTCCGATCCGGCGCGTTTCGGGTGGATGCTCAATCCTTGCCGGGTCGGAGACCGGCGCTCCGGGGGCGGTGTCACGCGGCCCACGGACGACTTTGGGCTTTAGACTTTGGACGCCGGCACTTACCCTTCGTCTGTGAGCAAAAAAGGAATACGCATCGCCGCGATGGCCGAGCAATTCCGCGAGGGAAAGCTTGACCCGCATTACACCGGCTTTTTCGAATTGTTCAACCGGCGGGAATTTTTCGAGGCGCACGAGGTGCTCGAACACATCTGGCTCAAGGACCGGCACGGGCCGAACGGCTCATTCTACAAGGGGCTGATACAACTGGCCGGCGCGTTTGTGCATCTGCAAAAGAACCGGCCGCAGCCGGCGGCGGCGCTGTTCAAGCTCGCGCTGGCCAATCTGGAAAAATACCCGCGGTTCCACGAGCATCTCGATGTGGCCGCCGTGATCGAATTGATTGGACGCTGGCTGAAACAACTGGAGACGCAGGATTTCACGGCTGACACGCTAATTGCCGAAAAAGCGCCTGAAATCAGGCTGATTCCGCCGGCGGGATGATTTCCAAACCACTTCGCAAGATTCCGCTTGACTTGATTCCTTTTATTCTGTAAATTCTGTTGTGACAGAAATAAAGGAAATATGAATAAACTAAGCCCGGTCGAACAGAAGTTCGTCCTGCATTGGGGCGAGATGGGGGCGAAATGGGGCATCAACCGCACCGTTGCCCAGATTCACTCGCTGCTTTTCATTTCGCCAAAGCCGCTCAATGCCGAGGAGATCAGCGACACGCTGGCGGTGGCGCGCTCCAACGTCAGCAACAGCCTCAAGGAATTGCAGGGCTGGCGCATCGTGAAGCTCGTCCATGTGATGGGCGACAAGCGCGATCATTTCGAGGCGCTGCCGGACGTGTGGGAGACGTTCCGCATCGTGCTGGACGAGCGGAAAAAGCGCGAGATTGACCCGACGCTGGCGGTGTTGCGCGAGTGCATCGAAAAGGTCGGGGAAGATTCGCGCACCGGCAAATACACGGAGCAGCGCCTGCGCGAGCTGGCGGCCTTTTTTGAAACGACCACGGAATGGTATGAGCAGGTCCATCGCTGGCCGGTGAGCGCCTTCACGAAATTTGTTAAACTCGGCGGCAAAATCCAAAAGCTGCTGGGCATCGGCAAATGATTTGATTTTTGTGAATACCGCAATTCCAGAACGAATGACCGAAGGCGTGCGAGGTTTGGTGATTTACGACGGTGAATGTGCGCTTTGCGCCGAGGCTGCGCGGCGTTTCCAAAACCTGCTGCGCCGGCGCGGTTTTGATCTGGCCATGCTGCAAGCGCCGTGGGTGCGCGCGCAGCTTGGTCTGAATACTGACGAGCAGATCGTCGAAATGATACTGCTCGCGGACGATGGGGAAATTTTTTCCGGCGCAGACGCGTTCGCGCAAATTGCCCGGAAAATATGGTGGGCATGGCCGTTGTTTGCGGTCGCGCAAATTCCCGGCGCAATGATTTTGCTTCGAGCGATTTATCGCCGCGTCGCCGCAAACCGCCATTGTTTGGATGGAGCCTGCCCAGGACAAAAGCCATTGGCACGCCGTCATGTCACCAGAGTATTTTTTGAAATACCATGAAGCCACAAAGGATCATTCTCGCGGGCGGCAGCGGTTTTCTCGGCCAATCGCTTGCCTGGGAATTGCGCAAGCGCGATTACGAAGTTGTTGTGCTGACGCGCTCGCCGCGCGAGCGCAGCGATGGCAACCGGGAAGTTAAATGGGATGGCGAGCACACCGGTGATTGGATTCAATCCCTCGACGGCGCGGCAGCGGTGGTGAATCTGGCCGGGCGCAGCGTGCATTGCATTCACACGCCGGAAAACCTGCGTAAAATAATCGAATCGCGGGTCAATTCGGTTCACGCCATTGCCGCCGCGTTTCAGCATGTCCTAGCCCCGCCGCATATCTGGGTGCAGGCGGGCGGAATCGGTTTTTATGGCGACCGCAAGGAACAGTTGTGCGACGAAAGCACGCCGAGCGGTTCGGATAATTTGTCGAAGGTTTGTCAGCAATGGGAAAGCGCCTTCAATTCTGTGGAAATGCCGGAAACGCGCCGCGTGATTTTGCGAATCGGAATTGTGCTGGGCAATAGTGGTGGAGGCTTGCCGGTCATGGCCAGACTGACAAATTGGTTTCTGGGCGGGACGGCGGGCAGTGGCAGGCAATACTTCAGTTGGATTCATCTCGCCGATTTGACGCGAATGTTCATTGAGGCAATCGAATGTGAAACCGTGTCGGGCATATTCAACGCGGTTGCGCCGGAGCCGGTCATGAACTCGGAATTCATGCGCGAATTGCGGCGTGCGCTGCACCGTCCGTGGAGTCCGCCCGCGCCGGAATGGGCGGTGCGGATTGGCGCGCGATTGATGAAAACCGAACCTTCGTTCGCCCTCACCAGTTGTCGCGTTGCGCCCCAACGATTCCTAAAAGCCGGGTTCAAATTCCAATTTCCCGAACTTTCCGGCGCGCTGGAAAATCTTTTCGGATGAACGCGTTCAAGCCAGCGCCCCGGCCAGCACTTCCGCGATATGCCGCAGCCGGACGGGCGAGAGATGCTGGATTTGCTGGCGGCAGCTTGAGCCGGACGCGATCACGGTTGTTCCGTCGGGCAGGTTATTGACGGCGCGAATGAGCGGCTCGGCAACCTTCAGTGAAAGTTCATATTTGGATTCCATCATCCCGAACGCGCCGGCCATGCCGCAACAGCCCGTGTCGAGCAGCGCCACTGTCCGGCGCGGCAACCGCTCAACGAGCCGGCGCATGGCGGCCGGGCTGGCCAGCGATTTGGCGTGGCAATGCGCGTGGACGACGAGGTGCTCATGTTTGTTGTCGAATCTCAACGCACGCGGCTCGTTGGCCAGAAAATTCCCGAAAAATTCCTCGAACAACACGCAACGGCGCGCGACCCGCTCCGCACCGGGCAGTTTCAATTCCCGGTAATCCTCCGCGAACATCGAGTAGCAGGACGGTTCGAGAAAAATAATCAGCGTGTCGCCGGCTTCTTTTTCAAACAGCGCAAGATTGTGCCGTCCGAGCCGTGCGGCTTCATCGAGGTTTCCCTGGCTGAAGGCGGGCCGACCGCAGCATTGACGTTGCGTCGGCAGCACGACTTCAAAGCCGGCGGTTTCCAACATCTTGATCGCCGCCATGCCGATGTGCGGTTCGTAATAACGCACGAAGGTGTCGTCCCAGAGAATCACCCGTCCGCGCCACGGGCGGATGGAAGGCGCTCGCTTTTCGAACCAATGATCAAACCGCTCCGCCGCAAATTGCGGCAGTGGCCGCTCCGTGGTGAAACCCAAAATCCGCCGGACCATTTTTCGGAACGACGAAGAATTCTGGAGCGCATTGGCCGTTCTCGGCATCGCGCAACCGAGCCGCCCCAGCCGGTCCACCGAACTCAACAGCCGCTCGCGCAGATTCAATCCATCGCGCCGGATGCGCGCGTGAAGCAATTCCGCCTTGAGCAGGGTCATGTTCACATTTGAGGGACATTCCGTGGTGCAGGCTCTGCAGGAAAGACAGTTGCCCAGCGCCGTTTCGAGTTCCGTCGAACGCAGCGCGTCGCCGTGGACTCCGCGCAATTCCAGCGCCGCGCGGATGGCGTTGGCGCGTCCGCGCGTGGACATGATTTCCTCGCCGGTGACGAGAAACGTCGGGCACATCGTCGGCGTCTGCTTGAGGCAGCCGCCGCAGCCGTTGCATTGTTCCAGATTCGCCGTGAACGTGTCGTCTCTGGCCGCGAACGCGAGAGCCGGCTCAAACGGCAGTTTCAGGGAATAGCCCGCGCCCATCCGCAGATGCTTGTCAATCTTGTAGCGGCCATCGGAAATAATTTTACCCGGATTGAACAAATTATGCGGGTCAAAGCTCTTCTTGATTTGCCGCATGAGCGAATACATTTCCTCGCCCACCTGCTGCTTCAGAAATTCGGTGCGGGCGATGCCGACGCCGTGTTCGCCTGAAAGCGTTCCTTTGAATTGCGCCACCAGCGCGGCCACCTCGTCGGCGATCTGGCGGAATTTTTTCAAATCCTCCGCGCGATGCAAATCCAGCACCGGCCGCACGTGCAGCAATCCCGCCGCCGCGTGCCCGTAAAATGAAGCTTCCAATTCCAGGCGGCTCATCAGCTTTTGCAGTTCGCCGACGTAGGCCGGCAAATCCTTTGGCCGCACCGCCGAGTCCTCGATGCACGTCACCGGCTTCGCGTCGCCCTTGCGGCTGGTCAGCAGCGACAGCCCGGCCTTGCGCAGCGACCACACGAGATTCGCCTCGGTGTTCGTCTGCAAAATGCGTTTGCGCAAACCCAGCTTGCGTTTTTCCAACGATGCCAGCTTCCCGCGCGCACCTTCAAAAAACTCGACGATCAAAATCGCCTCGCACGGCTTGGCATCCAGTTCCAGCAAATCCCGCGCGGCTTGAAACTCACGCTGCCCGCGCGTCTGCTCGAAGAGCGGACGGTCAATGTGCTCGATGGCCGCCGGATTCAAATCGAGCAGCTCGTTCGCCGCCTGCATCGCCTCGGTCACGGACGCAAAGAACAACAATCCCACGCCGCGCTCTTCCGGCAGCGGAACGACTTTCAATTCCGCTGAAAAAATCGCCGCCAGCGTGCCTTCGCTGCCGGCCAGAATGTTGAGCAGATTTTTCGGTTCACTCGCGGCCCGCGCCAGCGCGTAGCCGGGCCAGCGCTTCAACAGTCCCGGCGGAAACTGCCCGGCGATTTGCAGGGAATTTAATTCGGTCAGGCTCTCGACCAGTTCGCGCTGCTTCGCCAGCGTGTCAAGGCCGGAAGCGACCTTCACCACCTGTCCATCCGCCAGCACAATGTCCAGTTCGCTGACGTGTTGCGCCGTCGTGCCGTAAACCGGCGTGTGGGAGCCGGACGAATCATTGGCAATCATCCCGCCCAGCGTCGCGCGAGAACTCGTCGCCACGTCCGGCCCAAAACGGAAACCCTGCGGATGAAGGAATTGATTTAACTGGTCCAGCACCACGCCCGCGCCGACGCGGACGGTCCGTTTCTCCAAATTCAGTTCGCCAATGTTCCGGTTGTGCCGCGCGAAATCCACCACCAGTCCGTCGCCGACGGCCCCGCCGGCAAGTCCCGTCCCCGCGCCGCGCGGAATCACCGCCGCGCCCGCCTCCACCGCCGCCTGGATGACTGCGCTGGCCTCGTTCGCGCTTTTGGGGAAGGCCACCGCGAGCGGCTCGATTTGGTAGAGCGAGGCGTCCGTGGCGTAAAGCTGGCGCGTCAGGTTGTCGAAGGCGACTTCGCAGTTGGCGGCTTTCAAGGTGGCCAGTTGTTGGGTCGGCGTCATGCTGTCGTCGGAATGCTATTGGTGTGACAGACGGTTGACAATTTCATTAGCTCGCATTTTGAACGACAACTCCTGGAAATTGGCGGATTGATTTCAAACCATACGCCGCGCCTGGCGCTTGGGCAGGGCGGTTCTGGTTTTGGCAAGCGGGACAATCTTTTCCGCTGGGAGAAATTGCTTCAGGAAACCGGGTTTGTCGTGACGTCCGCCGCGCCGGTAATCGCGCCACAAGGTTTCGGCCACCGGCTTCGGGTCAAAATGAAGTTCGACGGTGAGAAATTCAAAGAGCAATTCCATCAGGCGCATCAACGCGATGCCGTCGGTGCGATTTGTGCGCGTGTGCAGCCAGTCGCTGAAATGGAGAAAACCGGCAAATGCCGGTGGTGGGGCGAGAGTCTCTCGAGCACTGACTTCATCTGCGCGAGAAGATTGGGGCTTGACGGAGTCTCGCCCCACCAGCGAAGAATTATTACCCCAAATCAGCGGCGTGGTTTCGATGAAGTTGCCGCTGTTGCCGACCATATCCCAGTAGCGCGCAAAACGGCGCAGCCTTTGCATCGTGGCGAAGTTAATGAGCTTGTTCTGGAGAATTTCGTAGGGCGGCTGCGGATTGTAAATCATCCGCCATTCGGCGTCATGCCGGACAATCGGCGTTCCGCGCAGCCGCTTCAGGATGCCGACCTGGATTTCCTGCGGGCCGAGCGCGATGAGGCGATCAAAGCCGGCGGCAAAACTTTCAACGGTTTCGCCGGGCAAGCCGACAATCAAATCGGCGTGGATGTGAACGCCGGTTTTGCGGCGGAGGAAATGGAAATTGTCCGCGAGTTTCTCGTAATTCTGCCGGCGGCTGATGAGCGCGGCGACTTCGGAATTGAAGGTCTGGATGCCGACCTCGAATTGCAGCGCGCCCGGCGGAAACTTGGCGATGATCTCGCGCAGAGATTCGGGCAAACGGTCGGGAATCATCTCGAAATGGAAGAAATGGCCGGGCTGATAACGCGCGAGAAAGAATTCGAGAATGGTGCTGCTGGTGGCGACGTTGAGATTGAACGTGCGGTCAACGAACTTGAATTGTTTCAGACCGCGATCCAATAGCTTTTGCATCTCGCCAAGAAATGTCTCCAGCGGCGCCTGCCGCACGGGAATGTCGAGCGACGACAGGCAGAACTCACAGGTGAACGGGCAGCCGCGCGATGCCTCGACGTAAATGATGCGATGCGCGATGTCATCATCGGTGTAAAGGTCGTAGGGCAGGGCGATCTGCGAAAAGTCCGGCGGTTCGGCAGGGATGATTTTGGGCAGCGTGGCGGCAGGCATCTTGCCTGCCGTAGAGGGCGGCATCCTGCCGCCCGGATTAAAGATGGATTCGAAAGCGATGTCCAGTTTTTGGGCGCGGTTTGAAATTCCGGCGTTGTTTCCGCCGGGCTGGAAGCCCGGCTCCACGGCAGGCAGGATGCCTGCCGCCACCAGCAACGCCCGGCACACTTCCGCGAATTTCAAATCCGCCTCGCCGGTGATGACGTGGTCGGCAAGCTGGACGATTTTCTGGTCCTCCGTTTCATGGCTGACCTCCGGCCCGCCGAGGATGATTTTGATTTCCGGCCGGATGCGCTTGATGGCGGCGATGACTTCGGTGGCCGGTTCAACGTTCCAGATGTAAATGCCGAAGCCGATGACTTGCGGATTGTGCGCGAGCAAAACTTCCGCGATGTCGAGCGGGCGCTGGTTGATGTCGAATTCGGCGAGGGAGGCGCGCGGTTTCAGTTCGCCGAGATTGGCCTGCAAACAGCGAAGACCAAACGCGGCGTGGATGAACTTCGCGTTGAGCGTGGTTAAAACGATGTCCGCCACGCTCGCAGTTTAACCATGCGCGGAGTGCGGTGCAATGAAGCAGTCGTGGCCCATGGCAGTGGAGCGCGAGTTGTCTTAACTCGCCGTGCGTTCGCATTTCCAGTTGCCGCGGATTGGGGGCAAACCGCGCTCCGCGGCCAATCGGGACGCCGGCGTGTCCAGAAGAAATTCAATGGAATTTTCATTAGACCGGCCCGGCTGGATTTGTTACAACTCTGCCTATGACACTCGACGATATTTTGCTGGAGGCGGAAGAGAAGATGATCAAGACCGAGCAGGTGGTCATAAACGAGTTTGCCGGCGTGCGCACGGGCAAGGCGTCCGCCGGGCTGGTCGAGAACATCACGGCGGAAGTCTATGGCTCCATGATGCGCATCCGCGAACTGGCCACCATCACCACGCCGGAACCCCGCATGCTGGTCATCCAGCCGTGGGACGCCACGACGTTGCACCCGATTGAGAAGGCCATTCAGAAGGCGAACATCGGCCTGTCGCCGGCGATCCAGGGCAAGTTCATCCGGCTCGCGTTCCCGGAATTGAGCACCGAGCGGCGGCAGGAATTCGTCAAGCTCATCAAGAAACTGGCCGAGGACGGGCGCGTGTCCGTCCGGCATGTGCGGCGCGAGGCGATGGATTTATTGAAGAAGCACGCGCATGACAGCGGCGTGTCCGAGGACCAGGAGAAACAGTGCGAAAAGGATTTGCAGAAGCTGACGGACGATTACATCGCCAAGATTGACGCGCAGGTTGTCCACAAGGAAAAAGAAATTTTGACGGTGTGAGCGGGTGAAAACTCGCGCCGCAAAATTGCCCGGCAAAATTCTTGACGCTCGCCGGCATTTTGGGGAAGGTGGTTCCGCAACCGATGAGGGAACGGGTAAAAGTCAGAAGTTCCGTCGAAAGCCATCGTGCAAAAACTTCGCACCCTGACCGGAGAATTTATTTACCCCAAACCACCGCCACCGACCTGGAATTTCCGGCCACCGACCCGGCCAACGCCCCCGCCCGCGCCGAATTCAAGCTGGGTATCTTCCCGCCGGATCATCACGTCCCGCCCGCAATACTAGGCAAATAAAATCAATTCCCGCAAAAGCAAAGGAGCCTCCAGCATTGGAGGCCGCTTATTTCGTGGGGTTAAAGTTTGCCGTCAGGATTTCCGCATCCGTCTTTTCGGCGGCGGTTTCTGGATTTTGTGAACGTCGGCTTTTGCACATGCCTTTTCCATTCCCGCCATTTGCGCTTCGCATTGGGCCAGCAATTGTTTCAGTTCCTCCATGCGTTGGATAGTTTTCGGCATATAATTTTTTGCCGCTCCGGCTAGCGGCGCGCGTCCAGACAGTTGCGGATGGTTTGCGCCAGCTTTTGCGCCGGGAACGGTTTGGTGAGAAAGTTGACATCTTCCAACATGGGGAAATCCTTGCCGACGACTTCCGCGCTGTAGCCGCTCATGTAAATCACTTTCAGTTTGGGATTTTCTTGCAGGAGACGTTGTGCCAGGGCTTTTCCGGTCATGCCGTCCGGCATCACCAGATCGGTCAGCAGCAAACTGATTTCATTCCGGTTTTCCTGCCAGACTGCCAGCGCTTTGACGCCGGTGGGCGCTTCGAGAATGCGATAGCCGAGCTGCGCCAGCGCTTTGCGCACGGCGACGCGCAAGGCCGGGTCGTCTTCCGCCAGCAAAATGGTTTCA
>Ga0181529_10004099_pt1 | contig 16050 bp, 10 predicted proteins | sample PEATcosm2014_Bin_36_FD_119763 | JGI IMG/M metagenome (GOLD analysis project Ga0181529, IMG submission 119763) | Peatland microbial communities from MTU Mesocosm Facility, Houghton, MI, USA - PEATcosm2014_Bin10_30_metaG | ecosystem: Environmental > Terrestrial > Soil > Wetlands > Peat | place...
CGGATCGCCGAGTTCAAGCGGAAGCAGGCGGCGCCGGTGCTGAAGGTGACCTCGCGGGCGTTCGGCACGGGCTGGCGCATGCCGATTGTGCGCACGGATTAAGGGCTTGGAGCGGCGAGTGTACGCGCCACTGGTTTTGCGGGGCAGGATGACAACCCAATGCCGGATACTTTTCCCACAACCGGACACCGGTGTTGATTGAGTCTCGCAGGCTGTTTTATGTGGGGCAGGTTGGCAACCTGCGGCCGAGTGGCACTCGGCCTGCCGACCAGCATGCAAATGCCGACCAGGCCGAGTACCACTCGGCCGCAGGATGCCATCCTGCCCCACATAAGCAGGAAGACTAAGTGGCAGGGGACACGAGTGCGCGTGTCACAATCGGGTTATATTGAAGGATCGAAATCCCCGCGGGGGTTTATCGGATCTTAGGAGCGGCAATCTCTTGAAGCTATCGATTATCGGTTTAGGAAAGCTGGGAGCTCCCATGGCGGCCGTCATGGCGCACAAGGGGCACACGGTAGTGGGCGTGGACCTCAACCCCGCGTCGGTGACCGCGATCAACGAAGGGCGGGCGCCGGTGAATGAGCCGGGGCTACAGGAGATGGTCCACGCCAACCACGAGCGCCTGTCGGCGACTTTGGACTACGAGGAAGCGATTCTCGCGACCGACGTCACGTTCATCATCGTGCCGACGCCATCGGACGCGGACGGCCGGTTCTCCATGCGGTACGCGCTGGCAGCCGCGGAAAAGATCGGGGCTGCGCTGCGCAAGAAGAAAGACTGGCACCTGGTAGTGCTGTCCAGCACGGTGATGCCGGGATCGACGGGCGGGGTGATGCTGCCGGCGCTGGAGAAGCATTCCGGCAAGAAGTGCGTGCGCGATTTCGGGCTGTGCTATAACCCGGAATTCATCGCCCTGGGCAGCGTGATCCGCGACATGCTGAACCCGGACATGATTCTGATCGGCGAATCGGACCCGCGGTCGGGCGCGATTCTGGAGGAGTTCTACGGTGGCGTGTGCGAAAGCGGTCCGCGGATCAGGCGGATGAACTATGTGAACGCGGAATTGACCAAGCTGTCGGTGAACACGTTCGTCACCACTAAAATTTCGTACGCCAACATGCTGGCGCAGGTATGCGAAACGCTGCCGGGCGCCGACGTGGACGTGGTGACAACGGCCATCGGCTGCGATACGCGCATCGGCCAGAAGTACCTGAAGGGAGCGCTGGGTTACGGGGGGCCTTGTTTCCCGCGAGACAATATCGCTTTTTCGGCGGTGGCGCGGGCTAACGGCGTACCGGCGCTGCTGGCGGAGGCCACGGACCAACTGAACAAGCGGCAGGTGCCGCGGCTGGCGGAGTTGATTCTCTCGCACCTGCCGGAAGGCGGCACGGTGGGGGTCATGGGCCTCTCCTACAAGCCCAACACGGAGGTGATCGAGGAGTCGCAAGGCCTGGCGCTGGCCAAGTTCGTGGCGGAGAAGGGCGTGCGCGTGGTGGTCTACGACCCCGAGGCGATGCCGAACGCCAAGGCCCAGTTGCCGGGGAGCGTGGTATACGCGCAGGGCGTCGCGGAGTGCGCGGAGCAGGCCGACGTGTTGGCGATCACGACGCCGTGGGCGGAATTCCGGTCGCTGCGGCCGGCCCACATGAAGCGGAGTGTGCCCCCGCCGGTCGTCCTGGACTGCTGGCGGCTGCTCTCACGCAAGGAATTTCAGGATGCGGCCACGTATTTGACGCTGGGAGCGGGCGAAGTGAGCGAGCCGGAACTGGCGGTCAGCAAGTAGCCGGCTGCGTAGTTTTCCCACAACCGGACACCGGGATTGATTGAGACTCGCACTCGGTCTTATGTGGGGCAGGTTGGCAACCTGCGGCCGATTGTCAATCGGCCTGCCGACCAGGCCGAGTACCACTCGGCCGCAGGATACCATCCTGCCCCACATAAGGCACCTCACTGGCGTTCGGTTCGGGGAAAAGTAAGTGGCATTGCGTAAGAGTACGTGCGCCACCCTACCGGGCAAGATACCAATCGATAGTGGCCTTCAAGCCGTCGTCCAGAGTGGTGCTGGCGAGGAAGCCGAATTCCCGTTCGGCGCGGGTCACGTCCAGACAGCGGCGAGGCTGGCCGTTGGGTTTGGTGGTATCCCACACGACCTTACCATCGAAGCCCGTGACCGCGGCAATCCGCTCGGCGAGGTGGCGGACGGAAATCTCCTGGCCGCTGCCGATGTTGACGGGTTCGCCGGAATCGTAGCGCTCCGTTGCCGCCACCACGGCTTCGGCCGCATCGTCAACGTAGAGGAATTCGCGAGTGGGAGATCCGTCGCCCCACAAGACGATTTCCGGCGCGCGGCGCTCCCGGGCCTCCAGGCATTTGCGAATCAGGGCCGGAATGACGTGCGACGAATCCGCATCGAAGTTGTCGCGCGGACCATACAGATTCACCGGCAGCAGGAAGACCGCGTTCATTCCATATTGCGCGCGGTAGGCCTGGCATTGCACCAGCAAAGCTTTTTTGGCGATTCCGTATGGGGCGTTGGTCTCTTCGGGATAACCGTCCCAGAGAGTTTCTTCGCGGAACGGCACGGGGGTGAACTTGGGATATGCGCAGATGGTGCCGAGCACCACCGTCTTTTCGACGCGAAACCGGCGGCACGCCTCGATGGTCTGGATGCCCATGATGGCGTTCTCGTAAAAGAAACGGCCGGGGTTCTCGCGATTGGCGCCGATGCCGCCCACGGTTGCGGCGGCATGAATGACGACTTCCGGCCGCAGGCTTTCGAAGAGGCCGTCCACATCGGCGGCACGCGTCAAATCGAACTCCTTGCTGGACGGCGCGGAAACCTGGCGGCAGCCCTGGCGCCGCAAGCGCTCGACGATGTGCGAACCCAGGAAGCCGCCGCCTCCGGTTATCAGAATGCGCTTCGAGGTGAGATCCAGGCTCATTCGGCGTCTCCTATCGATGGCCTAGTTCGGGAACGGCGGGGCGCAGGGCCGAGGCGCCGCCGGCGAGGGTGCGTTCGAGGTCGGCCAGGTCGGCATCCACCATCATGCGAACCAGATCGCGAAAGCCCACGCGCGGTTCCCATCCCAGGATACGCCGCGCACGCGACGGGTCGGCTTGCAGGAAGTCAACTTCGGCGGGGCGGAAGTACCGTGGATCGATGCGCACGCTCTCTTTCCAATCCAAGCCGGCGTAGGAAAACGCTTCTTCCACGAACTCGCGGACGGAGTGCGATTCGCCGGTGCCGATGACGAAATCGCCGGGGGAATCCTGCTGCAGCATGGACCACATGGCGCGGACGTAATCGCCGGCGAATCCCCAGTCGCGCCGGGCATCCAGGTTGCCGAGATAGAGCTGCCGCTCGATGCCGCATTTGATGCGGGCCACGGCGCGGGTGATCTTGCGGGTGACGAAGGTCTCGCCGCGGCGCGGGGATTCGTGATTGAACAGGATGCCGCAGGACGCGTGCACCCCATAACTTTCGCGATAATTCACGGTGATCTGGTGCGCGAATACCTTGGCGCAGGCGTACGGGCTGCGGGGGTGAAACCGGGAATCCTCATTGTGTGGGGGCGGCGTGCTGCCGAACATTTCGCTCGACGAAGCCTGATAGTAACGGCAGTGCAGGCCGCGGCGGCGGATGGCTTCAAGCAGACGGACGGTTCCCAGGGCGGTGACATCCGAAGTATAGACGGGAACGTCGAAGCTGACGCGGACGTGGCTTTGCGCCCCCAGGTTGTAAATCTCGTCGGGCTGAATGTCGGCGAGCGGGCCTTCGAGCGAGGTAGCGTCGTTCAGGTCGGCGTAGTGCAGAAAGAGCTTGGCGCCAGTGTTGTGCAGGTCTTCGTAGAGATGATCGACACGGTCGGTATTAAAAGAGGAAGAACGCCTCTTGAGACCGTGGATCTCGTATCCCTTTTCGCTCAGTAGCTCGGCGAGATAGGAGCCGTCTTGACCTGTAATCCCGGTTATCAAGGCTTTCGGCATAGGTTGAGATCCAAATTGTAGCAAGAGTAGCCGGTGTTACCATGGCGACGATGCCCTATCTATCGGTGGTGGCGGTGGCCGAAGGCAGTGAGGCGCCGGGGTTCGCGGAACGCTGGACGGAACAGGCCGGGCGGCACGGCCTGTCGTCGGAAGTGATCGCGGTGGCCGCGGATAGCCGGTCCCGGAACAGTGGCATCCGGCGGGCACGCGGGGAGTTTGTGCTGGCGACCACGGCCGGCACCGTGTTCCCCGATGAGTTGATCGAGTTTCTGGCGTCGCGGCGGCTGCAAAGGAATCGCTTGTATCGTGCCGATCGATACGATGCATCGAGAGTGTGGGCGCGCGAGGGCGTGTTTCCGCTGACCGAAGAAGGGCTGCGGGCCAATTCGACGGAAGATATCACGGCCGCGGGGTCGGGAATCCACTTCGGACCGGGATGGTTTCCGGCGGCGCGGCTGGCGGGGAGGATGGGCCGCTTTCTGGGGAACGACGCGGAGGTAGTATCGCCAGGCATGCCGCAGCGGTGGGCGGCGATGGATCTGGAGGTGGAGCCGGGTCCGGGAGTGGGCCAGCCGCCGGCGACGCTGCAGGCGGTCGATTGCCAGGGGCGGGTGGCCGCGGAGTGGGAGATTGGGCGCCGGACGGCGTTGCGAATCTGGATTCCGCCGGCCGAGGATGGCGGCATGCCACGATTCCGGTTGCGATCTCCGCAGGGTGGATTGCCGACGCCGCTCGATCTCCACATCTTCAACTTCCGCTGCCTGCTGGCCGATTGGGCGACGCGGAGGCCTCCGGCCGGGACACCGTCGCTCCAGGAACTGATCGACCGGAAACGTCCGACGTTGCGGCGGTTTCTGACCTCGCGGCCGTGGCGGGCGCCGTGGGTGTTGAGGCTGCTGGGCAGCCTCGGAATGGACGTATTCGGACCGGGCATCGAGTATTGGGGCGAAGGGTGGTCGTACCGGGAAGAGGGCGGCGGAGAGACGTTCCGGTGGGCGGCGCAGGATGCCGAACTGGTAGTGCGCCTGGACGGGGAGAGCGGCAACCTGGCGATGCTGGTAGAGCCGGGGCCGGGAGTGGGCGGCAGGCGGTTCGTGCTGCGCGTGCGGCTGCCGGACGGAACGCTGCTAGGGCGCGCCGAGGTGCGCGGCGCGTCGTATGTCAGGATTCCGCTGCCGAAGTTTAGCGAGCCCATCGTGCGGCTGTTCGTGGGACCGGAAGGCGGCGCGTCGGTGGTGGAAGGCGATTCGCGCGTCCTCGGATTTCGCGTGTTCGGGTGCGCCTGCGAGACGGTGAAATCCGCGCGCCGGCGCAAGACGATGCCGCCGCCCGGGCATTGGATCTGGGTGACGCGCGGTACGGAGCCCGTCACCGTGGACTGGACCGAGAAGTTGCGCTACTGCCAAGCCCAGATCTCGGAAATGGGCAAGCCCGAGGATCTGCACTTGCAGGCGTGCGCGAACTTCACGTTGATGGCGCGCGACCACTGGCTGGACCTGCGCGGCTTCCCGGAATTGGATCTGCCACAGGCGGAACTAGAGGCCCTATTGTGTCTGGCGGCCCACCAGGCCGGCGTCCGCGAGGAGGTGCTGCCGTATTCCGTGGGCGGACGGGAAGGCCAGCCGCAGAGGGAAACCGGCGAGAACGCGTTGTGGATCGGCACCCAGATGCGGCGCCTGCACGCGCCGGTAATTTTCAATTTGGACGATTGGGGCGCCCGCTGATGGCTCAACCGTATCTTTCGGTAGTGGTGGCAGCCCGCAACGACAACCACGGCGGCAATATGCTGGGCCGGATGCAGGCGTTTCTCGACTCGTGGATGGAACAATGCGAGCGGTACGGTCTGACGTCTGAGATCGTGGTGGTGGAGTGGAATCCGCCGGCGCAGCGTCCCCGCCTGGCCGACGCGCTGCGGTGGCCGGACAGTGCGGGCCAGTGCGCGGTCCGGTTGGTGGAGGTATCGCCCGAAGTACACGCGGCATTCCCGCATTCGGCAGCGATTCCGTTGCACCAGATGATCGCCAAGAACGCCGGAATCCGGAGGTCGCACGGCGAGTATGTGCTGGCGACGAACCTCGACATTGTCTTTTCTCCCGAACTGATGCGCTTTTTAGCAGAGCGTCGCCTGGAGCACGGCGCGATGTACCGGATGGATCGCTACGACGTGTCCAGCGCCATCCCGGAGCGGACGGCCGGTATCGACCGGCTTCTGGAACATTGCCAGAGCCACGTATTGCGGGTCTTTGCGAATGAAGGCTTGTTCGGCTGCGAGGGCGGCGAATTGCGGTCCGATGAGGAGCGCGACATTGCAGGCGCCGGTATCGGACTGGGCCGCGGGTGGATGCCGGTGGAGCGGCAGGACGATCTGCGGTATCGCTGGATCGCTTCCGAAGGCCGGGTAATTTTCCAGCGGCCGGCCGGGATGGGGATGGCGATGGACGCGGAAGTGGGTCCAAGCCAGGGCTCGGAGCCGCTACTGGTGGAGGCGTTGGACGAGGCCGGAGCGGTGGTGGCGGCGGCGAGCGTGGAAGGGCATTGCAGGCTGCGGCTGGTGTTTCCGGATGCGGCGGAATCGGGAGCCTTCACGTTACGTGTACACGGCCGCAATCTCGCGTTGTTCCCGGAGTTGCGTCTGCTGCACCTGCGCGTGCAGGAATTGCGTTGGGAGGCGGCGCCGGTCGGGTCCACAGGTTGGCGGCTGGATGTGGTGGAGACCCGGCCGGGGACCGATTGGACCAGGACCTGGCAGGCTCCCGCGGCGGGGATGCACAATGCGGCGTACCTGCACACGAATGCCGCCGGGGATTTCACGCTGCTGGCGCGCGACGACTGGTTCAGGATGCGCGGGTACCCGGAGTTCCCCATCTGGCCGATGCACATCGACGCGCTGTTCTGCTACGCGGCGCACCACGCGGGGATGCGGGAGGTAATCTTGCGCGATCCGATGCGAATGTTCCACATCGAGCATTCATCCGGGGCGGGTTGGACGCCGGAGGGCGAGGACGAACGGAACGCCCGCGTGGAGAGGCTGCGCGTGCCGGTGATGGATTACAATGCGGACTTCGCGAAATGGGTCCAGCGGATGCGGCGCCTGAACGCTCCGGCGATATTCACACTGGAGAATTGGGGGCTGGGATGCGAGGAGTTGCCGGAGCGCAGGGTGTAGCGGGCGCCCCGCACTCGGCTTGGGCGGCTTGGACAGACTGGTCGGCAGGCGGGTTGACAACCCGCCGCAGGCTGACAGCCTGCCCCACAGAGCTACCAGGCTCGCTCGTCCACCAGGAGGCGTTTGGCCAGGACGCCGAAACTGAATTCGGTGACCACACGATGCTGCAGGTATTGCACAACGTCGCGGCGGCGGTGCGGATTCGTCAGGTACTCGTCTATCAGGAGATTCAGGTGATCGACGGTGCGGTACATCACCTGGCCGGCAACGTCGCCCATGATCCGGCCGAAATCTTCCTTGTAGTCGAAGAGCATCAGTCCGCCGGCCGCGAAACAGCCCATCACCTTGGGGGAGACGCCGGTATTGTAGCCCAGGTTGATCACATCGACGATCACGTCGCTATTGATGAACAGCAGGGGCAACTCGGTGAAGTAGTCCAGACACTTGCGGAAGCGGATGCGATAGCGGTCGCGCAGGGCGGCGACGCTCTTGGGCTCCATGAAATTGCCGTAGAAATCGTACTCGCGCTTGAGGCCGGTGAGCACCGACAGCCGGACGTCGGTATTGGCCACCAGCTCGATCTCCTCGTGCATGAAATTCCAGAAAAAGCTGGAATTTGCGTCGAGATTCAACCGCTTGCGGGTGCGGCCGTCGAGGGCTTGGATCTCGGCCATCAACAGGTCCCAGACGCACTCGGTGAGGCGGGCTTTCTTGGCTTCGAGAACGCGCGATTCGATGCCGGCGAGCACCGTGTTCTGGCGGAACGGCAGGTCGCGCGCGGCCTTCAAATACACATTGCCGGCGAAGGCCACAGTGCTGCGGAAAAGATTGCGGGGCGGTGTGCGGTATCCGTGGCGGACGAAGTTGGGATAGGCGGGCTGCAGGAAAAAGCGTACCTTCTTGGCCTCCACGATGCCCAATTGGTCGAGCGCGGCGATGTGGCCCTTGTCGGGCGAGTAATGCAGGTACAGAGGGTGATTGAGGATGCGGCGAATGCGGCGGACGGCGCCCTTCTGCGATTCCTCGGGCGTACCGGGATTGTGATTCAGGATCTGCCGCGGAAGTTGCAACAGGCCGTGGTCCCAGAGCATCAGCGTGGGGACGCGCAAAATGTCGCGGAAAATATTCTTCTGCTCGCGCGTGACGCACAGCAGGATGTACAGCGCGTTGGGCAGCGAGACGGCGACGTCGGGGCGGAAATTCTTCAGCGCCTCGACGACATCGGCGACGTAGATATCGTTCTGACTGGTGAAGCCGGCGACATCCACGTCGAAGACGGTCGCGCCCAGGACGCGCAACTCTTCCGACATTTCGATGGCGAAGTTATAGTCCACGCCGCCGAACCAGCCGTGCGGGGGCAGAGTGATGGCGATGCGCAGGCCCGCGAGAGGCAGACTTTTTCCGTCCAGGACGTTCATTGGAGATACCTTTTGGCCAGGATGCGCGCGACGTGCAGGGCGAACTGCGGCAGTCCGAGAATGCGCTGGTACATGGGGCGCTCGCGGCCGACGGCCTTGAACTTGGGGATCTCCACCTGGTTGCGCCCCAGGACAACACGCGCCAGTTGGAAACCGAGCGGCCGCGCGTCGGCGCTCCAGCCCAGTGACTGAGGGGAGCGCGGCTCGGCGATTTCGAAGGTGACCGTCAACTCGGGAGCGGCGGCCCCACCGGCAGCGAGGGCTGCGGCGGGGATGGTGGCGATCCGGCGGTGCGGGCGGCGATCGTTCAGGACCCACTCCGCGACGGCGTGGCCATTGGCTTTGACGGTCACGGGCAGATGGGGAGCGCGAGAGGAAACCATGCAATCGGAAATGACAAACGCCACCGGCAGATCCCCGGAGACCGGCTCTTCAAAGGGCACACGGAAGCTGGCCCGATTGCCGAGAGTCCACGACCCGCGCGAGCCGGGCAGCGACCATTGCGCGCTCATGGCGTCGCCGAGGAACACCAGCGAATCGCCGCCGTCCACGAAATCGATGGGCTCGCCCAGTCGGTACTTCAAGCGCCCCACCGCGGCGATGCGCAACCGCGCCAGGCGGAATCCCAGCGGTCGGGTGTCCCAGGTGGACCAACCGAGATCCAGCGGCGTCCGCGGTGTCGCGATTTCGAAGGCGAAGGTCGCGGGCTCGCGGGTACGGAGCGCGCCGGCGGGCAGAAGGATGCGGAGATCGCCCGCGTCGCGCGCCGGCCCGAGTGTCCAATTGGCCACCTGCCGGCCGTCGAGCAGGACGCGCACGGTCTGCGCGGGATACTGCTCGGCCAGGGCGGCGTCGTTGACGGTGAAGATCGCCTGCACGCGGCCTTCGGCCGGCTGGGATGGCAGCAGGGTCAAGGTGGCGCGCGGGCCGAAGGTCCACACGCCGAAATCGTCGGGCAGCGACCAGCACTCGTTGGTATGCACGGCGCCCGAGCCGCGCGTGGTGAAGCCCAGCGTCTGGCCGGGGGTGTACCGAAGGCTCTCGCAACTCTGGAAGAGAATGCGCTGCACCTTGAAACCCAGCATGCGCGGATCGTCGCCGATGACCTGCTGTCCCTGGGCCTTGGCCACGCGCGCGGCCGATTGTGGATTCTCCACATGGAACTCCAACCGGCAATCCGATTTCCCGGTCAGCATAGCCGCGGGGATCGTGACCTTGGCGTCCACCACTTCATAGCGCGAGAAAAAGCTCCAATGGGCCAGGCGGGCACCTTCCAGCGAGACCTCGACTTGAATGGGATCGGCTTCGGGTCCGATGAACGCCTCGTTCACGCGAACTGTAACGGCGACGTCGCCCGAGACCGCGGGCGGCCGGAATACGAAGACGGGCCGATCGCCATCGGTCCAGGTACCAGTGAAATCGGTAGCGCCCCAATGGCCGTCTTTGAACGCGGCGGGCCCACCGGCGGACGTAAAGTCGATGCTTTGATCGAGCGTCACAGGCGGCACGGAGTCGTCGTAGACGTCGTATCCGAAGAAGGCGCGCATGTCGTCTTCGGTGTATTTCCAGGTATTGGAGCGGTAGCGGCGTTCCTCGCCCAGGCGAGGCCGGCCTTTGCGCACATGGGTGGCGAAGGGTGTGAAGGTAAGCAGGAGGAACTGGTTTACGAAAGTCCGGAAGGTGTGGTGATTGGCGTTGATCACCATGACATCGGGAACTCTAGTACCTCCCGCTCCGGCGCGCTCGGCGCAGGCTTCCAGACAGCGGGCCACGGCGCCCAGGCTGTGGCGCAGGTCGCGGGGCCAATCGGTGACGCGTGTGCTCGGTTTGCCATTGAGCCCGGCGCGATCGAGGCTGAGATCGAAAATCAGCAAGTCGTAGTTCGCCAGCAACGCGTCGGGGAGGGAGGCGGCTTCGATGGGGCGTGCGCCCTCGGGTGGAGGACCGCCCTTCAGGAGTGCGGCGGCGTAGTCCAGCGGGGTTTCGAATCCCATTTCCGCGATGCATCGGGCGGCCAGCGCGAGCATGCGCGGATGGTTGCCGACGTAGGCGAAACGAGCGGGGCGGGTATATACCGAAAGATCGCTGGCCAGATACGGGAGGATGTGCTCGGCCTGGACCGATATGAAGTCACGCACGCCGACGGCGTCGGATACGTAGTCCGATTGCTGCGGTGCGCCCAACGCGCGTTCGACGGCGGCCAGGTAACGCGCCTGCGGGTCTCCCACGAAATCCAATTCCTCGATGGGCTCATTCGGCAGGCCCCAGGTATCGGCCTGGTGGTGGGCAACCGGATCGTCCACGTTGAACACGAACTCCTGCACGTTGTTGTCGAGCCTCATGTCGAACTGGTGCATGCCGGTCTGTACGCGCGTATGGTCGCAGTGGTATCCCTTGAGCCGGCCGGCCAGGCTTTCGGTGCGCCCGCCGTAATAGAGGTACAGGCGGCGGCAGACGTTGGAGTCGCAGTGCCAGCCATAAATCATGCGCTCGTCGAAGCCCTGGATGTCGAATAGCGCTTGCCGGGGGGAGAGCATGAAGTCGCCCACCTGGTCATAGCGGCTCTCGGGGAACGAGAGTGTCACTTCATCGAGGTGCAACTTGGGGCCCAGATCGCGGCAGGTTTCGAGGGTGGCTTGGGGATCGGCGCGCGGGAAGGATTCCCAGAGCGGTTCGGGCAATTCGAAGCGCGGAAGCGTGTAGAGGCCGTCGGGCAGGTCGCGCACCACGTCGGTCAAATCGCGAAAGCCGGCACGCGGCACCAGCAGAACGTCTGTGTTGGTGTTGAGGACCCAATAATTCCGCGGGTTCGAACGGCGGAGAGCGATGTTGCGGGGGGGCGGTTCGACCACCATCAAGTGGGTGTAGCCGCCCACCAACCGCTTGTGAAGATCGGGGCGCACGCGGAGGACGCGCAGGCGGGCTTTCGCCTGAGGGGTCAGCGTGTCGTAGATGGCTTCGACGAAGGTGGGGAGCTCATTGGGCGTGTTGCAATCGACGAAGAGGATCTCGTCGTCGGCGTCGGATAGCACGGCGGCGAGGCAATTCAGACTGAGGGCGCCGCGCTTCTGCAGGTTGTAGCCGTAAGAATCGTTGCGACCATAGAGGATTACGGAGATCATTCGATTATTCGATGTGCCAGGTTCGACCGGACCCAAAAGTATAGCGAACGGCGGAGGCGAGCGTCCATTTCGCGGGGCTTCGGGGGTGCGCGGCGGCGAAGTGGCGGGAGTGCGGGGCGGCCGCCGTTACACCCAGAACTTCAAGTACGGTTTCTGCTCGGCGATGCGCAGCAGGTACAGCGCGACCTCGCGCGCGTGGTAGTCGCCCCACATGGAACTTTCGCCGGGCTGCCAATCCCAGCCGTTCGGCCGGTGGTAGACCGAGTGCAGAATCAGACCCTGGTGGTTGGGACTCTGGCTGAGATAGGGGTCATCGAAGAGAGAATTGCAGACTGCGAGGCCGGCCTTCCAATAGCGGTCGTCATCGAGCGTGCGGCCCAGACGCAGCAACCCCTGTGCGCCGATGGCCGCGGCGGAGCTATCCACGGGCTCGGTCCCGGCGGCGAGATCGGGGGCGCCGGTGTCCCAATACGGGATGCCATCGGGGGGCGTATTTTCGATGTAGAAATCGCAGGTGGCGCGGGCGGCCTTTTCGAGCATGGCGAGTACGTCGGGCGCGGCGTCCGACGCGCGGAAATATTCCAGCTCTTCGGCGAATCCACACATGGCCCAGGCCAGGCCGCGCGTCCAGGTGCTGAAGGGCGAATAACCCTGCTGCGAATTGGGACAGCGGTAATTGCCGTCGTTGGGGTTGAAAATGCTCTCGTGCGCCACACGGCCGCGGACGTCGTAGGCATCGCGGCCTTCGCCGTAGTAGACCGAGTATTTGGCGGTGGACCGCAGGTGGCCGAGCGCGCGGTCGAGCAGCGAGATCTTGCGGTCGTTTTCGCCCATCAGAACGTGGCCCAGACGATGGCTCGATATGAGGGAACGCACCGAGCGGATGGTGTCGACGAAGAGCGAGTGCGGGCCGTTGAAGGAATAGATGTAGCCGCCGCCGTCCGAAGTCCGCGCCCAGCGCATGGCCTGCACGGCGCCGGAGCATTTCAGCGCCAGCTCGTAGAAGCGCCGCTCCCAATCGTTGGCGGGAATGCGGCCCTCGGCCATGAGGCGGAGCAGGTTGCCGTAGGTGCTGAGGTTGTTGAAGCCGTGGTCGTGGACGCCGGTGTGGGTGAGGTGAGGGGCCATGACGGCGACGGTGCGCGAGCGGCCGATTTCGAGGAACTCGCGGTCGCCGGTGGCGTCGAATTGCAGGATGGCGGCGCCGAACTGGAAGCCTTGCGTCCAATCGGTCCAGCCGCGGCTGGTGTAGCGGCCGTTGACGGTCGAGACCGGCGACCCCTGGGACGGCTCCCAGGTTTTCTCGATGGACCGGATCTTGGAGGCAGAGAGGTCGAAGAGGCGATGGAGCTTGGGGAGGAGCTGAGTTGGCGTGAAATCGGAGAGAATTTTCATGCTTGTTTCTTATGTGGGGCAGGTTGGCAACCTGCGGCGGGTTGGTAACCCGCCTGGGCGGCCACGTGAAAAAGCCGGCCGTTTGTAGACTCCCGTACAGGCCGAGTGCCACTCGGCCGCAGGTTGCCAACCTGCCCCATCTAGCACAAAAAAGCAGGCTTGGGCTGGGGAGGGCACTTTACGCGCGGTGCAGGGTGCCCAGGACGGCGTTGATCAGGACGGCGGCCATGCCTACGGGGATCGCAATTTTCCAGCCGATATTCATGAGCTGATCGTAGCGGAAGCGCGGGAATGTGCCGCGGAACCAGACCATCAGGTAGATGATCGCCGAGACTTTCAGCAGGAACCAGAACAGGCCAATCGCGGCGTGATTGACCACCGGGATGATAAACAGCGCGCCAAGCGCAGCCAGGGTCACGGCGACCAGCGTCAGAACCACCTGCTGCACCTTGTCCTTCAGCTTGCGTACCAGGGTCAGCGTCAGGGCCGCGATGCCAACGAACAGTACTACGGGGAAGGCTACGTCGAGCGGCACCTTCAGCCACTCCACGCTGGGGAAGGGACGCAGCCAGCCGCCCCAGAACAGCGTGACAGCCACGGAGCAAACCACGATCAGGTTGGCGTATTCCGCCAGGAAGTAGAGCGCCCAGCGGAATCCGCTGAACTCGGTGTGGAACCCGGCCACCAGTTCCGATTCGGCTTCGGGCAGATCGAACGGCGCGCGATTGGTCTCGGCGGTGGCGGCGATGATGTACACCGCGAAGGGAACGATCATGAAGAAGTAATTGTCGAAGACGCCCCAGACGCCGCGATTGAGCTGCGATTTCACGATGCCCTGCATGCTCAGCGTGCCGGCCGACATGACGCCCGAGAGCAGGGCGAAGGCCAGCGCCACTTCGTAGCTGACCAATTGCGCCGCGCTGCGTAGCGCGCCGAGCAGCGAATAGTGGCTGTTGGACGCCCATCCGCCCAGGATAATTCCCAGGATGCCCACGGACGACATGGCCGAGACTACCAGCAGCCCGACGTTGACATCCGCCACGTAGAGCTTCTCGGAGAACGGCAGCACCGTAAAGGCCGCCAGGCCGGCAACGGTGCACACTACCGGGGCAAACCAGAAGATGGTGCGATCGGCGTCGGTGGGGATGATGTCTTCCTTCAGGAACAGCTTCAAGGCGTCGGCGATGGGTTGCAACAGGCCGTGCGGCCCCACGCGCATGGGCCCCAGGCGGACCTGGAAATCGGCCAGAACCTTGCGCTCCACCAGGGTGAGGTAGCCGGCGGCCAGCGGAACCAGTCCCACGATCACCAGCGTCATCACGATGGGTATAAACAGCGGATTTGAGAGGAGCTTATCCATATGGTCCTTAATGCGTGAGGGTGGTCTGCGCCAACCGCAGGAACGGCTCGGGATAGATGCCGATGGCCAGCGTCAGAAACCCGGTGACGCCCAGCGCCACGCGCAGGCCGAAGCTGGTCGCGAGCGGGGCCTTTTCCAGTTCCTCGCCGACGAACATGCTGCGCACGATCTTGAAGTAGTAATAGATCGCCACGGCCACGTAGAGCGTCGCGATGACCGCCAGGGTGTAATGATGCGTCTGGATCAGCGACAGGAAAATGTAGTACTTGCCGAGGAACCCTGCGGTGGGCGGAATGCCGGCGAGGGAGAGCAGGAAGATCAGCATCAACACGGCGTAGCCGGGGCTCTTGTGCATCAGGCCCGAGATATCTTCGAGGTCCTCGCCGATGATGCCCTTGCGCCGCAGCGCCACAATCACCAGGAACGCGCCCAGGTTCATGAAGGTATAGACCATGACGTAGACCTGGATGCCGGTGATGCCGGTTTCATTGCCGGCGATCAGGCCCAGCAGCATGTAGCCGGCGTGCGAGATGGAACTGTACGCCAGCAGCCGCTTGATGTTGGTCTGGTTGATGGCCGCCAGGTTCCCGATGGTGAGCGTGGCCACCGCGACCACCGTGAGCAGCGGTTCCCAGACGGCGCGCGAGGCCGCGGTTCCAAACGGCGCCAGCGGTCCGGAGAAGATGCGCAACAGGAAGGCGATAGAGGCGGCCTTCGACGCCACCGAAAGATACGCCGTAACGGTGGTGGGCGCGCCTTCATAGGCGTCCGGGGCCCACATGTGGAAGGGCACGGCGGAAATCTTGAACAGCAGGCCTACGGACGTGGTGGCCAGGGCCAGGAAGACTACCGGGTCCCAGGCGGGGCGTTCGGCGATCTTTACGGCGATGTCGGCCAGCTTGGTGGAATCGGCAATACCGTAGAGGATGGAGAAACCGTAAACCAGGAAGCCGGTGGAGAATGCGCCTAATAGAAGATACTTCATGGCGGCCTCGTTGGACCGCTTGTCCCTGCGCAGGAAGCCCACCATCACGTAGAAGCTCAGGGCCATGAGTTCCAGGCCAATGAACAGGGTGATCAGGTCGGTGCCGCTGGCCAGGAAGTACATGCCGCACTGCGCGAACAGAATCAGGCTGTAATATTCGCCATGGTGCTCGCCTGAGATTTCCAGGTACTTATACGACACCAGGGCGACGATCAGCGCGGCGATCAGGAAAATCCAGTTAAAGAAGATGGACTGAGGGTCCACCGTCACCGATCCGCCGAATGCCGACAGATCGGGGCTGCCGCCGGCCGCCAGGTACACCGACTGCTGATACAGGCCGTAGCCCGTGAAAGCCTCGGCCAGCGCCACGAAAACGATCAGCCACTTGCGCTGGCGCGGGTCCGGGAAAATCCAGAAATCGAAGAGCAGGATGGCGCATCCGAACAGCGCCAGCATCACCGCCGGGATGATGGCGAAGTGGTCGGTCGAGGTGTAGAACTGGCTCATTGTCCGCCTCCCAGGGAAGCCTTCTCGCCAATTGGCAGGTTGGGCGGAAGCGCCGCGTAATAGCCCGGATGAACCCGCTCGACAATCTGCGCCACGGGTGTCCGCAG
>Ga0181529_10004100_pt1 | contig 16046 bp, 9 predicted proteins | sample PEATcosm2014_Bin_36_FD_119763 | JGI IMG/M metagenome (GOLD analysis project Ga0181529, IMG submission 119763) | Peatland microbial communities from MTU Mesocosm Facility, Houghton, MI, USA - PEATcosm2014_Bin10_30_metaG | ecosystem: Environmental > Terrestrial > Soil > Wetlands > Peat | place...
CAGGATGGTATCCTGCGGCCGAGTGGTACTCGGCCTGGTCGGCATTTGCATGCTGGTCGGCAGGCCGAGTGCGGGGTGCCCACTTGGGGCCGGGCCGCAGGTTGCCAACCTGCCCCACATAAGCATATTGCGGGTCTCAGTAGATGCCTGTTGTCCGCTTGCAGGAGTACTAAGTGGCATTGCACAGAGGGCGTGCGCCACAACTTCCGGCAGTCCGATCCGTGAGATCAGCGAGTTACTGCGGGGTGGACAACCCATTGTGAAACTTTCACCGGGCGCCGGGGGAAACTGCGGCGCTTTTCGTTTTTGTCGAGTATGAAACGCCAATCTTCAAGATTCTCCACTGTCTCGTTTCCGGTCTTGACGTTGGGTTTGCGTTATGTAGTCCCGACCATCGCCGCCGCAGCCGTTCTCTGCGCGGCCCCGTTCGCGGATCAGAAACCTGCGGTCACGATTATCGGACAGGTTACAGCAGGCGCCACCGTCATCTCCGGCATTACCGACAAATCCGCCACCATCGAAGTCAAGGACCTGGGCACCGGCTTCCTTCTGGCCCTGCAGGGAGGCGCTGCCATCGGCACCGCAGATACTGCGGGCGCCTTTACCCTCACTCTCGCCAAACCACTCTACTGCGGCCAGAAGATTCAATTTCTGGTGGGAACGCCGGACTCGCTGGCGGCCGCGGCTATCGGTGGAGACAGCACCAAGACCGAGCTGGACATCAGCGCGTCCATCACGATCATCGGAGACATTGGCCTGGGGGCCACCGAGATCTCCGGCATTGTCCCCAGGTGTGCCACTGTCGGAGTCAAGGATCTGGGAACCGGCTCGCTTTTGGCGTTGAAGGGGGGCGCTGGCACCGTTACCCCGGATAATACCGGGGCCTTTACCCTCACCCTCGCCAAGCCGTTCAACACCCAGAAAATTCAGTTTCTAGTGGGGACGCCCGACTCCCTCGTGGCCGCGGCCATCGGTGGAGACAGCACCAAGATGGAACTGGACATTCCAGTTATTACGATTACGGGAAAACCTACCGAGGGTACAACCGTCATCTCCGGCAGCACCGAGAAATCCGCCAGCATCGAAGTCAGGGACGTCGATTCCAACTCGCTGCTGGCGTTGACGGGGGGCACTGCGGATAAGAACACCGGCGCTTTTACCCTCACTCTTTCCGAACCGCTCTACGGTGGCCAGAAGATTCAGTTTCTAGTGGCGACATCCGGCGCCCCTGTCCTGGCACTCATCGGTGCGAATGGCGACCCGCTAATGAACATTAAGGCGCTCGGCGACTGGGGGCGCGTGCGCGCCAACTTCGCAGCGGGAACCGTCCTCTCTTTCGACAACAACTTCCAGTTGTACAACACCTCCTCCAGCAGCAGTTCCACCAGTTCCAATTCGTCCCAGGCTACCCTCTTTCTCGATTTCCTGATGGAGAAGAACTGGTCCTGGGCGGGAGTTACAGCCGTGACCGGCAAGGGCGCCTCGGGAGCCAGCGGCGGCAAACTGGAATTTAAACCGAATGGCCGGATCATGATCACCTCGTTCTTTGAAACCCGCCTGACCAGTCTGCCGGTCTCAGTCTGTCCGCCTGGCACCTCGACAACGTCCTCTACCAATCCCACCCCATCCTCCCTTCGAGCTGCCGCTACCGCCACGACCGGCCCCACTTCCAACAGTTCCGGTTGCGGCGCCGGCTCCTCCGGGACCGACACGCTGTCCTCGTTTCTCAACTCGGCCAAGGCGGCCGAACTGCAAGCCGGCGTGTACCTTCCGATCCTGTTGTCAGTCTGGAGCTACAACAACGCGCCCAACGCGATGTTCATCGCCCCTGTCGTGCATGTGGGGTTCATTGCGCCCACCGCGTCCACTACCTCCGGCAGCACCAGCGTGCAGCCGCTCAACGCCGCTAATTTCTACAACTTTTTCAACTTCGGCGCCCGCTTTGGGCACTTCAAGCTGACCCAAGACAAGAATGCCGCGCCCGAACTGTTGAGTTACCTCGACGTGGCAGTCGGCCGCTACAGCAATCTCGAAACCTTACAGTTTTCGAGCACCACCGGGACCTCTTCGGTGAGGCGTTGGCGGGTGGCGATTGAAGGCACCTTGAAACTGCCATCGACGCCTTTCCTCATCGGCGTTAGCGCCAACATCGGCCAGAACCTCACGGGTCCGGCCACCATACAAGCGGCCAAGGACGATCTTCGGTTCTTCATTGGAGCGCGATTCGACATCGGCAAACTCCTGGCCAAGCTGCCGGCGCTCTAAGAGCGCTTCACGAGATAGAGGACGAGCCATGACACCCAATGAATCGCCGGCTACACCGGCAAATTTCACCAAGGTCTTCCAGGATGAACTGAACGCCGTCGGCGGATCGCGCGTCAAACGAATCGGGCCAGGTGCGCCACCGCCGCCCTGCAACGTATATGCGCAAGCCGATTCCATGAAGCTCATCGGTCTCGCGTTGTCGGGCGGAGGCATCCGCAGCGCCACTTTCAACCTCGGCATCTTGCAGGCGATGGCGAAACACCGCGTGCTCCACTACATCGACTACCTCTCCACGGTCTCCGGCGGAGGCTACATCGGAGCCTGGCTGCACGCGATGGTGCACGCCATCGGGATCCAAAATACGGAATTTGGCTTGGACCCCGGCCAGGCAAAGCATGACAACCTGCCGCAAAAGGCGCTGGCCCATCTGCGGGCCTTCAGCAACTATCTGACTCCCAAGGTCAGCCTCTTGAGCGCCGATACGTGGTCTTTATGGGCCATCTGGGCCCGAAACACCTTGCTGAATCTGACGATTCTGGTGGCCGGTTTCGCGGCGCTGGTTCTTACCGCATTGGCGGTGTCGCTGTGGCTGAAGAACGGGTTCCCCGCATGCGCGCCGTGCCAGACCGCGATTGAAGCCGTGGCCGCACTGTTTCTGGCCATCGCCGCCGTGGTGCTGGGTCTCAACCTCTCCAGCCTTCCGGGGTCGGGCGGCTTCCCCTGGCGGCGCAAGGACAACGACGCAGGCGTTCAATTCCTGGCCATGGTTCCGGCTGTAATGGGCGCCGCCGTGCTCACTTTCGCGATGTATGGAGGCCCGCTCCCCCGCGCGGTCCTGATGGGGGCGGTCTTGTCCCTGTTGTTCTTGATTTATCAGTGGCTCAGCGGATTCCAGAAGACCTTCGACCGGCTGAACGTCACCTCCAATCTCCCGAAGCTCCTGTTCTTATGGGTGGTGGTGCCGCTGGCATCCGGGTTTGCCACGGCGGCTCTGCTGGCGGGATTCTCCGACATGGTCGGAACCTGGAGATCGACCACCGGCGCGCCGTGGATGTATTTGACCGTCTGTCCCCCGGCGATCGTTACCGTCCTGGCGTTGGGTTTAATCCTAAACACCGGCTTGATGGGACGCGACATTTCCGACGATGTCCGCGAATGGCTTGGCCGTCTGGGAGCTTGGGCTACCGTATATGCGCTCGGCTGGCTGCTGGTTTTTGGGGCGGCATTCTATGGGCCGGCAATTCTGAAGATCGTCTGGGGTTGGGCCAGTTATAAGATCACAGCCGCCTGGGTGATCGCTACGGCCGGCGGATTGCTGGCGGGCCAAAGCAGTAAGACCGGTGACGCGGGCGCCGCGAAAAGCACCTCCTCTTCCCTGCTCAATCTGGCCGCGCTCGCCGGTCCCTACGTCTTTATGATCGGTTTCGTCCTGGCAATTTCGCTGGGCGTGCACGAATTGGTGAAGTTCCCGGGTGGCCGCTTCGCCATGCCGTCGCGGGCGGTGGCGGCAGCATCGGCGCCGGCCGTGACACAGGAAAATGGGCCGTGCTGTAAGGTAACCGTTACCCTCGAATCGCCGTACGGCCAAAAGAGCGCGCCGAACAGCCCGTCCATCTGGGAGGGGAATTGGGAGGAGATGGCGTCCATGGCCCTGTCCAGGGTGCTCTTACCGCAATCGCAGGAGCGCGGCCGTTCCGATCCGGACTGGTACCGAGACATACTCCACCTCTGGCTCATGGCCCTTCTTACGACCCTGCTGATGTCGTGGCGCGTCGATATCAACGAATTCTCCTTGCACCATTTTTACAAGAATCGTCTGGTCCGTTGTTACCTGGGGGCCTCCAGAAACGAAGAGGTGCGCGCCCCGAATCCGTTCACCGGTTTCGACCCCGAGGACGATCTTCCGCTGGAAAGGCTGACTAAGAAGAACGAACTTACCAATGAAGAGTTCAGCGGCCCGTTTCCCATCCTCAACGCGACCCTCAACCTCAGCGGCGGGCGCAACCTGGCGTGGCAGGAGCGCAAAGGCGCCTCGTTCATCTTCACGCCTCTATATTGCGGCTTCGATGGCGGCGGCGATACTTCGGGAACATCGGAGAACCGCAGCACACGCCTCGGCGCGGACATCCAAGCGGCGTACTTGCCGACCGGGATGGTGGCGCGGACCAGAAAAGACGCATCGACTACCAGCGGCGGCATCAAGTTAGGCTCCGCCTTAGCCATATCGGGCGCCGCGGCCAACCCCAATCAGGGATTTCACTCCTCTACCGCGGTCGCGTTCCTGATGACGGTCTTCAATGTGCGCCTGGGATGGTGGCTGGGCAACCCCAGTGGCCCCAAAGCCAGCCAGAGCGGTCCCAAGCTCGGGCTCCCTTACACCGTTCAGGAGTTGTTCGGAACCACCGACGCAACCAGCGCGTTTGTCAATCTCTCCGATGGCGGCCACTTCGACAACATGGGACTGTACGAGTTGGTCCGCCGCCGCTGCCGGTACATCGTCGTCTGCGATGCCGAACAGGATGAGGATCTGGCCTTCGGCGGACTCGCGGAGGCCATCCGCATGTGCCGTACCGACTTCGATGTCGAGATCGATATCGACCTGTCGGGTCTGGCGCGCAAGCCGGACAACGACCCCAAGAACTTCTCCGGGGCGCATTGCGCCATCGGCGTCATCACTTATCCGGCGGATCCGGGAGGGAGCTATCAGAAGGTACAGGGAAAACTGATCTATGTGAAAGCCTCGCTAACCGGCCGCGAAACCGCGGACGTTCTGGGGTACCACACGCAGGTGGCGCAGTTTCCCCACGAATCCACCGCCGACCAGTGGTTTGACGAGTCGCAGTTCGAGAGTTACCGGCGGCTGGGCCTCTTCATTGGCGACGGGCTGTTTCAGAATGGGGGCACAGCTATCTCCGACAGTGTCGAGCGATACTTTTCGCAGTTACGAGCGGTCTAACCCGGTAATCTCACGGTTGGAAAGCCGGACGTTGTGGCGCACGCATTCATGCGCAATGCCACTTACTTTTCCCAATTTCGGAAATACTGCGGAATTTGTGGGGCAGGATGGTATCCTGCGGCCGAGTGGTACTCGGCCTGGTCGGCATTTGCGTGCTGGTCGGCAGGCGGGTTTACAACCCGCCGCAGGTTGCCAACCTGCCCCACATAAGACAGCGTGCGAGGCTCAATCAATACCGGTGTCCGGTTGTGAGAATACTAAGTGGCATTGCGCATTCATGCGTGTCCACGCGGCGCCATGGATGCGGAATCGCCAGGCATCCCGATGAGTCGGGATGCGGCACGTACGAGTACGTGCGCCACAACGTCGAAGTGGCCTGGTAGAAGGCCGGGGTATACCCGGCGGCCGGCCTGCCGGTGCGACCGCGAGAATCGGTTCCGTTGAGAAAGCGCTCCCTGTGGTCGCGGCTCCGATCGGCCGGTCGAAGTGCCGGAGCTCGTGGGCGGGCGCAATGGCTGCCCAATCGAGTCTTCCTCTCGGCTTTAGGGGATTTGCGTGGCTTCCACTAAAACGGGCCGATCCGCAGTTTCTGTGGCATTTTGCAGCGCGCGGCGCGAGTGGTTCAGCCACTCCTCAATATGCGTTCGGGTCACGTGGGCCGCGGCCTCCGGCCCCTCAATCATCGCCCGCAACACATCCTGGTGGTCCTCCGCCATGGAAAGGTAGTCCGTGGGGAGCGCCTCCAGGTGGTCGCACAAAATATAGGCGAACGGACCGGCCGCAATCGCTTGGGAGGCTTGCACCAGGTATGGGTTCCCGGTCAAAACGTAGATCTCCTGGTGAAAGGTATAGTCGGCAATGCCCCATTTCGCCAGGTCCTTGGTGCGCGCCGCCCGCCGCATATTGTCAACCTGCTCTTGCAGGCAAGTCTGGGATTCGCTGGACCAGTTCGCCGAAACCGTCATCACCGCCGCGGGCTCCAACAGGAGCCGCACGGCAAACAGTTTCTCGATGTCGTCCAGCGTGTATCGGCTGACATTCGTCGAGCGATTCAGTTGCTTGGTCACAAGGCCCTGATTGTGAAGGTCTTGCAAGGCCGCGTTCACGGTGGCTTGCGAAACCCCCAACTCCTTCGCAAGTTTGGCCTCCAAGAGACGCTCGCCCGGCCGCAAAATGCCGGAAAGGATCTGCTGAAGGATCGCCCGCCGCACCTGCTCGGTTCTCGTGAGGATAGGTAGCCGCATCGTAATGATAACTGATTATGTACCGGCCGTGGCCCATTTGCAAACTTTGGTTTGACACGCTATCGTTTATCGATTATCATTCAGCTTGAGAAAAGAAGCTGGCTACGATGCCGGAAATCGCCATCTCATCCAGAGCGGCGCTCGCCCTGTTCGTCCCCAAGCAACCGGCCCCGTCTCTGTCCGATCCACGGCCCTGCCTGGCCGTCATCGGAAAACAGACGAGCCCGATAGCCCGCGATGCTGAAGACGCTAACCCTCCCGGCGACTACCGATTGCCGGCCACCGCGGGCGTCCCGCGAGTCTCATCCCGACCGGCCCTGCCGTACCACTGGAAAATCAATTGGCACTCTACGAGGAAGGAATCGTTCCATGCGAAACGTACTAACGGCAGTAACTCTGGCAGTCTCGCCGGCCCTACTCGGTGGACTCCTGGTAGCGCAACAATCGCGTCATGAAATCACCAAAGCCACCACGCCCGCCGACGATGCAAAGGCCAATAGCCCCGCCGTACCGGACGTCTATGCGCTCACCAGCAAGTTCGACCGTGTAGTGGTCCTGCGCTTCAAGTATCAGACCGACCTGTTGGAGGGCCTGGAGCGCCAGATGAAGGAACAGAAAATCCGCAACGGCGTGATCCTGGCCGGAGCGGGTTCGGTTCGGAATTACCAGGTCCACACCGTCACCAATCGGACCTTTCCTTCCAAGGACACGTTTGTCGAAGATCCCACGGCGCCGGCCGACCTGATCGGCATGAACGGCTATGTGGTGAATGGGGCCGTGCATGCGCATATGACCCTGGCCAATCCCGACCATGCATTCGGCGGCCATCTGGAACCGGGCACTAACGTCTTTACGTTCGCGATCGTCACCGTGGGCGTCTTCGACAATTTGGATCTGAGCAAGGTGGACGACAAGACGTACCGCTGACAGGTTTTGTAGGCCGGCCTTGCGCCATTGCCGGCCCAATGCACCAACCACACGTTGAAGGGGGTCTCTCCATGATTCGAGTAGATCGATTTCGATATTCGCAGCTAGCCATTTGGATCGCACTGGCGGCCGCGTTGACTTCAGTTACCGCCTGTTTCGGACAAGCCGTCTCGGGCGGTAGCATCAGTGGTCAGGTAAGCGACTCCTCCGGCGCCTCGGTTCAAGGCGCGGAAGTTACCGCCACGCAGACCGAAACGAAATTCAGCCGGGCGGCAAAGACCGACCTCCAGGGGCGCTATACGCTTACGAACCTGCCGGTGGGGCCGTATTTGCTGCTGGTGAAAGCACAGGGCTTCAAGTCTTTCGAACAGAGCGGGATCATTCTGGAAGTGGGCAACAACATCCAGGCCAACGCCACAATGCAACTCGGCGCGGTCTCGGAAAGCATCGAGGTGACCGCCGGTGCGAGCATGGTGGAAACCAAGGAAAACGACGTCGCGCAGGTGGTCAATCAACGCCAGATCAACGATCTGCCTCTCAACGGCCGTCAGGCCACGCAGTTGATCCTGATCTCGGGCGCCGCCACTCAAGCGCCATCCGATAGTTTGTTCAGCACCAAGAACCATCCATCCTCGGTGACCATGTCGGTAGCGGGCGGCCAAGCCAATGCGACCAACTATCTATTGGATGGCGGCAATAATATCCAGACGTTCACCAATCTCAATCTGCCGTTCCCGTTCCCCGATGCACTGCAGGAGTTCAGCGTGGAAACCAGTTCCCTGCCGGCGCGCAACGGCTCCCATCCCGGTGGACTGGTGAACGTGGTGACTAAGTCGGGCACCAACCGTCTGCATGGGGACATCTTCGACTATCTACGCAACGGCGACCTCAACGCGCGCAACTTCTTCGCCGCGGCTCACGACAGCCTCAAGCGCAATCAGTTCGGCGGCACCATTGGCGACAAGATCATCACCGACAAGCTGTTCTTCTTCGCCGGATATCAGGGCACCCGTACCCATACTCAACCTCCGCAGACCATCAGTTACGTTCCCACGCCGGCCGCCCTCGCCGGGGACTTCAGCACCATACTCTCGGCCGGTTGCGAATCCACCGGAAAGGCCAAGTCGCTGACCGATCCCACCTCCGGCTCGCCATTCCCCAACAATCAGATTCCCGTGTCGCGCTTCGACGCCGCCGCCGTCAAGGTGACCGGCTATCTGCCCGCCGCACAGACTAACTGCGGGAAGGTGACCTATGGCATCCCCCAGGTCAACGACGAAGATCAGGTCGTCGGCCGCATCGATTACATCCGAAGCGCCAAGCAGACTTTCTTCGGCCGCTATTATCTCAACGATTACACCAGCCCTGCGTTCTGGAACCCGCAAAACGCGCTATGGACGGCCAACCCCGGTAACTATATGCGCTCGCAATCCATGACTCTTGGCGATACGTATTCCATCGGTCCGACCATGGTAAACTCCTTCCACCTCACGGCCACGCGCATGCGCAATAACCGGTCGCCATCCAACCAGCAGTTGGATCCTTCCATTCTGGGAATCAACTCCTACACCGCGACGCCTCACGATATCCGTATCGATGTGAGCAACTACTTCACCGTGGGCTGCGGCAACTGCGCCCCTGGCCAGTTCAACACCAATTCGTTTCAGGCGTCCGACGATGTAGACCTGGTTCACGGAAGGCACCAATTGGCCTTCGGCGCCGACTTCATGCGCAGCCAGAACAATCTCTACACCGGCAACAATCAGAACGGCCAGTTCGATAACAATGGCTCGTACACCGGCGACTCGCTGGCGGATTTCATGCTCGGCGATCTGTCGCTCTTCGACCAAAACCGGCCCCAGCGAAACGCTCTGCGGGAGAGCATGCCCGCCGCTTACATTCAAGACACCTTCCACGCGAGCGACCGCGTTACGTTGAACGCCGGCGTTCGCTGGGAACCCATGCTGATGCCGTACGACTATTTCGGCCGCGGCGCCAGTTTCAATCTACAGTCCTTCCTGGCCAACCAGCACAGTACGGTCTATCCCAACGCGCCGGCCGGCATGTTCTACTACGGCGACGCCGGAATCCCCAAGTCCTATGCCAATTCGAAGTGGGGACATTTCGCCCCGCGCGTGGGGCTCGTCTTCAACCCCCACGGCGACGGCCGCGATACCTTGCGCATTGGCGGCGGCATCCTCTACGACGTGAATGAGATGTACTATGGCCAACGGCTCACGTCGAATCCGCCGTTCTCGAACGATGTGAGCCAAACGTCGCCCACCGCCCACCTGGCGAATCCCTGGGTGGGATATCCCGGCGGCAATCCATTCCCCGGTCTGTATCAGACTCCCAACGCCAGCACGGTTTTCCCCGTTGGCGGTCTATATATCGTCCTGAATCCGGATATGAAGCCCACGTACATGGCGCAGTGGAACGTCACTTATCAACGTCAACTGCCCGGAAACTGGATGTTTTCCGCCAGTTACATCGCCAGCAAGACCACTCACGTATGGCTGCAGCAGGATATCGATCCCGCGGTCTATATTCCGGGAACCTGCAGTGGCAAGGCCTGCTCCACCACGACTAACTCCAACCAGCGCCGCGTACTGTACCTGGCATATCCGAGCCAGGGCCAGTACATCGCCCAGATGATCGAGGCCGACACCGGCGGTAACTCCTTCTACCAGGGCGCGCTCACCTCCATCCAGCACCGCTTCAGCCATAACTTCAGCACGCTGGTGAATTACACCTGGTCGCACTGTATCGACGACGAAGACTTCGTCGGCGACATGCACAACAGCCAGTATCAGAATCCTTACAACCGGCGCGGAGAGCGCGGCGACTGTAACTTCGATTTCCGCCAGGTCTTCAACGCCACGGCCGTGTATGTCAGCCCCAAGGGCAACTCATTGCTGGGCCGCATCGCCGGGAACTGGGAACTCGCGCCGCTCATCCGCGGCACTTCCGGGGCGCCTCTCACAGTCAATAGCGGCAAGGACAATTCCTTGACCGCGATGAATCCCGTGACGGACCGGCCCAACCTGGTTCTGCCGAATGCCGTATATAACAGCGCCATAGGACCGGCGCTGCAGTGGTTCAACCCGGCGGCGTTCGCGGCCAATCCGACAGGCACCTACGGCAACTCCGGGCGCGACACATTGCGCGGACCGGGAACCTTCAACTTCGACGTTTCCCTATCCCGCAGCTTCAAATTCGGAGAACGAATTACACTGCAGGCGCGCGGCGAAGCCTTCAACATCATCAATCACACCAACCTCGGCTTCGGCACCTCCGGAGCCGGAACCGTGGGCGCCAGCATGAACATCACGTCCTCCACATTCGGCCAGCTCACGGCCGCCGCCGATCCGCGGATTATGCAGTTCGCCTTGAAACTCACGTTCTAATCCGAAATGGGCAGGTTCCCCGGAGCCTGCCCACCCCTAAGGAAAACCAAAATGCCGAGATTTGCCGCCAATCTTTCGATGATGTTCAACGAAGTGCCGTTCCTGGACCGCTTCGCCGCCTCCGCGAATGCCGGTTTCACGGGCGTGGAGTATCTCTTCCCTTACGACTTTCCCGCAGAAACTCTCGCCGGGCAACTCCACCGGCATAAGCTGGAGAATGTGCTCTTCAATCTTCCCCCGGGCGATTGGACTGCAGGCGAGCGCGGCATCACTTGCTTGCCCGGACGCGAGGAGGAATTCCGCGCCGGCGTTGCCATCGCCATCGATTACGCCAGACGCCTGAAGACGGCTCAACTTCACGCCATGGCCGGCATCGTTCCCCAAGGCGCGTCCGCCGACGCGGTACACGCCACGTATATCGATAACCTCAGATATGCCGCCACCGAGTTCGCGAAGCATGGCATCACATTGCTGATTGAGGCCATCAACACCCGCGACATGCCGGGCTTCTATCTCAATACGCAGGCGCAATCCCATGCCGTGATGCAGGAAGTCGGCGCGCCCAATCTCAAGATGCAGATGGATCTCTATCATATGCAGATAATGGAAGGCGACCTGGAAACCACGCTCCGGAAATACGCCGCCCATTGCGCTCACGTACAAGTAGCCGGTGTGCCAAAGCGTCATGAGCCGGATACGGGAGAAGTGAATTACTCACACCTGTTCGACGTGCTGGATGAGATTGGCTACGCCGGGTGGGTGGGATGCGAGTACCGGCCGGCCGGCAAGACTGTCGATGGGCTGGGTTGGTTTCATAGCCGCGCCGCTCACGCGCTGGCGTAAATACTACTATCGGGAGATTCACCGTGTCTAACATCGGATTTGTGGGGCTGGGAATCATGGGCCGGCCCATGTGTCAGAACCTGTTGAAGGCCGGCCATAAGCTGGTAGTCTACGACGTTGTTCCCGCGCTGGTGGAGCGCGCCGCCGAATTCGGCGCGTCGCCTGCCGCCTCCGCACGGGATGCGGCCGAAAGGTCCGCAATCGTAATAACGATGCTTCCCGACGGCCCGGAAGTCGAGCAAGCCGTGCTCGGCACAGGCGGCGTCCTGGAAGGCGCGCGGCCGGGTTCCACCGTCGTCGATATGAGTTCCATCAGCCCGCTGGTGGCGCAGAAGGTAGGCACGGCTTGCCAGGCCCGGGGGGTTCGCTTTCTGGATGCGCCGGTCAGCGGCGGCGAGCCAAAAGCGGTGGACGGAACTCTGGCCATCATGGTTGGCGGCGACGAGACGGTCTTCCACGAAGTGGCTCCGGTCCTGCAGGCGATGGGATCAAGCGTCACCTTGACGGGGCCGGTAGGCGCGGGCAATGTAACCAAGCTGGCCAACCAGATCATGGTGGCTTGTAACATCGCGGCTATGGGCGAAGCATTGGTGCTGGCCACGCGCGCCGGGCTGGATCCGAACGTAGTCTTCAACGCCGTTAAGGGCGGACTTGCCGGAAGCGCGGTTCTGAATGCCAAGGCGCCCATGGTGATCGGCCGTAACTTCAAATCCGGATTCCGCATTCGCCTTCATCAGAAGGACCTGCGAAATGCCCTATCGACCGCCGAATCCCTGAAGGTCGGCCTGCCGCTCACCAGTACCGTACAGCAGATGCTGATGGCCCTTATGAATGCGGGAAAGGGCGATCTGGACCATTCCGCCATCGTCACGTTTATCGAGGAAATGGCGGGGATCGAAGTGAAACCGCCGGCCGTTTGTGCTTAGCGCGGCCGCTTACTGGAAACTCACATGCACAAACTACTGCTCACAACGCTACTGGCAAGTGTCCCCGTATGGAGCGCCGGCGGAACCTATAACGTCATGGATTACGGCGCTCGAAACGACGCTTCCGCGCTCTCCACGGACGCATTCCGTTCGGCTATCCAAGCCGCCAAAGCCGCCGGCGGTGGCACCGTGTACATACCCGCGGGCCGCTATACTTCCGGCCCCATCGAGCTGGTGAGTAACATGATTCTCCATATCGATGCCGGCGCCACCTTGAGCTTTCCCGCGACGAAACTGCCATTCACTCGAGGCCGCTGGCAGGGCATCGAAGCCATCACACCGCTGCCGCTCATCGGCGGACGGAATCTGGAAAATGTCTCCATCGTGGGCCGCGGCGCCATCACCACCAGCCAGGCGGACTGGATGAAGATAATGGGCGATCCCGCCAGCGGACCCGACTGGCTGCATCTTCTGGAGATCCTCGAGTTAAAGAAGCCTATTCCCGAAGAGGAATATCGCAAAGCGGCGCCCGAGTTACTTCCAATGTTCGTCTCGCTGATGGATTCGAAGAACGTGCTGATCCAGGGCATCCACATCGTCGGTTCGGCCATGTGGCCCATCCAGCTTGTGTATGACGACAACGCCGTGGTCAGCGGCGTCATGGTGGAGACCTTTGGCGGCCACGACACGGGCGGCATCTACGTGGACTCCAGCCGCAACGTGCGCATCTCCGATTGCTACATCGATACCGGAGACGACGGCATCGTCGTCAAAAGCGGCAAGGACGCCGATGGGCGCCGCGTCAACCGGCCGGCCGAGAACATCTCGATAACCAATTGCACCGTACATCGCGCCCATGGAGCGGTGGTGCTGGGCAGCGAGATCTCGGGATGGATCCGCAACCTGGTGGCCACTAACATCACCTGCGATGGCACCCAAATGGGAGTCCGCATCAAGACGCGGCGTGGACGCGGCGGCGGGGTGGAGGACGTGCGGTTCGATAACTGGACCATGGAGAACGTCGCTCGCGGCATCAACGTATCTTCGTTCTATGTTATGGCGCCCGAGAACAAGTCCACGCCGCCCGAAGAGCCGGTCTCAGAGAGGACGTCGATTTACCGTAACATCGCGATCAGCCATATGACCATGCACCATTCGCGGCTGGCCATCGACATCGAAGGAATTCCCGAGATGCCCATCGACGGCTTGCGCATCAGCGATATCATCGCCTCCGCGGACGTTGGAATGAAAGCCTTCAACACCAAAGCCATGGAACTGCATAACGTGCAACTCAGCGCCAACACCGGTCCGGTCTTCCTGATTCGCGATTCCTCGGATCTGGAACTGGATAACGTCTCGGCGCGCAGAACCCCGGAGGGTACGCCGGTGGTACGGCTGGACCGATGTCCCGGCGCCATTGTCCGCTCCAGCCGCGCCTTTCCGGGGACAGGCACGTTTCTCTCCGTCGCTCCCGGCGAACTGAAAGGCGTCGTGCTCGAAGGCAACGCGCTCACCGAAGCGAAGAAACCTACCGAGGAGTCTGCGAAAATATATCCGATGTTGCCGGAGTCGGCAACCGAACGCAGTTGGACGGAGAAGAACTGATGTTATACATGAGTCCGCGATTGATAGCGCTGTTCTTGACCGCGGTGCCGTGTTGGGCGGCCACTAACTTTAATGTCCTAGACTATGGCGCCAGGAACGACGCCTCGGCCCCGGCCACTGAAGCGTTCCGCAAGGCCATCCAGGCCGCCAAGGCCGCCGGCGGTGGCACGGTATATGTTCCCTCCGGCAAGTACGTCACCGGCCCTATCGAGGTGGTCAGCAACCTGGTATTGTATTTCGATGCCGGCGCGGTGGTGCAATTCCCGGCGCAGCGCCTGCCGTTCACCAGGAGCAGACAACAGAGCATTGAGGCGATCACACCAGTGCCCTTGATCGGCGGTGCGAATCTTGAGAACGTCACTATCTCGGGACGCGGCCTGCTGGTCAGTAACAACGATGATTGGATGAAGCTGATGCCGCGGCGGAAGGCCGAAGGGTCCGACCCGGGGAGCGCCAATGGACCGAACTGGGAGCGCCTGCTACAGTTACTCGAGGTGAAAACTCCCGCGCCCGAAGAAGCCTACCTGGCCGCCGCGCCGGAGCTTCGGCCCTCTTTCATCCGCACCATGGACAGCAAAAACGTCCTCATCGAAGGCTTGCATTTCGTCGGGTCGCCCATGTGGACCGTCCATCTGCTCTACTCGGACAATGTGACGGTTCGCGACCTCATCGTCGAAACCTACCCTGGCGTGCACACCGACGGCATCGCCGTGGATTCCAGCCGCAACGTGCGCATCTCGAATTGTTACATCGATACGGGCGACGATGGCATCGTCATCAAATCCGGAAAAGATGCCGACGGCCTGAGAGTCAATCGCCCCACCGAAAATGTGTCGATCACAAATTGCACCGTACACCACGCGCATGGCGCCGTGACCATCGGTAGCGAAACTTCGGGGTGGGTTCGCAACCTGGTGGCCAGCAACATCGCCTGCGACGGCACGCAGATGGGCGTTCGCATCAAAAGCAGCCGTTCGCGCGGCGGCGGCGTGGAAGACGTACGCTTCGACAACTGGACCATGGAAAACGTAGGCACGGCCATCGACATCACCAACTATTACCTGATGGAGGGCGAGGTGCGCCGCGACCAAGCGCCGGTTTCTCCGCGTACGCCGATCTTTCGCAATATCGCGATCAGTAACATGACGGTGAACCACGCGCGGGTTGCCGTGGACATCGAAGGCCTGCCGGAAATGCCGATCTCGGGTCTGCGGATCAGCGACCTGATTGCGTCCGCCCAAACCGGCGTGAAGGCGTACCATACCGACGGGCTGGAGTTGCACCAGGTCCGGATCGACCCCGCCCACGGTCTGCCTTTTCAGATTCGCGATTCGAAGAATTTGGAATTGGACGGCGTGAGCACTCGAAAGCCCTCGGCCAACCTGCCGGTGATCCGTCTGGACCGATGCCCAGGCGCTATCGTGCACAACAGCCGCGCATTCGCGGGAACGGGCACGTTCCTCTCGGTGGGGCCGGGCGAGCTCAAGAACACCATAGTGGAAGGCAATGCCTTGGGACAGGCGAAGAAATCAGCCGAAGAGTCTTCCAAGGATTATACAATGACACCGGAGAGCCCCACGGAGAAGCAGTAAGTCGATTGGAGAAATGATAGTGGAAAAGACAACTGGCCACGCACCGCCGCCCCGGGAAGATCGCGCATATCCATACGGCGTCAGGCACACCCCGGATATGGTCGCCGATCTCTCCGGCCGCGCCTACGATTATCGCGAACAAGTACTCCGGATGGTGTACGAGCGCAAGTCCGGACACCTCGGCGGTGCGTTCTCCATTGCGGAAGTGCTGACGGCTTTGTACTTCCACCACCTGCGTCTCGACCCCGCCAATCCGCATTGGCCGGACCGCGACCGCCTGG
>Ga0181529_10004101_pt1 | contig 16043 bp, 20 predicted proteins | sample PEATcosm2014_Bin_36_FD_119763 | JGI IMG/M metagenome (GOLD analysis project Ga0181529, IMG submission 119763) | Peatland microbial communities from MTU Mesocosm Facility, Houghton, MI, USA - PEATcosm2014_Bin10_30_metaG | ecosystem: Environmental > Terrestrial > Soil > Wetlands > Peat | place...
CGGATGCTGGAAGCGGTCACGAGGAATCAGTGAGTTAGGTTGCCTTGTATCAACGCCTTGGACGCATAAGTCCTTTATTGACAAACGCCGACTAATTTCCCAAGCTGGACGTCGCGGGTTCGAACCCCGTCTCCCGCTCCATAAAATCAGCAAGTTAGAACGACCTTCCATCACCTGTTCCGCCCTGTGCTCCGTTTGTGCTCCGTTCACATCACTTGCAGGCTTTTCTCTAGCTGATTAACCGCCGCCTGCCGAATTTCAACCGGCGACTGCGTATACACGTTCTGGTTCACGTCGAGGCTATGGCCGAGTTGGTCCGCGACCAGCTTTCCATCGACCCCGAGCGCCTTCATGAGCGTGGCATGCGTTCGGCGCATGACCAGAAAATTCGCCCACTCAAGCCCCACCTTTGCCAGCGCCGGATACATCGACCGCCGCCAGCAATTGTCCTTCGATAACGGTGTCATCCGTTCCGAAGGAAAAACCCATGCTTCGTCGCCGGTTTCAACCGCCATCAATCGCCAGTTTTCGATTTCGGCTAACAGACCCTCGGATAGGGCCGCTTTCCGCATCGAGTTCTCGGTTTTGGGCGTGTCGATGATGCCCCGGTACACCCGTTGCCGAATATCCGCATAAGCCGCTGTCATCTGGCCCCACGTCAGGGCGAAAATCTCTCCGGGACGCATCCCGGCGATAACGGCCAGCTTCGCTATCAGGCGTTCCCTTCGTTCGAGAGCGCCGAAACAGACTTGCACCTCCTTCATTGTCATCACCCGCCGAACGGGTTTCTTTGCATCTCTGGGAGTGAACAGCAGCAACGCCGGATTGCGCTGAATATGGCCCTCAGCCACGGCCATATCGAAAACCTGTTTCATGTCCCACCGCAGATGATCGACGACCGAGAACGAAAGCCCGTCTTTCACCTTGCCGTCGAGAAGGTCTTGCAACTCGTCGCGCCGGAAGTTTGTTAACTCCCGTTCCCCGAAGGCCGCGACCAAATGCACATTTATGCGGTTCACGTTGTTTGCCCGCGTCGATTGCTTCCACTTCCGGCTGTAGTAGGGGAAGTAGACCAGCTCGACGAACTCACCAAAGCGCCAGACTTTGTTTTCCTGCCGCCTTGCATTTTCTTCAGCCACGATCTTATTGACCGCTTCGCGGGCCGCTGATTTCGACATCTTGTTGACGAAGCCGAGCACGCGACTTTTCCGCCTGCCATCGACCCACCACATGCCGACCCACCGGCCACGCTGTTTCTTAATGCCTCCTGTCTGATACCGTCTACCGCGCATTGAATGCTCCTTATGCGCGTTTCGCGGCACCGCGTAATGGCGATGACTTGAGGTTATCATTTGCGACGAGCGGGGCGTTATCGTCCGCCGCAGCGTGTTCGTTGTGCTCAATCCATGAAAGCAGGGATGCACGTCGCACCAGCTTGCGACGGCCCAGACAAACGGCGGGGATTGCAGGGCATCCATGCACCAGACCGGCGACCGCCTTGGAGACGTGCGCCTTAGAGCAGTGGAGCAGTTCAGCGACTTCGGAAAGCGTCAGTAGATCAAAGTCACTCAAGGTATTCATGGCGCACCCCTAAGCGCGACGACCTCACCGGGCCTTTCGCGGCAGGCAGCAGCAGCCGCGCGGGACCGGGAGCAGGGCAGGAAGGTTGCAGGGAAGCCCGCCGCGCTTCACCCGCTGTCCCTCTGATTTCGCGCATAGGCACGCCCACCCACGACGCGCCGCAACTCAGCCGACAATGAAACGTATTGCCTTTCATGCGGCCGCCGCAGACGAGAGCGCCGCAGTCCCGTGAACAGTGATGGAAGCCCCCATCCCCGCACCACGCGCAGGGCGTTAGCGTTTCGGCAAGGTTCTCGAAATACTGAAGGCGCAACGTCCAGCCTTTGCCACCCGCGCGGGCATTGTCCGGCAATGACGGCGGCTTGCCCTTGATGCTTTCCTTGAAGCGCAACAGCCCGGAGGCTTGCCGCTCAAAGTGCAGCGTATAGGGCTTGTCATGCACCGCGCAGACGCAATAGAGATCGAACATTTCAGGGACAGTAGGGGAGAGGCCCCGGCCTTGAAGCAGCGCCATCACTTCCGCAACGTTCCCGGCGACACCGGCCAGCCCCCCGCCGTGTTTCACTATCGCTTTGCTCATCGGAACCACCCCCGTACCACGCGGACAGGTTTAGATTCCCAGACATGGACCCGTATCAATCCGCCGAGCCAATTGCTGATTTTTGTGAGCGTCAAAACCAGCGCCAGCGCGAGAACGAAAAGGAACACGGGCGGGCGGGTAGAGGCGTCAAGATTGCCAGCCGCAGCGGCACCGGCCAGCAGCACCACGCCATAGACCAGCCACTTGAGCAGCATTTGCGCGAAGCCGGTTTTACGGAACAGCGCCACGCTCCAACATCCGAACAGGAACAGGCAGAGCCAGCCAAGCACCCCGGCCAAAGCATTCAAACGCGATTCACTGGCACCTGCCGCCGAGCCGATCGACAGGGTAAGAACAAATAGCCGGAACTTCCACAATCGCCATGCACCGCGCAACCGCCCCGGCAAGTCAATGACGTGTTCGCCCTCGGTGTCGCCGTCCTCTTCTTCCAGTTGCGCCCGCAGATCGTCATTTTCCTGCCGCAGCTTCATGGCCGCTTGCTTCATGCGCTCCACTTCGGCGTTGAACTGGCTTTCAAGCTGTTGCCTCACCGTGTCCGCGTTACCGAAGGCCATCCCCGCCGCATCCGCAAAGCGCAGCCCGTGCTTTCGGCACAGCAGCACTGCTTTGGTGAAGGCGTTTTGCGCTTCGCCCACCTTGTCACTGTCAAACAGCGCAACGATTTTGCCGAAGCCTTCCACATCGAAACCCGTTTCCGTTTCCATGCCTCACCTCACCCGAAAATCGCTTTCCACATGCCGCCGCCGTTGCTGTAGTAGGGATTGCGCCCATAGCCCGAGCAGTCTTTCCAGTACGGCTTGCGCTTCGCCCAAATTGGCCCGCCGACGCCTTCACAAAACACGATCATTTCCGCGCCGTTCATGCGCCGGACTTCATGAGCCTGAAAGAGCCTCTGCCATGCCGTAGCGCCGCTATCGTTCACGTTCACGTCATACAGCCCGCCTCCGTAATCAACCCTGCGATCTTCACTCACGCTTCGGGACAGAGTGACCATTTCGCGCTCACCGCATAGGCTCGAAATGTATTCGGAGGTTTCGTGGTCGCCGTGACCGCCGAAGAAAATCTTTACCGCAGTGTTCGACAGGAACGTGCGCCAGCCCTCACGCGGATACATGGTTTGCAATTGCGCCAGGTCTTGCAGCACCGGCCATAGCTGAAGGCCCGCAGCACCGGCAGCTTGCGACATTGCCGCCTGAAACGCCTTCAAGGGACCAATCGAAAAAAACTCATCAATGACGGCCAGCACCGGAAGCCCACCCGGACCCGCTTTCAACAGATCCCCGAGCGCCGCCGCGATGCAGAGCCGAAACCACTTGCCGCAGCTTGCCAGCTTGTCGAGAGGCAGGATGATATATACCGTCATCCGCTTGCGCTTGAGATCGGCAAAGCGCAGCCCGTCCCTTGCCGTTAGCGAGGCGCTTATGCCTTCCATGCCGAGGAAATCGGTTTGCGTCACCGCCGTCGAAATCACGCTGTTCAGTTCCCGGCTTGCTTCCGCGCCCGTTGCGGTATAGCGGCCCAAGGCTTGCCGGACGGCGCTATCGCCGCAGTTGACCCACTTGCGCGCGAACTCGAAAACGTTGCCGCAGATCACATCACGGACGGCAAAAAGGTTTTTCTCATGCCGCCCCCCGTGTTTCACCAAAACCCGGATGACCGCCGCGACAAGCTGGCGGGCGCTATCGGTCCAGTGCGTATCCCCGCCGCTTCCTTCTTCGTGCCAGACAATCGCATCCGCCAAGCTCTCAACGTCGCCGCCGAAGGAAACGGATTTATGATCGAGTGCGGCCAGCGGATTCAGGCCCACGGTTTTGACGCCACGGACACCGAGTTTTTTGAGAAGGCCGAAAGGGTCTAACGCCACTACGTTGCTGAATTGCGCGGCCCGTGCGTGAGTGATGGCGCATAGCTCGCCTTTCGGGTCGATGATAATGCGGGATGCCTTGCAGATTGCCAGCAGAGCCGCAACCAGCACCGTAACTGCCTTGCCCGAACGCGCCGGAGCCACCAAGAGCAGATGCCCCGGCCCGCCGTAGTGCATCACCTTGCCCGATTGCGAGTAGCCGATACGCCAGCCTTTGCCCTTGAACAAGCCCGCCGCCTTTAGCAGCTTGTCGGAGGCCCACCGCGCAGACGAGGCGCTTTTGCTGTTATCGAAATTGACCGGCTCAAAGTCATAGGCTTCCTTGCGCCGCTTCTTGATTTCCCGCCGTTTCGTGGCACTCGACGCGCAGACCCAAAGAAGCACGACTAAAAACAGAAACACCGCCCAACCTTGCAGCTTGTCCATAAATTTATGGCTGTCCTTTCGCAGCCCACACCGCCAACCATCTGTCAGCCGTCGGTATCAGATCATCGACAGCGAGAACCCGGCCCGCCTGATACGAACCGATCAACCAGACCAGCGCCCACCAACACACGCACGCCACCATGAACGCGCGGAAAATCGCTTTAGCCCCGTGCCACATTTCAGAGCCAGCCTTTCGCGCGGAGAAAGGTTTTCTCGCTATCGACCACCGCGCATGTGGCAAGACGCTCCTTGAGTTTTTCAGCGAAGGCCGTATCTTCCGCAGCACTTGCCAGCAGAGCGCCGCCGATGATGTTTTTCAGCCGTTCAAATTCCTTGAACTCGCGTTTTTTGCGCTTCACCGTTTCCTTGGCGATAGCCGCGCGTATCTGCCGTTCCCGTTCCCGCAGGGCTTCAATCCGCCCTGTGCCGTTGTTGTTGCCGTTCGTGCCGTCAGTCATAAAAGCCCGTGGCATCCGAGCGCCAATCAGCGCCCGGTGTGTCTCTCCTTTCCGTTAGGTTTTGTGATTGGAATGGAGGGAGCCGGTAAGCTCCCCCCGTGATGGCCGCACCCGGTAAGGCGCAGCCGTTGTGACCCGAAACCGCCGCTCCCGGCTGTTCCGTGTCCGTCAAGATCGTAATCGTAATTGCTCTAAACGGCGTCATTACCTTTTCTGGTAATTAAGATGAGCGCAGACCGGACGAGGTTTCGCCCTTTTTGGCAAGCTATCGGATAATGTTAATTAAGATGGCCGAGCGACGAACCGCCAACCCACCGCCCGGGAAGCCGGAAGCCGGACCCGAAGAGACCGCTCAAGCAAAACCGAGACGGCCTAAACTTCGGTCCTTTCAGGCGACATGGATTCACGATGGCATAGAGGAGCCTGTTGACCTAGAAATTTCTGGCAGACCGGCGCGGCCCCCTGCTATACAGCCCGAAGCAAAACAAAGTGAAACATCCGGCGCAGAGCGCAGGGCTGGCATGCTTGAGGACGGCAAAAGCTTCATTCAAAACGGTGTGCGGTATTTCCCGCTGTCAACCGCCGCGCCGGTCCTTCAAGCGCCGCCCTCAACCATCCTGCATTGGATTAAAAAGGGAACAAAATTCGGAGGGCGGCCCCTCGATAGCTACTATTTCGCGCCAGCCAACCGTTATTTCTTGAGCGAGGAGAGCATCGAGAGAGCAGCGAACCGATTTATCGACTGGCGTTCACAAGAACCCGCCGGACCTGTCACCATCGGCCACGCTCACAACCAAAGCGGATATGTCCGCTTACAGGAAGCAGCGCAGACCATCGGTGTTGACCATCACACCATGTGGAGATGGGCCACTAAGGGGACAGCGCCCACGGATGAAGCGCTCGATGTAATCAAAGACCCTGCCACGGACCAGTTTTATATCCGCGAGGCCGAGGTCTCAAAACTCAAGAAGCTCGTTCCGCGCTCCGGGCTTCGGGCGGGCCGTCGCCAGTCACCAACTCCCCGGCCATCTTAATTACTGCTTACGGCTTTCCAACCGTTTATGGTAATATCGAGACGTGACGCTCCGTTGTCGAGCCTCGCAGCTTGTTCCTTTTTATAGCCTGCCCGCCCGTGTTTTACCCGGCGCGTTGGACTGGCCCCCGCCAGTGTTCCCATCTTTCAGCAGTACCGCAAGGCCGGACGCGAAGCGTCCCGCCTTGCTCGTTGCGTTGTTCGTCGTTGCCTCGGCGGAACATTCCGCCGCTGCAACGCAAATTTATTTGCCCGAGAGTGATTCGCTTGATTCACTCACGGCCATGAAAAGAAGCCCGCAGTGTAGAAACTGGACAAGCTGTGTCTTTGTCCGACCGCGCAGCGGTCGAACAAAGACGCTTGCCGGGGGCGTTGCCCCGCTGGACCCCCACAGGGGAGGCGCTTCGCCCTCCCGCTTGACCCCTCCCGAAACACGAAAGGAGCCGCCGCTATGAGCGATGAGCAGCAGCAGCCGAGGAAGAAAAACCGTAGCGGCAGCGAGAAGCGCCGCCGGCATCCCCGCGTCTATTCGCGCGTGACAGCCGCCGAGCGCCAGCAGATCGAGAACGCCGCCGCCGCTCAAGGGTTGAGCGTCAGCGCCTATCTGCGGGCGCTCGCATTGGGAGAGCGCCAGCAGACGCGCAGCGTCCGCCGCCGCTTGCCGGAGCGCGAGGCCCTTGAAGCACTCAAGGGCCAAGCCGGACGTATGGGCGGCAACATCTATCAGATTTTGCGCCGCCTGAACGTCAGCGGCATTTACGCGCCGGAACTGTCCGACACGTTGCGCGAGCTATCGAAGGCCGCGCAAGGCGTGACTGAGTTTATCGCCGTCGCAAGCGCCGCGCTGAAAGGGGCCTGACCTTGTGCTTATCAACAACGCCCATTCATGTTGCGATGTTGATTTCTGGACAAAGCACCTCGGCAACACCGAGGCCAACGAACGCGCCGAACTGAAAGAGATACGCGGCCTCAAGGCCGACAATCTGGCCGAGGCGCTTAACGAGATGCAGGCGCTTGCCCGCGACCATCCGCGCACGAAGAATTTCATGTATCACGCGGATTTCAACCCGCGCCGCGATGAACACTTAACGCCAGAGCAGCGCGAACGCGCTTTTGAGATGTTCGAGAAAGAGCGCGGCATACCGCCCGACGCCGCCCGTATCGTCATGGAGCATGTAAAGGAGGGGCGGCAACATTGGCATGTCATGTGGTATCGGCTCGACGACAACGGACGGCCCTTTTCCGACAATCTGGACGCCAAAGTAGCACACCGCGCCGCTGCAAAGATTTCGTGGGAATTGGGCCTTGAAAAAGTCATCAGCCCGTTGACCCGCGAACCGGGAACGCCACGACCGAAACGCGCACCGAAGGCGTGGGAGATGTACCGGGGCGATAAATCCGGGCTCGACACCCGGGAGGTAACGGCGGATATCACCGGACTTTTGCAGCTATGCGAGAACGACGGAAAAGCATTCAGCCAAGCGCTCGAAACACGCGGGTATATTCTCGCGCAAGGCGACCGCATCATAGCGGGCGAGCCCGCATTGATGGTTATCGACCTTGCCGGGAACTCCCACCAATTAAGCCGCCGCATCGAAGGCATGAAGGCCGCGCAAGTCAATGAACTGATGCAGCACATCGACCGCGCCAGCTTGCCGACTATCACGGAAGCAAAGCGGCAGTATGACGACCGGACAATAGCCGCGCTTGAGGCCGACCGCGCGACCGTGCGCGATGAGATCGAGCGAGCGGAAGCCCTAGCCAATGCCGCGATTGAGAAAGAGAAGATCGAGCAGCGTTTCCTAGCGAAGGAGGACCGCGAGAAAGAAACACTGGCGGGGGGCAAGGAGCACGAAACGGAGCAGCAACCACCCCGCCCCCGTTTCGGGGACGTGCTTCTATCCCGCGCCACCGAAGCCGCCATGCGCGACCCGCGCCAGCAGCACGGCGACCACCTCACCAGCCCCGCCGCGTTTCGGGATGCGCTCGAAAAGAACCGGCTTGGCCTTGCGTGCGTGACACCAGAGGAAGCCGCCAAGAGCCGCCGCGAGGCGGAATTTGCGAAGGCAATTGAACGCTACACGCCGGAGTATCAGGCCGGGGAAATCGTCATCGTTCGGGAGCAACCGAAGGCCGGAAGCTCGGGCCGCGTTCACAAGCTGGACCAGACGAAGGCCGAAGATTATTTGCGCTGTCTCGGCATCGACAAAAACCAGTTGCAGGGTATCGAGGCCACGAAACGGACCCTCGACGACCGGGCGCAAATGCGGCAACGCGCCATTGACGCCGCCGAACAAAGGAAAGCCCGAGGCCCGCAGCGCGGCGGGCTTGTTCAGCAGCAGACGTGGGCATTGCAGCGCCTACGGGAAGCCGAACAGCAGCGCCAGCGCGAGCAGGAACACCGGCAGCGCGAATACGCGGAGAAGCAGAAGCGTGACAGCAGCGACCTTGACCCCGAACGCTACCGGATGGACCCGGAATACCGCCGCCAAGTGCAAAACACGCAATCATGGAAAAGCCCGGAGGACAAGCAGCGCGACCGCGAAAACGATTTGCGGGCGCTCATTGAGCAACAAGACCGGGGACGATGACCGCCCAAGGGACAACGAGCGTTTCTTGGGCCGAGAACAAAACCACAGCACCGGCAAAGACCCGCGCCAGCTTCGCACATCAACTACGGAGGCTATTCCGCAAAGTGGCGGAAGCCATCACCGGCCAGCCCGCGCCGTCCTTCCGTGCCGACCGCAAAAGGCGCACAGAGGAAACGCGGGGCAGCTTCAAGCTGGTACGCACGATCATCAGGCGCATTCACCGCCCGCCACCCCTGCCTGAACGCCTCTGGCTTTCGGATACGCTCGACTGGCTCCGTCTATGGAACCGGAGCCATTCGCCGCCTGACGCGCAGCTTGACCATTTCGATTACGGTGAGCAGCATTACCCCACTTTGGACCCCTGAATTAGCTGGAGCCTTTTTCATGCCTGAAATCGTTCATCAACTCTTCGCCCGTTATCGTTTCCGCAGCTACTTCACTTTGGAAAAATGCGGACGCATACGCTACGAAATCGACCCGGCAACCGGCCTTATTATCGCTTCGCGGGCGCTTGTGAAATTGATGCCGGTCGGCGGCTTCGACGGCACAATGATGGCATTGCCCCTCGACGCTGAGCCGCCCTTGCGCCAGCAGCAACCCGCGAGGTCCGCACAGCTTCCCCGCGACATCGAGGCTGAGCAGGACGAGACGCTTTACAAATCGCTCTATGGTCAAGGCTAGCGGCCCGCCGCTTCGTTCGGCTTCATGGACAGCGCCGCAGTTATCGCGTGCGTTATTTCGAGATAAGCAAGCCAGCGTTGCCGGTCAGCCTCGCATTCCTGCCCCGTTGCCGTCTTGTGATCGAGCAGCGCCTTTTGCTCCCGTTCCTTTTCGAAAATCCCGGCCACCGCCGCCTGATACCGGCGCAGATCGTAGAGCATCAATTCAACGCCGTCCGCCAGCGTGAACGGTTTGACGGGCAGCGCACCGCAGGGCGCGGTTTCGCTCCAGTAGGTTTCGACCTCCTGTAAAACCCGGCGCAGCTTTTCCCGTCGCTTCTCACGCTCTGCGATCAATTCCGGCATGGGGAGGCGGCCCCAATCAAGCAGCGCATCCAGCGCCGCGCTTTCGGCACTCATGGGCCGATTCTACCGGGTTTCAAGTGTGCGTGGGAGCCGCCAGCTAGACGCGTGTTCGCCCATTAGACGCTCATTTTCAATCGACTGGCAGCGATTGCCAAATACCACGCGCATCTGCACTTCTGTTACGCTGAGTTCTGCGCGAAGGGACACTTCCCTCTTGTCACTACGATGGAGCCTATCCGTATCGCCACCGGCATGCCGGTTTCGGACCGGCTGTTGTGGTTCCTCGCATGGAACCGGCGTCCGCTTTACGTCCTCGCAGTTGTACTCGCTCTCCTTGGCGCACTTTTCACGCATTCGCCCTTCGGACTGCTGTTCGGCGTGCTTCCTCTTGTGGTCCTGTGGAAGGCGAACCAGACCGTAAACGCGGCGTTTCCGCACGTCATCGAAGGCGCGAAAAACACGGTCCTTAAGGCCGGAACGCAGCGGGTAGGCGTCGAACTGGAAAACTCGGACCATGTAGCCCTGCTGATACCGGAAAAGTCCGGCAGTCTGTTCGGTATTCGACCCGCACCGCGATACACAGTTTCGTGCGTATACATCACTGACGCCTTCTTTGCCGTTTTTCCCGGCAGTACGTTTTCGCTCCCAACGCGCACGGTCACTCCCGCCACAACCGCCGAGGAAATCTACTTCCGCCATGTGAGCGCCATCAACCAGCGCGACGGCTACATCGAAATAACGCTTAATCGCGGCAACAAGCCGAAGCGCATCGACATTGCCAGCGATCCGGGCGCGTTACGTCTTCTCGATACGTTGCGAACGCGGCTCCGTTCACCGGGCAGCCCTCCCCAACAGCCAGCTTCCGCGCCCGTTGTCGATCAGCTGCCACCCGTCGAGCTAGCTCCGCTAACGATCAGCGCCAGCGACGACGAACGATTTTGCTACATCCGATCGAGCAAGCTAATGGAATACTACTCGGACCCGGCCGTAATTGTTGCTTTGATGCAGCAGTTGGACGTGCCCGGAACCTCGGCGGCGCACAACCTCATGACCGGCGAGCAGAAAAAGGCTGCTATCGAGGCCCACATCGAGCATTTCGGTCAAACGCCGTCGTCCGTTTGGTATCAGGTGCCTTCCCGTGAAATCCTCGCCGCGTCAATCTGGCTTTGCCGCCTTGAGTTTTTGAGTGCGCGTGTAATAGAGGATAAATTTTACAGTGTCGCCCGAGAAGAGGATCTTCGAAGGCCCGTTGCCCGATGGCTGCAAAACCGGGGTGAAGAACCCTACATGGAAATCCAGCTTGGCAGACGCCGGATTGACGTTCTCGGCTACAACAAGCGCGGTCCCCGACTAACCGCCGTGGAACTGAAAAACAGCGACGAGGAGTTTCGGCGCGGCCCGGACCAGATGAACAGCTTCGCCGAGTATGCTCATGCGGTTTATCTCGCCTGCACCCCTGCTTTCGCCGCCGACTATTTAGAGCGCAACGCTTACCACCGAGCGGTTAACCATTGGGACCCGACGCTTCTTGATCGAAAACTCAAGCAGGGCGGTTTCGGCCTTCTTATCGTCGAGCGCGATGCGGTCTTTGAAGTCATCAAGCCTGTTGAACAGAACCCGTCCCCGGAAAGAGTATCCAAAATCATCAGCAGGCTTCCGGCGTTCCATAAGATCGAACTGGACTGATGCGCGAGCAACGGGGACCTATGGAGCTTGCCGCTTGTACAAGGCTCCAATCAGCCCTGCTATGAGCGTAGCTGTAATTTCACCGCTGATCACCTTCAAGTATCCGAGGCAGCCTACAACAACAAACATGAACGCTGCCAGCGCGTAGCTGTAGCGAATTGCCACCTTGCGATGCTCCGCTCTGCGCTCCACGTCCACAGCGAACGCTCCGAGTAGTTTTGCTATAGCAGTCTTCCCTTCTTTACCCCGGAGCGCTTGACCCAATGAGTACAGCAGTTCTTCCCACCCGCTGAATTCTTCCCCCTGTTGTTCCTCTTCGTTGCCGTTCTGCCCTTCATTTTCATTCTGATCCATGATTTTAGCTTCGCATCTTCGACGGCGATTCGGCGCTCCTAATCGACGGATCACCGATCACCGTCCCACAAAGGGTAAGTTTCGGGACGGATTGCGAAGCCCCGTAAAATAAGGGCTTGCCGGTCCCGAAAGCCTGTCCCACAATCAACGGATGAAATACGGCTATGCCCGCGTCAGCACCGACGACCAGAAAGCGGATATGCAGCGCACCGCTTTGAAGAAAGCCGGATGCACGAAGATTTTCACCGACGATGGATTATCAGGAGCCACGACCAACCGCCCTGCCCTTCGCCGTTGCCTCAAGGCGCTGAAACGCGGCGACACGCTCATAGTCTGGAAGCTCGACCGCCTAGGCCGCAGCTTGCGCGACCTGATAACCATGCTGGACAACCTCAAGGAGCGCGGCGTTAAGTTCCGTTCCCTCACGGAAGCCATCGACACCGACACGCCCACAGGCCGCGCCATGTGGCAAATGATAGGCGTACTGGCCGAGCTTGAACGCAGCTTAATCAGCGAGCGGACCCGCGCCGGAGCAGCAGCCGCGAAAGCGCGGGGCGTGAAATTCGGGCGCAAGCCGAAACTGAAACCGCCGCAGATCAATCAGGCGAAAAAACTGATAGCCGGAGGCGAACGCCCCGAAGATGTAGCCGCCAGCTTTCACGTAGGCCGCTCCACACTCTACCGGGCGCTTGCGTAGGCCCCTGCCCCGGCCCGAAGATGAAAGCATGACACGCCGCGAATTGTGGCTCTTGCCGTTTGTAGTTCCCATTGCTCGCCTCGGCTGCGAATTGACCATCCCCGACCCGAGCCGGTTTGCAAAGCAGATCGGATTGCCGACGGGTTGGGCCATCCAGAAACTTGAAAACATCTACTCACAGAAAACCGGCAGGGTTTCGCTCCGTTGGGTGTCGCTGTACGAAATTGAAGACCCGCGCAATTGGGTTTTCGCCACCCTGCCGACATGGGAAGAAGCCGGACGCTTCGCTGTACGGAAAATCTTGCCGTAGCCTTGACGCACCAGCGCGGCCCTCTTCTCGTTGCCGAAACGGATTGAAAAATTCGGCTCGACACGAATCAGCGAAAGATTCACACTCCGCGTTTATGCGGCCCGGTTGCCGTGTCTCGCCTCAACCAACAGTACGGAGAACGCGAAGCCCAGAAACAGCAAAGCCCGCCAGTGGCGGGCCGTACAGTCCGGCGTGAACCGGGGAATTTGTGTTTCGTCGCAGAACCAAATCTCCCTGAAATCAGCCCCCAAGTCAAGCGGAAAAGTCATTCTTCCGTAAGGGTGTTGTTGCGCCGATTTTCCGGCCCTCCAAGGCGGTTATCCACAACCCCCAAAGGAGCAACTACCCATGATCGAGAAACAGTTCGGCACCCTCTACGGCCCTCCCCTGAAACCCGGCGACAAGGCCCGCTGTATTGCCAACCTCCGAGCCGAGATCAACCGGCGCGGCGGCGTCCCTTACGGCTGGATAGCGATTTATGAAGCGCTGCTTTTCAAAATCTATAACCCGCTGACCGGCCAGTGCTTCCCATCACATGAGACGATTGCGGCAAAAGCCTATTGCAGCGTTAGCACCGTGCAACGCGCCCTTAAATGGGCGCGGGAAAACGGCCTGATTTCTTGGTCGCATGGCCTTGTCCGGAGCGGCTGGCGTGTACTACGAACAAGCAACCGTTACGTATTCGCCGCCTTTTTGAGCATTCGCCGGATAGCCGCGTCCATTGCCGCCTCTAACGGTCAAGAAGCACGACGACCAAGGACCATCCTTTCTAAATCTCTTAAGGAGATCGACGCTCACGCAAGATCATTCACCTTCCCCCCTGCCCCTTGCACTCTGAAAACATAAAACAGAGCGTTCCGGCTCGCTTCGCTCGCCCAAGCGGAGCGCCGCCCAAAGGCGGCGCAACTATTCCTATGAAAGGAACACTGGCGGGGGCGATTGCTGCCTGAAACAAATTGACACCACCCCTCCGAACTCTGGCACCGACCCATGGCGGCGAGATGAGAAAGCAAGAAAGATCGCTCGCACGATAAAACGCTTGCAAGTTTTCATTCTTGCCGTATAGTTTGCAGGACAACAAACACGCTTACTTGCTTTCGTGCTTTTTGTCTATCCGCCTTTATTCCTATCCGCCTTTCCCTCAAACACGAAAAGAGGTTTACGTTCATGCACGTTATCGTTCTAGCCAGCCAGAAGGGAGGTAGCGGGAAAACCACGTTAACCGGCCATCTCGCAATTGCCGCCGAGCTTGCGGGGGAGCGTCCCGCCGTGCTCATCGACACCGACCCGCAAGGTTCACTTGCCGCGTGGTGGAACGTCCGCAAAGCGGAGAGTCCGGCCTTTGCGACGGCGAGCGTTGCCGAACTTGAGAACAGATTACGCGACCTTAAGACGGCAGGCTATTCGGTGGCGTTCGTCGATACCCCGCCAGCGATTGCCGAAGCAATCAGGGCCGTCATAGCGCAAGCTGATTTCGTCCTAATCCCGACACGTCCAAGCCCGCATGATCTTCGTGCCGTAGGGAGCACGGTTGCGATTGTGCAGGAGCAGGCGAAGCCGTTCGCATTTGTTGTAACGCAGTCGAAACCGAACACCCGGCTAACGGTTCAGGCAATGGCCGCGTTATCAGCCCACGGAGTAGTTGCACCCGCAGTGATACATGACCGAATTGATTATGCCGCTTCGATGATCGACGGGCGGACAGTGCAAGAGACTGACCCCAACAGCCGAAGCGCCGCCGAGATGGAGGAACTTTGGGAATTCGTGTATGAACGTTTGCACGTCAACACGAAAGCACGAAAGGAAGAAATGCCATGAGCAAGAAACCCGCCGAACTCTCACCGGGACTTGTCGCTGTCAAGGGTCAGGCGGCACCGGCAAACGATATGCCCGCTAGGGCAACTGCTGCCAAGGCTAAACCGGAGGCAGGTCAAGACCCCTTAAATTTTCGGGTGTCTGGCGACTTCCGCCGAGAATTTAAGACCTACGCTGCCGCCCATGACCTGAAGCTGAACGAACTACTTGTGAAAGCCTTCCACAGCTACCGAAAGCAGCAAGGCGATTGATACGCGGTTTTCGGTTTGACCGCACGGAATTTGAAGTGCTGGAATACGAGCAAGCATCGAATAAGGGGAACACTGGCGCGGCGGCAGGGATGAGGGACGACAGGGAGACACAGACAAGCAGCGCGAGGCACGATACGCGGCAGGCCCTTGCGATGCTGGATGCCTTCGCAAGCGTAGGCGCACGGGTTTTTGACCTCAGCATAACGGACATAAACGCCGACCCGGTAGAAGGCTTGCAGCGCCCCGGCCAAAGCCTCGGAGATTTGCGCCGCAGGATAAACCGCGATCTACAGACCGCCGAGCAAAACCGGCACAACGTCATCATTCGCCCGCGCTCGACAACGGCCTTACTCGTTCAGCTTGACGATTTCAGCCTACAGCAAGCCGCCCAAATCGAGCCGTATGCGTTTCTGATTATCCGCACGTCTCCCGGCAATGGTCAGGTGTGGCTTGCCGTATCGGATGGACCCAAAGAGAGCGAGAAGGAGGCCGCGAAACAGTTTCGCAAGCGTATACGGCGCGGAGCAGGGGCCGACAAATCAGCGACCGGCGCCACCCGCATAAGCGGCTCGTTGAACTTCAAGCGACACTATGCGCCGGAATTTCCCGTAGTGACCCTAAATCATGTCAATCCCGGCAGGACGATCACGACCGCGCAACTAGAACAAGCCGGACTGATAGCGCCCGCCGACGAACCCGCGCCACCAATGCCCCCCGCCAGTGTTCCCCCTCGAATTGCGCCATCAGGAGCAACAGCCAGCCGCTTTTGGCCGGACTATGAGCGAGCGTTAAACGGAGCGCCCCGAAAAAAAGACGGTGACGGCCCTGACCGTTCATTGGCCGATTACATGTTTTGCCGTTGGGCAGCACAGCGCGGATGGACCGCCGAGGAAATTGCAATCAAGCTGACGGAGGTAAGCCAGAAAGCGCAGGAGCAGGCACGGCGGGGAGATGAGGGCTACGCCAAGGTGACCGCGTGGAATGCCGTGCAGGCCGTGGAGCGCGAACGTACCCGCCGCCAGCCCCTAAAATCAGCGAGCAACCCGCGCTAGAGAGATTTTCCGAAAAGGGGTAGGGGGATACCAGCCCCCCGCAGTGTTCTTTCGTGTGCTCCGTTTGTGCTCCGTTTAGGAGCCACCCGGAGCCGCAGGGCGAAAACAGGGGAACCTGTATCGCCAGAACGAGATGCCGGAAACGCAATAGTCTTTGTTTCCAATTTACAGTCGTCTTCCCAAGCTGGACGTCGCGGGTTCGAGCCCCGTCTCCCGCTCCATCTTTTCAATAACTTAGCTGCCACTGAAACTCGAATCCCCTGGCGGAATGGTACCAGCACTGTGCGGCCATCTTCCAG
>Ga0181529_10004104_pt1 | contig 16031 bp, 13 predicted proteins | sample PEATcosm2014_Bin_36_FD_119763 | JGI IMG/M metagenome (GOLD analysis project Ga0181529, IMG submission 119763) | Peatland microbial communities from MTU Mesocosm Facility, Houghton, MI, USA - PEATcosm2014_Bin10_30_metaG | ecosystem: Environmental > Terrestrial > Soil > Wetlands > Peat | place...
CCGAGGTGGCCGTGGGGAGGGCGAGGTGCAGGATGCCGGCGTCGGCGGGGGCGAGGTCACGGACGCCGCCCTTGATGTAGAGCTGGATGGCCGCAAGCTCGGCGGTGGGCACGCGCTTGACGAGGACTTGCATCCCATTGACGTACGCGAGGGTGGTGTCGCCATCGGTGACGGGGGCGGGATCCGTCGCGGGGGCAGCGACCGAGGCCGCGCTCAAAGGCGCGGAGGCGGCGGGCGGGGGCGCGAGCCCGGCCTAGGCCGTCGATCGACTTCGTCGTCGTCGCTCAGGCATGCGCGACTTCGTCGCGCGCCTAGTAGTAGAGCTCGCTCGGGCCCTTGTATTCCTGGATCGTGTTGCCGCCGTCGATCACCACGAGCTGCCCCGTGATGTAGCTGGCGTCGTCTGAGGCCAGGAAGCAGATCAGGCGGGCGATCTCGTCGGGCCGGCCGGAGCGCTTGAGCGGCGTGTTGGCGCCGCCGACGTCCTCGCCGTCGGCCTGTGAGCCAGTCGCTACCCAGCCCGGCCCCACGGCGTTGACCGTGATGCCGTGGCGGGCAACGTCGAGGGCGAGGCCGCGCGTGAGCCCGAGCACGCCGGCTTTGGCGGCGCAGTACACCGACTCCTCGGGGTTGGCCACCACCGGTCCGGTCGCCGACGAGACGTTGACGATGCGTCCCGAGCCGCGCGCGATCATGTGGCCCACGACGGCGCGCGTCATGAGGAACTGGCTCTTCAGGTTGATGGCGATACCGAAGTCCCACTGACGCTCGGTCAGGTCCTGGAAGGCGGCGAAGTCTTCGTCTTGCCCGAAGACGACCATGCCGGCGTTGTTGACGAGCACGTCGATGCGGCCGTGGACGGCGATCGCTTCGTCGACCACCCGCTGCACGTCGGCGGCCTTGGTGAGGTCGGCCGTGTGACTCGAACAGCTCCCCCCGAGGTGCGCGGGACAGGCGTGCACGGCGTCGGCGATGTCGACGACGGCCAGACCGGCGGCCTCTTCGTCGGCGAAGACCTGCGCCGTGGCGAACCCTATGCCGTCCTGCTTGGCGACTCCCGTGATCAGGGCCACCTTGCCGGCCAGTCGTCCCTTGCGCTCCATGAGCGACGCCCCCTTCGCGGTCTGTTCGCGGTCCCGATGCTGCTGCGACGCCAAGCTATCACCAAGCCCCGAGGCTCGCCACGAGCGGTAAGCGTGCGCCGGCGCCAACGGCGCGCGCGACCCGGCGTGAGGGCGAGCGCGGGCCGGCGTAAAGGTGAGCGCAAGCCGAGGGCGAACTCTACGTCTCAGGGCGTCAATGACGAGTGGCGTGGCGCCCCACCGCCGCGCACGAAAGACGCGGCGGTCGTTCGGGTGCGAAGCCGAAACCGACTGACCGGTCAGGTTGTACGAGCCAGGCGACCTGTGATACGGTGCCCGGGCTCGTGCCCCGGCACGGGTGCAGGCTCGCAACGTAAGCGAAGCGCACGAGGTAACGCGCGCACCTCAGGGACTCCCGGCCATGAGTGAGCCCCGAAAGGAGGCGACGGCATGCACCGCAGGCTTTTGTTCCCAGCCATCTTCCTCATCGTCGCATCGGCAGTGCTGTGCGCGCTGCCCGGACTCGCCCAAGCCACGACGATCGCCCAGAAGAAGGCTCAGGCCGAGCGCATTTCGGCCGAGGTCTCGGCCCTGAACACCAAGATGGAGTTCGCCGTCGAAGCCTACGACGCGGCCTCGCAGAAGCTCGACACGGTGCGCGCCAAGATCGTCACCAACCAGCGCGAGCTGAACATCGCCCGCTACAACCTGCTCATCGCCCGCCAGCTCCTGACGCAGCACGTCGTGTCGATGTACAAGCAAGACAAGGCCAGCGTGCTCGACGTGCTGCTCTCGACCAAGAGCTTCAACGACCTGGTCACCGAGGTCGACGCTATGCGCCAGGTGGGCCAGAGCGACAGCGACACCGTCAGCACCATCACCGCCCTGAAGCAGCAGATCGACCACCGTCGCGTAGCCCTGCTCGCCGAAAGCAGGCAGGCCACGATCCTGGTCGCCCAGCGCGCCGCCACCAGGGGCCAGATCTCGTCCGACCTCGCCACGCGCCAGTCCATGCTCAAGGGCGTGCAGAAGCAGATCAACGAGATGCAGGCCGCGCAGGAACGGGCCGCCAAACTCGCCGCACAGCGCGCCGAGGCAGCGGCAGCCGCAGCGCAGGCCGCGGCGAAGGCCGCCCCGCAGCAGGTCTCGTCGGGCGATGGCGGCGGAGGGTCGACCTCTTCGGCCGGCTCCCACAGCTCGGCCGTGTCGATCGCCGCCCAGTACCTCGGCGTCCCCTACGTGTGGGGCGGCGCCAGCCCGAGCGGCTTCGACTGCTCCGGCCTCGTCATGTACGTCTACGCCAAGCTCGGCATCTCGCTGCCACACAACGCGGCCATGCAATACGCCTCGATCACCCACATCGCGCACGGCTCCGAACAGCCGGGCGACCTCGTGTTCTTCGGCTCCTCGGCGGGCAGCATCCACCACGTGGGCATCTATGTCGGCGGCGGCTCCATGATCGACGCGCCCTACACCGGCGTCGACGTGCGCTACGACGCGGCCTTCGGCGGCGACTACTTCGCCTCGGGCAGGCCCTAAGCCCGACCCCCGGCCGCAAGGCCACGCCCCGGCCACTTCACGTACCGGCGTCTGACGCCGCGTCGTCCCGGCGCCTGAGTCCAACCCCGCTCGTTCCGACACCTGAGCCCGCTGCCGCGTCGTCCCGGCGCCTGAGCTCCCCTTCAGCGGCGCGCCCGCAACACGCGCACGTCGCCGCGGCGCCGCGTGAGCCCCTCGGAGTCGAACAGCTCGAGCAGCGCCTGGGCGTGGCGGCGGCCGGTGGCCAGAGCGTCTCGATAGTCGGCGAGGGTGATCTCGACGTGGCGCGCGAGCGCCTCGACGAGGCGCTCGCGCGCCTCGTCGACGGCGGCCCGTGCGAACCACAGGTCGCGGTCGGCGCGCACGATGGCGCCGCGCCGGGTGAGCACTTCGAGCACCATCAGAAGGTCGCGCTTCTCGGCGCCGAGCTCCTCTTGGAGTGAGGCGAGCGTGGGCGGCGCGAAGCGCGCCGCCGCGAGGCGCTCGCCGACCCGCGCCGCGAGCGCTTCGTGGGCGGGCGACAGGGCATCGCCCGCGCCCGCCCGAGCATAGGCCCCCTCGCGCTCGACGAGCTCGCCGCTTGTGACCAGTCCCGCCGCGAGGGCGGCCAGCTCGTCGAGTGGAAAGCGCGGCACTGCGGCGGCCAGGGCGGAGAGCGCCACGAAGGGGCTCTCGGGGTGCTCGGCCGCGCGCCGCGCAAGCGGCGCCTCGAGAGCGCCCACGACCGCAGCCACGGTGCCGGCCACAAAGAAGCGACGCTCGGCAGCCGCACCGCCGCGCCCGGTCCCCGCCGCGCCCGACGAGAGCGGCACGGCGCCCTGGGCGACCTGCGCGGCGGTCTCGAGCTTGCCCGCGGCGACGAGCGCCGCCAGCGCCGGCGTGGCCGCTGCGGCATCGATGCCGGTCGCGACCAGCTCGCCGGCGCCCAGACCGGCCGCGCCGCGGTCGGTCGCGGCCAGCAGCAGCGCCCGCGACGCGTCGCCGGCAGCGACGGCCTGGGCAAAGGCGAGCTGGGCGGGGCGCTGTCGCCAGCGCCGCGGCACGGCGTCGAGCACCGTGCCGCCGCCGATCGTCTGGCCCGGCGACAGCGAGCGCAAGATGAAGCGATCGTGCGGCTCGACGGCGGCCGGGCCGCCGTCGAGCCGCACGATCGCCGCCGCTTCTTCACCCGGAGCGAGCTCACGGCGGTCGAGGAAGCTCAGGTGCGCGACGTGTTGCGTGGTGCCGTGGTGCAGGCGCACGCGCTCGCCGGTCTTGAGCGCCCGCGCGGCGCCGACCAGGCGCACGGCGGCGACGAACGAGCGCGTAGGGGCGACGCGCGCGGCCGCCTCGGGGCCCACCAGAAACGCGCCGCGCTCGATGGTCGCCCGGTCGGCGCCGCGCAGGCTGAGCGCCACGCGCCGCCCGGCAAGACCCACCTCGACGGCATGATCGTGCATCTGCACGCTGCGCACGGTCGCGGCCTCGCCGCCGGGCTGCACGATCAGCCGGTCGCCCACGCGGACGGCGCCCCGCCACAGCGTGCCCGTGACCACGGTGCCGAAGCCCTTCAGGGCGAAGACCCGGTCGACCGGCAGGCGCGCCGGCCCCTCGCGGCGGTCGGTCGCGCCCGACGCGGCGACACGCGACAGCGCGGCGAGCAGCTCGGGCAGGCCGCTGCCGTCGCGCGCGCTGACCGCGACGATCGGCGCCGCGGCGTACGGCGTGTCGGCGAGGAATCGCTCGACGTCGGCATGGGCCATCTCGAGCAGCTCGTCGTCGACCAGGTCGGTCTTGGTGAGCGCCACCACGCCGCGGGCCACACCCAGCAGCTCGATGACGGCGAGGTGCTCGATGGTCTGCGGCATGACGCCGTCGTCGGCGGCCACCACGAGCAGGAAGAGGTCGATGCCGGTGGCGCCGGCGACCATGGTGCGCACGAAGCGCTCGTGGCCGGGCACGTCGACCACGCTCAGGCGTTGGCCGCCCGGCAGCTCGAGCTCGGCGTAGCCCAGCTCGATCGAGATGCCGCGCTCGCGCTCTTCGCGCAGGCGGTCGGTGTTGGTGCCCGTGAGGCGCGTGATGAGGGCGGTCTTGCCGTGGTCGATGTGGCCGGCGGTGCCGAGGGTCAGCGACAGCCCGGCGCCCGGGTCGGGGGCGGGAGCGGGCGGGGGCGCTGCCGGCGCGGGACGCTCGGGCACGGCGCGCCTCAGGCCGAGGCGAGCGCCCCGCGCACCGCGGCGGCGAGCTCGACGATCTCGTGATCGCGCACGGCCAGCACGTCGAGCAGCACCCTGTCGCCGTGAACGTAGCCGAGCACGGCGGGCGAGCCGCGGCGCAGGCGGGCGGCGAGCTCGCCAACGGCCCCGGCGCGGGGCGCCAGGGCGAGCGCGACGCTGGCCACCTCGGCCACCGGCAGCGCGCCGGCGCCGGCGCGCGCGACCGAGTCGACGACCTCGCCCTCCCCGACGGCATCACGCAGCCGCCCGGCACGCTCGACCAGGGCCTCGCGAGTCTGCGAAAGGAGCGCCAGCGTGGGCACGCGCTCGACCGCCCGCGCGGGGTCGAGGTAGAGCCGCAGCAGGGCGTCGAGGGCCGCCAGGTTGAGCTTGTCGATGCGCAACGCGCGAGCCAGCGGATGACTGCGCAGGCGACCGATGGCTTCGGCCGAACCAAGGATGATGCCAGCCTGCGGTCCGCCGAGCAGCTTGTCGCCGCTGAAGGTGACCAGATCGGCCCCCAGGCGCAGCGACTCGCGCGCCGCGGGTTCTTCGGCGAAGAGCGGCAGATCGGCCAGGGCGCCGCTGCCGAGGTCGTCGATGACGAGCGCGCCGCGCTCGTGCGCCAAGCCCACGAGCTCTTCGATGCCCGGCTGCGCGGTGAAGCCCACGATGCGGTAGTTGCTGGTGTGCACCCGCAGGACCGCGCGCGTGTGCTCGCTCCAGGCGTGCTCGACGTCGCGCAGATAGGTGCGGTTGGTGGTGCCGACCTCGACCAGCCGGGCGCCGCTTTCGGCAAGGATGTCGGGAATGCGAAAGCCCTCGCCGATCTCGACGAGCTCGCCCCGCGAGACGATCACCTCGCCGTCGCGGCTGGTGGCGGCCAGGGCGAGCAGGATGGCGGCGGCGTTGTTGTTGACGACCAGCGCGTCGGCGGCGCCGGTGAGGGTGCACAGCACGTCGCGCACGTGGCGCTGGCGGGTGGCGCGCTCGCCACCGACCAGGTCGAGCTCGAGGTCGGTGTACGAGCCCGCCGCGGTGGCGACGGCGGCGAGCGCCTCGGGCGGCAGCACCGAGCGCCCCAGGTTGGTGTGGGCCACCACGCCGGTGGCGTTGATCACCCGTCGCAGCGACGGTGAGACGGCCGTCTCGACCAGCTTCTCGACCCAGGGCGCGAGCTGCGCGGGCGTGAGGGCGGCGGCGTCGTTCTGACGCCCGCCCTCGATGATCTCGCGGCGCAGACGCTCGATGACCGTACGCACCGCCGCCACGACCACCTCGCGCGGGTAGGTCTCGGCAAGAGCGGCGACGAGCGGCTCGCGCAGCACCTGGTCGACCGCCGCCAGACCGCGCAACGAGCCGCCACGCGCCTGCGCGCCGGTCGAGGTCGCGGCGTCACGCGCCTGCGTGCCGGCGGGGGCGGGGATTTTGCGGTCGTCGCCCGGGGGCTGCTTTGCGGCGCTCACAGCAGCGCCATGCGCCCGACGGGTCCGTGCACGACCTGGCCGATTGTCCAGCCCCGGGCGCCGCGCTGTTCGAGGCCGGCGAGCAGCCGGGCGTGATCGGCGGGGGCCACGGCGAGCAGCAGGCCGCCGGAGGTCTGCGGGTCGACGAGGGCGAGGGTGAGCGGCTCGTCGAGCTCGCGGCCGCTCACCTGCGCCGCCAGATAGTCGCGGTTGGCGGTGAGGCCGCCGGCATAGACGCCCTCGGCGATCAGCCCGTGCACGTCGCGGTGCGTCGGCACGTCTTCGACGAAGATCTCGCCGGCCACGCCGCTTGCCTCGAGCATCTCACGCAAGTGGCCGAGCAGCCCGAAGCCGGTGACGTCGGTGCAGGCGTGCACGCCGGCGTCTTTCATGGCCAGCGCCGCGGCGGCGTTCAGGGTGGCCGCCTCTGCGATGGCGGCCATCATGTCGTCTTCGCCGATCAGTCCGCGCTTGAGCGCGGTGGCCAGCACGCCCATGCCCAGGCGCTTGGTGAGCACGAGCCGGTCGCCGACGCGCGCGCCGGAGTTGTAGACGATCTCGTCGCGCCGCGCGATGCCGGTCACGGCGAGGCCGTACTTGGGTTCGGCGTCGTCGATCGAGTGCCCGCCGGCTAGGCCGGCGCCGGCTTCGGTGACCTTCTCGGCACCGCCGCGCAGCACCTCGGCGAGCGTCTCGGGGCTCAGGCCCGCGGGCCAGGCCAGCAGGTTCAGGGCCGTCATGGGCGTGGCGCCCATGGCGTACACGTCGGAGAGCGCGTTGGCCGCCGCGATCTGCCCGAACCAGAAGCCGCTGTCGACGATGGGCGGAAAGAAGTCGACCGTCTGCACCAGGCAGCGGCCGTCGCCGAGGTCGACCACGGCCGCGTCGTCGCGCGTGTCGACCAACCGGGCGAACTCGGGTGTGGCGCGGGGCATCTTGGCGAGCATGGCGTCCAGGTCGCACGGACCCATCTTCGACGCTCAGCCGCTCTTGGCCGAATACTGTGTCAGTCTGATCTTGTCAGTCATGGCCCTACGATATACGACCGGCAACGCCGGTGCGGGCCGCACGCTTTGAACTGCGTCCATTACAGGTACACTACTACCCCGTGCACCGTAGATTCCTCCTCATCGACATTCTCGCTGCCGTCATCGTGGTCGGCAGCATCGCCGCCGTCGCGGTGATCACGCTGGGCCACGGCAGCGGCCCCAAGCCCACGCCGTTTCCCACGCAGCAGATCACCGCGACGGCGACGCCCTCGCCGTCGAGCTCGCCGGCGCTGCTGGCTCTGGGCGACTGGCCGACCTACGGCTACGATGCCGCGCGCACGCGCTTCAACCCCAACATCCGCCTGCGCCCGCCCTACCGGGTGAAGTGGAAGTTCCTGGCCCACGACCTGCTCGAGTTCCCGCCGTCGATCATTCAGGGCTCGCTGTATTTCTGCTCGGAGTACGGCAACGTCTACTGCCTGAACGCCGACACGGCGAAGGTGCTCTGGCGCTACCACATCAAGGCCAAGTTCGCCTCGACGCCGGCGATCGCCGGGCAGGTCGTCTACGTCACCTCGATCGGCGGCCGTCTGATCGCGCTCGACCGGCACACCGGCAAGCGCCTGTGGCAGGTCGCCGGCGTCGGGCCGATCGAGTCGTCGCCGCTCGTCTGGAACGGGCGGGTCTTCTTCGGATCGCTCGACCACTCCATCTACGCCGTGAGCATCGCCAGCCACAAGATCGTCTGGCGGGTCGCGACCGGCGGACCCGTGAAGGGTTCGGCCGCCGAATCGAACGGGCGCATCGTGATCGGCTCGTACGATGGCACGATCTACTGCCTGAACTTCGCCGGCCACCTGCTGTGGCGCCATGCGACCAGCGGGCTGCTGTCGTCGAACACCTTCTACGCGACGCCGGCGATCGCCTACAACACCGTCTACATCGGCGGCACCGGCGGCAGCATCTACGCGCTCGACCTGAGCAACGGCGGCCAGCGCTGGTCGTTCACCACGGGCGGCTACGTCTACTCGTCGCCCGCCGTGTGGCGCAACCTGATCTTCGAGGGCAGCTACGACGGCTACTTCTACGCGCTGAACGCCGCCAGCGGGCACGTCGTCTGGCGCTTCTTCGCCGGCGGCCCGATCTCGGGTTCACCGACCGTGCTGAACGGCATCGTCTACGTCTCGAGCTTCACGCACCGCACCTACGGCATCAACGCCCGCACTGGGCATGGGGTGTGGCGGTTCAACGACGGCGAATACTCGCCGGTGACCGCCGACGGCAAGACCCTGTACCTGAACGGCTTCCACACGCTGTACGCGCTGGTGCCCAGGAGCTGACGCCCGCCGCTCGCGGGGCGCGGTCCCCGAGCGGGTCCTCGAGCGCGATCCCGGGGGTGTAGGCGGGCCCTTACGCCGACCCGGTCTGCGACGGCAGGCCAAGCAGGCCCGGAAGCTCGTCGAGCGACCCGATGCACGGCGCCTCGCGGGTGCCCGGCACCGCGAGCGGCCGGCCCCCGGCGCGGTCGAGCAGCACGGCCGACAACCCAGCGGCCAGCGCGCCTTCGACGTCGTCGTGGTACGAGTCGCCGACCATCACCGTCTCGCCGGCGGCGGCGCCGATACAGGCGAGCGCCGCCGCGAAGATCTCGGGGGCTGGTTTGAACAAGCCGACCTGGGCGCTCGTGACGGCGCCGTCTACGAGGCCGCGCAACTCGAAGGCGTCGAGTACCCCGCCCAGGTCACGATTGGTGTTCGAGATGAGACCTATGCCCAGGCCCGCGGCGCGCAGCCGCGTGAGGCAGGGCCGCACGTCGTGGTAGAGCGAGAAGCTCGCACAGCGGCCCCAGGCGTCGACGATCGTGGCCGCGCAGGACGCGACGCGGTCGGGGTCGTCGCCCCCCATGGCGGTCACGATGGCCTCGGCGATCACCTCGTAGACCCCGTCGTCGTGCACGTTGCCGCGCCCGGCGCGCCGGGCCTCGACCGCACGCGCGGCGCAGCTCTCGGCTTCGTGCCAGCGCCGCGGGTCGAGGCGCAACCCAAAGCGCGCCCCGGCCGCACGGTAGCCCTCGGCGCTGAACTGCTCGTCGGGGCACAGCAGGGTGAAGTCGACGTCGAGCAGGACCGCGCGCCGTCCGGCCGGAGCGAGCCGCGCCTCCAGGGCAGGCCGCGTCGCGAGGGCGGACTCGGTCGCGGCGAGCTCGCCGCGCGCGAGCGGCGCCGCGGTCACGCCGCGGTCACGCCGAGCGCCCCGCGGGCGCGTCGTCGGCGAAACGCTGGCGCAGGACCGGGTTGCGGGCGGCTGCGACTTCGTCGAGCCGCTTGACCGGCATGGTGTGGGGCGCCGTGCGCAGCAGCTCAGGGGCGCTCGCCGCTTCGCCCACCACGGCCCGCACGGCGGCCACGAACGCGTCGAGGTCGTCTTTGGACTCGGTCTCGGTGGGCTCTATCATGAGCGCCTCTTTGACGATCAGCGGGAAGTAGGTGGTGGGCGGGTGCACGCCGTAGTCGAGCAGCCGCTTGGCGACGTCGAGCGCCCGCACGCCGTACTCGCGCAGCGGTTCGGCCGACACCACGAACTCGTGCATGACCGGCCGGTCGTAGGGCACCTCGAACAGGTCGCGGATGCCGGCCATGACGTAGGTCGCGTTCAGCACGGCGGCGTCGCTCACCTCGCGCAGGCCGTCGGCGCCTAGCGCGCGGATGTAGGCGTAAGCGCGCACCAGCACGCCGAAGTTGCCGTAGAAGGAGCGCACCTTGCCGATCGACTTGGGCCGATCGTAGTCGAGCGTGTACTGGTGCACACCGGTCTTCTTCAACACCGGCGTCGGCAGATAGGGCTCGAGGATGTCGCGCACCACCACGGGGCCCGCCCCCGGCCCGCCGCCGCCGTGCGGCGTGGAGAACGTCTTGTGAGTGTTCAGATGGACGATGTCAAAGCCCATGTCGCCGGGCCGCGAATGGCCCAGCACGGCGTTGGAGTTGGCGCCGTCGTAGTAGAGCAGCCCGCCGGCCTCGTGCACGATGCCCGCCAGAGCGACCACGTCGACCTCGAACAGCCCGAGCGTGTTGGGGTTGGTGAGCATGAGGCAGGCGATGTCGCCCTCGTGCTCGGCCACGAAGCCGCGCACGGCTTCGAGGTCGATGCCGCCGCGGGCGTTGCTCGGCAGGGTGACCGGCCGGTAACCGGCCATCACGACCGAGGCCGGGTTGGTGCCGTGCGCGGTATCGGGAATGAGCACGACGTGCGGATCGGTCCCCCTGTCCTCATGGTAGGCGCGCACCAGCAGCAGGCCGGTGAGCTCGCCGTGTGCGCCGGCTGCCGGCTGCAGCGTGGTGCGCGACAAGCCGGCGATCTCGGCAAGCCACAGGCTGAGCGTGTCCATCAGCTCGAGCGCGCCCTGGATCAGGTCCTCGGGCTCGTAGGGGTGCAGGTCGCGCAGCCCCGGCAGAGCGGCCACGCGCTCATTGATCTTGGGGTTGTACTTCATGGTGCACGAGCCCAGGGGGTAGGGCCCTTTCTCGACGCCGTAGTCGCGCGAGGAGAGCTCGTTGAAGTGGCGCAGCAGGTCGATCTCGGCGACCTCGGGCAGGCGCGCCGCGCGCTCGCGCAGGACGACGCCGGCGAAGAGCTCATCGGCCGGAGTCTCGGGCACGCCGCTGCGCGGCAGGCTGTAGGCGCACCGTCCGGCGCGCGACTTCTCGTAGATCGTGCGAAAGCCCGGCGCGCCGGGGGACTGCGCCGGCGCAGGGCCGGGCGTCGCGGGCGGCGGCGTGGAACGCGGAGTCTCAGCCAAGGTGGCCCCTCAGTTCGGCGATGAAGGCGTCGATCTCGGTGCGCGTGTGGCGTTCGCTCACAGCGAGCAGCAGCGCGTGGTCGAGCTCGGGCCGAAAGCGGCCCAGGTCGAGGCCGGCGAGGTAGCCGCGCTCGGCGAGCGCGGTCACCAGCTCACCGGCCGCCACCGGCAGCGTGACGGCGAACTCGCGAAACACCGGTCCGCGCGTGTAGGGCGTGATGCCGGGCACGCCCAGCAGCCGCCCGCGCAGGTAGTCGGCCGTGCGCGCGAGCTGCAGGCCGAGCGCCGGCAGGCCCTCTTTGCCGAGCCACGACAGGTAGACGAGGCCGGCGAGCGCGTTCAGGGCGTGGTTGGAGCAGATGTTCGAGGTCGCGCTCTCGCGCCGGATGTGCTGCTCGCGGGTCTGCAGGGTGAGCACGAAACCGCGCTTGCCCTCGGCGTCGACCGTCTCGCCCACTATGCGCCCCGGCATGCGCCGCACGAACTGCTTGCGGGCCGCGAAGAAGCCGAAGCCGGGGCCGCCGAAGTTCTGGTAGTTGCCCAGCGACTGGCCCTCGCCGACGACGATGTCGGCGCCTTGCGAGCCCGGCGCGGCCAGCAGTCCCATGGCGAGCGGATCGGCCACGACGATGAGCAGCGCGCCGGCCTCGTGGGCGATGGCCGCGGCGGCGGCCAGGTCTTCGATGCCGCCGAAGAAGCTGGGTTGCGCGATCACCACGGCGGCGGTCTGCTCGCCGACGGCGGCGCGCAGCGCCGCCAGGTCGGTACGGCCGCCGCCGTCGTCGGCGACCACCACCGGCGCAGGCCCGAGCCCGTGGGTCTCGGTGGTCAGCACCTGGAGGTACTCGGGGTGCACGCCGGCCGAGACGACGATGGCGCCGCCCGGCCGCTTGCTGTGCGCGGCGGCGAGGATGGCCGCCTCGGCGAGCGCCGTGGCGCCGTCGTACATGGAGGCGTTGCTCACGTCGAGGCCGGTGAGCTCGCAGATCGCCGTCTGGTACTCGAAGATGGTCTGCAGCACGCCCTGGCTGCGTTCGGCCTGATAGGGCGTGTACGACGTGAGGAACTCGGAGCGGCTCGTGACGGCGTCGACGACGGCCGGCACGTAGGTGTCGTAGATGCCGGCGCCCAAGAACGAGGTGAGCTCGGACGCGGCGCGATTGCGCCCGGCAAGGCTGCCGAGCTCGCGCAGCACGTCGGCTTCGGCGGCCGGCTCGGGCAGATCGAACCGGCCCTCGAAGCGCACCTCGGGAGGGATGGTCTCGAACAGGTCGGCGAGCTCGCCGACGCCCACGGCGGCGAGCATCTCGCGCACGTCCTGGTCGGAGTGGGGCACGAACTTCACCGCGTACGCTCCCGGATCGAGCGCCCGCCGAGCGGCGCGAGACCGGTCGAGTCGGGGAAGGTCGTGTTCACGAGCCCGCCGTGGCCAGGAACTCTTTGTAGACGTCGGCGCCCATGAGGCCGTCGAGCTCGGCAGGGTCGGCCAGGCGCACGCGGATCAGCCAGCCGTCACCGTAGGGATCGACGTTCACGAGCGCCGGTTCGGCGTTCAGGGCGTCGTTGGCGGCCACGACCTCGCCGCCCACCGGGGCGTAGATCTCGGCCACCGACTTGACCGACTCGAGCTCGCCGTAGGGCTGCCCCGACGTGACCGTGGCGCCGACGTCTGGCAGGCTGGCGTAGACCATGTCGCCGAGCGCGTCCTGCGCCCACCAGGTGATGCCGAACGTCGCCTCGTCGCCGTCGACCCGTACCCAGTCGTGCTCTCTGAAGTACTTGAGGTCCTGCGGGTAGCTCTCGTCAGCCATGGTCCCCCTCCTTGTGCGTTGTGGGAGTGACCGAGGAAACGAAAGGCCGCGCCGCGGCGCTGCTGAAGCGTTCGTCACCCGCCACTCAATTGCTGCTTGCCGCCTGAGTCGCGCGACAGGTCGCCCATAGGGACCCTGTCGCCGGGTGCGCCGCGCGAACATACCGCGCCGGCGCGCTCCAGGGGCTCGTCGGGTCGCGCTCCATTGGCCTGAGAGATTCGGCGGACCTGCTCGCCTTGCCCCTTCGGCGCTCGCTCGGCGCGCTCGTGCGCCGCGAGCTCTCGCGCGACTGTCGTTCGAGCTTTGTTACCACGTGTACCGTTCGCACCGTAGCCTACCACCGGCCATGGGGTGCGAAAACCTGCTGGACGGGCGGCGGGTGGTCGCCAGGCCGTCGATCGACTGCGTCGTGGCCGTTCAGGCAGGCGTGACTTCGTCGCGCGCCTGGTCGCGCAGGGCGAGCAGCTCGCGGGGGTGGTCGAGGACGGCGACGGCGCCGCAGTCGAGCAGCTCGTCGCGGGTGCGAAAGCCCCACGAGACCCCGAGCGCGATCATGGCCGCCCCGCGGGCGGTACGCATGTCGACACCCGAGTCGCCCACGTAGGCGATGCGCGCGGGCGCTGCGCCCAGCCCGTCGGCGACCAGCAGGGCCGCGGCCGGGTCGGGCTTCAGAGGCACGCCTGGACGGGCGCCGACGACCGCCGTGAAGGTGCCGGGCCCGCACAGTGCCGCCACGATGCGCCGCGTGAGCTCGTCGGCCTTGTTGGAGAGCACGGCCAGCGCGACGCCCCGTCCGCGCAGCTCCTCGAGAAGCTCAGGCACGCCCTCGTAGAGGCGGGTCTTGTCGAGGCAGTGCTCGCGGTACCCGGCGATCGTCTCGTCGAGGCAGGCGGCGATCGTCTCGGCGCTGCGCTGCTCGGGCGGCAGCGACTCGCCGACCAGGTTACGCAGCCCGCCGCCGATCATGAGCTTGTAGGCGGCCGGGCTGTGCGGCGAAAAGCCGCGCGCGGCCAGCACGCGGTTCATGGCGTCGGCTATGTCGTCGAGGGTGTCGGCGAGCGTGCCGTCAAGGTCGAAGATGACCGCGTCGAAGTCCATGGGCTCCCTTTCGCGTGTGCCGCGCGGCGGCTGCATCAGTCTGTATACCACGACGCTACGGTAGGATGCCGGAGCACACGAGCGGCGACGACGTACGAGGGAGAGGACTCACATGAGCGGACGCCTGGACGGCAAGGTGACGATCGTGACCGGCGCGGGTTCGGGCATCGGCAGGGCCAGCGCGATCCGCTTTGCCAAAGAGGGCGCGCGCGTGACCTGCATCGACATCGACGGCGACACGGTGGCGGCGACGGCAGCGGCCATAGGCGCGGCGGCCGTCGCCGTGCAGGCCGACATCGCCGACGCGGCCCAGGTGCGCGCCTACACCGACGACACCGTAGCGCGCTGGGGCCGGCTCGACGTGGCCTTCAACAACGCCGGCGTGAACCTGCCGGGGGTCTTTCACGAGGTGCCCGACGAGGTCATCGACCGCACGCTCAACGTGAACGTCAAAGGCACCATGTACGGCTGCCGCTACGCCATCCCCTACATGCTCGAGCAGGGCAGCGGCTCGCTGATCAACACGACCTCGGTGAACGGCATGGTCGCCGAGCCGTTCCTCACCGTCTACGCGGCCTCCAAGGGCGCCATCGTCATGCTCTCCAAGGGCATCGCGCTCGACTACGCCAAGAAGGGCATACGCTGCAACGCCATCGCCCCGGGCTGGGTCGACACGCCGGTCAATCACGCCCACGCCGAGATGCTCGGCGGCCTGCAGCACGTCTACGACACGATCGACTCGTTCCAGCCCATCGGCCGTCCGGGCGAGCCCCGCGAGATCGCCAACTGCGCCCTCTTCCTGGCCTCGGACGAATCGTCGTTCGTCACCGGCGCCGTGCTGGTGGCCGACGGCGCCATGACCGCCCAATAAGCTTGTCGACCACGGCAAAAGGGGGAGCTCGGCATGTCGACCCGCGGCGCGGGGCGGCGTGGGGGCCATCAGGCGAAAAGCCCGCCTTGCCCGGGTGGGGCGACGGGCGCGCTCGCGCGTGAGCGGAGCGGCGTGCGGAGATGCTGCTGTACTGGTGGGCGCACGTGGATTCGAACCACGGGCCTCGTCCTTATCAGAGACGCGCTCTAACCAACTGAGCTATGCGCCCACGGGGAAGCGAGTCTAGGGGGGCTGCCGAAGGCTGTCAAGACGGCCCGGCGGAGGCGCCCGACGCGTGCCTGACGAGGCGCCCGGCCGGTCCTTGCCGAGGCCCGCGGCCCGCGCCCGGCGAGGCGCACGGCTGCGCGAGGCGAGGCGTGAGTCCGGCCATCACCGGCACCGGCCCTAGACGGTCGGCCACTGGTCAGAAACGCGGAAAGGCGGCGTATACTTAGACTCATGGACGACGTGCACGAGATGGTCATCTACGGAGTGAGCTTCGACGTGATCGGCAAGCAGCCGATCGTCTTGCTCAAGACAGTCGACGGCAACAAGTTCCTGCCGATCTGGATCGGACACCCCGAGGCGGCCGCCATCCTCATCAAGCTGCAGGGCACCGAACTGCCCCGGCCCATGACACACGACCTCATGACCTCGCTGATCGAGCACTTCAACGCCGAGGTCAAGCGCATCACCGTCACGGCCCTGCGCGACAACACCTTCTACGCCCTGCTCACCCTGTCGCGCGACGGCGAAGACATCGAAGTCGACTCCCGTCCCAGCGACGCCCTTGCGCTGGCGGTGCGCACCGACGCCCCCATCTTCGCCGCCGAAGACCTGATCGAAGAGAACGCCATCGAGTTCGAACACGAAGTCGACGACACCGAAGAGATCGTCGAGCGTTTCCGCGACTTCCTTGACCAGGTGACCCCCGACGACTTTCGCGCCGAGCCCGGCGACGTCGAGGGCCCGGCCGAAGAAGCAGACGAAGACGACGAAGACGAGCTCGACGACGAGTAGCCCGCACCGGGCGACGAGCCGCTCAAACCCGCGCACGCCGCGCGACCCTCCGAAAAGAGAGCCATGGCCGCCGAGAACGACCCCGTCATCAAGCAGTTCCGCGAGAAGATCTCCGACAACGACCTCAAGGTCGTCGAACTGCTCAACAAGCGCGTCAA
>Ga0181529_10004106_pt1 | contig 16026 bp, 10 predicted proteins | sample PEATcosm2014_Bin_36_FD_119763 | JGI IMG/M metagenome (GOLD analysis project Ga0181529, IMG submission 119763) | Peatland microbial communities from MTU Mesocosm Facility, Houghton, MI, USA - PEATcosm2014_Bin10_30_metaG | ecosystem: Environmental > Terrestrial > Soil > Wetlands > Peat | place...
AATACGCCAGCAGCAGTCCGAGGCCCAAGGTCAATCCCAGGATGAGGGTCAAGCGGTTGCGGAACTGCGAGAAGGTGGCTTGCACCCGAAGTTTCCCGGCATTCAACTGCGACTCGTTCAAGGCGCGAATCTGGTCGGCGATTCCCAGCATGGCCATGCGCCGGGGAAAGAGTTGGTCGCGCAGAAAGAAGAATCCATCGCGATGCCGCTGGGCTGCGCTCCATCGAAGGACCGGCTCGAGCATGGCCCAATACGATCCCAAGTCCTGCGTGAGCACCTGGAACGGGTCGGCATCCTGGGTGTGGACCAGGGCACGGTATTCGGCGAGCGCGGCGTCCATGTCGTTGCGGCTTTCGAGCAGGCTGTAGCGATGGCCTTCGGCCTTGCCGCTCTCGGGTTCCAACAGGTAGTCCCGCACGTAGGTGCCGGAAACGTAGACGTCGGCGCGGATGCGGTCGAGCATGCGGGTGCGGCGGAGAAAGTCCTCGCGGATCTCGTCGTCGGTACGCTGGATTTGAGAGAGGGCCTGCATGCCGTCGAATTCGGCGAAGCCCATGAGCAGGAGCAGGCCGCCGAATCCGGCCATCAAGGCTACGCGGCTATTAGCGGCCAAGGCGCGATTCCGGCGAAGAGGAAGCATGGAGGATGAGCTCAGGGCTTCATCCATGGTACCCCGGCGGGCGACTCCCGACTCGTCGGGAGTCGGCACCGATGAGTGCGTGCGCCACGTCGGACAATGGCACAGGGGCGACCAGGAGCCGAGTGCCACTCGGCCGCAGGATGCCATCCTGCCCCACATAAGGCACGGCGGAGAGGCTCACTGGGGAGTTAGGGAGCGATAGTAGTCGCGCAAGATGAAGAACGCGGCTTTGCGCTCTCCGCGGTCGGAGTAGAGGCCTTTGCGATTGAAGAAGTCCTGAATCCCCGCCAGTGGACGGCGGGGCGAACGGAAATCCACCAGCGCCCAGGCGATGGTGCCGCTGAGGAACGGAACGCGCTGGAACATGGCGATCTGGCGGTGGTAGAAGTCGGCTTGAAACTCTTCGGTCCACACGGCGCCGCTGTCGCCATGGCGGCCGGCCTGCGCGTCGGCGCCGAATTCGCTGATCAGGAACGGCTTGTCGTAAGCGGTTTTCCACTCGGTGCGATCGATCTTGCCGGGAGGACCGTCATACCACCCGATGTACTCGTTGCAGGAAACCACGTCCAGGTAACGGCCCAACGCGTCGTCCACCATGATCGTATTGGGATCGATATGGTGGGTCTCGAGCGCGGCGGTCACCAGGCGGGTGGAGTCCAACTCGTGCGCCAACCCGGCCAGCGCGGAGAGGAATTGCAATCGCGGCTCGCTGGGCGGCGTCTCATTGGCCACCGACCATAGAATCACCGAACTTCGATTCTTGTCGCGTGCGATCATTTCGGTGAGCTGCCGCTTGGCCGTGAGGAGCGTCTCGGGGCTCTCCCAGGCGATGGTCCAGTAGACCGGAATTTCCGCCCAGACCAGCAGCCCCATTCGATCCGCCAGGCGGGTCATGGCTTCGTCGTGGGGATAGTGCGGTAAGCGCACGAAATTGCAGCCGAGGTCCTTGGCCCATTGCAGCAAGGTTGCGGCATCGGACTCCGAGAAGACGCGCCCGGAGCGAATGGGCGCTTCGGCATGGACAGACACGCCACGCAGATGCAGAGGGTGGCCATTGAGCAGGAGTGTGCGGCCGGCGGCCTCAATCGAACGAAAGCCGATGCGGTCGGCGACGCGGTCCGTCCCGGTCGAGATCGCCACCTCGTACAACTTGGGATTCTCCGGAGACCAGAGCGTCAGGCGCGCATCCAGGGTCAGTTTGGCGTAGCCGTCGGTATCGGTCTGGACGTCTTGTGAAACGCCGGCTTCGGGAATAGTCACGGTCACGCGCTGCTGTTTTCGGGGGCCGTTGAGGCGGACCCAAGCGGCGATGCGGGTCTGCGAGGCCTTCTCCAGTTGTACGGAGTAATCTTCCACGAAGGTTTCGGGGACATCGACCAGCCTCACGTCGCGCGTCAGGCCTCCATAGTTCCACCAATCGGTCATCAGTGTGGGCACGGCCTCGCGTTGCCGCTGGTTGTCCACTTTCACGATCAGGAAGTTCCCTTTGTCGCGGAGCAGGCCGGTGATTTCGAATTGAAACGGGGTGAAGCCGCCCACGTGTTCGCCGAGTTTGGTCCCGTTCAGGAAGACCATGGCGCGGTAATTCGCCGCACCGAACCAGACGAAAACCCGCCGGCCGGGTTGGCGAGCGTAATCGAAATCCTTCTTGTACCAGATACTGCCTTCATAGAAAAGCAACTCCGGTCTCTGGGTGTTCCAATCGCCGGGCACCATCAACTCGCCGGCGGTATCGAAGTTGTATTCCACAATCTCGCCCGGGGATTGCGGCTTTTTGTTCGCCCCCATTCCGCCGTCTTTATACGGCCGGTAGCGGTAGTCCAGATATCCCGCCTCATAGGGATCGACAATGGCGCGCCACGGTCCGCACAGATCGATGGTCTGGCGTCCGGGCACGTTCTGAATCAGGGCGGCTGGCTCCGCCGCAAAAGAGGCGTAGGAAAGCCAGCCCACCGCCATGAAAAGTCCGATTGGTCTCATCTCGCTCACATCAAAAATAAGCCATGGCGGCTGGTGCCGGCAGTGAATTCACCGTATTTCTCGTTAAACGTCCGTTCCGAGGTCTACGCCCTTTATAATCATGCTTTGGTCTTATGGCGAAGCGCCCCGGCAAGCCGCTAAATCGACAGCAAAGACCGCGTGTCAACCTTCTCGCGAGCCAGCAGCCGCTCGCACATCGGGTCCTGTGGATGTATGTCTGCCTGTTTCTGGCGACATTTGCGGTGTACGGGCAGGTCCGCCAATTCGACTTCGTGAATTTCGACGACCCGGAATATGTGGCCGGCAATCCGCACGCGCGTACCGGCGTAACCCCGGCGAACGTGGCCTGGGCGTTCACGTCCACCGAAGCGGCCAATTGGTTTCCGCTGACCCGACTGTCGCACATGCTGGATTGCCAGATGTTCGGCCTGCACAGCGGATGGCACCACCTGACCAACGTGTTACTGCATGCCCTGGCGGCGCTGCTGCTCTTCGCGTTTCTGAATCGCTCCACCGGACGCCGTTGGCCCAGTGTGTTGGTTGCATTTCTATTTGCCCTGCACCCGCTGCATGTGGAATCCGTCGCGTGGGTGGCGGAGCGGAAAGATTCGCTCAGCGCATTGTGCTGGTCGCTGGGGCTCTGGAGTTATGTGCGATACGTTGAGCGCCCGGCGCGCGGACGCTACTTACTGGTAGTGCTGGCGCTGGGCCTGGGTCTGATGGCCAAGCCCATGATTGTGACCCTGCCGATTGTGCTGCTGCTAGTGGACGTGTGGCCGCTGGGCCGCGCGACGGTCCGGTCCTGGTCCCGCATGGCGCCGCTGGTGCGAGAAAAGATTCCGCTGTTTGCGATGTCGGCCGCAGTGGCCTGCGTGACGTACCTGGTGCAACACTCGGGCGGAGCGGTGCAGTCGATCGACGCATTTCCGCTGGGGTTGCGCATCGAAAACGCCCTGGTCTCCTACGCCGTCTATATCGTCAAGATGTTCTGGCCCACCCGGTTAGCGGTGTTTTATCCCTACCCGCAGGAGGTGCCGGCGTGGCAGGTCGCCGTCTCCGCGCTAGCCATTGCGGCCGTCTCGATGGTGGCATATCGTGCGGTCCGGAGATTTCCCTACCTGGCCGTGGGATGGCTCTGGTACTTGATTACGCTGGCGCCGGTAGTCGGGCTGGTGCAGATTGGAGCGCAGGCGCGCGCGGACCGGTATACGTACATTCCCATGATCGGCCTGACCCTTGTGCTGGCGTGGGGCGCGGCGGATCTTTTCGACCGCGTGCCGCGCGTCAAACTGGCGGGTATTGTACTCGCCGCTGTCGCCTGTGCCGGTTGCGCGGCGCTCACCTGGGTGCAGACGGGATACTGGCGCGACAGCCGTACGCTGTTCCAACACGCTCTGGACGCGACCGATGGAAACTATTTGGCGGAACACAACCTGGGGGTGGCGCTGGCGGAAGAGCCGGCCGATCTGGACCAGGCTGTCGCGCATTTCCAGGCCGCCCTGCGGATCAGGCCGGATTACGTCCGCGCGCACACCGATCTGGGAAGCGCGTTTGCGAGGCTGCCCGGCCGCTTGCCCGAGGCCATGGCCGAGTTCCAAGCCGCTCTGGCGATCGACCCGGGTCTGGCAATTCCGCACAATAACTTCGGCAATGCGCTGTCTCAGGCGGGCCGCTGGAGCGAAGCTATCCACGAGTATCATGCCGCGCTGCGGATCGATCCGGAGTATACCGACGCGCGGCACAACCTGGCGGGAGCGGAATACAACTTGGGGCTGATGCTGGCGAAAGCCGGCGGCCGGGAGTCCGAAGCCATCGCGCACCTGGAAGCCGCGGTGCGTCTGCGTCCGGATTATGCGGAAGCCCACAACAACCTGGGAGTTTTGTTAGCGCAGCAGCCCGGCGGCGTCGATGAAGCCATCGCGCATTTCGAGGCGGCTCTGCGGATCGACCCTGAATACGCAGACGCGCACGTCAACCTGGGGGTAGCGTTGTCGCAGATGCCGGGCCGCGTTTCGGAGGCGATTGCGCAGTTGGAAGCTGCCGAGCGAATTCATCCCGATAGCGCGGTGGGACGGATGGTGGACGAATTGAAGGCGAGTAATAAGGAATAGAAGGGCGAGCGCACGGAGCTACTCGTGGCGATGCCAGGGTTAGCCGGGCATCCCGACGAGTCGGGATGCGGCGCGCACGAGTGCGCACGCCACTTTTCCCATTAGCGGGAATGCTGCGGAATTTGTGGGGCAGGATGGCATCCTGCGGCCGAGTGGTACTCGGCCTGGTCGGCATTTGCATGCTTGTCGGCAGGCCGAGTGCCACTCGGCCGCAGGTTGCCAACCTGCCCCACATAAGACAGCGTGCGAGACTCAGTCAATATTGGTGTGCGGTTGTGGGAAAAGTATGCGGCATTGCGCAGGGTGCGCACGCCACCGGGTTCCGACTGGGCACGTCACTGATCTGCCAGCGTCTCGCCCAGCCGATCCAGACGCCGCTCCCAAACCGACCGGCGATCGGCAAACCAGCGCTCGGCGGCGGAAAGGGCGGCGGGCTCGATGCTGCAAGTCCGCACCCTCCCGGCTTTCTCGGTACGCACCAGGCCGCTTTGCTCCAAGACTTGCAGGTGCTGCATTACCGCGGCCAGCGTGATTGCGAGCGGCGCGGCCAGCCGCGAGACGGAAATAGGACCTTGGGCGAGTCTCTCCACGATGGCGCGGCGGGTGGGATCGCCGAGAGCGTGGAAGACGCGGTCGATCTCCAATCTGGTGTCGGACACGGCGTGCTATTTCCCCAACTCAACGTCCAACAGGCCGAGAAGGTGCTGCCATCCCCGCTCCCGAATTTGCGGACCGTCGGCGCCTTCGAAAAACGCGGCCTGTTCGGTGAATATCAGGTAGGTCCCCGAATCCGCCGGCAGCAATTCAATGGTCGCCAGGGACGCGGAAATCCGCCGTTCGCCCAGAGTCATGGTGTAGGCGAAGACAATGCGGCGGTTGGGCACGATGTCCTGATAATTGGTTTGATTGGTCAAGGCAACGCCCGGGAACGGAGTGCCTGGTTTCATGCGGGTACGAGTTGTCTCATTGCCTCCGACGCGAAAATCCATCGTAAATTCTTCAAATTCACGGCTTTCGGCTGCGCCGAACCAGCGGCGTTTTTGAGCGGGGTCGGCGAAGGCCGCGAAAACGCGTTCGGGCGTTGCAGGGTATCTGCGTTCAATCGCGAATGTCGAATGGGTAGCGGATGGTAATTCCATGGGCGTCCTCTCCTCAACAGTAAAGTGCATACTTAAGCATCAACTCTCTGTCGCAAATTGTCAAGTGGTTACTTAAGCGTCATTGAATCGAAATTTCATCCAAAAAGAACTTCGGTCTGCCGATGTGTAATGTCGTGGCAAGATCTCGGCCAGACTTCCCGGTGCTAGCTGCCGAAAAGATCCGGCACGGCCACGTGGGCAAAGGACCAAACTGGTCCGAAGGTCGGGCGACTGACCGGAAGATGCGATTCTTCGCTGTGATCAAGAAGGGAATGAATGAAGTTCACGATACGAAAAAAGCTAGTGCTTGGCTTTTCCGGCGTCATGGTGCTCATGGCTTCGGTGGCAGCCATTGGCACATTCGCGGTATTCAGGTTGCGACAGAGCGCTTATGACGCCACGCGTATCGGGGCGCGGCTGAACGCTGTGGCCCTCGAAATTCAGATACACAACCTGGAAGCGGAGCGGCGAGTCCGGAAATACCTGACCCAGTCCAAGACGGATGGCACGCAACAGGACGGATATCTGGAAGAAGCTCGATTCGAGCTGCATGAAATCCAGTCGCTGGCGACGCAGGCGGTAGGCATCGCTCCGACGCCGCAGATGCGGGCTAAGTTCGAAAAGATTGTGGCGGCGAGTAGCGATTACGACGCGGCCATGAGTGTAGCGGTGGTGGCTTCAAAGGGCGGTGGCCCGGAAGCACAGGCTGCCGTGGCGGCTTACGAAGACGCGGCCGACGCCTTGCATGAGAGCGCCGAGGACGGCGAACTGGTGGGGCGGAGCGTCAGCCACTCGTCGCTGGACAAAATAGACCGTACCAGCAACCAGTCGGTGATTTCGGTAATTGCGATATCCCTACTGGGTCTGCTTCTGGGCATGTTCGGGAGCTATAAACTGGCGCGGGCGATTCTGGTTCCAGTAGAGCATCTCAAGGACGTGGCCGAGAACGTCAGTCTGGGCAACCTGGCCATAGAGGTACACCGCTACTCGGACGATGAAATTGGCGATCTTGCCGACTCGTTCTCGCGGATGGTGACCGCCGTGAAGTTCTTCCGGATGGAAGCTGAGGCCAGCCAAGCCGAGGCGGCCCCCGAGGGAGGTGAGCGATGAGCGCCATTTCCGAACAGGTCCTGGCAATTTCTAAAGTCTATCTGGGGCCCGCGGCCGAGCCATTTCTGGACCGTCAGTGCAAAGCGCATCTAAAGACGGATCTCGCCACCCTCACCAGTGGTCAACTCAAAGACCTCGCGAAGTGGGTGGAGGTTGGGGCGGGGTTGATTATGGACCCGGCCAAGGCGGCGACTCTGGCCAAGAAAATCAAGGATATAGGGTGAGGGAATCACGCCATTGAACCGTGAATCCGCGGTTCCGCCAAGGCATTGACCAGGGCACGATGGCAATTCATTAGGTGACTGATATGAACAAGCTTATATGCGTTCTAACATTGACCACGCTTGCGGCGCCAGCCGTCATGCTGGCCGCGGACGATGACCTGGCTGTAGTCGTCAACAAGGCCAATTCGGCCAATAATCTGACCAAATCGCAGCTCCGCAAACTGGTACTGGGCGAACAGGGATCCTGGCCCAGCGGGGCTAAAGTGACCGTGGTTCTGCGCGATCCGGGAACCCCGGAACGGGACGGCGTCTTACGTTCCGTTTGCAGGATGAGTGACGCCGACTTCAATGAATATTTGAAGCACGCGGACTTCAATAGCGAGACCGGCGGGCCTCCGAAGGTGATGTCCTCCGCGGCGGCCGTCCGCCAGTATGTTTCGAGTACTCCGGGCGCCGTCGGGTTTCTGCCAGTCGGGGAAGTCAACGATACCGTGAAGATAGTCAGCGTGGACGGTGCGACCGCCGGAGGATCGGGCTACGCCATCAAGTACCCGTCGTCCAGCACCACGACCGAAGCCAGCTTGAGAATTGGCGAGATCGACGCGCAAAACGCCGCGACGTCGAAAGTCTCGCCGATTTACCCTCCGATGGCCAGGCAACTGCGGGTATCGGGGCGTGTCGTCGTCGAAGCGGTTGTCACCGAAACGGGGACTGTGAAACAAGCCAAATCCGTGAGCGGAAATGTCCTTCTCGCCAACTCCGCCGTGGATGCCGTGAAGAGATGGAAATTCAGGCCATTTCAGGCGAACGGAAAACCCTCGCCGGCGGTGGTTACCCTTAGCTTCGAATTCGTCAACAAATGAGCGAGAGCGTGAGAAGTGATACGCGGCTGTCCGATTCAACTGGTTGCCGCGCGTGCATGTCCAGGCCAAAGGAAACTTGGGGCCTGGTTAGGTAATGTCATTCACAGGGTGCTGGCGGGGGCGAACATAACTGCCTGGACCGACGCCACCGGCACCTGTGCGACGCTGTACCGGCGCAGACGGCCGTTCTTGTCTTTGCGCCGGTACGGTGGCGCCGTAAGTGGAAGCTCTTCATTCGCGCTACAACTACATCGCTAACTCAAATCAAAACAGCGGGCGGGAACGGACCGCTACACGTATGTCCCCATGACCGGCACAACCACTGTGCCGATACGGGGGCGGGGCGGACGTTCCCGGCGGCGCGCCGCGTGCAATGAGGCATCGCCCATTTCCAGGCCGCCGTGTAGACCGACCCGGAATGCGCCGGTCCGGCAAACGCGAAGAATCAAGTATCGCGATAGGCGGGGAAGTAAGTATCGAGATCGCGGCCCGCGGAACTTGGGGTGTCCTGCAGGAAGCCGGCCAGATCGTTGCCCCGATCCGTGGCACCGCCGACTCGAAAGACGGCGATAACCACCGGCGCGGCAGGCGTCGCACCGGTGGCCAAAGCTACTTCTCGAAAAGCTAGAACGTCAACTTCGCGGCCAATTGGATACTGCGAGGGCCGCCGGTGCCGGAGTTGACCGAGCCGGAGCCGCTGCTGACGGTGCCGGTCACGAATCCGAAGTTGGCGTTGTTAGCGGTGCAGCAAGTAGTGTTCGGATTGGCGAACTGCGGGGTGTTGGTTGTGTTTACAGTTTCCAGCCGAAGCTGCATGGTGATGCGCTCGGTGAAATGGGTGGTCTTGGAGAGGGCGAAGTTCATGTTGAAGAAGTTCGGCCCAATCATGGAATTGCGTCCAACGTTTCCGACCTGCTGGGCAGCGCCGGCGACCTGATCGATGGCTCCGGTCGGGCATGCCGCGCTAGGTGTCGCCGACTGGCAGGGTGGCGCGGCAAACGCGGTGGTATCGAACCACGGGCTTCCACCGTTCGGGGTGGTGTTGATTCCGTGCAATTTGGTGGCCGGACCCACCTGGATGGGCGTGTTAGTGCCGCCCTGGGCAAGGTTCAAGTACGTCGAGCTGTAAGTCACCGTGAAGGGAGTTCCGGTCATGAGCGTCATGATGCCTTCGAGCTGCCATCCGCCCACGATCTTGTCCAGCGCCGACGAAGCGTTGTTGAAGAGGGGTTTCCCCTTACCGAAGGGCAGTTGGTAAACATAGCTCTGCACAAAGCTGAGGGTACGATTGAAATCGTTCAGGCCCCAATTACGGTGATATTGTCCGTTGAGATAGAAGCCGTAGAATCCATCGTCGTCTCCGCCGTTGTAGTAAGCCATGCCCTTTTGGTAGCTGAGCGAGGTGGTGATGCCTAGCGAGGTGGAAAAGCGCCGGTCAATCTTCGCTTGCAGGGCGTTGTACATCGCGGACACCGGCACAAAGAACTGCGTTACGTTGCCCGTGTGCGGGAAGTATGGCAGGTAGGCGGTGTCGTTTGTAGACGTGGGTGCGATCACCGGACTTGCATTGATGTTTTGGTCCGAGCCCATGTCCACGCCGTGATTGCCCGCATACGCGAGGTCCATCGTGAAATGATACGGCAACGCCTGCTGAATCGTGAAGTTCCAGGCAATGATGTGAGGGTTCTTGTAGTTTGTCGGGAAGAAGTCTTCCGTAGAACCGTTGAAGCCGAGCGCGGCGACGCTGTAAATCCCGTTAGCCGGGACGGGTTGCGGCGTGGGCGTCGGGAGACCGCTTTCGAAACTCAGCACGGACCCGTTGTAGAAGGCCGAGGTGTAGGCGCTCGCGCCTTGTACGGCTCCGAGGTTGCCTTTTGTCGGATAGTTGTTGGTAATGTACGTATTGTCCTCAAACGGCGTATAACTGACGCCGACACCCGTCCGGATAACCGTCTTCTCCGTCAAACGATACGCCAGCCCCAAGCGCGGCGCAAGGTAGTTCAGATGGTTGGTCAAGCCCCCATTGTTGGGGTTGCCGCCCACACCGCCGACAACCAGCGTGTTGTTCGACGGAATGAAGTTGGAAAACTGGCCGGGGAAGGCCGGCACGGCTGGCGGATACATTTCCCAGCGCAGCCCGATGGCCACGGTCAGCTTTTTGCTGACCTGCCATCTATCGGCGATGTAGGGGAAGAAGTACCAGGCCCGGTAAGTCGGGAACGTGCCACTGAAATCGCGGCCGGTGCTGCCCGACTGAGGGCTATCCAGCAGGAAGCTTCCCAGGTCGTTGGCCCAGGAAGTGGTGCTGTTGGCGGTCGTCGGCGAACTCGTGGTGCCGTTGGGGAGCGCGCAGCTACCTGCGCAGGCCGTTTGGTTAACGCCGAACTGGTAGACGCCGCGCGCGCTGTAGGTCTGCGTCTGCAAGAGGTCGTCGCGGATGCGGCGCATATCGAACCCGATCGTAAAGGTGTGGTTGCCGTGCGTCTTGGTCACGTTGTCAACCAAGTCGATGTTGGCCTCCGCACGGACCCAGGGCAAACTTGCGGAATATCCCACCAGCGGGCTGGTAAATGCGCTAATTTGGATACCCACCAGGCCGCTGTCGAACTGGCTGACATTGATGCCGGGGATTCCCAGGTTCGTGGAATCGTTCGATCCATAGTCGCTCTCTTGCGCCGTGTTGTGGTAGTGCGCCACGCCGAACCGGAATTCGTTCAGCAGGTTGGGCGTAAAGAGGTGGGTCCAGTTGATTCCGCTACTGTAAGTCTTCTGAATCCCCGTGCCCTCGAAGGCCGAGTTGGCGTCGCCGCCGGCGGGGCCGAAAATGGGCGCCTGGTAAACCACTGGCTTTTGGAAGCTGAATCGACCGCTGAGATGGTCCTTCTCGCCGATGGTGTAGTCCACCTTCCCGTCGGTGAAGGTGGTGTCCTTAGTGAAGGGCAAGAGGGCGAAGTAGTTGTTGGACGGCGCCAGGGTACCGTACACTTCATTCGGGTTGGGCACCAGGGCCAGGATCTTGAGCGCGATCGGGTTCAGGCGAGCTGTGGGAATGACGTTGTTGGGGAATGGAGTCCTTCCTACACCGGTGCTCGTAGTCCCGGTTGCCGGATCGTAAACCAGAGCGGGATTGGCGCCAGCCAGGGCCTCGCTCAAGTTGCCGGTGCGCGACAGCGGCGACGGTATCGTCTCGGTGTTGGCGTTGGCTTCGTGATCCGTGGTGCGCAAGAAGTCGGCGAAGAAGAACAACTTGTTCTTCCTGATCGGCCCGCCGATGGTGCCGCCGAAGTAGTTGTAGTGGACAGCGGCGACCGAGGGCTGGAAGAAGTTGCGGGCGTCGAAATCGCCGTTCTGAACGAACTCGTAGAGGGAGCCGTGGAACTGGTTGGTCCCCGACTTCAGGATCACGTTGCTGACCGCGCCGGCGCCGCGACCCAAGTCCACGGAGTGGTTGCTGGTTGAGACGTCCACCGTTTGAATCGCTTCGAGTGGCGGGATCAGGACTTGCAGCAACCCAGTGCGCTCGTTGTCGTCGATGCCCTCGATTTGGTAATTATTCACCACGCGCGGGGCCCCATTGACTTCGGTCTGCAGCGAGTCCGAAGCGTTAAAGAACTGGGAGTGTTCCTCCGTCGGCGGCGCCGTGCCGGGCACCAGGGCCAGTAGGGCTTGATAATTGCGGTTGCTGACCAGAACCGGCAGTTCCGACACCACCATCGTGTCGATGTTGCGGCCGGTATCGGCGCGGTCCGTCTGCAACACCGCTGCCTGGCCTGTGACCTCGATGGTTTCGGAGACGTTGCCGGGCTGAAGCTGAATGTCCACGCGCTGGGTGGTGTTCACCTGCAGCGCAACATCCCGGCGCTCCTCTTTCTTAAATCCGGTCATCTCCACCGTGACAAAGTAATTGCCCGGGGGCAGATCGGGGAAAACAAAATTGCCGCTCTCATTGGTTTGACCTTTGCGGCCGGCGTTGGTATTGGCCTCGGTAAGCGTCACCTTGGCGCCCATCACTACCGCGCCAGTCGAATCGGTAACGGTCCCAATCACCGTCCCGTTGACGGCTTGGCCGAACATAGAAACGGAAAAGAGAAGAGAAAGTGCCGCTACGACTACGACGGACAATCCCAAAGCGCTTGACCGCGAAAATCGTTTCTTCATGACCTCTCCTTTGAAGCTGGATTTCCCGACAATTCGGACTAACCTGTTAACCCTGAGATCCACGCGGACCCCAAACGTATATGAACCAGGATTTCCTCTTTGGCTTCCTGGGCAACACAAATGTTTGTTTCGTGCAACCCAATCCGATTTGCCCGGGGAGACTGTCCGGGAATTCCAACCATTGCGGCAACAGTATACCCCCTATATGCCGTTCGGAAAAGAGGATTCACAGTAATTATCGTTGAACCACGAGAAGCTAGCCGACTTGCAAACTCCGCATTCCAAAAGTGGAAGCTCATTCGCAGCCGGCTTCCGCAATTTGGGAGCGCAAACCCCAAAGTTGCGTCTGGCCGGACCATTCCGCAGACTCTTCGCAGGCAGAAAGACGGGATGGACTTACTGGCTCTCCTAGCAACCCATGGCTCAAGTAAGCACGCGGATAATTAGGATGACAGACGAACTAAGTCCCCGACTGACGGGTTCTGTCTTAAGAAGCCGAGGCGGGCGACTGTCGTCCCGATCCGCGAATTGGCCGATCAACGTCTCGTAGAGCGGGCCGATACCCATGTTCAGGATCGGATGGGGGCAATTTGTAAGTGTCGAGACAATTCTGTTTTAATGAAAATGCGTGAGCTTTAATGAAATCACTGGCAGTTACTGAAGTTTCATCGATCTTAGGTGAAGCACACCGGAACTCCCGGGTCTACGCCATGCATCCCGAGGAGTCGGAATGCGGCACCCTCGACCGCGTGCGCCACGGTCTGTAACACGCTGAATCTACGGAGCCGCTATCGCCCTTTTTCGAAGCGGTCGGCGACCAGTTCGGCGGTGTGCCGCACTTCGATTGCCGCGCCATCTTTGTCGAATCCGCCGCGGATTTGCATGGCACAGCCGGGGCAGTCCGTCGCCACGATGTCCACTTCGGTATTCTTGATGTTGGTCAGTTTGCGTTGGAGAATGGGCGCAGAAATCTCCGGAAGTTTCAGCGAGTACGAGCCACCCATGCCGCAGCAGATATCGGACTCGAACATCTCGGTCAACTGGAAGCCGGCTTGCTGAAGCAACTCGCGCGGTTGGCGGTCGGCGCGCAGAGTCTTCTTGAGGTGACAGGAATCGTGATACGTGATCTTGTCGAGGTGGTTGCCTTCTGCCACGGTCAGGCGGCCCTCATCGACAAGCCTTTTCGCCAGGGTGGAGAAATCGACCACTTTCGCCGAAAGCTCGGCCGCGCGGCCGAGACTGCCGGTCATGCCGAGGCTGGCGAAGGTTTTGCTGAAATCGTGTTTCAGCGCGACGGTGCAGGTGGGGCACGCGGAAACCACGTAGGCGACGTCTTCTGTCAGTAGCGCGTCGATATTGGCGGTGGCGTTTCCGGCGGCCACTTCATAAGCTCCGTTGAAACGCGCGGGGGCGCCGCAGCAGGTCTGCTCGTCGGGAAACAGCACTTCGAAACCGGCTTTATTGAGCACCTTGACCACGGCCTCGCCAGTTTCCGGATAGGCGAAATCGATGAGGCAGCCGGCGTAGAACGCGACCTTCTCTTTTGAAGGCGGCTGCTGAATCTTGCGAAAACGGTCGCGGAACGGCTCTTCGGCCACCGCCGGGAGGCTGCGGAATTCGCACAAATCCGAGAGGAACATGGGCAGGTGGCGGATGAAACCGTCCTTGGCGAACGGCTTCTGCATGGTGGATGCCGCCCGAAGCATGGCGTGGAAAAGCCGACGGTTGTTGACGATTCCAAACACCGCCTTCTCCTTGAGAGACTGTCCCTGCTGCTTGGCCAGCCGGCGGCGCAATTCCAGGATCATGTCGGGAATCGGCACCTTGCCGGGGCAGACATCGATGCAGTTGCCGCACTGGATGCACAGCCCCTGGATCTCCTCGGACTTCTTCAACTCGTCGAACCACGCGGTGAGAATGGTCCCGATGCCGCCGGTGTAAGTCTTGCCGAAGACGTGGCCACCTACCAGGCGGAAGACCGGACACACGTTCAGGCAGGAGGCGCAGCGGATGCACTGCAGCGCCTCTCGAAATGCGGGATCGCGCGCCATGTCGCCGCGGTGGTTGTCCATCAGGACGATGTGGAGATTCTTCAGACTGCCGTCGGGATTGGGCGAGGGACCGGTGATGATGGAAACGTAGCTGGTGAGCAACTGCGCCGTGGCGCTTCGGGGCAGCGCCTTCAGAATAGGCAGGATGTCGGCAAACTGGGCCACTAGCTTTTCCACCCCGACGATGGCGACGTGAACTTTGGGTAGCGTGGTGACCAGGCGGGCGTTACCTTCGTTGGTGATAATGACGATGCTGCCGGTCTCCGCCACGGCGATATTGGCGCCGGAAATGCCCATCTCCGCGTTCAGAAACTTCGTCCGCAATTCGTTGCGCGCCAGCTTGACCAGCGCCGGGATATCGGCTGCCAGGCGCTCTTCGACCTCTTTGCTGAAGATCTCGGCCACCTGCTCCTTGGTCATGTGGATGGCGGGCATCACCATGTGCGACGGACGCTCGCCGGCGAGTTGGACAATCCACTCGCCCAGGTCCGTCTCGCTGACCGCGATGCCAGCCTCTTCCAAGTGCCGGTTGAGGTGGATCTCTTCCGACGCCATGGACTTCGACTTGACGACGCTCTTCACGCCGTTCTCCCGCGCCACGTCAAGAATGTACCGGTTCACGGCTTCGGGATCGCGTGTCCGGAACACTTTGGCGCCGCGCGCTTCGGCGTTCTTCGTGAAGATCTCGGCAAGCTCATCGAGATGCGCCGCGGCCGAGCCCCTCACCTCCGCGATGCGGGTCCGCAATTCTTCGAAGTCGATGCCCTCGTAAGCCTTGGCGCGGCCGGCGCGGTAGGCTTCGGAAAACCGGCCGAGCGCACCCGTGAGATTGGCGTTGTGGACAGCGGCGTGGATGGATTCCTTAAAGGCCGTGCTCATTGATTCCCCCTAATTCATCAACAAATACGATCACCAGGCGGGAGGGCCCGTGAACGCCGATGGTGAGTACGCGCTCGATGTCGGCGGTCCGGCTGGGCCCGGTAATCATGGAAATGTAGCCGCTCTGGCTGGGATGAATTCGCTCGAGCACGGCGGGCAGGTCGGGTTGGATGGCGCCGGTCGCGACCACCGCTACATGGATCAAGGGAAGCGCCGAGGCGAGCCGCCGTTCGACAGGCGCGGCGTCCGTGACGAGCGTTCCGGTGTCGGCGACGGCCCACTCGATCTGGCTGATGCCCACCTTGGATGCCTCGGCCGCGTCCTGGGTGACCTGGAATGTCAGGCCGGGAACCTGCGCCGCGAGGCGACCGAGGTCCTCGCCATCGAGCAGCGAGCCGGCGGCCCACACGGCGCGGGCGTGGCGGACGTCGGCCACGCCTTCGGCGCGCAGTAAAGCAAGGATGAAATCGCGCGCCTGGGCGCGGGTGGCGACGCGATGCACCTCGGCGCTGACTGCTTCGGCGCGCATTTTGAAAGTGTCAAAGAGCGGAGACATGGGTTCCCCCTTAAAGATAACTCACGGCGCTGGGTGGGTCTGGATCGGCGGAAAAGGGGGCGGGTTGGGCAGGCTGACAGCCCAATGCCGCATAGTTTTCCCACAACCGAACACCCGTATTGATTGAGTCTCGCACGCCGTCTTATGTGGGGCAGGTTGGCAACCTGCGGCCCGGCCTCAAGTGGGCACCCCGCACTCGGCCTGCCGACCAGCATGCAAATGCCGACCAGGCCGAGTACCACTCGGCCGCAGGATACCATCCTGCCCCACAAATTCCGCAGAATCTCCAATATTGGGAAAAGTATGCGGCATTGG
>Ga0181529_10004112_pt1 | contig 16008 bp, 18 predicted proteins | sample PEATcosm2014_Bin_36_FD_119763 | JGI IMG/M metagenome (GOLD analysis project Ga0181529, IMG submission 119763) | Peatland microbial communities from MTU Mesocosm Facility, Houghton, MI, USA - PEATcosm2014_Bin10_30_metaG | ecosystem: Environmental > Terrestrial > Soil > Wetlands > Peat | place...
GACGATCCTGTATTTCATCTTTGTATTCCCGCTGCTCCACATCGACCCGGCTGTGGTGATCTCGACCGGTGTCCATAACATGTGGACATGGGCAACCGGGTTGATCTGATTCCCCGGTTTTACCAGGTTTCCCATGCGATGGAACCCGGCCGCGATTTTATCTGGTATCCTGTTTTACGAAAAATGCTCTGGCAGGCAAATCCTGAAAGGATCTTGAATAGGGACTACTCCTTCTGTTGACTAGAGTCCCCGCATTCCCTGATTTCCTGATCGATCCAGTCCTGCACGATCAGTTTCATCTGCTGTTGCGTCATTCCCGAACGGCACCGGACCCTGATCTCGACTTCAAGCAGATCGAGAAGCGGCTGGACTGTTTTAAAATATGCATCAGGCCCGGCAAATCCGCCGGATTTTTCGATATGCATCATTACCAGATCGTTTAGGTGAATAAATTCCCCGGTTATGTCAATGATCTGTTCGAGAGTCATTCCGGTGAAAACTTCCGGGGAACATTCCATTCCGGATTTTTCCGGCTGATTATTATGTAAAGTGCATGACGGTTCTTTTGATCCTGCGTTTCCTGTGTCTGTTGGTGTTGGGATCCCGGAATTGCCGTCCATAATACGTCCCCTGTTGTGCGCCTGCACCTGTACCAGAGAGCCTCGTTTCTGCCGCAATAAAAAGGTTGTCCTCTATACCTCAATCTTTTTACATCATCCTCTTTCCGGATGGTATCTCTCTTCCTTTGACAAGACTTGATGTGCTTCAAGAAACATACACCGGATATCGTATTTTCGCGAGGGGAAATGGTATGAAACAATTGAGGAAATTACAAATGAACGTGGAGTATGACCCATGAGCAGTACGGCACTCCTGGTGATCGAAGGGCTCTGGTGGACGCCGGAGCAGAAGCCCAAACGTCCCTCAGTGTTGGCCTTTCTGGAAGGTCTTGAGAGTTATCGTGGGGATTTTAACCTTTACTACTCGAATTTCTACGAAAAAATTGGTTTTAAACGGGCGCTTTCGGATGACCTCACCAATACCCGTGAAGACCGGCTCTTTCTGTACGTGGCGGCGCACGGGACCGGCAAACGGATTGGCGGGCTCAAGGCCAAGACCGGCATGAAGATCCCGGCGATGTTCAAGGCCGTCAGGAACGCGGCGAACTACTCCAATATTGAGGGAGTCGTTATCGGTTCGTGCAGCGTGGGTAACAACATCGATGATTTTTTATCCACAACAAAAAACTCGCGTATCGCTTGGATCTTCGGGTATACCTGCGAGATCGGCTGGATGGCCTCAACGCTCATCGATCTCTCTCTCTTTGAGCACCTTATGAAACTTAAAAAAAGCGATCTTGCGGACCGGGAGAAGATTGTAAACGCATTTGTCAAGGCTTTGAGCCGGTTCAACGGTGACTTTGTTCTCTGCAAGGGCAAAGGTGAAAGAGCCGGTATTGCGCTCAAAAATTCGTTGACGATTGTGATTCAGCCGCGCAGGCCGGGCGGTAAGGCGCAGGATGAGACCCGGTACGTGCTGGAAAAACTGGGGTGGGTCAAAGAATAATCGGGGCGCCAGGGGTTAAGGATCCAATGGATTTCACTTCGGGATTTTGTGATCTGTTCCGGATCCTTATACCTCCTGATTTTTTACAGTCCGTTCACGAATCCCCTGCGCGGCAAGAAAACCCGTGGAGATCGCTGCCTGGAGGTTGAAACCCCCGGTGTCCCCATCGATATCGAGCACCTCCCCGGCAAAGAAAAGTCCGGGCACCAGTTTTGATTCCATTGTCTTTGCATTCACCTCCTCAAGTGCGACGCCACCCCGGGTCGCCATCGCGACAGAGAGATCCCCAAGAGCAGAAACTTCCAGCGGACATTCTGTTAAAAGGCTGATCAGCCGGGTGCGCCCGCTGGCGGTAAGGTGAGATCCAGTACTCTCCGCAGGAATTTCGGCAAGCACCGGGAGCAGGCGGGCCAGCCGCTCGGGAACCCCGAGGCCGGAGATAATGGTTTTTATCGATTTCTTCGAGGCTTTAGAGAGCGAGTCCATAAATTCCCGCGCAAACGTTTCGCGTTGTACCGGCCCGGCAAACGAGAGCCGGATCTCATCACCGGCCCGGATCTCGCGGGAACGGTCGAGGATCCCGGGCCCGGAGAGGCCGGTATGTGTCAAGAGCACGTCTCCCTGCCCGTCAACGATCTTTCGCTTCTCCCGCCAGACCGAGAACGGCAGCCCGGCAAACGACATGCCGGCAAGGTCAGCGAACGGGAAATTTTTGATCTGGAGCGGTGTGAGTGCCGGCCCGATCTCCTGTATCGTGTGCCCAAGGGACGCGGCAAGCCGGCAGCCATCACCAGTCGATCCGGTCTTCGGATAGGATGCCCCGCCTGCAGCTATAACCAGGTTTTTTGCAACACATGTATGAGCGGCCGTCTGCAGGACAAAACCTGAATCTGTGTTTTTCACCTGTAATACCGGCTCCCCGCACCGCAGGAGAACGCCCCGGTCCCGGCATTCCCGGGTAAGAACATCGCAGACATCCATGGCGTTACGGCTCACCGGGAAGACCTTACCACCATCCGTTACCTCCATTTTGATGCGACGCTCCTCAAAAAACCGGATGAGCGCGACGTTTGTAAACGATAAAAGTGCGGGTTTGAGGAACTGCCCGTGTGCGCCGTACCGGGAGAAAAAAGTACGGATCTCCCCATCATGAGTGATGTTGCACTGGCCTGTGCCCGAGAGCTGAAGTTTTATTCCGGGCTGCGGGTTTTTCTCCATCAGGAGAACACGGATACCCGGCCCTGTTGCATGGATCGCACAGAAAAGACCGGCCGGGCCGGCGCCAATGACTGCAATGTCATACTGTTCCACGGGTCACCTTTTCCGGAGTATCTCTTTTGATCGCACATGAACATTACAGTCCGGTGCTTGGATTACGATCACACCATCCGGACTCAATAAAAAAGTCAGGGACTATCAGTGACACTTTTTTTGGAATCCTCAATCGGGGACCCAAACTTTTCCGGGAATATCCGGCCGGGCCTGCTCATCCGGATTCTGTGATGGGGGCTGATGCCCCCAAACCCCCACGGACGAGGAGTTCCGCCGCCCCTTCAGGGACGCCCCCGCGGCGGATCGAGTGAATACATTCCCGTGAAATACCGCTCCACCGCAAATCCCATTCAACCGTCAGGGGGCATCATCGCAACCGGGGGATTCCCGTGAGGCGGGGGCGTGAGCCCCCGAGAGCACGCTCTGCCAGAAAAATTATGACAGCGACGGCAAAAATCGCCAAAACCCCTGCATCCTTCCTTATGATACCTTTCCGGGCCTGACAGGAGCACAGGGGGGCAGATCCCCGACGTTTTCCCGAAAAAACCTGGTCGCGTTTCCCCATTCAGGAACCCCCTTTATTTTTCAGCCATATTGTCATTCCAGTTCATTCCAGCGTTCCGTATGACCATTTTATCCTCCCCCTTTTCACGGTCAAAGGAACGCGGCTAAATTGCACGTTTTTTTTTCTGATAAAAACGTCCCGTTTCCAAAAATACCTGTTTAAAGAGAAAATCATGCAGAGGATTGGCACCATTTCCACTGGAGCCTTCCGGCATCAGATCCGGCCCGGAAACTCTCCGTCGGAGAATGGATCATGGGAGGGGGCATGTCCGGCCCCCGCCTCCCTTTATAAAGGGGATTCTGCCCGAAGAGTGGCATAGCAAACTACCAGGTGTACGGGTTCGTATAATCATCCGCCCGGACTTTAAACAATCCTGCCAATTCCGATTCCACCGGACCCGTTATTCATGAATAGCACAACCTTATGAACCGGTAAAAGCGTCATTTTAGTGACATTTTTTCCCGAACCACTCAGCGTAATGCCGTCGTAGTTCCTCGGATTCCTCAGGAGTAAAATCCTTTTTTTTATGGGTGTGCAGGTGTTTTTCCATCTGCCGTGTGATGTGCTCGGCATCATGGTAATCCTCCACTTCAAGGTACGCAGGAACTTTTGCCACTTCATAAGCATGGCCGCAGACCGGACAGAGTTTCCATTTCTGGAACCGGTCAACATAGGTAAATGTTCTGCACCCCGGACAACGGAGGATATGGTACATAATTATGTGGTGATTCGTGCATCCCTCATAAAAATATATCGGTGTCCGAATCTTTACTCTACAATAAAAAGCCAAACGAAATCCCTATATCGTGCGATCACCTCATAGAACTGGTACTATGGAAAATATTGTCGTCACTGGCGTACAGGGACTTCCCCTTATCAGGGCCGGTGATAATATTGCCGCGATGATCTGCGAACGGGTTGCGGTGGAGAATGGCGACATCGTTTCCCTTGCGTCGACCGTGTACTCGAAATCAAAGGGATATACAAAACCTCTCACGGAAATTACCCCTTCAGAGCGTGCATTGCGGCTCGCAAAACTAAATGGTGAGGACCCCCGTTTTGTACAGGCTGTACTTGACGCCTCGCAGGACATTATCATGGAGCACCCGTTCATTCTCTCGGAACTCCCGTTCGGCCATATCGGAGTACGGGCAGGTGTTGACCAGAGCAATATCGATGACGGCATGGTGATATTCCTGCCTCCCGATCCGATGAAAGCAGCAGCGGATGTCAGGAACGAAATCAAAACGATCACCGGGAAAAATGTAGGTGTGATCATTACCGATACCTGCGGACGATCCTTCCGGCGCGGGCAGACCGGGAATGCCATCGGCTGGAGCGGGTTTACCGCGATCCGTGATTTCCGGGGCGACACCGATCTCTTTGGTCATGAGCTCAAGATCACGGAAGAAGCGGTTGTCGATGAGATTGCAGGGTTTGCAAACTTCGTTATGGGCGAGAGTAACAATGGAGTCCCGGCAGTCCTCTTCCGTAACTGCCCGTCATGGACCGGTCACGACAGCCTGTATTTCACAAAAGACGAGGATATTACCCGCCGGCTCCTCAAAAAGACCTGCCCTTCATGAGCGAAAAAAGGTTATTCCGGTCAGGAATAACTGGCCGGATTTATGCATGTGTTGAATAGAGAAGATTGAAGACCATGACGATGATACCGATGACCGCGGCAACAACCATGACCGTTATAGGACTTATATGAACTGCCCGCCGATCCTCGCTCTCGTAATAGTTGACGAGACCTGCCGATGAAAGTAACCTTCCGCCTTGTTTCTTTGCCATGCGAATATATTTCATTTTTCGATATATAAAGGAGAGTCACGACATACCATGAAAACCCCGCATATTGTGTCCGGTCAGGCATTAATTGGTGAGGAACTCGAGGTTCGCCCGGTAGATATCGTGATCGATCAGGGACGGATCACCGCGATCGAGGAAAATCCCTTGGCCCCCCAACTCTGGATCTGCCCGGCGTTCTTTGATGCCCATACCCACCTCGCGGATACGGTGGCAATGGACTGTGGGAGTACCGGGGATCTGGTCAGTATGGTAACACCTCCGGACGGGCTTAAGCACCGGCTCCTCGCTGCCGCGTCCCGCCAGGATTTGGTTGCCGCGATGCGGGCTGCAATTACCGATATGATGGGTTCTGGAACGTACGGGTGTGCAGATTTTCGGGAGGGTGGCAGGCCCGGCGTTCGTGCTTTTAGAGACGCGGTGGCCGGTCTTGATTTTTTACCTGTCATATTCGGCCGGGACGACGGCGAATCTGAAGCAGATGGTCTTGGAATCAGCAGTTGCCGTGACGTAGCCGGGGTGGAACAGAAAGTCAGTGCGGCACGAAAGGCAGGTAAACTGATCGCGTTTCATGCAGGTGAGCAGGATAAGGAAGATGTGGATGCCGCGCTCGCGTTTGAACCGGATCTCCTCATCCACATGACGCATGCGACAAAAAAACAGATCCGTGAATGTGCAGACAGGGAAATTCCAATAGTGGTCTGCCCCCGCTCCAACTGGGTGCTGGGCGTAACAACATCTGCCCGGTATCCTCCCGTTCATATGATGCTCGATCTCGGGTGTACAGTGTTTCTCGGCACGGACAATGCAATGTTTGTCCCGCCGGATATGTTTTCAGAGATGGCGTTTGCCGAAATGGTATACCGGCTCGATCCAAAAACTGTCCTCCGTTCAGCGATTGGGGGATCACGGTTCGCCGGTTCCCCGTTCTTTATCCGGGAAGGGGCACGCGCAGCCTTTTTTACGCTGGATCCATCCCATTCTGCGCTTGCTTTCAGCCGCGATCCCGCAGCTTCCATTGTAAAACGTGCTCAACTGGGCTCAATCGGGAATAACGTTTTTAATTTGTAAACTCAATAAAAATGGCATGTTTGTTTTGGGTGATGCCAGTGTTTACTAACATACTCGTTGCAATCGATGGTTCAGAAGCAAGTGATCGTGCGATCGAACGGGCTGTCGATGAGGCAAAGGTATGGAATGCCCGGCTTCATGCTGTCTATGTGGTAGAGACCGGCCTCTTTACGTCTCTTCCATCAGATAACACCGTAGAGATCATGTACCGCGTCCTTGAGAACGAAGGAAATGCGGTTCTTGAGAAGGCCAAAAAAACCGCGGCAAAAAGCGGGGTCTCCCTTGTCACCCATATGAAACAGGGCCATGCGGGGACTGAAATCATAACGCTTGCAGAGCACGAGAAGGTGGACCTCATTGTTTCGGGTTCCCACGGAAAAAGCCAGACCGATCGTCTCCTTATCGGGAGTGTAAGCGCCTATATTATCGCACACAGCACGGTCACGACCATGGTGGTGAGATCATAACGGAAATGCTCGTAAAAGACTACATGACCGCGGATGTCGTCCACGTGGACATCCCCGGCAATCGTGACGATGTCCTTAAAATTCTCAAAAGGACCGGTATTTCCGGTGTACCTGTTCTCAAAAACAAGAAACTTGTCGGGATAATCACCCGTAAGGATCTGCTGCGCAAACCAGAAGAGACCCAGCTTGGGCTCCTAATGGCTTCAAAGCCGATAACGATCGGGCCCGATGAAGATATCCACAAGGCAGCCCGGCTGCTCGTTTCGCACAGGATACGGAGACTGCCGGTAGTTGAGGATAATACTCTGATCGGCCTGCTTTCGGTCGCTGATCTGATCCATGCGATTGCCCAGATGAAAATAAAAGAGGAGATCCAGGATTCATACACGAGCACGACATTCGCACTCTGGGAAGAGACGCCGCTTCCTCTTGTGGGGCGTGTCATGGAGATCTCGGGTGTGGATGCGATCCCTATCCTGAATGCAGACAGCATACTGCAGGGCATCATCTCGGAACGTGATCTCATCCGGAGCTCAAGCATTGAGGATTCGGTTGGCGTGAGCGACTTCTCCAACGGTACTGATGATGACGAGTGGACCTGGGAGAGCATACGGGATAACCATACGATCAGTTTTGGGATATCCCGGGTACAGCTGCCAAACCGGCCGGTAAAACTTGCCATGGTCAAAAATGTCGTGGCCGTGCCCAAGAATGCCGAGGTCAGCGAATGCGCATTAAAAATGCGCAGATCAAGGGTCGACCAGCTGCCGGTGGTCAATGGAGACAAACGCCTGGTAGCCATGCTCTATGACCGCGATCTTATCAGTGTTCTCTGTAAAGAGGACTCAGAATAACATCCTTTTTGGGCAGCAGGTGTTTATTTTGCGTCAGAGCGCCGATAGCAACCTTTAAATTTCCTGATGTCGTCTAATACCATAAAACGCTTTTAATTAATTTTTGGCGTTCATTTGTTTTTGAGGTGTAATATGCCTGAACAGCATCCGGAATCTATGACGGGAACTACCACGGTCGGTCTGGTATTTGACGGAGGGGTAATCCTCGCGACGGAGAAACGTGCAACCATGGGATACATGATTGCAAGCAAACGTGCAAAGAAAGTCTACCAGATCGCGGACCGGATTGGCATGACGATTGCCGGCGGCGTGGGTGATGCCCAGCAGCTGGCACGGATTATCACGGTTGAGTGCAACCTGTACCAGATACGAAGGTCGCGGGCAATCACTGTCGGGGCTGCCTCGACCCTTCTCTCCAATTATTTAAATCAGAACCGGTATTTCCCGTATTATGTCCAGCTGCTGGTTGGCGGTGTGGATGAACACGGCCCCAGCGTCTATTCGGTGGACGCGATGGGCGGGGCAACAAAAGAAGAGGATATTGTCTCGACCGGTTCTGGATCTCCCATGGCCTACGGTGTGCTGGAAGACCGGTACCGCCCGAAGCTGAACGAGGATGAGGCAATTGAACTCGCGGTCCGGGCACTCAAGTCTGCGATGAAACGCGATGCCGGGTCCGGTGAAGGTATCCATGTGGTTGTCATCGCCAAAGACAAGTACCAGGAACTTGGTGAGGATGCTCTCAAAAAATATCTTGTCAAAAATTCTGCATAATCTTTTTTTAGGACGTTTCGTATTATGTTGATCGAAGAACGGCTCAAAGAGCTCAAAGACAAAATCAACGAGAAGGTGCCTGCCGGCATCACGGTAAAAGAGGTCGAATTCGAAGGCCCGGAACTGGTTATCTACACCGATGACCCCAAACGGTTTGCCGATGAGGCTGACCTGATCCGGATCCTTGCCCGGGACCTGAGGAAACGGATCGTAGTCCGCCCGACCATTCTTGAAGATCCTGAGAAAGCGGCTGCCGAGATCCGGGCAGTCGTCCCGGAATCCTCCGGTATCACCGATATCTTTTTTGATCCCGATACCGGGGAAGTCCTGATCGAAGCTGAGAAACCTGGCGTTGTGATCGGGAAGAACGGGATCACGCTCCGTGATATTACCCGGCATATCGGCTGGACGCCAAAAGTCGTCCGGACTCCCCCCATAGAGAGCAGCACCGTAAAGCAGGTCCGCCAGTACCTGCGCTCGGTAAACGAGGAGCGCAAGCAGTTCCTCCGCACGATAGGAAGACGGATCCACCGCGATATCCCGGGCCGCGACGAGGCAAACAAGGATGCAACCAAGAAAGATCAATGGGTTCGTGTCACGACCCTTGGCTGTTGTCGCGAAGTCGGCCGGGCCGCATTTTTGCTGACTACTCCGGACAGCCGCGTGCTGATCGATTGCGGTGAGAAACCCGATAACTCAAACGGGACTCCCTATCTCTATGTTCCCGAAATCCACCCCCTGGCGCAGCTCGATGCGGTTGTCCTCACTCATGCACACCTTGATCACTGTGCACTCGTCCCTCTCCTCTACAAGTACGGGTACGAAGGGCCGGTCTATTCGACCCCCCCGACCCGGGATCTCTCCGCGATGCTCCAACTGGATTACCTTGATGTCATCAACAAGGAAGGCCGGAAGATCCCGTACAGCTCAAACGAGGTCAAGACCTATATCCGCCATTCCATCACGCTGAATTACGGTAGCGTAACCGACATTGCGCCGGATATCAAGCTCACCTTCCACAATGCCGGCCATATCCTTGGATCCGCGATAGCCCACTTCCATCTCGGCGACGGCCTGTACAACATTGCCTTTACCGGCGATTTCAACTACAGCAAGAGCCGGCTTTTTAACCCGGCGGTCAACCAGTTCCCCCGGCTTGAGACCCTGTTCATGGAAAGCACGTACGGCGGCTCGAATGATTTCCAGCCTGCACGTTCGGATGCAGAACTCAAACTGTACGAGACCATCAACAAGGTGCTTTCGCGGGGCGGCAAGGTGATCATCCCCGCATTCGCGGTCGGCAGGTCGCAGGAAGTCATGCTCGCCCTTGAAGAGGGGATGCGCCTTGGCAAGATCCCGCAGGTGAAGATCTATCTGGACGGCATGATCCGCGAGGCGACCGCGATCCACACGACCTATCCGGAGTATCTCAACAACGATCTCCGGAACCTGATCTTCCGGGAAGGGATGAACCCCTTCCTTGCCGAATGTTTCCAGCAGGTGGACTCTTCCGATCTCCGGGAGAAAGTGATCAACGGCGATCCCTGCGTGATCATCACCACAAGCGGTATGCTCAACGGGGGGCCGGTCATGGAGTATCTCCTCAATCTTGCAGAGGATGAGAAAAATGCGCTCGTCTTTGTCGGGTACCAGGCCGACGGTACGCAAGGGAGACGCATCCAGAAAGGATGGCGCGAAGTGCCGATGGGCCGGAAAGGCACGATTACCATCAACCTTGAGATCGATACCATCGATGGATTCTCAGGGCATTCCGACCGGCGGCAGCTGATGAACTATATCGGCCAGATCCAGCCGCGACCCGAAAAAATATTCTGTATCCACGGTGATGAGAACAATACCATCGATCTTGCCAGTTCCATCTACAAGCGGTACCATATCCAGACCCATTCCCCCATGAACCTTGAAACATACCGCATGATCTGATCGCATGGAGGCATCAAAGGCATACCTGGCTATTGTCTGCCTTGGCATCTTTGCCGTCATGGCGCTCTCGAATGCGATCGTCCCGGTGCTGCCGGCATTTGCCGGACCGTCTGCATGGCAGGGTGCTATCTATGCCGCATATTTTTTCGGAGCCTTCCTCTCAACCCTGCCGGGAGGAATTCTTGCCGATCGTCATGGTTCTGTACCGGTTATCCGTGTCGGCCTCCTTATGACGGTTGCGGCCGGTATCCTGCTTTTCTTTACCACCACCCCGGTAGTGGTGGTCATCATGCGTGGTTGTGAAGGGATCGGGGCCGGGCTCTTTGTTGCAGCGGCACTCTCGTATGTCAACTCACGGGCCGATCATACCCGTATGAGTGGGTATTACATGGCGATGCTCAACCTCGGGCTTGTCCTGGGTCTGATCGTTGCCGGCCTGCTTGCAGTACGTTTTGCACAACCAGCTCTTGGGATCGGTGTCTTTACCCTTATTTCCCTTGTTGTGCTGGGAGGAAGTGCTGTTACCGGCAACCGTCAAATCTTACCGTCAAAGAGTGGAGGTACTGCAAACATATCAGCGTTCATCCGCGACAATGTCTGGTTGTGGTATTCGGCCGTGATTCTTGTAGGAATAACCGGTGTTGTCTCTTCGCTGTACCCGAAATTTTCCCATGATGCACCTGATACTCTCGGCCTATGGATTGCAGGAATGAGCATTGCCACCATTGTCACTGTTCTTGCGGTGACCCGAATACCATTTCCTCCGGTGCCGGTCATCCGCTGGTCCGCGCTCTTCATGGCGGCCGGTGTTCTTATTACCTATGTAACCCCGCTTGGCTTCATCATTCTTGGCTCCCTTGCCGGTGTCGTGATGATCGCCCAGATGGCGTATCTTTCCGGTGTATCGGATCATCAGGGCCTTCTCATGGGATTGTTCTCGACGGCAAGCTATCTGGGGATGGCGATCCTCCCGTTCCTTGCCGGTGTCATCGCGGATACGGGAGGATTTCTGGCAGCATTTGTCGTCACCGCGATTCTCGGTGGGACCGTCGTTGTCACAACAGGGTGGTACGGGTGCCGCCCTTACTGCCCTGCAGAATGATTCCTCCGATGAGATCTCAATAAAACAATACATTCATCTGCGATAAAAGAGAATTTTCGGATATGAAAATGAGTGCAAAGGCAGGTATACTGTTTCTGATTATTCTTATTCTGGTTCCTGCTGTGGCAGCAGAAGATGCCCTTGACTGGTATACAAAAGGTCAGAACGCTGCGACAGCGGGGGACTACTCTGGTGCGCTCACGTATTACAACAATGCACTCTCGCTGGATCCCTCCTATGTGCTTGCCCTGACAGGAAAAGCGGTGGCCCTCAATGCACTGGGACAATACTCTGCTGCTCTGGATGCAGCAAATCAGGCCCTCACGATACGAACAAGCACTGATGCGCAAAATGCACAGGCTTACTCCCTTTTCAAACTTGGGAGATACAATGAAGCAATTGCCGCATATGTGAATCTCACGGCCACGATCACCAACCATGCGGATGCATACTGCAACCTTGCCTATTCGTATGTCCAGACTGGAAATTCGGATGCCGCGCTCAAAGCGTATGCCCAGTGCACGAACCTCGATCCCAATAATCCGGATACCTGGAACCAGATTGGGCTTGTGTACATGTCACAGGACGATTACACCGACGCACTCGATGCATTCAATCATGCAACCCAGATAACCACGACAAATGCTGAGGTCTGGAACAACAAGGGTATGGCACTCGCAGCGCTGGGACGCTACCAGGATGCTCTGGGGTGCTTTAACACAGCGCTTGCGCTCAGTCCCGCGTATACTGATGCGATAAATAACCGGCAAGCTGTGCTGGGGAAAGGTCAGGTCACCCAGATAACCGGTTCACCAACACCGACAATCGCTCCGTGGATCCTTGGCGGTGTAACTGCCACCATCCCTGTGACCACCCCCACCGAAGCAGTGGTGCAGAATATAACTGTGGCTGAATCGTTACCTGCCGGCACCATTGCTGTGACCGCGACGGAAACTCCGGTTCCCTCAAAGACCACCTATTCCCCCCTCTCATCACTCTGTGTACTGGTAGCACTTGCAGTGGCCGGACTTCTGCTGTCTGGTGTAAAACTCCAGAAAAACTGATTATTTTTTAATGGATGACCTACACTGGTCCGTGTCTGGTAAAAATGAGCCGGAACTGTCGTCCGGTGACAGACGGAATTTCCGGGAATCGTAACTTTACGACAATTCGCTTGTCTTGTCATATGCGTTCAGGACGCCCCGGTAAATGTTTACGGCCTTCTCAAGCGAAACAATGGAGATCCGCTCGTTTGTCCCATGGAGGGTTGAAAGCTCTCCCGGGCCGTACTCGATCACCCGGAATCCCGAACCCCGGAGATGACGCGCGTCGCTTGCCGCCCACTGTAAGATGGGAAAGACATCTCCCCCCCACACCCTCTCTACTTCACGACACACAATCCTGACAAAATCGCAGTCAGGATCCGTGAATGAAGGAAGGTGTGTGGTCTCGTTGAACATTGTCCCGTGTCGGGCATGCGCACGTATGTCCCTGACAAGATCCGGGATGCTGCACCCCCAGGGAATTCGTAGTTCCAGGTCGAGTGTGCAGTGCTGGGCGACAATGTTGACCTTCTCTCCTCCTGCAATAACTCCCGGGTTATAGGTCACCCGTTCGAGGATATCGCTGCCCTCATAAATCCGGAACTCTTCAGAAAAGACGTCAGATGAGTGCCGGATAATCTCACGGAGTTTTTCATCGATCGGAAATTCCCGGTCATGGAGGCTTTTGACATATGCAAGCATCTCCATTGCTTCCATGATCGCGCTTACGCCGATCGTCGGGTACAGGGATCCGTGGCCGGGTGTCCCGGTAAATTTCAGGTCAAGGCGGCAGAGCCCTTTCTGGCCTACACAGGGATGGCGGGCCGGTGAAGGTTCTGCGATCAGGCAGTCACAGGGGCTGATCATGTGATGTGCGAGCAGGTACCGGATCCCCCATTCGCCCCCCGTCTCTTCATCACAGACAAATGCCAGAGTCGCGGGTAGCTCGCGACTCTCCTGCACAAACATATCACAGGCCGTGAGGATCGCCGCACATCCGCCTTTCATATCGGTTGCACCCCGGCCCCAGACATATCCGTCTTCTCTGGTACCGGAGTATGGCGGGTGAGTCCACCCGTCTTCAAGAGCCGGTACGACATCCACATGCCCACAAAGCAGGAGCGGTTTTTTTGACCCCCGGGTAACCAGGTTGCACCGTCCGCTTCCGGTATCCGTGACTGTGGCTACGATGCCACGGGCATCAAGGAAATTCCTGATATACTCGATAACCTCAGAGGTATCCCCCGGGGGGTTCTCGCTTTTTATCGCCACGAGCTCTGCACAGATTCGGCTTACGTCCATACCGGATCAGGTCTTTTGTTCTGCGATAAATGCCTTAAAGAGTGTAGAGAGGGATGCATCCTCATACAGGCTTTTTAAGAAATCCTGCTCAAAAAATTCGTCAATGACTGCCATAAAGAAATCCGATGGAATGGCCTGGCGGCTGTCCGGGTCAAGAACAATCCGGAAACTCCGGTAACCGGCGGGATCCTCCGGGTCGTAGAGCATCTGCCAGAGGGAGGGAAGGACCGCAAATTTCTGCGGGTGGGTGGTTTTGAGCCATGCAATAAACGCCGGGAACTGTGTCCGCTCCCCTTTTTTCTCTTCATCGATACGCCAGCGCAGGTACTCTGCGCCCATAATATTTTTCGGCGACTGGTAATTGAATGAATAAAGACTGCAGGTATAATCGATGTGCGCAATGGAGTCGATAAGGTAGAAGTAGAGGGTCTTGTTAAAGAGCGAGGTGTCGTGTAGGATCAGGGATTTTTCATAGAGGTGGGTGAGGACATTGAGATATTCATTGTCAGCAGTCATACGATTCTAGTGTACGCCGGAATTGTAAATATATTCCCGCACACCAGTGTCCAGCTCACCGGTAAGAATGCTCGTTGTTTGCGGGAAGAATCTATTTGAAAAACGGTTCCCGTCTTGCAGCCGCTTCCTGGAAGAGTGCTTCAAGTTCGGCGCCTTTTTTGCCCCGGATGGTGACATGGTTGTCCGTCCGTAGCAGGCAGGGTTTGAGTTTTCCGTCTGAAGTTACCCTGAGCCGGTTGCAGAATGCACAGAACTCGGTGTTGTGTAGCGGGCGCACGACCTCGACCTCGGCACCATCCAGGCAGTATTTTTTCCGGTGATGCATCCGGCGCGTGAGGATCTGTTCCGATCGTGCGGCAAGGTTATTCTCGACGCTGTTCAAGTCGCCGTGGTACTCGCAGTTGTTGAAATGCATCAGTTCGATGAGCTGGAGGACGAGATTGCGGTTGTTCCTCACATACGCAAGGAAATCATCAATCTCGTTATCGTTGATGCCATGAAGGACGACCATGTTGAATTTGACCGGAGTGAGTCCGACCCGAAGTGCCGCATCAATGCCGGCAAGAACCTCGCTGAGCCGGTCGCTTCCGGTGATCCGTTTGTAGGTGTCCGGGTTCAGGCTGTCGAGGCTGACATTAACCCTGCGGAGCCCGGCGGCTTTTAACTCCGCCGCCATATCTGCAAGCAGGATGCCGTTTGTGGTAATAGAGCATTCAATGCCTTTCGGAACTGCCCGGATGATCTTCAGGATATCCGGCCGGATGAGGGGTTCCCCGCCGGTGAATTTTATGCTTTTGATCCCGAACTTTGCCGCGATCTCCATGATATCGATGATCTCTTCCGCGCTCATCTCGGACTCGGGATTCTTCTCGCCTTCGGCATGGCAGTAGATACAGGAAAGGTTGCACCGCGAGGTGAGACTGATACGGAGATTGGTCACCGGTCGTCCGTAGGAATCCCTGAGCGCTTGTGTCATGGGGCGTATTCAACCCTTGAAGTTTTTCCCAACGATATACAGTTCCGTACTTCCTTTCCGGGTGGCCATGGTTGAGTAGGTCTTTACCACAAAAAAGTGCTCTTTGATCTGGTTTAACAATTCGGGGAAATCCGTGCCCTGGAACGATTTTATCACAAAATTGCCACCGGGCTTTAATACGTGGCAGGCAAAGACCAGGGCTTCTTCGCCAAGGGCGATGGCCCGTACCTGGTCGTAACTCCTGTGGCCGGAAAGTTTTGGGGCTGCATCGCAGACCACCACACTGACAGTACCGAGCAGTGCCTGTGCCTGTGCCTGAATGGCCGGGTCGGTAAGGTCGCCTTCAATGGTCTCGATCCCATCGAGGGCCGCAATCGGGTTTAAATCTATCCCAAGGACTCTCCCGTCCGTGAGCGTGCGCAGCACCTGAAGCCAGCTCCCGGGGGCGGCACCCAGATCGATAATGTTGTCGTCCCTGCGGATGATGGCAAATTTTTTCTGTATCTCGATGAGTTTGTACGATGCCCGGGATCGAAAGCCCTCCTGTTTTGCCCGAAGATACACTTTATCCCGTGACCATTGTGATCCCATATTCATTCATCCCCAAAAAATAAAGCGAATCGAACCCAAAACGCTATAATTAAAGTATGACGATATACTGTATAAGACAGTTGTTAAGGGGAAAGCGATGTTAAAAGCAACCATTGACGCAGAGATATTCCGGGAGGCCATTGACGCGATCTC
>Ga0181529_10004113_pt1 | contig 16004 bp, 17 predicted proteins | sample PEATcosm2014_Bin_36_FD_119763 | JGI IMG/M metagenome (GOLD analysis project Ga0181529, IMG submission 119763) | Peatland microbial communities from MTU Mesocosm Facility, Houghton, MI, USA - PEATcosm2014_Bin10_30_metaG | ecosystem: Environmental > Terrestrial > Soil > Wetlands > Peat | place...
CGCCGCCGCCGCGCCGGCCGCCGCCGCGAGCGGCGGCGCCTGGCTCGTGGGCGGCGCCGTGCGCGACGGGCTGCTGCACCGCCAGTGCGACGACATCGACCTGGCGGTGGCCGGCGACGCCGAGAGCTTCGCCCGCACCCTGGCGACGGCGCTCGACGCGCTCGCCTTCTCGTACTCCGAGCGCTTCTCGGCCTGGCGGATCGTCTGCGAGGGCGGCCACGTCGACGTGGCCCCGCTGCGCGGTCCCACGATCGCCGACGACCTGCGCGGCCGCGACTTCACCGTCAATGCCATGGCCCGTGCGCTACCGACGGCGCCGGGCGAGGGGGCGAGCTCCTCGTCGGGCGATCGGCCAAGCTCCCTGAGTGCAGCGTCGGGCGCCCTGATCGATCCCTGCGGCGGCCTTGCCGACTTGCGTGCGCGGCGGCTCGTGGCGTGTGCCGCGGGCGCCTTCGACGACGACCCCGTGCGTGTGGTGCGCCTTGCGCGCCTGCGTCACGAGCTCGACCTGACCGTGGCGCCGCGGCTTGAGGAGGCGGCGCGGGCGGCCGCCGGGCGCCTTGCCGCGGCGAGTCCCGAGCGTCTCGAGCACGAGCTTTCGACCTTGCTCGGTCTGCCCTGCGTCGCGTCTGCCCTGCGCAGCCTCGCCGACCTCGGCGCCCTCGAGGTCGTGCTGCCCGAGGTCGCGGCCTGTCGCGGCGTCACGCAGAACCCCTATCACCACCTCGACGTCTTCGAGCACACCCTCGAGGCGCTCTCGTTCCTGGCGCAGGTCGTGACCGCGCTCGGCGGCGAGCGCTACCTGGCGACGCCGACCGAGTGCGGCCTGCCGGGCGCGCCCGTCCTTGCGCCGCTCGCCTGGGCGGTGCTGCTCCACGACGTCGGCAAGCCCCTGGCGCGCCAGGTCGACGACCAGGGCCGCGTCCTGTTCCTCTCGCACGATCGTCTGGGCGAGCAGATCGCGCGCGACATCTGCCGCCGGCTGCGCATGAGCAGGCGGTTCGAGCAGTTCCTCGCCGAACTCGTGCGACAGCACCTGCGCCTGGGCTTTCTGGTGCGCGAGATGCCCCTGACGCGCCGCGCGCTGGTGCGCTTTCGCCGCGACGCGCAGCCCTTCGTCTTCGAAGCTATCGTGCTGTCGCTGGCCGACCGCGTGGCGACCCGCGGCGAGCGCACCCCGCCGCAGTCGCTGGCGCGCCACTTCCGCATAGCCCGCGATGTCTTCGGCGACACGCCCGCGCCGCCGCGCCGCCTGCTGGGCGGCGACGAGGTCATGACCCTGCTCGGGGTGGGTCCGGGCGCCGTGGTGGGCCGCGCGCTGGCGGTGCTCGAAGAGGAGATCGAGTGCGGCGACGTGACCACGCCCGACCAGGCGCGCGCGTTCCTGCTGAACTGGTGGGAGCGCGAGCAGGAGGGCGCCCGCGATGCCTGAGCTTCCCGAAGTCGAGACTGTGCGCCGCCGCCTCGAGACCTGCCTGCCGGGCCTGGTCGTCGACGAGGTGACGGTGAACGATGCCCTCGTCTCAAACCAGACCGCCGCCGACCTGCAGGCGGCCTTTGTGGGGCGCCGCGTCGTGGCCCTGCGGCGGCGCGGCAAGTACCTCATCATCGAGCTCGAGGGCATGCTGCTCGTCGTGCACCTGCGCATGACCGGCCGCCTGCTGCTCGCCCCCGAGCCGGGGGGGCGGGCGCCGCGGCTCGTCGTGCGACTACGGCCCGCCACCGAGCTCCTGTTCTACGACACACGCCGCTTCGGGCGCGTGTGGGCGGTGCCGGTCGCCGACGAGAACCATTTCTTTGCCGCGCTCGGCCCCGAGCCGTTCAGCGACGCCTTCACGAGCACCTACCTGCGCCGTGCGCTCGAAGGTCGCACGGCGCCGCTCAAGTCGTTCCTGCTCGACCAGCGGCGCATCGCCGGCGTGGGCAACATCTACGCCGACGAGGCGCTGTTCCGCGCACGGCTGCACCCGCTGCGCACGGCCGGCACGCTCGGTCCCGGCGAGATCGAGCGCCTGCACGACGCCCTGCTCGAAACGCTGCAGTTGGGCATCGAGCACGCCGGCGCCTCGATCGACACCTTCGTCGACCCCGACGGCGCGAGCGGCGACTTTCAGGCGATGCTCAACGTCTACGGACGCACGGGCCAGGCGTGCCGCGTGTGCGGCACACCGATCGAGAGGGTCGAGCTCGGCGGGCGCGGCACGCAGTTCTGCCCCACCTGCCAGACTCTGCCGCGCGGCAAGCGCCTGGCCGCCGGCGGCCGCGAGGCGCTGGCCCGCGAGCGCGCCGCGAGCTTGCGGCGCCGGGCTCGCGCGGCGCGACGCCGGTGAAGGCCCGGCGCGAGCCGCGCTCGGTGGAGGCCGCCCCGCCCGCCGCCGCCCCGCCCGCCTCGCCGCCCACCGCCTCGCCGCCCACCGCCGCGCCCTTCGCCCTCAACACTCTCTACGTCGTGGCGACCCTCGTGCCGCGGCGCGAGACGATCGTGGTCGGTGCCCTAGGAGCGGTCACCTTCGCGCGCGGCTGGCAGGCCTACGTGGGCAGCGCGCGTCGTGGGCGCGACGCTCGCGTCGCGCGCCACCGCCGCCCCGACAAGCCGCTGCGCTGGCACGCCGACTACCTGTTCACGCGCCATCCGGCGACGCGCGCCTGGCTGCTCGACACGCCGCTCACCGAGTGCGAGCTGGCCGCGCTGCTGCGGGCTGCGGTCGCGGGCGGCGCACCGTCCGACGGCGCGGCGCCCGCGACCGCGGCCGGACGGCCCGACGCCGACGCCGAGCTGCCCGCGCCGACCGGCGCCGACCCCGCGCCGCGTTTCGGCGCCTCGGACTGCGGCTGCGCCGGCCACCTGGTGAACACGGCCCAGCTGGGTGAGCTGCGCGCGGCGCTCGGCGCCGCGGCGGCCCGGGGTGGTATGCTGCGGGCGCTGCCCGTCGAACGACGAAAGCGAGACTAGGTGAGCGCGGTCACCCTGTACGGCGTCGTGGCGGTCACGTTCATGATGCTCATGTATGCGCTCGAGAAGCGCGGCCCCGTCTTCATCGCCGCCTTCGCCCTGGGCTGCGCGCTGTCGAGTACCTACGGCTTTCTGTCGGGCGCCTGGCCGTTCGGCGTGGTCGAAGGCATCTGGACGTTCGTCGCGCTGCGGCGCTACCTCGCCGTGCGCGCCGAGTCCTGACCCCGCGCGCCTAGCGCGCCTTCTCCCATTTCTGCAGGTAGGCGACCTCGGCGAGCGTCTTGCCGCCATCGATCTCGCCGCGCAGGCGGTTCTCTTTTTCGAGCACGTCCATGGCCCGGTTGGCGAGCTCGACGGCCTGCGCCCGGGGCAGCACGATGACACCGTCGTCGTCGCCCACGACCCAGTCGCCGGGTTCGACGGTCTGGCCGGCGATCGAGACCGGCACGTTGATCTCGCCGAAGCCCTTGGGCTCGCCGGCATTGGCGCTCACGAGGCTGGAGAAGGCCGGGAATCCCATGCGGGCGATCTCGGGGGTGTCGCGGATCGCGCCCCACACGACCAGGCCGGCCAGGCACTTGACCACGGCGCTGTGCGTGGCGAGCTCGCCCCAGATGGCCGGATAGCTGTTGAAGGAATCGACCACCAGCACGTCGCCCGGCTGGCACTCGTCGATCGCTTCGACCGGCTTGGCCCAATCGCCGGGGTAGGTGCGCACGGTGACCGCCGGACCGCACATGTGGGCGCCGGGCAGCAGCGGCCTGATGCCGTGCAGCGACGGCTGGCGGTGCCAGGCGTCGGAGATGTTGGCCGTGGAGACCTGCTCGAGGACGCCGCGTATGTCGGCCTCGCCGGCCCGCTTGTAGAGGGTCGTGGCGATGGCGACGCCGGTATCGACGGCGCGGCGGATCTCGGCGGCCGCCGCGGTGGCGTCGGCCGCCTTGGTGATCGCGCCGCCCACGACGACGATGCCGGCGCCGGCCGCCGCGGCCGCCGCGGCGGTCTCGGAGTTGATGCCGCCCGCCGCGCTCACGGGAATGGCCACCGCTTCGGCCACGGCGCGCAGCGTGGTGAAGGGCGCCTCGCCGCGCATCTGCTGGTCGATCGCGGTGTGGATGCCCACGTAGTCGGCGCCCCAGGCCTCGGCCTGGCGCGAGCGGGCGACCGGGTCGGCGACCTCGATCATGTCGACGATCAGCTTGCAGCCGTAGTTGTGGGCGGCCTCGATGCACTCCTTGATGGTCGAGTCGCTGGCCGCGCCGAGCACGCCGACCAGACCGGCGCCCGCCTTGGCTGCGTACTCGACCTCGATGCGGCCGGCGTCCATCGTCTTCAAGTCGGCGAAGATGAGCTTGTCGGGGAAGGCGGCCTTGAGCTCGCGCACGGCGCGCAGGCCCTCGGCCTTGATGAGCGGCGTGCCGGCCTCGACCCAGTCGACGCCGCCGGCGACCGCTTCGCGGGCGATCTCGATGGCGCGCGGCAGGTCGACGAAGTCGAGGGCGACCTGCACGACGATGCGTGCGCCTGTGCTCGGCGAGTCGCTCATACGCCCATCACCTGCACGATCAGCTCGCGCTGCCGGGGCCGCGCGTCGAAGTCGCAGAAGACGATGGTCTGGTAGCGCCCCAGCGTCAGGCGGCCCGCGACGAAGGGCACCGTGAGCGAAGGGCCCACGAGGCCGGCGCGCACGTGCGAGTGGCCGTTGCCGTCGCGCAGGTTGTCGTTGTGTACGTAGTGGCGGTCGGGCGGCGTGAGCTGGTCGAGCGCCTCTTGCACGTCGTGCACCACGCCGGGCTCGAACTCGAGCGTGGTGACCGCGCCGGTCGCGCCCGGCACGAAGATCGTCGCGGTGCCGTCGTGCAGTCCCGAGCGGCGCACGGCCTCGACGACCTCGTCTGAGATCGCGATGATGTCGGCGTCGCCGCGGCTGGGGAACTCGATCGTGTCGGTCACGACGCGCGCTACGCCTTCGCGCTCCGTGGTCTTGTGCCGTTCACTGTCCATGACTGTCGCCACGCTGCCTCTCCTTGTCGTGCGATGCCGGCCCGCGGCGCGGGTCCGGCTCGGGTGATGTCGTGTCCGTGGTCGCGGCCGGCGCTGCCACGCCGATCGCGACGTTGTCGAGCAGCCGGGTCTCGCCGAGCCGCACGGCGGCCACGATGAGGTCGTCCGGGCGCGGGACGTCGCCCACCGGCGCGAAGCTGTCCGGGTCGACGACGGCGACGTAGTCGATCGCCAGGCCGGCGGCCTGCAGCTCGGCGGTGACCCTGGTCACGACGGCGCCGGTGCCGTCGGCCGAGACCGCGCCGCCGGCGACCAGGGCCGTGTGCAGCCCGGCCGCCTCGGCGCGTTGCGCCGCGCCCAGGTAGACGTTGCGCGAGCTGCGGGCGAGGCCGTCGGGCTCGCGCACCGTGTCGACCGCCACGATCTCGACCGGCAGGTCGAGGTCGGCGACCAGGCGCCGCACGACCGCAAGCTGCTGCGCGTCTTTGCGCCCGAAGTAGGCGCGGTCGGGGGCGACGATCGTGAACAGCTTGGCGACGATCGTGGCCACGCCGTCGAAGTGGCCGGGCCGTTGCGCCGCCTCGTAGCCCACGGCCGGCGGACCTTCGACGTGCACGGTGACGGCCGCGCCCGCCAGGTACATCTCGGCGACCGCCGGCGCGAAGACGAGCGTCGCGCCGGCGCCGGCCGCGAGCGCCACGTCGCGGGTTTCGTCGCGCGGGTAGCGGGCGAGGTCGTCGTCCGCGCCGAACTGGGTGGGGTTCACAAAGATCGACACCACGACGGTGTCGCACTCCCGCGCGGCCGCCGAGATCAGGGCCAGATGCCCGTCGTGCAGCGCCCCCATGGTCGGCACCAGGCCGACCGGCCGCTCGCCGGCGGCCACGGCCGCGCGCGTCTCGGCCACGGTGCGCACGACGGTCGTCGTGGCGTGGCGCGCGGCGCTCACAGGCGTCCTTCGGGGCGGTCGAGCAGCTCGCGCAGCGTGCGCACGGTGTCGTCGTCCAGGCGTGGCGCGGCCAGGTGCAGCGCTTGCAGCGAGAGCGAGCGGTAGGTGTCGGCAAAGCGCGGCGCTTGCTCGGCGAGCAGCGCAAGGTGGGCGCGCACGGTGCCGACGTCGCCGCGCGCCACCGGACCGGTCAGCGCCTGCGCCGGCCCGCGCGCGGCGACGTTGGCGGCGGTGGTGGCCACGAGCGACTCGAGCAGGCGGGCGGCGGCGGCGGGCGGCACGCCCGCCGCCGCCGCCATCAGCTCGCCGGCCTCGCTCTGCAGGGCTACGAAGAGGTTGCTCGCCGCCGCAGCGGCGAGGTGGTAGAGCGGCTTGGCCTCGTCGGCCAGGGCAAAGGGGCGGCAGCCCAGGCGCTCGGCGAGCCAGACGCCCAGCTCGACGTCGGCCGGCGTGTCGCCGGTGACGGCCATGGGTACGCCGCGCAGCGCGCCTTCGTCGCCCGGTACCGCGAAGCTTTGCAGCGGGTGCAGCGACAGGATCCCGGCCACCCGGCCGCGCAGCGGGGCGAGCAGGTCGAGCGAGCCCAGGCCGCTGGAGTGGACGGCCACGACCGGACGCTCGAGCGGTGTCGCGAGCGCCGCGGCGACGTCGTGGGCGACGCCCTCGATGCCGTCGTCGGGCACGGTGATCCACACGACGTCGGCGCGCGCGACGCCATCGGCCAGCGAGAGGCGGGGAGGGTCGGCTGCGGGGTCGAGCGGCACGGCCGGCGAGGTGACCACCGCGGACACGGCGACGCCGGCCTTCCTGAGCGACGCGACGAGCGTCGCGCCCAGGCGGCCCGGTCCGATCACACATACACGTAGCGCTTCGTCTGGAAGCAAGGCGTCGGCTCCTTGGCTGCAGTCCCCCCGTGGCGGGCGGTACCACGCCGGCCTAACGTCCCGGCGCACTTTCATCGTGCGGTCGTCGTCTCCGGCCCCTGGGCTCGAAGCGACGACGTTGGACAATCGGCCCGACTCGTGGCCGATTGCACAATCGTAAGAGTAGGGGCAGAGGCCCGGCACGGTCAATTCTGCCGTAGGGACGGCGTGGACAAACGCGAGCGGCTGCGCTGGACGGCGTGCGTCTGACGCAGTGGGGTCGCGGCGAGTCCGCCGTCTCGCTCGAGCAAGCGGCCGCCCGCGAGGCTCGGTGATACACTGTCGCCATGCCCATCTACGAGTTCATCTGCGAGCATTGCGAGCTGCGGTTCGAAGAGCTCGTGCGCAACGGCGACAAGCCGCGGTGTCCCGAGTGCTCCACCGGTGACATCCGTCGCATGCTCTCGAGCTTCGCCGTCCACTCCGCGTCGGCCAACCTCGGCGGCGGCGGGGGCAAGAGTTGTGGTTCGTGCGGGAGCTCATCCTGTGGCACCTGCCACTGACGACCCGGTCGCAGTCGCGCTCGACGAGCTGCGTGCCGAAGCCGAGGCCTGCGAGAAATGCCTGCTGTCGGCCACGCGCACCCGCGTGGTGTTCGGCGAGGGCGACCCGCACAGCGACCTCATGTTCGTCGGCGAGGCGCCCGGCTACCACGAAGACCAGCAGGGCCGGCCCTTCGTAGGCCAGGCCGGCAAGCTCCTCGAGCAGCTTCTGCAGACCATCGGCCTGTCGCGCGAGCAGGTCTACATCGCCAACGTGCTCAAGTCGCGGCCGCCCAACAACCGCGATCCCAAGCCCGAAGAGATCGCCGCCTGCGAGCCCTACCTCGTGCGCCAGGTCGAGATCATCGCGCCGCGCGTCGTGTGCACGCTGGGCAACTTCGCCACCAAGCTGCTGTCGGGCAGCCAGACCGGCATCACCCGCGTGCATGGCATTCCGCAGCGTACGCACGTGGGCGGCCGCGAGCTCTACCTCTACCCGATCTTCCATCCGGCCGCCGCCCTCTACACGCCGGCCATGCTCGAGACCTTGAAGCAGGACGTGCTGCGGCTGCCCGAGGTGCTCGGCCTGCCGCTGGGCGGTGACGTCCCGACCGACGAGGCCGCCGACGCGCCCGTCGCGCCGCGCGCCGACCCACCGGTACGCCGTCCGATCGTGCTGCCGACGCTGGCGGCGGCGCCCGAGCCAACGGCGCCGCTCGAGCCCGCGGCGCCGGCGCTCGAGCCGAAGCCGCCGCAAGTGCAGCCGCCGGCTCCCGCACAGCCGCCGGCTCCCGCACAGCCGCCGGCGTCTCCGCGGCCGCCGGCGCCCGGCGGGCCGGCTGAACAACTGGGCCTCTTCTAAGGGCATGCTCACGGCCACGCTCACTTCGCCGGAGGCGACCGGCAGGTTTGCGCGCCTTTTCGCAGCCAGACTCACGCCGCCCGCCCTGGTGACGCTGCGCGGCGAGCTCGGCACCGGCAAGACCACCCTCGTGCGCGATGTCCTGCACGCGCTCGGCGTCGAGGGCGTGGTCGCCAGCCCGTCGTTCACCCTCGCCCAGAGCTATGAAGGCGCCGCGTCCCTGCGGCTGCACCACCTCGACCTCTACCGCCTGGGGCGGGGCGCCGACGTGACCCTGTTCGCCTGGGAGGACTACCTCGACGGCTCCTCACTGACCTTCGTGGAGTGGCCCGAGGCAGGCGCGGCGGAGCTGCCGCCCGCCGACGTCGACGTCGCGCTCACGCATCGCACGCCCGACAGTCGCGGTCTCGCGCTGCGCGCTGGCCCCGATCTCGAAGCGGCGCTCGCCGCCGAGATGGCCGCTGCCGGCATCGACGACGTGCTGCTGGCGCCCGGGGCGTCGGCTTCAGACGAGGTGACGGCGGGCACAGGGGCGGCGCCGCGCGCAGGCAGGGCGGACACGCCGGCCGGTCGCGAAGCCCGATCGCCGCAGGCCGCGACGTGATCCTCGCCGTCGAGACCTCGAGCGCCGCGGCCTCGGCCGCGGTCGTCGCGACCGACGGAGCCGCGCTCGGCGAGTCGCGCCCCAGCGCCGAGGCGCAGCAGGCGCGGCGGCTGCTCGAGTGCGTGCACGAGGCCCTCACGATGGCCGGCGCCGCGCTCGCCGACATCGAGACCGTCGTCTGCGGCCTGGGCCCGGGCACGTTCACCGGCCTGCGCATCGGCATCGCCACGGCGCGCGCCCTGGCGCAGGGCGCCGGCCTGCCGGTGGCCGGCGTGCCCAGTCTCGAGGCGCTCGCCTGCGGCCTCGCCGCAGGCGAGGCGGCCGCGAGCGCCACTCACGTCGTGCCCCTGATCGACGGCCGCCGCGGCGAGGTCTTCGCGGCGGTCTACCGGCGCACGGCGCGGCCCGCCGCGGCGCCGGGCGGGCCGACCGCTGAGCCCACTCCCGGGACCGCCGCCTCGCTCGCGGCGGCGCCGACGACGCGGCTCGCGTCGTGGCCCGAGCTCGAGCTGCTCGTGCCGCTCACCGTGGTGAGCGTCGACGAGCTGTCCGCGTTTCTCTCTCGCTTTCCGGGCGCGGTCGTGGGCGGCGACGGCGCGCTGCCGCACGTCGACCGGCTGCCGCCGGCCGTCGTGCTCGAGCGCGCCGTCGCCGGCCCCAGCGCCCTCATGGTCGCCCGCACGTTCCTGGCCGGCTCGCCCGCGCTCACGCGTGGCTTCGCCGACACGCTGCCCATCTACGGCCGCGAACCCGACGCCGTGCCCCGCAAGCAGGCGCTCGCGCTGCCGCGGGCCGCCGGCGCCGCGCCGCGGGCCGCCGCCACGCCATCGTCCACCGACCGCGGCGCTCCGCCGCCGACCAAGGAGCCGCGCCGATGATCGATTCGCTGCCCGAACGTCCGACCGCCGGCGTGACCGTCATCCGCCGGCTGCTGCCGGCCGACCTGGCGGCGATCGTCGCCATCGAGAACGACACCTTCACCCTGCCTTGGCACCCGAACGTCTTCGCGAGCATGCTCGTCAAGCCCGAAGCGCTCTGCCTGGGCTGTCTGGCCGGCGGTCGCCTGGTCGGCTACCTCATCGCCGACATGTTCGTCGACGTCTGGCACATCATGAACCTGGCGGTGAGCGCGTCGCAGCGCCGCAACCACATCGCTTCCGACCTGCTCGAGCACTACTTCGAGATCACCGACGACGACCCGCACCGCGGCCACACGCTCGAGGTGCGCGTGTCCAACGAGCCGGCCATCGAGCTCTATCGCAGCTACGGCTTCGTGGCCACCGGCGTGCGCCGCGGCTACTACTCCGACAACCGCGAGGACGCCCTCATCATGTGGAAAGAACGGGACGGCGACTCGGCGTGAGCCTGCTGCTGTGCATCGAGACATCGTGCGACGACACGAGCGCGGCCGTCGTCGACACCGCGGGCCCCGACGGCGCCGCCGTCATACGCTCGTCGATCGTCTCGTCGCAGCACGAGTTTCACGCGCCCTTCGGCGGCGTCGTGCCCGAGGTCGCGTCGCGGCGCCACACCGAGCTGCTGGTCGGCGCGGTGGCCGATTCCCTGAGCGAAGCCGGCGTCGGCTGGGACGATCTCGAGGGCGTCGCGGTGACCACCGGCCCCGGACTGATCGGCGCGTTGCTCGTGGGCCTGGCCGCCGCCAAGGCGCTCGCCTACGCCCGCCGTCTGCCGCTCACGCCGGTCGACCACCTGCAGGGTCACCTGGCGGCCGCCTACGCCCTCGGCGTCGAGGCGCCGTTCGTGTGCCTGACGGCGAGCGGCGGCCACACCATGCTTGCCGTGGTCGAACGCGGCGTCGAGTTCCGCGTCGTCGGCCGCACGCTCGACGACGCCGCCGGCGAGGCCTTCGACAAGGGAGCCCGTCTGCTCGGTCTGCCCTATCCCGGCGGCCGCGAGCTCGATCTGCTGGCCGTCGCCGGCGACCCGGCGCTGGTGACGTTCCCGCGCAGCCTGCCGCAGGGCTTCGACTTCAGTTTCAGCGGCTTGAAGACGGCGCTGCTCTACTACCTGCGCGAGCACGAGGGGGAGGCCGGCTTCGCGGCGCGTCGCGCCGGCGTGGCCGCTTCGTACCAGGAGGCCATCGTCGACCAGCTCGTCCACAAGACGGTGCGCTGCGCCGAGCACGAGGGTCTTCGTCAGGTCGCGGTGGGCGGCGGCGTGGCCGCGAACTCGCGGCTGCGCCGCCGCCTCGCCGACGCCTGCGAGCGGCGCGGTCTGACCGCGTTCATCCCGCCCGTCGCGCTGTGCACCGACAACGCCGCCATGGTCGGCCTGGCAGCGCGCCACCTCGAGGCCGTGCCCTGGCCGGGCTACCTGGGCCTCGACGCCTACGCCTCGGAAGCCGCCCTGAACGCCCTGCGAGGGCGGCGGTAAGCCGGTGGCCGTCGGCTCGCCGCCGGAAACGGGTAAGACTACGGGCATCGACATCAGCGGCGGGACAGCCCTGCCCGGGACAGGAGCCTGACGGCACGAGATGAAGACAGACGTCACACCCGGTGACACCCCGCTCGCGGCGGCGCTCGGCAGCACAACGTCCCAGGCGGCGCCGGCCAAAGGCGCGACGCCCCAGGTAGCGCCGGCCAGGGTGTCGACGTCGGCTCGCCGGCATCCGTTGATCGCGGCCGATCAGTTCGTGTCGTGCCTCGAAAACGAGGGTGTCGAGTACGTCTTCGGCATACCGGGCGAGGAGACGCTCGATATCAACGAGGCGCTCGACCGCTCCGGCCAGATCACCTTCATCCCCACGCGCCACGAGCAGGGAGCCGCCTTTATGGCCGGGGCCTACGGGCGCCTCACCGGCAAGGCCGGCGTGTGCCTGGCGACGCTGGGCCCGGGGGCGACCAACCTGGCCACCGGCATCGCCGACGCCAATCTCGATCACGCTCCGGTCGTGGCGATCACCGGCCAGGTCGACCTGTCGGGCATGCACAAGGAGACCCACCAGTTCATCGACATCGTCGAGATGATGCAGCCCATGACCAAGTGGAACGCGCGGGTCCACGACCCGCGCACGGTCGCCGAGGCGGTGCGCAAGGCCTTCTCCGTGGCCACCGCCGAAAAGCCCGGGGCCGCGCACCTCGAGCTGCCAGCCGACGTGATGGCGAGTCCCGCGATGGGCGGGCGCTGCCTGCAGCGCACGCCGCAACCCGTGAGCGAACCCGACGAGTCGGCCCTGCGCCTCACGGCCGACCTCATCCGGGCGGCGCATCGGCCCGTGCTGCTCGTGGGTCACGGGGTCGTGCGCCAGGGGGCCGCGCCTGCGCTGCGCGAGCTCTGCCGCAAGACCGGTCTGCACGTGATCACGACCTTCATGGGCAAGGGCGTGCTCGACGCGGACGACGAGCACTTCCTGTTCACCGCCGGCCTGAACGCGCAGAACTATCCGGCGGGCTTCTTCGGGCGCGCCGACCTCGTGATCTGCGTGGGGTACGACATGGTCGAATGGGCGCCGTCGGCCTGGAACCCGGCGGGCGATCGGCGCATCATCTGCATCGACACGGTGACCCCCGAGATCGACGCCCACTACGTGCCCGAGGTCGAGCTCGTCGGCGACCTCACCCACATCATCGCCCAGCTTGGCTTCCTGCTTGCCGCCGAGCCCCCGACGGCCCTCGAGGTGCCGCCCTACCACCGCGCCTTCGAAGTGGCCTTGGACGTGGGCGGCGACGACGATGCGCCGGTCAAGCCGCAACGCGTGCTGCGCGACCTGCGCGAGCTCATGGCCACCGACGACATCCTCGTATCCGACGTCGGCGCTCACAAGCTCTGGGTGGCGCGCTTCTGGGAGGCTCGCGAGCCCAAGACCGTGCTCATCTCCAACGGCTTCGCGGCGATGGGCTTCGGCCTGCCGGCCGCCATCGCCGCCGCGCTCACGGTGCGCGGCTCAAGGAAGGTCGTGACCATCGTCGGCGACGGCGGCTTCCTCATGAACGTGGGCGAGCTCGAGACCGCCAAGCGGCTGGGCAACCCCCTGGTCGTGCTCATCTGGACCGATGGCAGCTACGGCCTGATCGAGATGCACCAGCGCCGCCAGTTCGGCCATGTCTCCGGCACGCGCTTCGGCAACCCCGACTTCGTGGCGCTCGCCCAGGCCTTTGGTCTGCAGGGCTTTCGGGTCGAGCGCGCCGGCGAGCTCACGCCTGTGCTGCGCCGGGCGCTCGCCGCGACCGGCCCAGTGATCGTCGAGGTGCCCATCGACTACCGCGAGAACGACAAGCTGGGCATCGACCTCTGGCAGCTCGCTCCCGGGCTGCGGGGCTAGCGAGGGCCGCGGGCGCAGGTCCAGACCATCGCCCGGGCGCTCCCCGCCCCGCCTGCTTTGCGATTGGGACGCCGGTGCGTCCGGCCTTGGCGCTCCCCTCAGCCCTCGAGCAGGATCGTGACCGGACCGTCGTTGACCAGCGAGACGTGCATGTGGGCGCCGAACACGCCGGTCGCGACCGCGAGGCCGGCGCCGCGCAGCGCCGCCACGAAGGCCTCGTAGAGCTCCTCGCCCTGGGCCGGCGGGGCGGCGTCGGTGAAGCTCGGGCGGTTGCCGCGGCGCGTGTCGGCGTAGAGCGTGAACTGCGACACCACAAGGAGGGCGCCGCCGCCGTCGCCGATGGCGCGGTTCATGAGTCCGCGCTCGTCGTCGAAGACGCGCAGCTTGGCCGTCTTTGCGGCCAGCCGCGCGGCGGTCTCGAGCGTGTCCGCGTGGGTCACGCCGACCAGCGCAAGGAAGCCGCGGCCCACGGCCGCCACCTCGCGACCCTCGACGGTCACCGTGGCTCGTTCGACCCGCTGCAGCAGCACGCGCATGGCGCCGATTGTACGGCGACCGGCGGGCGCACGGCCAGCGTCGGGCGCAGCTCGCCCGCCGAGCCTGAGGCCTCCCATCGGCGCGACCTGGATCGCCCGTCGGCGCGGCCTGTCGACCGCCCGCCGGCGCAGTGGCGCGATTCCGCGCCTCGCAAGCGAAAATCTCCTGCTCACAATGGAAATCTGACACTGTCGGCGACTGTGCTGCCGGCCGATGGCCATCGTTTGACAAGTCCCGGTGCGGGCCATACCATAACGTCTCCCAAGCGTTAGCACTCTCATGGTGTGAGTGCCAGATTCCAACAGAGAAGGAGGGCTGTATGAAGCTGAAGCCGCTCGAGGACCGCGTCATCATCAAGGCGGTCACGCAAGAAGAGAAGACGCCCAGCGGCATCGTGCTTCCCGACACGGCCAAAGAGAAGCCGATGATCGGCGAAGTCGTAGCCGTCGGCGAGGGCAAGTGGGACGAGACCGGCACCAAGCGCATCCCCGTGGATGTCAAGGTCGGCGAGAAGGTCATTTATGGCAAGTACTCGGGCACCGAGTACAAAACGAGCGACGGCGAAGAACTCCTCATCCTCCGGGTGAGCGAGATCCTCGCCACAGTCAAATAGAAGGGAGGCTGAGGAAGCGTGGCTAAAGAACTCAAGTATCAGGACGAGGCGCGTCGCGCGCTTGAGCGCGGTGTCAACGCGCTCGCCGACGCCGTCAAGATCACCCTCGGGCCCAAGGGCCGGTACGTCGTGCTCGACAAGAAGTTCGGCGCCCCCACCATCACCAACGACGGTGTGACCATCGCCCGTGAGATCGAGCTCGAAGACGTCTTCGAAAACCAGGGCGCCCAGCTCGTGCGCGAAGTCGCCACCAAGACCAACGACATCGCCGGCGACGGCACCACCACCGCCACCCTGCTCGCCCAGGCGATCGTCCGCGAAGGCCTGCGCAACGTAGCCGCCGGGGCCAACCCGATGGCCATCAAGCGCGGCATCGAAGCGGCCGTCAAAGAGGCCGTCGAGGCCATCAAGAAGGCCTCCAAGGAGATCTCGGGCAAAGAGGACATCGCCCGTGTCGCCACCATCTCGGCGCGCGATCGCGCCGTCGGCGACGTCATCGCCGACGCGATCGAGAAGGTCGGCAAGGACGGCGTGGTCAACGTCGAGGAGTCCAACACCTTCGGCCTCGACCTCGAGTTCACCGAGGGCATGCAGTTCGACAAGGGCTACCTCAGCCCCTATCTGATCACCGATCCGGAGCGCATGGAGTCGGTCCTCACCGATCCGTACATCCTCATCGCCAACCAGAAGATCGGTGCCGTCCAGGACCTCCTGCCCGTGCTCGAGAAGGTCATTCAGCAGGGCAAGCAGCTCCTCATCGTCTCCGAAGACGTCGAAGGCGAAGCCCTCGCGACGATCATCGTCAACAAGTTGCGCGGCACCTTCACCTGCGTCGCCGTCAAGGCCCCCGGCTTTGGCGATCGCCGTAAGCGCATGCTCGAAGACATCGCCATCCTTACCGGCGGCGAGGTCATCACCGAAGAGATGGGTCTCAAGCTCGAGAACACCGACATCACCCAGCTCGGCCGCGCCCGCAAGGTCGTCGTGACCAAGGACAACACGACGATCATCGACGGCGCCGGCGATACCGACCAAATCAAGGGTCGTATCAAGCAGATCAAGAGCGAGATCGAGACCACCGACTCCGACTTCGACCGTGAGAAGCTCCAGGAGCGTCTCGCCAAGCTGGCCGGCGGCGTCGCCGTCGTCAAGGTCGGCGCGGCTACCGAAGTCGAGATGAAAGAGACCAAGCACCGCGTCGAAGACGCTCTCAACGCCACGCGCGCCGCTCTCGAAGAGGGCATCGTGCCGGGCGGCGGGGTCGTGCTCGTCAACGCGATGTCGGCCATCAAGGTCGACAAGAAGTCCGAAGACATCGACTTCCGCACGGGCAAGCAGATCATCGTGCGCGCGCTCGAAGAGCCGCTTCGTCAGATCGCCGAGAACGCCGGGCTCGAGGGCTCGGTCGTGGTCAACACGGTCAAGGGTCTGCCTGCGGGTCATGGCCTGAACGCCGAGACCGGCGAGTACGAGGACATGGTCAAGGCCGGCATCATCGACCCGGCCATGGTCACCCGTTCGGCGCTGCAGAACGCGGCGTCGATCGCCAAGAACATCCTCACCACCGAGTGCATCGTCGCCGACAAGCCTGAGCCCGCGGGCGCAGGCGGCGGCGGCATGCCGGGCGGCGGTATGCCTCCCGGCATGATGTGAGACTGAGAGACTAGCGCAAGCTTCTCTCACGCATCGCACCACGCGTCGCGGCGGGCGGGCCCTTCCGGGCCCGCCCGCCCTTTCTTTTCTGGGCTTGCGCCCCCCCCCCCCCCCCCGGCCGCCACCCCCCCCCCCGTACATC
>Ga0181529_10004114_pt1 | contig 16003 bp, 12 predicted proteins | sample PEATcosm2014_Bin_36_FD_119763 | JGI IMG/M metagenome (GOLD analysis project Ga0181529, IMG submission 119763) | Peatland microbial communities from MTU Mesocosm Facility, Houghton, MI, USA - PEATcosm2014_Bin10_30_metaG | ecosystem: Environmental > Terrestrial > Soil > Wetlands > Peat | place...
CGGGCAACTGTTCCGGATCACGACGTGGGGCGAATCCCACGGCGGCGGCGTGGGCGTGGTCGTGGACGGCTGTCCGCCGCGATTGAAATTGAGCGAGGCGGACATCCAGCCGGATTTGGACCGTCGCAAGCCGGGACAATCCAAAATCGTAACGCCGCGCAAGGAATCCGACACGGTTCAAATTCTTTCTGGAATTTTCAACGGCAAGACGCTCGGCACGCCGATTTGTCTCTGGGTAAAAAACGAGGACGCGCGATCCGAGGCTTATTCGGAAATGAAAACAAAATTCCGCCCGTCGCACGCGGACTTCACCTATTTCGCGAAATACGGCATCCGCGCCTGGGCAGGCGGCGGACGCGCCAGCGCGCGCGAAACGGTTGGCCGCGTCGCCGCCGGTGCGATTGCGAAGAAGATTTTGCGCGAAAAATTCGGCGTCGAAACTCTGGCCTACGTCAAGCAGATCCAGAAAATTTCGGCGGAGATAAATCCTGACAAGGTGAAATTTTCGGAAATCGAATCGAACATCGTCCGCTGCCCGGACAAATCGGCGGCGGAACGCATGATCCGCCTGATTGAAAAAATGCGGCGCGAAGGCAACACCGTCGGCGGCGTCGTCGAGGGCATTGCGCGTGGCGTTCCGGCGGGCTGGGGCGAACCCGTTTTCGACAAGCTCGAAGCCGATCTGGCCAAGGCTATGTTGAGTTTGCCTGCGTCAAAAGCATTTGAGGTCGGCTCCGGCTTCGGCGGGATTCTGCTGACCGGCCGCGAGCACAACGACGCCATTCGTTCGCGCGGCGGAAAGGTTTTTACGACGACGAACCGTTCCGGCGGCATTCAGGGCGGCATCTCGAACGGCGAGACGATTTTCTTCCGCGTCGCGTTCAAGCCGGTCGCGACGGTGATGCACGAGCAGGACACGGTGACGGAACAATTTCAAAACACGACGCTCAAAGGCCGAGGCCGCCACGACCCCTGCGTGCTGCCGCGCGCGGTGCCGATGGTCGAGGCGATGACGGCGCTGGTCCTGGTTGACCACGCGCTGCGGCAGCGGGCGCAATGCGGTTGACTTTTTGACCTCAGGCGCGATTTTATTTTCACCACGGAAAAATTTATGGCCGAAAAAAACATCAATGAAATTTCGCGGGATGCGCGGACATTCTTCACGAAAGGCACCGAGGCCGCGCAGCGGGAAAACCTGGATTACGCGATTGACCTGTTCAACCAGGTGCTCGCAAAAGAGCCGGCGTTTTACGATTGTCGCAAGGCCCTGCGCGCGGCGCAGTTCAAGAAGGCCGGCGGCGGCGGCGGCGCCGGATTTTTCAAAAAAATGATGAGCGGCGCCGGTTCCTCGCCGCAGATCGCCAAGGCAAAAATCGTGCTGGGCAAAAATCCCGGCGAGGCCATGGCCATCGCGGAACAAATCCTGAACGGCGACCCGAACAGTTCCGCCGCGCACCGGATCATCGTCGAGGCGGCGGAGGCGCTGGACCTGCCGAACACGGCGGTTTTGTCCTACGAAACACTGATCAAAAATTCGCCGAAGGACAGGAACCTGGCGATTGATTTTGCGCACGCGCTCGCGAAGGCGGGCGACGTCAGCCAGGGCGATCACAATCGCGGCGAAAAAATCCTGATGGATTTGTTGCGCGAAAATCCGCACGACGGGGATTTGAGCCAGGCGTTGAAAAATCTTTCCGCGCGCAAGACGCTGGACGAGGGCGGCTACGGCGCGCTCGAAGGCGGCGGCGGCTCTTACCGTGACATCCTGAAAGACAAGAAGGAGGCCGAGTCGCTTGAACAGGAGAAGCGCGTCCAGAAAACCGAGGACGTCACCGAGCGCCTCATCGGCGAATACGAGGCGCGCCTGCGGACCGAGCCGGACAACCTCAAGCTCGTGCGCCAGCTCGCGGAGCTTTACACGCAGAAAAACAAGTTCGACCGCGCGCTGGAATTTTACGACCGCATCAAAAATTCCGAGATGGGCGCCGGCGACGCCTCGCTCTCGCAGGCCATCGCCAGCACGATTGTCCGCCGGTTCGACCATCAGATCGCGGAATTGAACCCCTTCGGCGCGGAGCACGCGGACGAAGTGGCGCGGCTCCAGGCGGAAAAACTGGATTTCCAGGTCGCCGAATGCCAGAAGCGCGTCGAAAAATTCCCGACCGACCTGGCGATCCGCTTTGAAATGGGCGCGCTTTATTTTCAGGCGGGGAAAATCGGCGAGGCGATCTCCGAATTGCAGAAGGCGCAGGGCAACCCGCACCGGCGCCTCGCCGCCATGAGCCTGCTCGCGCAATGCTTCGCCAAGCGCAAGATGTTCGACCTCGCCGCGCGCACGCTGCAAAACGCCATCAAGGAGAAGGTCGTCTTTGACGACGAGAAAAAGGATTTGATCTACAACCTCGGCTGCGTGTTCGAGGCGATGGGCAAAAAGGAGGACGCCGTGGAGCAGTTCAAAATCATCTACGAAACGGACATCGGCTATCGCGATGTCGCCGCCAAGGTGGATGCGTTTTATGCCGGGCAGTAGAAAAAACCTGTTCCGGCGGCTCTTCACCTTTATGGCAATTGCGCCGCTGCTTTCACATTCTCTCGAGGCGCGCGAGGATGTGATCTTGCTGCACGGCCTTTGCCGCACAAGCCGCTCGATGGCCGCGATGGAACGCGCGCTGACGCAGGCCGGCTACACGGTCCACAATATAAATTATCCATCGCGCTCCGAATCCGTCGAACGCCTCGGCGAAGATGTCGTCGGCAGGGCGGTGGCGGACTGCGAACGCGACGGCGCGGTGAAAATCAATTTCGTAACGCATTCGCTCGGCGGAATTCTCGTGCGCAGCTATCTGGCGCATCATTCCGTGCCGGCGCTTGGCCGCGTGGTGATGCTCGGCCCGCCGAACGGCGGCAGCGAAGTCGTGGACAAATTCGGCGGCTGGTGGCTCTTCAAAAAAATCAACGGTCCTGCCGGAAGCGAGCTCGGAACCGGCAGGGATTCCACGCCGAACAAGCTTGGCCCGGCGAATTTCTGCGCCGGCATCATCGCGGGAAATTGGACGATCAACTGGATCAACAGCCTTGTCATTCCCGGCAGCGACGACGGAAAAGTTTCCGTCGAGAGAACCAGGCTCGCGGGAATGGCCGACCACATTGTCATTCCGTCGGCGCATCCGTTCCTCATGCGGAACCGCACAGCCATCCGGCAGACGATTTATTTTCTGCGCAACGGGAAATTTGACCGCGCGGCGGGCTGAATGATTTTTTGGTGGGGCGAGCGTCCTCGCGAGCCGGTTCGACAGCAGCCTCGCCCCACCGGATTTGATACAACAACACCGGCTCCTTCACGGATTTCCCGGAGCCGCCGGAATCGTGGCGGGCTGGCGCGGAAATAAACCGTGGAGCGCGCTGCTGGACAAATTGTTTGACAGTGATAAAGTCGAAATTGTGAACTGGAAAACCCCTATGAAATACAAAATAATCATCTGCTTGAGTTTGCTGATAATCAACTCTGGTCTGTCATCGGTGTTTGCCAAAAACGCTCCGACTTCCGCCGAACAGTTGCGGAGCGAGGTTGAATCGGCGCTGAAGGCAAAGGACGCCAATGCCTTGATGGGGTTGTTTAACTGGCAAGGAGTGTCCGACAACTTTAAGACAATGATGGCCAAAATGGTTGCCGACATGCCAAATCATGAATGGACTGCCGTGAAGCTGGCTCCTTTGCCTGCCGATTTTCAAGCAACTAACGAGTTGAATGGCATTCGTTACAGACCCAGCGTAGAAGTCGCCGGCTGGATTGTCGTGGAGTTCACACCTAAAGGGAACGCCACGCAACTTATCTATGGCAAAAGTGGCGATGCCTATTATCTTTCCTGCAATGTGGAGGAAAAGATTCCAGGGCCGTTCACCAAGGCAAAAGCCTTGAGCATAATGGTGATGGGGACTGAGGATATGAAATCCATTTCCGGCTCCTGTATATTTGTTCAAAGTGGAAAAGAAATCAAACACACCATCAGCGAAAGAGGGACGAGTTTTCTTGGTGATTACATCAAGTCTTGCACCGTTCAAAAGACTGCTGACGACGGAGAGACAATGCAGCTAACAATCGAAGAGGATGGCAAACAGATTTTTGATTCCCAAGAAATCACCAATAAGGAGATTGTTTACGAAAAGAAATAACGAGCATTGGACGATTGCCGGAATGAATATTGTTGGACGCCGCCCTCACCTTCTGTGACGTGCAGCGGCTCGCAGGGCCGCGCTCCGAAATCAGGACGCTGCCAAATGGTTGCCCTCTGGAACGGGGCGGGAGATTTTGAAGAATCGAACGCTGGCGCATCGTTTGTCCGTTTGTTAGTTTGTGCGCGATGGATAGCAAACGCTTGGAATTAAAAGTCGGCCTGTTCGTTCTGATCGCGCTGACGCTGCTGGCCGTTGCGGTGATCCAGTTCAGCAAGGGCACGAGCCTGTTTCACGGGACGTATTCCCTGCGCCTGCACGCGGTCAACGTCGGCGGCCTCAAGCTGCGCGCGGACGTGCTGCTGGCGGGTGTCTCGGTCGGCAGCGTTTCGGCCATCAAGCTGGCCGACGACGGCAGGAGCGTGACGATCCAGTTGAGCATCTACAAAAACTTCAAGATTTACGGCGACGCGCGCTTTGTCATCGAACAGTCCGGCTTTCTGGGCGATGAATATGTTTCGGTGATTCCGACGGCAAATCAAAAACCTGAATTGCAAAACGACGCGGATGTGGACTGTCAGGAGCCGTTCAACTTGCAGGAGGTCGCGCGCTCGGCAGCCGGCTTCGTCCAGCGCATTGACGAGACGGCCAAAAAGCTGGACGACTCGGTGACGGATTTGCGCCGCGTGGTGTTGAACGAGCAGACGCTCACGAATTTTTCCGTGGCGGTCGGCAACCTGCGCACGTTCACCGAACAGGCGATGGGGACGATTGGCGACATCAACGCCATCATCGCCACGAACGGTTCGCAGGCCAGCCTCGCCGTGAGCAACGCCGTGGCATTTTCAGAGGAGCTCAACCGGCTCGCCGGTTCCGCCGATGTCTTGCTCGCGACGAACGGCACGGAGATTTCCGCCGCCGTGAAAAACATTGAATCTTCCACCGAAACCTTGACAAACTTGATGGCTGATTTGCAGTCGGGCAAGGGGCTTGCCGGAACGATGCTGCAAAATCAACAACTGTCAACCAACGTGCAGACCATCGCCAGCAACCTGTCCATCACGACAAGCAATTTGAACCGGCTCGGTTTGTGGGGCATCTTGTGGTCGCACAAACCGCCGGCCGCGAACGCCCCGGCAACATCAAACAAGCCATGACGCCTCTCTGGGCCATACGAATTTTATTTTTGAGCCTGTGCATCCTGGCCGGCTACGCCGTCAGCCAGAGCGAGCAATTTATCACCATTTCGCACAACGGAGTCTATGGGATGTTCATCGGCTTCGGCTTCGGGGGACTGCTGATTGCAGTGGATGAAATGCTGAAAAGCTTTTCGCTGCGCGCCTTTTCAGCCATCACGTTCGGGCTGCTGCTAGGCACCTGCGTCGCCATGCTCATTGACAAATCGGGACTGTTCGACACTGTCAGCCCCAACGCCGCCGACCTCCAGCAGCGCTGGCTCATCCGGCTCGGGCTGTTTTTGAGTTTCAGCTACATCGGCATCATCCTCGCCATGCGCAGCAACAAGGAGGATTTTTCGCTCATCATCCCGTATGTCCGGTTTTCGCCGCAGAACAAGCCGGACAATTTGCTCCTTCTCGACACGAGCGTCATCATTGACGGGCGCATCGCCGACCTGATCGAAGCGAAATTCATCGAGGGCCTCATCATCGTCCCGCGCTTCGTGCTCAAGGAGCTTCAGCAGGTTGCCGATTCAGGCGATCCCATCAAGCGCGCGCGCGGCCGGCGCGGCCTTGAAATGCTCAACCGCATCCAGCGCAACACCACCAACGAAGTCCGCATCCACGACGGCGATTTCCCCGAGGAAAAAGACGTGGACAACAAGCTCGTCCGCCTCGCGCGCAACCTGAACGCCCGGCTTTTCACCAACGACTACAATCTTTCGAAAATCGCCGAGCTGCAAAAGGTCAGTTACGTCAACATCCACGAAATCGCCAAGGCGCTCAAAGTCATCCTGCTGCCCGGCGAAATGTTGAATCTGAAAATCGCCCGCGAAGGCAAGGACAAGGGCCAGGGCATCGGCTATCTGCCCGACGGCACCATGGTTGTCGTCGCCGGGGCGCAGCCGCACGTCGGACAGCAGGCCGAGGTGCAGGTGCAAAGTTTGCTCCAGACCGGCGCGGGCATCATCGTCTTCGCCGATTTGAAAAACGTCTCCGAATCCAAAACCGAGACGACATTCATCACCAAGTGAAACTGGTCACAATTTTGAAAGGCTGGAATTTGACCGAAGCGCGACTCGCCTGTGCGCGGCTCGAAGCCGCAAACTTCAATCCTTTTTTGGTCAACGAATACACTGCGATGATGTTCGGCGGAATCTTTCCGGTTCGCGTCCAAGTTCCAGAAGTCGAAGCCGCCGACGCAAAGGAATTTCTCGATGCGCCAGCCACCCCTGCGGAATGAGTTCGTCAAATTCAAAATTGCTGCGCCTCAAACAAATCCTGCCCCGCGATATCGTCTTTGACGCCGCCGCACTGAAGGATTATTCCGGCGACAAATGGTTCGCCATGCACCAGCCTGACGCCGTCGCATTGCCGCGCTCGACAAAAAGCGTCGCCACCATTTTGCGATTTGCGAATGAAAACAAAATTCCCGTCACCGCGCGCGGCGGCGGCCACGGCTACGTCGGCGGCTGCGTGCCGGTTCGCGGCGGCATCGTGCTGTCGCTCGAACGCATGAACCGCATCCTGGAGATCAACGCAAAGGATTTTGTCGCCGTCGTCCAGCCGGCGGTCATCACGGAACTGTTGCAGGCCGCCGTGAAAAAAAAGAATTTGTTCTACCCTCCCGATCCGGCGAGCCGCGCGCACAATTTCATCGGCGGCAACATCGCCACCAACGCCGGCGGCCCGCGCTGCCTCAAATACGGCGTCACGCGCGATTACGTCCTCGGACTCGAAGTCGTTCTGGCGAACGGTAAAATCATCCGCGTTGGCGGACGCACGCACAAAAACAAGACCGGCTTCGACCTGCACCGGCTGTTTGTCGGCTCGGAAGGTTTGCTCGGCGTCATCACCGAGGCGACATTGAAGCTGATTCCACTCCCGCCGTTCCGCGCCACGCTCGCCGTCGGTTTCAGCTCCATGAAAAACGCCGTCGGCGCGCTGCAATCCATCCTTGCCGCCGGATTTTTGCCAAGTGCGCTGGAACTTGCGGATGAATTCACGCTCGCCGCCGCCGCCAAATACACCGGCAGCAAACGGCTCGGCATTTGCAAGGCGCACTTGATCGTGGAAATTGACGGCCAGAAAAGATCTGTGCATGGCGAGCTGCCGGCGGTCGAAAAAGTCGTCCACAAACACAAGCCGCTGTTTATTGAGCGCGGGCTTGGCGACGCCGAGTGCGAAAAAATCTGGGAAATCCGCCGCGTTTTTTCAACCTCGCTCAAGGCGACCGGCCTGAAAAAATTGAACGAGGACATCGTCGTGCCGCGCGGGCGGCTGGAGGATTTGTTCCGGTTCACCGCGCGCCTGCAAAAGAAAATCAAGCTGCCCATCGCGTGCTTCGGCCACGCCGGCGACGGCAACATCCACGTCAACATCATGCTGGATGTGAACGATGCCGCCGCCGTGAAACGCGGGGAAGATGCGCTTGACGAATTGTTCGCACAGGTTCTGGCGTGGAACGGCGCGATCACCGGCGAGCATGGAATCGGCCTGGCCAAAAAACGCTGGTGGCCGCTGGCGGTCTCAAAGGAAGTCCGGGAACTGCATCGCGCGCTGAAAAAAACCCTTGATCCGAACGGCATTTTGAATCCGGGCAAGTTTGTGTAGCGCCGAGCCTGTGGCTCGAATGTTGAGCCACAGGCTCAACGCTACATCAATTCACTTCACCAATTGAAAATTCACAGGTTCGCCGGAAGCGGAATCTTTGGCGATCCACAACTGGAATTTCCCCGGCTCGACGAGCCAGTTTCCTTTTGCGTCATAATAGCCGAGTTCATTTTCAGAGATGTTGAACGTCACCTCGGACGATTCGCCGGGCTGCAAAAGAATTTTCTGGAAGCCTTTCAATTCATGCACCGGCCTCGGCCCGGCGGACGCCGCGACATCGCGGATGTATAGTTCCGCGACCGCCGTTCCCGCACGCTCGCCAGTGTTCTGGATCTGCACATGGGCGGCGAGCGTGCCGCCAAGTTTCATTTCCGGCGCGTCGAGCCGGACTTTTCCAAATTCAAAAGTCGTGTAAGCCAGCCCGAAGCCGAACGGATACAGCGGCAACGTCGGCGCGTCAACGTAGTTGCCCTTGTATTCGCCAAAACCGGGACGACCAGTGTTGAGAGCGTTGTAATAAAACGGAACCTGCCCGACGTTGAGCGGAAATGTCGTGGTCAAACGCCCCGCCGGATCAACGTCGCCGAACAAAACATCCGCCACGCCGTTGCCGCCTTGAACGCCGGGAAACCACATCTCCAAAATCGCCGCCGCACTTTTCTGGATTTGCGGGATCGCCAGCGGACGGCCATTGAACAAAACCACGATCACCGGTTTGCCGGTCGCGACGATGGCGTCAAACAGCTCCATTTGCCGCCCAGGCAAACCCAGGCTGGTGCGGCTCGAATCTTCGCCGCTCCAGTCGCGCGGCTCACCAAGCGTCATGACGATGACGTCCGCCGCTTTTGCCACGGAAACGGCTCCGGCGATTTCATCCGCGCCGGTCGGATGTTCCTGGATCACCGAAAAATCCCCGATGTGCCGCCGGATTTTTCCGTTGTTGGTTTCGAGGATGGAGCAGCCGCGCGCGACGGCCAGTTGAAAATCGAACGGCAATTTCGCGCGCATTCCGTCGGCAAGCGAAACGATGTCGTTGGTGTGCGCGCGCGAATACCACGCCCCGACCATTTCCTCGCCGTCCTCCGCGAACGGCCCGATGAGCGCGAGTTTTTCTGCGTGATGCGAAAGCGGCAGCGCGCCGTTTTCATTTTTCAGCAGCACGCAGGATTTCGCAGCGGCTTCGCGCGCGAGATCAACCGCGTCCTGCTGGAGAAACGCCGTCTTGTAACTGTTCGCATCGGTGAACGGGCGGTCGAACAGGCCTTTTTCGAATTTCACCGTCAACACGCGGCGCACGGCTTCGTCCAAAACTTTTTTGGAAATTTTGCCCTGCTCGATTTGCAGCTTCAACGTGTCGCGATAAGTCGTCGAGACCATTTCCATGTCCACGCCCGCGGTCAGCGCGAGCCGCGCGGCTTCGGAAATATCCTCCGCGACGCCGTGGTCCTCCAGCTCACCGACGGATTCCCAGTCGCTGACGACAAAGCCGGGGAACTTCCATTCGTCGCGCAAAATGTCCGTGAGCGTGTGGCGGTTGCCGCTGGCGGGAAAACCGGAAAGATCGTTGAACGCGCTCATCACCGTCAGCGCGCCCGCGTCCACTCCGGCTTTGAACTGCGGCAGATAATAATTGCGCAGCGTGAACTCGGAAATTTCCGTCGTGTTGTAATCACGACCGCCCTCCGCCGCGCCGTAGCCGACAAAATGTTTCAGGCACGCGACGACGCGGTTTGCGTCCGCGCAATTTGTCCCCTGAAAACCGCGCACGCTCGCCGCCGCGTCCAGCGCGCCGAGCCACGGGTCTTCGCCGAATCCTTCCGCGATGCGGCCCCAGCGCGGGTCGCGCGCGAGGTCAACCATCGGCGCAAACACCCAGTCAATCCCTGCCGCAGCCGATTCGCGGGCGGAAATGGTTTGCGTGCGCTCGAACAATTCCGGCTCCCACGCGCACGCCTGCGCCAGCGGAATCGGAAACACCGTGCGGAAGCCGTGGATCGAATCGTGCCCAAAAATGAGCGGGATGCCGAGGCGGCTTTGCTCGACGGCGATGTGCTGCAATTTGTTTCGCAGCACCGGCGTTTCAATTTGTGCCGAGCCGTCGAGAAACGAGCCTATTTCACCGGCCTTCAATTTACTGGCGAGCTGCGTGGCCGGGTCTTTTCCGAAAGGCGACTGCTCAAGCTGGCCGATCTTTTCGTCGAGCGTCATTTGTTTCATCAAATTGTCCACGCGCTTCGCGACCGGCTGCGACGAATCTTCGTAAATGTCCTTCTTGCCATTTTTATTCAGGTCAATCCAGCCCTGCCGCGTCGTGACTGAAAGCGAAGACGGGCCGTCGTGATAAATGGAATTGGTATCACCAGCGGTCGCAATGAACACGACAAGCAGGCAAAGGAACGACGCGGTAAATTTCATTACAGAACTTTGGTGTGAAGCCGGATAAAATTCAAAATCTATTTTGTTCAGGCGACCAAAACGACAAATTCGCCCTTCAAGCTGCGCTTCTTCGCAATCTCCAAAAGCTCCGCCGGTTTGCCGCGCAGAAATTCCTCGAACTTCTTCGTCAGCTCGCGCGCGAGGACAACTTCGCGTCCGGGAAAAACTTCGTTCAATTCGCCGAGCAGTTTTTCGATGCGATACGGCGATTCGTAAAAAACCAAGGTGCCGGAAATTGTTTTGAGCGATTCCAACTTATTTTTTCGCTGGCCGGATTTGTGCGTCAGAAAACCGACAAAATGAAACTCCTCCGTCGGCAAACCGCTGGCCGTCAATCCCGCGACAAGCGCGCACGCACCGGGAATTGCCTCGACGCGAAAGCCCGCCGCAATCGCCGCCTTTACCACGCGCTCGCCGGGATCGCTGATGCCTGGGCTTCCGGCGTCCGTGACGAGCGCAACTTTCTCGCCGCGCGCGAGCCGCGATAAAATTTCCTCGCTGCGCCGCGCCTCGTTGAATTGGAAATAGCTCAAGAGCGGTTTGCTGATGCCAAAATGTTTCAGCAACTGCCCGGAATGCCGCGTGTCCTCGGCGGCGACCACGTCGCATTCGCGCAGAACGCGCAGTGCGCGGAGCGTGATGTCCTCGAGGTTGCCAATCGGCGTGGCGACGAGATAAAGCGTGCTGGCAGTAAGCGGCGGCAATGCGGCGTCCATGCCTTGAATTAAACAGAATTCATGCGTGAAATACACCGGAATCAGTTCTTTACCGTCCACGGGACCAAACATGATGGAACTATCATGGCAAAAGCGGGATGGCAATTGACAATACAGGGTTGGTCGGGCCGACGACCACAATCCATGTTTATGGGTATGACGGAAAACATTTTAGCCAAAGCGCTCGGCCAGGACGCGACGCAGTTGCCAGCGACGGAGAAACGCGACTTGCTCGCGCGGTTGCTCAAGCGCCTTGCCCACGAAATCCGCAATCCGTTGAGTTCGCTCGGCGTCCACTTTCAATTGCTCGAAGAAGATTTGAGTGCGCTTGCGCCGCAGTCGCGCGCGCAACTTTCGTCGCGGCTGGGAATCATCCACGGCGAATTGCACCGGCTGGAAAGCATTGTCGGACGTTTCCTGAAACTGGCCGGACCATCGGCGCTCGAACTGGACTCGGTTGAAATAAATAAAATCGTCACGCACGTCTGCGAACTGCTCCGGCCGGAAGCGTCGGCACGAAAGGTCGAGATACTTGCCGAGGTGGAACCGGGCCTGCCGCCCGTCACGATTGATTCCGTCCGCCTGACGCAGGCGCTTCTGAACATCATCATCAACGGCATCCAGGCGATCAACGGCCCGGGCCGCATAAAAGTCAGCGCGGCGAAATCCGGCGAAAATTTATTGCTGCGCGTGCAGGACACCGGGCCGGGAATTCCGGCGGACGAGCTGGGTGATATTTTTGATCCGTATTTCACGACCAAAACCGAGGGCAGCGGGCTGGGATTGTGGATCGCGCAACAGATTGCGGTGGCTCACGGCGGCGATTTGCGCGCTGAAAACGCGTCAACCGGCGGAGCTGTGTTCACATTGACATTGCCGCTCAAGCGAAAGGAATGACGTGGACAATTTAAAAGTTAAAATTCTGGTGGTGGATGACGAACAGGGCTTGTGCGCCGGTTTGCAGGAAGGTCTGCGGCGCGAAGGTTACATTGTGGACGCCGCCAACGACGCTGCTGCTGCGGTGAAACTCGCCAGCCAGAACTTGTATAATGTGGTGATTTCAGATGTCAAAATGCCGGGACAAAGCGGCATTGAATTGCTCGCGCAAATCCACGAGCGCAGCCACGAAACCTTGTTCATTTTGATGACCGCCTTCAGCACCGTCGAAAATGCGGTCGAGGCGATGCGATTGGGCGCTTACGATTATTTGCCGAAACCGATTGACCTCAAGCGCCTGCGAATTCAGGTGCAAAAGGCGCTGGAATATCAGGCGGTGGTCGCCGAAAATAATGATCTGCGTTCGCGGCTGCAAAAAAAGACAGAGCCGAATCCGCTGATCGGCGAAAGCGAAATCATGCGGAACGTTTCGCGGCTGATCGAGGAAGTCGCGCAAAGCGACGTCACCGTGCTGATCGAAGGTGAAAGCGGCACCGGCAAGGAAATCGCCGCGCGATTGATTCACACGCACAGCCAGCGGCGTGACAAGCCGTTCATCTCCGTCAATTGCGCCGCGTTCGCGGAACAATTGCTCGAAGCGGAATTGTTCGGCCACGTCAAAGGCGCGTTCACCGGAGCGGCGGCGCAAAAGCCGGGACGCTTCCAGCTTGCCGACGGCGGCACGCTGTTCCTCGACGAAATCGGCGACCTGTCGCCAAAAGGCCAGGGCGATTTGTTGCGCGTGCTCGAAGACGGCTCGTTTCGTATGGTCGGCGGTTCTGAATTGATTCGCGTGAATGTCCGCATTATTGCCGCGACAAATAAAAAACTTCCGGACTTTGTGGCGGAAGGGAAATTTCGCGAGGATTTGTTTTACCGGCTGAATGTTGTGCCAGTTGTCATGCCGCCGTTGCGCGAGCGGGCCGACGACATTCCGCTGTTGATCGAAAGATTCTTCGACCGCTTCGGCACCAAGCACAAACGCGGACGCAAGCGGATGTCGCCGGAAGCGATGCATCTCTGCCAGCGATTTCCATGGCCGGGAAACGTCCGGCAATTGCGCAATGCCGTCGAGCGCATGGTCATCACCAGCCGCGCGGCGGTCGTGGATGTCGCCGCGTTGCCGGATTTTTTGCGGGAATTTGACAACAGCCTAGTCACGTTCACCGTGCGGCCCGGCGCACCACTGGCCGAGGTGGAAAAATTATTGATCCGGCAGACACTCACCCACGTCACCCGCAATCGCGCAGAAGCAGCGAACGCACTGGGCATCAGCCGCCGCGCGTTGCAATACAAGTTGAAACAATACGGTTTGCTGGATGCAACCGAAGCGGTGGAAAAGAAATAGCCTGCCATTTAGCCTTGCACCAATAGCCACCGCGCGGTGCAAGAATTGCACCAACGCGCGAATTGGTGATTTTGGCCATGTTATCCAGATGTTCTCATTTGCCTGTGGAATCAGGCGATTTTGCATTTTTTGCATTCCGCAACCGGGATGGCACATCATCTGCGTTGGTGAAAAGTGGTTGACTAGAAACAACCAGTAAATCAAAACAAAAAAATTATGAGCGATTCAAATACTTCAGCGACTACAACCTTGCCGGTGCCGGCTGCATCGGCCTGTGCATGCAAACCAACCAACAACAATCCGGCCCCGGCTGCTCCGGCAGCGCCCGCGCCGGCAACGCGCCCGGTGTCACCCAAGAACTCCCGCCGCCAGGTGCGCAAGCAGCATTAAGCCGGCCCGCAGGAACCGGCGCTACGGAGGAGGAACCGGCGCAGGTTTCCTGCGGGGTTGATTTCGGCGGGGGCATGAGCGCCAGTGGATGATAGCCCATCAGAAGTTCGAGTCTCCTGTCCGCCGAAATCAGCCCCGCCCGGGCCGATGCCTGCGCGTGGAAATCGCCGGTGTTATTTTTATGAAACAAATGATGCAAACCTTGTTCGAGCTTCAATCGCTCGAATTTGACGAGACAATCCAGCCGCACATCGAGGAGCGCATTGCGGAATTGCGCGCGAAAATCCCCACGCCGATTTTAAGCCACTACGATCGCCTCGGCGACAAGGGCAAAAAAGGCGTCGCGCTGCTCCGCCACCAGACCTGCACCGGCTGCCACATGCGCGTGCCGCTGGCGGTGGTCATGGATTTGAGGCACGATGATGAAATCCGCCTGTGCGACAACTGCCAGCGTTACCTATGCCTTGTGGAAGATACGGTTGAAGCTGCCGTTGAACCGGCAACCGGCAAAGCAGCCGCGAAAAAAAGCCGCAAACAACTGGCTCATGCCTTGTGACATTTCACGCAAAGACACGGATGTCTCCATCGCGGCCTACACGCGACCGGAGCTGATAGTCCCGCGGTTGCGCGAGTCCGACCCGGCGGGAATCATCGAGGAATTGAGCACGCGGCTGCACGAGCATGGAATCATCGGCGACACGCTCTCGTTTTATGACGCCGCGATCAACCACGAATTTCTTTCCAACTCGGCGCTGCCGACGGGCATCGCCATGCCACACGCCCGCAGCGCGCAGGTCAGGCGGCTGACGCTGGTCATCGGGCGCGCCAGCGAGCCGTTGATCTGGGGGATGCAGGAATCGTGGCCGGTGGAATATGTTTTTCTTCTGGCGGTGCCTCCCACCGACGCGTTGGAATACCTCTCATTGCTGTCGGGCATCGCCGGTTTTGGCCGCCGCCCGGAACTGCTGGCCAGGCTTCACGCGGCGACCGATGCCCGGTGCGTTTTTGACCTCTTGAAAGAGATCAAAGTGCTTTCAGGCTAAAATCTTGGTCGCGAGGCAAAGCATACCGGGCATGAACGGCGGCAATGCGGGATTGTTTCGGGCAGAAAAATGGATTTTCCGGCTGGAAAACGGGTTTCAGCCTCCATGACCCGACTTTTTGACCTCCTAGTATAGTGTCCCGCAAATAACCACTCATTTGCTGAATGTTTTGACTGGGTGCAACCTGGTTGAACTTGTTCCAAGCGGCGGCGGCAGCGGGCCACCTTCTTGATTATTTTCTCCACGCTTGGTTTCCAGACAAAGGGTGTGGGTTGGGCATTCCAGACGTTGAGGGAATTTTGGATGCTTTGCTCCAACTCTTGCACGCTGAGAAACACGCCACACTTGCGCGACGAACACAGCCAGCGCGAAGCATTGAAGGTGACATTCTAAATGTTACGAGCGTGTCCGGTGCAATTCCCACGACTGTGCGTTGCTGCCGGTTGCGGGATTCATTTTCGTGGAATTGGCGTTCAGACGAAAGAAAGTGGAGCCGCGAGTCAGGATTGAACTGACGACCGTCCGATTACAAATCGGATGCTCTACCGCTGAGCTATCGCGGCCTAAATGCCTTTGGCAGCATATTGGGATGTCATCATAATTCAAGCTATTGTTTCCGCCGCTCGTTCAAATTCTGCCGCCGTGATTTTGAGCAAGTGTTTCTCGGCGTGAAGTGTCTGGGATTATGCACAAAACAAACCGTCATAGTTGCAAATGATTGATTGCAATGACTTACGCGATTAGCGCGATTTGAAGCGGGTTTTGACTGATTTCTTCCGGCTTGTCGGCAGTCGGGTATAGGCACAACGGCGCAACGTGGCTTCTGGGTCAAAGGCGAATCCAGGCGGTTTGTCCGCCCAGTCGGACAATCGGCGCGTGGTGCCGTCGGCTAGGCGAAACGATTTTGGTCCAGATTTTGTTTGGTTTATCCCGTCTTTTGCCGCGTTCATCCCATTTGCAGTTACAAGAATTTAAGTGTTGGGTTAATTTCTGACACGAAATGACGGCTGGATTTCATCGTTTTAATATTATCGCGTGCAAGTTATTCTAAGCCGGAACGATTCAGCTTGAAACAGTGAGCACCGTTTGGCGGGCTTGTGGTGATGAAACCAAATCAAGTTCCCGAACCTCGACGGGAGGCGGACCAAACGGTGCGCCTGCCAATTGACA
>Ga0181529_10004115_pt1 | contig 16001 bp, 10 predicted proteins | sample PEATcosm2014_Bin_36_FD_119763 | JGI IMG/M metagenome (GOLD analysis project Ga0181529, IMG submission 119763) | Peatland microbial communities from MTU Mesocosm Facility, Houghton, MI, USA - PEATcosm2014_Bin10_30_metaG | ecosystem: Environmental > Terrestrial > Soil > Wetlands > Peat | place...
AAGCCTCGGGTTTTCAGCCCTGCTTGGTGCCTTGGTGGCTTGGGGGGCTGGCTGTTTGCCAAATCGTTGCCAAAAACAACCGGCGCAACCCGGACGCCGGCGTTGAAGGGGGAGCGCCCGCGCCGCGCGTGCCGTTTTCCGCGCCCGTGTCTGCAAAATCGAAGAAGCCTCAAACTAAATTTATCCGTGCGCACCCGCTGACAATTGCCCAGCCATGAATGGGGGCTATGGTCACGGCATCGCTCTGCGATTTCCCATCGTCCGCATATAATGAAAAAGATATTGCTGGGCATAGCCGGCGTGCGGGCCGAAATGGGTGGCGGCAAACTGCCGCAGGCGTTTCCCGCTGGCGCGGCGGCGGGGGAAATAAAGTTCCTGCAAGGCGCGTTCGATCCACACATCCACCGGGAACGCGGTGTCAAAGCCGTAGGCGAACAGCAGCACGCAGTCGGCAATTTTCCCGCCCACGCCGCGCAACGTCATCAGCTCGGCACGGGCGGTGGAGTAATCCAGCCGCCGGATTTTTTCGAGATCGAAGCTGCCGCCGGCGATCTGCCGCGCGGCGGCGAGCAGGCCCGGCGCGCGAAAGCCCATCTTGCAGTCGCGCAGCTCGGCTTCGGATGCGGCGGCAATTTTTTGCGGCGAGGGAAACGATTTGCAACGGCGGTCTGTGACCACCGACCTCATGCCATTCGCCAAATGCTGCGACAGTCGCAGACTGCCGCTGCAGACCGCGATAGGTTCGCCAAAGCGTTCGCAGAGCAGGGCGACGATCTGCCGGATCTGGACGATTTGCTTGGTCGAGGAAAGGATGAATGACGCGAGACATTCCCACGGGTCTTGCCGCAATAATCTTAATCCGTGACAGGCGGCGACGGCGTGGCACATCGGCTCGTCGTCGGGAAAAGTTTTCAGCACGGCGGCCAGATCAATTTCAGTCTGGAGAAACTGGCGCAGCCAGTCCCAGCTTTCAACCGGCGCCGTGGTCGCGGCGCGGATGCCGTCAGGCGTCTGCGTGAGCCGGACGAACTGTCTGCCAATGACGCCGTGCCAGGAATTTTCAATTTGTCGCCAGCGGAACACCTGGCCGGAGTCGAGCGTGGCCGCCAAATCGTAATCGCGGACGGGCAGGAGAATTTCCGTCGCGGCCATTTTATTTCAAATGGCAGCAGCCGAAGATTTGAATGCGCTGGAAAATGCGTCCGTCGCACAGGGGGATTTCGCGCACGCCGAGGTTGGTGACGGTCTCAAATTCAGCGGCAATGCGGTCGGGCGCCGGTCGTGGCGCGGGAATTTCACGGTAGTTGACCGGCTCATGGCGCAGCCATTTTCCGATCCAGCCGGCTTCCAGCTTGTAAGGTTCGAGCCGCAAAACGAAGATGGCATTCTCGCCGTGGCGATGCGCCCGGTAATTGTAATCGTCCCAGTAAGGGAACTGGTTGATGGGCTGGTCGGAATCCACGCAGTAAACCAGCGGCGTGGACGTGGCGGCGGCCGCGCGGGCGGGCGGCGAATAAAAGGAATACAGCCCGGTGGTGCCGTAGTGGTCGGCGATGATGAAGGCATTGGGGTCAAACTTGGCGCGCTCCACCTCGACCGCGAGCGCGGTTTCGCGCCAGCCGCGCACGCGATGCGACAGGTCTTTGTCGCCAGGCAACTTGCCGGCCGCCAGCCGGCCAAGCAGGTCGCTGTCATGCATGAAAACAGAAGCGGTGATTCCGAGCAGCAGCCCGGCGGCGAGCCACGGCTTGAGGCGGATTTTGCTTTCGGTCCAGACGGCGGCCATCAGGCAGAACATCGGCGGCACGGCGGCGGCAATCCAGTTGGGCTGCACGCGCGAGTGGAAGGAGAACAGCCAGTGGCCGAAAAACACCGGCGCGCCCAGGCAGAGGAGGAAAAACCAGAGCGGCTTTTCCTGCCGCCGCCGCCAGGCAACGATCATCGCCCAAAGCGCGGCGATGAAGAAAACGGGGTTGAGCAGTCCGGCTTCATCGCCGGTGAACTCGAGGAAATAATTCAGCGTCGGCCGCCACGCGCTGTGCATCCCGGCGTCGCCGGCGACGTGATTGACCGTGATCCAGCCGTGCTGCGAATTCCAAATCACCACGGGCAAAGTGCAAAGGCCAAACACGAGCAGGCCGAGCCAGGGGCCGGTTTTCTTCAGCTGAATCCGCGCGGACGGTTGCAGTGCGAAGAAAATTATCCAGCAGATGAGCTGTAGCATCGCCGTGTATTTGCAGAGGAAGCCGAGGCCGAGCGCGAGGCCGGCGACAAGCCAGTCGCGCGTTCTGCCGTCCGCCTGCACCGCGCGCCAGCCGGCGACGACAGCCCACATCCAGCAGAGCACCAGCGGCGGATCAATCGTCATCAGGATGGAGCCGACGACGAGCAGCGGCGTGGCGAAGGTGACGAGCAAAAGGCAGAACGCGGCGCGGGCGCCGATTTCACGCGCCATGAACCGCAGCACCAGCACGCTCAAAATTGCGGCGAAGACCGGTGAGAAAAAACGCACGCCGAAATCCGTGTCGCCAAAGAGCGACGTGCCGGCCCATTGGATGAGCGCGATGCCCGGCGGCTTGCTGTAATACGAGAGCGCGAGGTGCTTCGACCAGAGCCATTGATACGCCTCGTCCTCGCTCAGGCCGATGAGGCCGCTGGCGAGATAAATCCAGCGGCCAATGAGCGCGAGAACGATGACGAGATGGCCGAGACGCAGCCATTCGATTTCCGATTTCCGATTTCCGATTTCCGATTGGGAAACAGATTCTGGATTTAACAGACCCGGCAGTTGCGCGTGCCAGCCTGGAAAAAGCTTTTTGCCGATGATGTTCCAGAGCGTCTGCATCAGCACAACGAAGGCGATGGCGTAGCCTGCGCCAAGAACGGCCCCGATCAGCACATCGCCAGGATAATGCACGCCGTTATACACGCGCGAAAAGGCGACGCCCGCCGCGAGCGGAAACATGAACCACGCACTGCGCCGGTAAAACAGAAACGCGACCGTCGCCAGCGCAAACCAGTTGGCCGCGTGGGCGGAGGGCATGCTGTGGAGGTTGGCGGCGGCCGGCAGCGCGCCGTCGGCCAGGGGCGCGACATAGCCTTTGCCGGTCTCGCCGAAGAGGCGTGCATCAGGCAGGGTGACAAACGGACGCGGGCGGGCCACGGCATCCTTAATGGTTCCGACGACGAGCGGGTCGCCGAGGGCGACAACCAGCACCATGAGCAGGGCGCAAATTTTCAGCCGGGCGGAGCCAAAATAAAGAATTGCCGGCACGGCGACGACCACGGCGATGAGCCACGGCACGCCGCGTCCGCTCAGGACCGGCATGAGCCAGTCGAAGAACGGATTGGCGAGCGTGCCGTTGATGAAATGAAACAGCGCGGTGTCAAGTGTTTGCAACCAGTGCATTCTGCGACAGTGTAACGGGCGGGGGAATGAAACCAAAATTATTTCCCCGCCGGCGGGCGCGGTTCAAAAAAACCTTCCCGGCCCGGCGGCATCATTTTGTCGCGGGGATCAGCCTCATCGCTTCCGCCGTGAGCGCGGTGATCCGGCCCCAGGATTTTTCCGCGACGAGTTTGCGCCCGGCCATCCACGAGCCGCCGACGGCGGCGACCTGCGGAATCGCCAGATAATCCGGCAGCGTGGCCGCCGTGATGCCGCCGGTGGGAATGAATTTCACGCCGGTGCGGCCGAACGGGCCGATGAGCGCCTGCAACGCCTTCACGCCGCCAAAAGTTTCGGCGGGGAAAAATTTCAGATGCTTCCAGCCGAGTTCCAGCGCGCGCATGACTTCCGTCGGCGTGGCGACGCCGGGGAGCAGCGGCAATTGATTTTCCTGCGCGGCCAGGGAAACAGATTCGCTCAAGCCGGGCGAGACGCCGAATTGCGCGCCCGCGTCCACGGCCCGTTTCACCTGGTCGGCGGCGAGCAAAGTTCCCGCGCCGACGACGGCGTTTGGAAGCGAACGCCGGATGCGCGCGATGGAACCGGCGGCGCCCGCAGTGCGAAAAGTGACTTCAATGCAGTTTAATCCGCCGGCCAGCAGCGCCTCGGTGAGCGGCACGGCGTCTTCGGGCCGGTCAATCACCGCAACGCAAACGAGCCGTTGTCTGAGAAAAGCTTCTGCGTTCATAAATCTGGTGAACCGATGATACAGGGCGGCGGCGTTGAGTGAACTTGAAATCGAAGCGCGATTTTGGTTTTTAATTTTTCGTTTTTGATTTTTAATTCCGCCGTGAACATTTCCGTCGAACATATCGCCATTCCCGCCGCCAGTCCGACCGCGCTGAAAAACTGGTATGAACGCGTGCTGGGTGCGAAACCGGTCTGGGACAACGGCCAGAATCCGCCAACGTGCCTGATTTCATTGGCGAACATGTGGTTTGAGATATATCAGGCGGAGGCGCCGCTGGCGGCACGCGGCCACAACAAACTGGCGGGTTTTCGTCATCTGGCGTTGCGCGTGCCGTCGCTTGCGGCGGCAAAAGCAGAATTGGAAAAACGCGGCGTGAAATTTACGGGGGAAGTCCGGCCGGCGGCCGGCGGCGGAAAAATTTTGTTTTTTGAGGACGGCGAGGGAAATCTGCTGCACTTGGTGGAACGTCCGGTGGATTTCAAGTTGTAAATCGCAGCCGGGGACGCAAGCGCGCCCTGGTTTCACTTGAATGCGCCAAAGCAATGAGCCGGCCCACGCCGGCGGCAAGCGGATCAAGTTTTTTTCCGGCGGCGCAATTCTTTCGCCCGGAGCAGGAGCACGGGCACGCTGACGCGGTGCCGGACGTGTCTTGACGCGCTGCCCAGAAACAAATCGCCGAGGAAGCCGTGGCCGTGCGTGCTCATGGCCACGAGATCGCAGCCTTTTTTCTCGACCCATTTGACGATTTCACTGGCCGGCTCGCCGTAAGCCAGCTCCGCCTCGGCGGGAATGCCGGCGGATTGAAACTCCGACCGAACCCGCTCCAAATATGCGGTGTCTTCGGTGATCTCAGGGCTGACCGCGTCCGGTCCAAAGGTGCGTGCCGCCCAGCCGTCTGCCACGTGCAGCAGAACGACGCGACCCTGCGTGAGTTTCGCAAGTGGTTTGATGTGTTCGATAATGGCGCGGTCGGTCGGTGTGCCGTCCAGCGTCACGAGAATGGTTTTATACATGCGTCAGGCTTTTTGAGTTTATCCGCCTTTGACAACCTGCCAAGCCTGTTTCACGGCGTCGGGCAGGCCGTAAAAGTCGAAGGCGGTGATCAGCAATGCCGAACCCCACCCGGCGATGAGCAGAAACCAGCCGAGCCGCCATTGTCCCATCCGCTTGCGGGAACTGGCGAAGTGCAGCAGCGGGATCATCGCGAACGGAAGCTGCAGCGCCAGCACCACCTGGCTCAAAACCAGCAGATCGTTGATGTCATTGCCACCACGGATGGCGATAAAGATCACCGTGGGAATAATGGCCAGCGAGCGGGTGATGAGCCGTCGCACCCACGGCTTGATCCGCCAGTGCATGAAGCCTTCCATCACCACCTGGCCGGCCATGGTGCCGACAATGGTGGCGCTCTGCCCGCTCGCGAGCAGGGCGACGGCAAAAAGGATGCTCGCGGCCCCCGTGCCCAGCAGCGGTGCCAACGTCAGGTAGGCTGCGCGGATCCAGTCCGTTGAGTTGTTGAACTGAACCACCTGCCCGCCGGCGGCGGTGACGCTGCTCTTGCCGTAAAAGACGATCGCGGCCAGCACCAGGATGGCGGCGTTGACCAGGAAGGCGACCGACAGGTTGGCGATGACGTCAAGGGTGTTGAAGCGGATCGCGGTTCGGATGGATTCGTCGTCCTTCTGGAATTTGCGGCTTTGCACCAGGGCCGGGTGCAGATACAGCACGTGCGGCATGACCGTCGCGCCAATGATGCCGATGGCTACATAGACCATGCTGGCCGAACCCAGACTGGGCGTAATCATCGCCCGGCCCATTTCCAGAAAACTGGGCTGCGTCTGTGGCAGAATAAAAATCTCAATGAAGTAGCAAATGCCGATGGTTGCCACCAGCAGCAGCACCACCGCCTCAATCATCCTCATGCCCAACCCCTGCAAGGCCAGCAGCAGCAGCACGTCAACGCCCGTGATGATGACCGCCCAAAGCAAGGGAATATGAAACATCAGGTTCAGCGCCACCGCGCTGCCCAGGACTTCGGCGAAATCGCAAGCGATGATCGCAATTTCCGCCATGAGCCAGTTCGGCACGCGCGTCCACCTGGGATACCAATCATAGCAGCACTGCGCCAGGTCACGCCCGGTCGCCACCCCGAGCCTCGCGGCGATAATTTGCAGAAAGATCGCCATCAGGCTGGCCAGGCCGACCACCCAAAGCAGTCCGTATTTGAACTGGGCGCCGCCCTGGAGATCAGTCCCCCAGTTGCCCGGATCCATGTAGGCCACGCTGACCAAAACCGCCGGGCCGAAGAATGCGGCCATTTGCCGCCAGAAGCCGGCGCGCGAAGACGGCACTTTTACGCTGCCATGCATTCCTTCCAGCGACACCGCGCCGGGGCGCGAAACCGTGGCGATTCTGTCCTTCGCCGGTTCCCACAAGTCCGTTGGGGTGTGATCGTCTTTGCTCATAAAGTCCGGTTCATTTGCTGAAACTCCCAGTGCAGCCGCCCGCTAAATACCGACACCGGTCCACAATCCTGGTTGAAAGCCGGATCGCTGATGAATTGATAATCCAAAGTGTGCGGACGGCTTTCCAAATTTTGAAATCGTAGTAAGTTTCCAGAATTTTCCCCCAGCCATAATTCAAATTGCCGCCGCCCGCCAGGATGCCGGTGCCGCCGGCCTCCACAAATTTCTGATGCGCTTGGGAGATGCCGTTGAGCGCGCCGGCGAGGTCGAACGTGTTTGTCGGGCACGTCCTCCTGCTCGCCGCCCAAGCCGATGGTCTGGCGGATGAACAGGCGCGTGATGGCGCCGTTGGGAACGCTCGTGCCGAGACGAAACGCTTCGCCGTTGGGAAACCCTTCCACATCGAGCGTGTTGTTCACGTCAAAACCCTGCCACAACATCCCGTCAATGTGCGCTTCGGCCCCGCGCCAGAGATTGACCCCGGCCAGCAAATCCAGCGAAACCGATTCTCGCGCCTCGCCGCCGGGCGGCAGGCTGTTTGGCCCGGAATAATTCGCCGGAAAGCCGGGATAACCCTGCACAATGTCGGTGTTCTGAACGTGCCAGTTCCAAGTCTGCACCGGGGAGTTGGTGGAACTTGCGAGCGGGGGAGATTCCTGCGCCGTTGCGCCCCAGACCGTCAGCGAATGAATGAGGCCGGTGGCCGGGGTTGGGAACAATCTGTTTTGCATCAACAACAAAATATGTAGCTATGGATACAATTTAAGCCCCGGGCTGTCAACAAGAATGTAGCTTGGGTTACAAAATAAAGGCTGGACGTCAAAACGGCGGTGGGATTCACTCTTTCAAACTATGCCGCGTGCCACCAAGAAATCATCCGCTTTTGAGCGGGCTGCCGCCGGGAATTCGCCGGCGCAGCAGGCCGAGAATTTCCGCCGTTCTCGCCGCGACCGCGCCCTGGAGACGGCGCAGGATTATGTCGAGGCCATTGCCGATTTGACCGTGGCGCTGGGCGAAGCGCGGGTGGTGGATCTAGCCCGGCGGCTGGGGGTGACTCATGTGACGGTCAACCGCACTCTGGCGCGTCTGAAAAAAAGCGGGTTCGTAAACACGAAGCCTTACCGCGCGATTTTTCTCACCGAGGCGGGAAACAGGCTGGCGGAAGAGTGCAAGCGGCGGCATGGAACTGTGGTGGCTTTCCTGCATTCGCTCGGAATTGCGGCCAGAACGGCCGAGCTGGATGCGGAAGGCATCGAACATCACGTCAGCCCGGAAACCCTGGCGGCCTTCGAGCGCATGTTGAAACGACCTGGCTGATGCGACCGCTGGATCTACAACCTATCGGGAATGAACTGGCCATTCGATGGGCCGATGGCGGCGAAAGTTTCATCGTGCTGGACAAGCTCCGGCGGGCCTGTCCCTGCGCCGGCTGCAAAGGCGAGACGGACGTCCTGGGCAACCTCTACAAAAACCCCGAAAAGCCGCTGACGGTGAAGGCGTTTGAACTGGTCAGGATTGTCAGCGTGGGCGGCTATGCCATCCAGCCCGTCTGGGCGGACGGCCACAGCACGGGCATTTACTCATTCGACTATCTGCGGCGTTTAGCCTCTCAAGCCTGACCGGCGGCGGGAAGGAATTGTTTCGTAAATCTTCACTGGGTTGGAACCACGCGATAAAATCGCTGAGGTTCAGCCCCCACCTGGACCGAAGCGGCACCCGTCCAATTGGAAGCGGTGATGGTCGTCAAGTTGATCCATGCAGCCTGGGTCAAATTGGTTTTATACTGCACTTGGTAGGTGTTTCCGGCCACGGCACTCCAAGTCAGGGCAAACGCATTCAAAGTATCTTGCTTTTCCAAACGAACAATCGAGGAGCTGGGAGTGAAAGGCAACACGGCTCCGCGGATGGTGTCGTTGTTTGCGTCTGACACATAGACATTGGTGTTGTTATCCACCGCGATGCCAAAGGGTCCGTTCAAACGCACCTTGACGCCAACCCCGTCCATACTGCCGGAACTTCCGGCCAGTCCGGCAACTGTGAACACGGTCCAGCTCGTTCCCGCCGGGGCCAAACGGCGGATGGTATTGTTGCCATAATCCGCCACATAAAGATTTCCATCCACGCCGGCGGCAATGCCAGTGGGCTGATTGAATTGTGCGGCACTGCCAATGCCATCAGCACTGCCAGGAGGACTGCCGCTCTTGCCGGCGATGGTGGTCACCACCCAGTTTGTGCCCAACGGCGTCAGTTGTCGGATCGTATTGAAATATTTATCGGCAACAAAAATCATCCCGCTGGCATTTACTGTGATACCATAAGGGTTTCCGAACTGCGCACTCCAATTGGTGCCGTCATTTATCCCAAAACTGCCGCCAGCAACGGTGCTGACTGTCCAGAACACCCCGTTAAATGTCATTTTTCTGATGCTATAATTACCTTCGTCCGCCACATACAGGTTGCCACTTTTATCTGCGGCAATACCCATGGGCAAATTGAAGCGGGCATTGCTGCCGTCGTTGGTTCCTTTGGTGCCAACAAGCCCGGCAATGGTGCTGACCATCCAGCTGGTTCCAGACGGTGTTAATTGGCGGATGGTTTGATTGTAGGTGTCCGCAACAAATACATTGTCGCCAACACCCACGGCGATGCCGTAAGGTGCGTTGAAGCGGGAATTGGTGCTGGTGCCATCAGCGCCACCGTAATTGCCGGCCAGTCCGGCAATGGTGGTGACGGCCCAGCCCGTCGCGGACGGGGTCAATTCGCGGATGACTTGATTATACATGTCCGCCACAAAAATGTTAGTATGACTGTCCACCGCAATGCCGTGGGGATTGCCAAACAGTGCGTTGGTATTCATGCCGTCCGAGCTGCCGCTGGTGAGAGCCAGCCCGGCCAACGTGCCAAGGTAAACAGGTGTAGAGTTGTTCACGCTGACGGCAAGCAAGACAGGTGCGCTGGTGCCGCTGCCCCACGAATTGGTTGCCACGCATTGGAACGGTTTTCCGTTCATGCTCAAATCCACTGGATTGATGGTTAAAGTAGTGGTTGTGGAACCGCTGTTCGTTCCATCATCATTTACGTTGACCCATGTTAAACTGCCGCTGGGCTGGTATTGCCACTGATAGTATAAAGGGGGAGTTCCGGCAGCAAATGCACTAAACGTGGTGTTTGACCCGTCCCCGACAATTTGATTTTGCGGTTGGGTGATGAAAACCGGGGCTAATCCGGTTACAGTCAGCGTGACGGGTGGAGCGCTGGTGGCGCTGCCCAGAGTATTGGTGACCACGCATTGGAACAATACTCCGCTCATGGTCAAACTTACCGGATTAATCGTTAAATTAGTGGTTGTGGAACCGCTATTTGTTCCATCATCGTTGACATTGACCCAGGTTGAGCTGCCGCTGGGCTGGTATTGCCATTGGAAGAATAGCGGCAATTGACCGGTGGCATCAGCAGTAAAAAGAGCATTTGCCCCAAGGATAACAGTTTCATTTTGCGGCTGAAGGGTGAATGTCGGCGGTCCCTGCGCCGGAACCAAAGTAAAGTTGGCTCCCCAAACATTGCCGCTGGTTGTTCCGGAGTCGGATGACGTGGTTGTGCTGCAGCTGCTGCTGACAGGAAAATAGCCCATGTTTGTCACCGTGAGCGTGTAAGTGGAAGCAGAAGGCACTCCCGCCAGAGCATAGATGCCGTTGGAATCCGTAATCGCCTGATAAGCGCCACCTCCGATGCGGGTGGCTGTAATGCAGGCATCTTTGACAGGCAATCCAGAGTTGTCCACCACCCGTCCGCTGATGATTTCACCGCTACCATTCGTATAAACGTTGTAAATACACTCGGTGACATTCCAAAAGTAGGAATAAGTTCCAGAAACTGGATCATACATGTCAATAATAGGCAACTGATACCAGGCGTCATAGGCTCCGCTCCAGCCCATGTTCAGGTGATGATAGAGCGCACCAAAGCAATACCCATAACCGTCACACACAATGGCATGGGCCCCTGGATCGCCAGTGATGCCCAGCAGAACCGGCAACCGCGCGTCCAAATTGGGGTTCATCATGTTGAACAAACTGCACTCAAAACACCCAGTATCCAGATTTGTTACGGAATTTACAATAACATTGCTATATTTAAACGTGCTGATCAGCGCGGCTTTGGCGTCAGTCATGTAAGCGCCGGATGATGCCGTTGTATACTGCATGTGAACCGCAACACCGGCATCGGCGGTGAGCGCGCCAACAGACTGAGCTTGAAGGGGGGTGAGTGAAAAGTAGTCGGGGGCCAGAGGCATATCGCTCCAGTCATAAGAGCCTCCGCTGCCGTCGCCGCCGCGCAAATTACGCCCCACTGAGTTGCCATTCGCTGTGACCGTAAAACATGGAGTCCCAACGCCTGTTGATGGACAATGAAAGTAATACATCAACTGCGCCATGGCGGTTGCCACACACCCGCAAACATCATTGTCCGTGTTTCTCGGCTCGTGGGGCGGAGTGAAATAATTATAGCAGGCCTTCGCGTCACTGACGACCATTTTTATTCCAATCGTGGTTAAAACCTGATGTGTGACAGCATTGCCGGCTGAACCAGTCGCAATGTCAGAAAAGACTCCGTTTCCGACCAAAACCTGATTGGCGATAACTTGGCCGAATTCATTGGTGAACACAATGGGGATGGTAACGGTGACGGAAATCGAATTGGTAATATTATTGTCTGGTCCGTTGTCGACACTGACACTAACACTCTGGCCTCCAAACCAATAGTTGACGGGATTTCCGGGGCCATTGGTGATAATCAATGTGCCTTGCACGTTTGTGAATGCAACACTGGTGGTTGTAATGTCATTGAGTGAGTTGGTTACAAAATGTGTTGTGATTGCAACTGTATTGGTGACCCAAATCATGTTGGTGACGGTAGTGTAGAGATTTCCCTGGTCCCAGAGAGTATTGATAAACGGAGCAACCCGCAGATCTGAAATTCCAATGCTTCCACCAACCCCCACCGCGTTCGGTTGCGCCCCGCTGGCCGCATATTGCGCTAATTTTTGCCATTTAATGCGGTTTGCCTGCCCCTTCGGGCTGCCGCTACCCTGCGCTCGCGCTCTTGCCATCCGAACAGGCATGTCTCGGCTGATCAAAGCTCCCAAGGGATTTCGAAGTGACGGGTCAAAACTGCCTTTTTCGACAAAAGCAACGATGGGTTCGGCCAGGTCCTCCGCCGACACAATCACAAAGCCCGACGGTTCCAGATTAACCACATGATACAAAGGGACCCCTGATCCATCTTTGAAGGTCTCCACGCTTTTGACCTTGTTTCCCAGCTTGGTTCCCAATGGTGAAGGTTGCAACTGAAGCCAGCCTCTGGTCATGAATGCGGCTGTGGCAGAATCAACTGGAGCGCCAGAGGTCATAAGCGCGAAACAGAGGAAACCAACCAGCAAGGCAAGACTTTTGATAAGTTTCATAGTTCAAAAAGTGTTTGAAAAAATGATTTTCATGGGAGAATTTGCACGCGGTAGAATTTCACCGTGCCAGTGGAGTTGTCGTCAAACTCCATGTCTGTCCCGGTGCCGGTGTTGGTGGCGATGGCCGTCCACTTGCCGGTGAAAAGGCTGCTGGAGCTTTGAACGACGTATTCAACCCCGTTCACGCTGGGCCAATGTATGGCCGTGGCGGAACCCGACGGCACTGGCGTCTTGGAATTCAGACTGGGGAAGTCATTGGCAGTGTTAGGGTCAACGCCGGCCACATATTTCATCCAGTTATTGATGTCATCACCTGAAGGGCATGCGTTGGAGATCGAGAGGTAATTGTTGACGGTGCCAAACCAACGCAGGCGCCAGGAGTCAGGAATGCCGTCAGCGTAGCTGGAATTGGTGTGGCTCGCCAAGGTGATGAGACCGGTAAGGGTCTGTTTCGGAAACGAGGCCAGACCGTTGGGTGACGCCGAAGCGTGGTCGAAATGCACGGCGTAGGCGGCATTGGTCGAGGCGCTGGCAGGGATGGTGACGGTCAACATGCCGATGGTCACGGTGCCAGTCAGGCCGGTATTAGTGCTGTTGAGCCAGACGGCGGAGAAATTGTCATTACCGTCGGAGTCGGTGGTCAAGGGAGCTCCCAGCACGGTTGCAGTTTGTGTGAATTGAACCGGAACGGCGAGGTCGGGGGAACCGTCCAGCGGCGAGACAGTCAAATTCAGCATCAGCACACGAAGCGGGTAGCTGCCAAAGATGGTCGCATTAACGGGCACCTGGATGGTTTGACCGGCGGAACCTTGAACGTCACCTGCCGTGAAATTAACCTGCGGGTTGGTGGCGGAAACAGTTTTAGCCTCGCTCTGGATGGGAGACTCTTTGGCAGCCAAGTGCGAGGCCACATTGGGCGCAATTTCTGCGACGCGCTGGCCGTTGTTCCAATAACGATCGAAGCAGATGAGGCTGGAATCGAGCGAGCGGCGGAAGGTGACATACACATCGCACACGTCCAACACGCCGTCACCAAAAGCAATCTGGTTGATGCTGGTGTCATTCCCGTCGAACAGCGGGTTGATTGCGCTGGGGCCTGAGATATATGAGTTAAACTCCAGATAGCCATGTCCCAGATCCACATAAGTTCCACCGCAGGAATCCATGGCGTCGAAGAAGTCGCTGCCGGGTGGCGGGCTGTTCAAACCGTAAATGGCGGATTGAAATACTTGTTCAACATCGGCATTGACAATGTTGCTTGAACCGAAATCCCCGGCGTTGAACCAACGGAAGGGATAGACGCTGCCGGCAAGATAACTTCGCTGGCCAACGGTGACAACCTTCAGGGCATTGATAGGACCGCCGCCCGCAGTTGAACCGTTGGTGGGTGCGGCGATGAACACGTCTGCCCCGGGTGCGCCAATTCCATCCGACGTCGCCGATGGACGACCGATCTGAATTTGATAAGTCTGGCCGTTGGTGGCACTGGTCGGAATTCCGAACGCATAACCGCCCACTTCCACACTTCCGCTGGCGGATGTGTGCAAAACATCATGGGCAATTGAGTAAGTAATCAAGTCTTGTGACGTCGTGTCGTATAAATTGGTTTTGCCGGCTCGCTCCAGCCAGCCGACGGCCAGCAGGTTGTTCAAGCTGTTCGTAGCTACAAGACTTTCAAACCAGTTGCCCTCGTAGTAAATACTGTTCGAGGTTGGCGGAGGATTAAGGCCGGTGGTTACATATGCATACGGTGGAATCGGGACGTAAATGCCTGGCTCGTTTGGAACCGGCTTCATGAGCATGCTTTGAAAGTTAAAATTATTGGGCGTAATGGCTGGACCAGGGTTGGGGCCGGCATTGGTCGCGGTCAAATTGAACTGAAGACTGTATATCGTTGTGTTTGGCAGGGTGGAAAGGGTTACCGGAGCATAAAAAGTCTGGCCGGGCGCGGCGATAAAATCGCTGGAAGCCTCACCCGAGGCGAAACCGAAACTGATGACGTTGGCCACAAAATTTGAAGGCGAGAACGAAGTGCTCACAGTGGCACTGGGCTGGTAATGGTCACGAAAAGCTGTGACTTTGAACAGGACATTGGTCGTAATGGGGAATCCGACGGTCCACAGATTGGTCGCGCTGGCCACTGTTCCCAAGTCAACACCATTGTTGGTGGACGGGTCAGATCCATCAATTGTATAATAAAGATGCGCATTGGCTGTGGCATCGCTGATGGTAAATTGCGCCGCATTGTCCCCGGTGATGTTGGGATTGGCGGTGACAAACTGGAATCGGGCCTGAACAATCGCACTGTTGGGACTGCCATCACTCTTCGCACCAAACGCCTTGATGGTCACGTCGGACAGTGAAGGGTTTATCGAATAAATGGCGACCTGACTGGGGGAATCTCCATCCTGATAGCCCACCGGTGCTGAGGCGGAATTAGTGGCCGGATCTGGAATGGTGCTAGCCGTAGGCCCGTAAGTATAATATGACTGGCTGCCTGCCGCTCCGACAATGACAATAGGCGCATCGTTGTTAAAAACAAAGGACGCAACCGGATGAAAGACCGAGGTATAAAGTGGATAGGTTGTAGCTGGGAAGTCAACATAGCCAATTTGCGGGTCGGGCACCGGTGGCAATGGAGGTTGGATACTGGCCACCGCCGAATTTGGACTTTCCCCGCCGGCATTTACCGCTGAAACAACATAATAATAAGTCGAGCCGCCAAACACATTGGTGTCCGTGAAAGTGGTGGTGCCGGTGCTGCCAATCAAGGTGTAAGTTGCGTTGGTGGAGGTCGAGCGTTTGACGTTGTAATTAGTTGCACCGCTGGAGGCAGACCAGTTCAAGGCAACCTGGCCATAAGTCGCCGTTGCCACCAAGTTGAGCGGGGCGGGCGGCGGCGGTATCGGCGCTTGTATTCCCGTGCTTAACAGGCCGCGGATGTCCTTGTAAGTATTTTCCGAGGCAAAAACGGTTCCGGCAGTGCCGATGGCAATGCCCACCGGTGAAAGCATGGAAACAAAATTTGGACTGCTCGCGCTTACGGGGTCAATTGGCAGGCCGAACCAAAGAGTGGCGTTGGTGGAGTTAAGCGCCGAGGCAACGGTTCCCAAATCGTCGGCCACCACCACCCGGTTGTTGCCGGAGTCTGCGATGAGCAGCAGGCCGCCGTTGGCCTGGGCCAGCCACATCGGCTGGTTCAATTTGGCAAAACCAACGCCACCAAAATTAGTGCCGGAAGATCCGAGGACTCCGGTGAACAGAACGGCATTGGTGGCCGTCGGCGCGATCTTCCACAAAACCTGGTTGCCGGCATCGCTGACGACCACGGAACCATTGTCGAGCACCGCGATGCCTTGCAACTGAACATTCCCGTTCGTGGTGATGGTCGTCAACGTGTTGGAACCACTGGAACTGAACTTTTGAACCGCGCCGTTTAGTTCCGACACGTAAATGTCTCCTGAAAAGGTCAATTTCATTGCTGTCGGTAGGGACAGCGAAGCCGCATTGGTGCCGAGCAAGTTGCCGTATTTGTCGAATTCCACAATAGAGCCATCGCCGCCGGTTCCCTGATTGAGCACATATAAGTTGTCGCTGCTATCCAAGGCGACATCAACTGGTTGATAAATGCCGCTGCTGGCATCCAGAAAAACAGTCGTCTGATTATTTGCCAGATTCAACTGGCTGATTGTGTTATTGGTTAGATCAGCAATATAGAGTTCCGTGTTCTCGTTATTCAAGGCGATACCGGTCGGACTGGAATAAACGGGCAGGGGAACACCCGGATTAGAGGGCGGGTAATTCACATCCGTTGCGGTCAAACCGCGAATATCTTCATAATAGGTTTCCGAGGCGAAGACTTCGCCGTCGTTGCCGGCGGCCACGCCGGATGGTGACACCATGGGAACAAATTTTGGACTGGCGCTGGTAACC
>Ga0181529_10004117_pt1 | contig 15998 bp, 15 predicted proteins | sample PEATcosm2014_Bin_36_FD_119763 | JGI IMG/M metagenome (GOLD analysis project Ga0181529, IMG submission 119763) | Peatland microbial communities from MTU Mesocosm Facility, Houghton, MI, USA - PEATcosm2014_Bin10_30_metaG | ecosystem: Environmental > Terrestrial > Soil > Wetlands > Peat | place...
ATGCCGCTGTATGGTTCCTGCGGGGACGTCTGCTCATCGATTCTCCTCTTCACAGCCATCTTAAGGCTGCGGGCGAGCAGAACCTCCACTTAAACCCCTGTCCGAATTTGCTGAACCAGCTCATTATTTGAAAATTAACAAGGCCTGCTTTGTCTGCTATGACGTAGTGAAGACCGTATTCCTTAGCAAGTGAGACGGCTAGTGCTATTGCTGGAGGGTATCCCTCCAGATATGGCGCTAGTTCATTTATCTGTTCGGAGGTAGATTGGACTCCGCTCCGCCGAAAGCTTTGGTTGATAAACAGCTTCGTACTGATAAGGTCTAGGGGGGGCACTCGAGTGTATACACCATTGAGGACGCGCAGTTCGGAGTCCTCAATCGTCGGGCGCCTAGTATGGATAATGCCCACAACTGTGTCAGGGTACTTCTTAAGAGCATCAAGCAGGTTCAATGCATCCTCGGTGTACCTACCGCTAGAGTCTAGTAAAGCGCCCTCATCGACGATCACCGAGGCGACGTTTCCGTAACCACATGACGCGAGCATCTGGGCTATAAGCTCGGCCTTTTCCTTCGCTGATGCGCTTTGGAAATACTCGATTGCTGCGGCGAGTTCCGTCTTCGTGTCCAGTGAGCCTAGCTCTTCGAGCAATGCTAGGTTAAGTCGGTCGAGGCCGTCTGTAGTGCGAAGGTGGAACACCGGGCCGACTCGAACTGACAGGAAATCGCGAACAGCGCGTTCGAAAAACGTGCGTCGTCCGATTCCCGGCAGCCCGCCGAGAACGATGGTATGTGGAGCGGTCGATTCCGCAGCCGGTATGAGCTTTTCAGCAAACTCACTCAAAAGTGCTTCGCGACCAATAAATAGCGGTTGGCCATCTAGCCCGCGCAGCTTGTTTAAATGATGCTCGACCACTCTACTTGCAGCACTAGGGCTCAATGCCTCTTCGATCAGGCAACGCTTCATCCACGGAGGAAGGTCGGACGAACGAGTCTCGCGATCAATGATTAGAACAAGTGCAGACTTGAGTACCTCTACCCTGAGCAGTTCCTCCGCTTCGTTGATCTCGAACTTGACCCACAGTGATTCGAGTGATTTTTTACTCGCGAAGAGTACAAATACATCAGATGCGGCAATTGCCGTGCGTATTCGTTGAATGAGCTGCGCACCGGTTTCAAATTCCCATTTGTCAATCCGGACTCGTCGCCTTCCCAACTGGCGCGCAACTGGCATGACGAAGTCATTGTCTTCTGTTGAGTGCGAGAGAAACGCTCGCATTGCTACTTTTTGTGATTTTGCGGCGGTTTCAGACATGCTACCCCCTTTGTTTTCCCCGGGGAGCCAGCGGTAAATGGCCCAAATCTTAGAGTGTAAATGAAATGGGTGCCCCAAGTCCCAATTTTTAGATCTGGGAGAGCGCTGCACCGAACTCCCTCCGCCAGCCGGTCCAGAGAGATTCGATCTCCACGGTTCCTTCGCTCATGGCCCGTGCCTGAAGGCATCGCAGAGGCTCTCTTTCAGGGGGTTGAAACCCCTGCTCCCTCCGGAATCTTTCCTGGCTCAACAGGCTGGGAAAAAGGCCTGTTTTCAAGCAAAGCCCGCGAAAAGCATATCGCAGGGGCTAAAGCCTGGTTCATTTTGTTGCCATTGCGGCACGACTAAAGTCGTGCCCTGACACAAAGCTGGCTTATTCAGGGATTCCCAGAAAAGCGTCGAAGGCCCGTGCCTGAAGGCATTGCAGAGGCTCTCTTTCAGGGGGTTGAAACCCCCTGCTCCCTCCTCTAGATTTTGACGGATGCGGCGCGGGGCGAGGTGCCGGTTAGCTCGGCGGCGCGGGCTTCGGCGTAGGCGGCTGCGCCGAGCAGCGCGGCGCGGCTCTCCAGGATGACGCGCACCGGCATATTAATGAGCAACTGGCTGAGGCGTCCCTTGTCCGCGAAGGCCTTCATGAAGCGGCCGTCCTTGAGCTTTTCCAGGATGCGCGGGGCGATGCCGCCGCCGATGTAGACGCCGCCCACGGAGAGCAGCTTGAGGGCCAGGTTGCCGGCCTCGGCGCCGTACGCGGAGACGAAGATATCCATCGCCTTCTCGCAGATTTCGCTTTTGGCGGCCAGCGCCAGCTCGGTAATCACGGCGTTGGGGTCTTCGGCGGCGAGGCGCTCGGCCAGCCAGACCGGCTCGTCGATGCCGCGGACTTCGCGCAGGAACTCGTAGATGTTGGACAAACCCTGGCCGCTGACCACGCGCTCCTGGCTGATGCGGCCGTTGTACTTCTGCTTGAGAAAGCGCAGCAGGTCGATCTCGTCTTCGTTGCGGGGCGCGTAGTCGGCGTGGCCGCCCTCGGAGGGATAAGGCGTGTGGCTGTGGCCGTTCCAGATGAGCAGGCCCTCGCCCAGGCCGGTGCCGGCGGCGATCAGGGCGCGATTGCCGATCTGGCTGGCGTCGCCCTCGCTGAGAGTGTAAATCTGGTCGGCGGAGAGCTCGGCCACGCCGTAGCCGTTGGCCTCCAGGTCGTTGATCAGGAAGACGTGATTAATGCCCAGGTTCAGCGACAGTTCGCGGCTGTCGAGCGTCCAGGGCAGGTTGGTGAGGCGCAGGCGGCCGTCGCGCACCGGGCCGGGCACGCCAAAGCAGGCCGCAGTTACCTTGAACGCGCCGAGAAACTCTTTTACGATCTCTTCCAGGCCGGAGTAATCCTTGGCCGGAAAACGCTCGTCGCGGGAGTATTCCAGTTTTCCATTGATAAAGTCATACAGCGCCAAATGAACCTTGGTGCCGCCTACATCGCCCGCCAGAATCATCTTTCTCTCTCCAAAACTCCACAGCCTTCCTCATCCGTTGCGGGTAGAAGCGCGGCCGCGGCCTTATCCAATATGAAGGTAAGTATACCGCTTACGGGCCAGATGAGTTGGCTGGGCAGCCGTTCCGGATCGTATGGACCGGTCAGTACATCCTTCAAAATGGAGGCTTTATCCACTCCGGCGGCGAGAAAGAAGACCGAGCGGGCGTGGTTGATGACCGGCCAGGAGAGGGTGACGCGCCAAGTCTCCTTCCGCGGGATGTAGTTGGCGGTGACCAGGCGGCTGATTTCGTGGACGGCCTCGGTGTGCGGGAAGATTGAGGCGGTGTGGCCGTCGCCGCCGATTCCCAGGGCCACCAGGTCGAAGCGCGGGCTCTCGGCGCCCTCGAGGCGGAAGTTGTTGCGCAACTCCGACTCGTAGCGGGCCGCGGCTTCGGCCGGCTCCAGCTCGCCCTCGATGCGGTGAATCTGCGCGGGGCGGAGGGGCGCGTGATCCAGCAGAGCTTCGCGAGTCATGCGGTAGTTGCTGGCGGGGTCATCGGGAGAGACGCAGCGCTCGTCCACCCAATAGAGGTCGAGCGCCTCCCAGGGCATACGGCTGCGCCACGGCTGGCCGGGGTCGGCCAGGGCTGCAAAGGCGGCCTGAGGCGTGGAGCCGCCGCTGATGGCGATCCGCACACAGCCCTGGGCGGCTACTGCTTCTCCCGCCATCTCGACAAAGTACTGCGCCGCCCGGCGCGCCAAAGCAGCTGGGTCCGGTTCAACGTAGTACATGATCTGGAGCTGTCTGGGCATACGCGCGGGTCATCCTTCGCTACCACATTACGGTCTAAGGTAACACAAAGGCTATGCTATGCGACTCACGCCGATTGGGAGTACAGCATTTCCAAACTTACCTGCCCAGATAGACCCGGTACTGCGATTCGATGACGCCTACGGCGCGAGCCAGCGCCAGCTTGGAGAGGTTGTACTGGTAGAGGCTTTCGACCAGATTGCTTTCAGCGGCGGCGAGAGTGGCCTGCGCGGTAACCAGGGGCAGGTTGTCGTCCACGCCGGCGTTGACGCGGTCGGTCTCGTCGGAGAGGGCGCGGGTGGCCAGATCGACGTTGGAGCGGGCGACCTCTACAAGCCTGGCTGTTGCATTAACATCGAGGAGAGCCGAGCGGACCTGCTGGTCGATGCGGCCGCGCAGGTCGGCGAGCTGGGCGTTGACGGCGTCCAACTGAGCCTGGGCGGCTTCCGTGTCGCCGCGCAGCCGGGCCTCGCGAAAGAGCGGCAGACTGAGCGTGCCCACGGCGGCGAAGTTGCCGTGCGAGCCGGCGCCGCCTACCTGGCTGACGCCGTAGTAGCCGCCGAAGCTGAGGCTGGGCAGCCGCTGGCTGCGATAGGCGGCGTGGATGGCCTTCATCTCAACGGCCTGATTTTGCAGGGTTTGATAGTCCTGGCGATTCCGGTAGGCGACGGCGCGAAGCTCTTCCGGCGTCTGCGCGGCCAGATCGCTGTAGGGAGCCGGATCGGTGAGGGCGATCCTCTGGCCGGGGTCGATGCCGATCTCGCGTTTGAGCAGGATCAGGTTCTTTTCGAGGGCGTTTTGGGCGGCCAGCAGGGCCAGCTCCTGGGCCTGAAGCTGCACCCGCGCCCGCAGCTCGTCCAGATTGGCGGCGACACCGGCCTCGTGAGCCTCGTGGGCGTGGCGGACGAGCACCTGGTCCGCCGCTTCCAGGGCTCTGGCGTTGTTCACTTCGCTCCCGGCGGCGATGGCGTGCAGATAGGCCGAGGCCACCTGCTGCACCACCTCGCCGCGGGCAGACATTTTGGCGAAGTGGGCGGCGCGTTCCGCCGCGCCGGCCGCCTTCCAGGCCGAGATGACCGGACCGGAGAAGAGCATCTGGCCGACCTGAATTTTGCCCTCGGTCAGGTCGTCGCGAGTGATCTCGGAGAAGCCCGCCGGCATTTTTCCGCCGGGAAAGAGTGACGAGAACATTTTGATTGTGCCGGGGCCGAAGCCCATCGCGGCCAGGTTCTGCTGGTGTACGCCGAGGTCACCCGTGAGGTTGATGGTAGGCAGAAAGTATTGCAGTGCCTCGTTTTTTTGTCCCTGAAGCGATTCTTCGCTGTTTTCGGCTTCCTTGAGGCCCAGATTGTTCTTGAGGCCGAGTGCGATGGCCTCATCCAGAGAAAGCTTGAGAATCTCATCGGTCGCCGGACGGGCAGTCACGCTGCCGAAGAATGCGTTGGCGGCTGAGGTGGAGTTGGGCGCCTGGGCGTGGAGCGGTGCAGACGCACCCGCCAGAATCAGGCCCGCCAGAAAGCCCGGCATCGCCGCTCGCCGGAAGAGAGATTGTTGCGCTCGTTTCACTTCTCTTATTCTCTCAGATAAACGAGGAAGCGCGAAGATTCCGCGAGCGGAAGGAAAACGATCCGCGACGGAACCGGGAAGGTTCACGAGGCAGGATTCGCGCTCCTTGCGCGGCGAATAAACTCACGCACCTTGGCGGGATCCTTGTGGCCCGGCGCGGCTTCCACGCCGGAGACCGCATCCACGCCCCAGGGGCGTAGCGCGGCAATGGCTTCAGCCACGTTCGCAGGAGTCAGCCCGCCGGCGGCAATACGCCTGCGCGCTCTTGAGCCCTGAAAGAGAGCCGCGCGGGCGGCATTCCAATCGAAGGCCACACCGGTCCCTCCGACGCCCGCGGCTGTCCGCGAGTCCACCAGCACCGCGTCCACGTGCGGATCCTGGTCATACTCGGCTATCCGGGTTGCGTGCTGTCCGGCACTCTCTGCGCTGAAATGAATCACACGCAGGATGCGCAATTCCGGCCCCAGCCGCTCGTGCAGCCGGGCGGGCATTTCGGGCTCCGCTTCAAAGTGCAGTTGCACGCCGGTCAGGCCGCAGAGTTGAACCGTGGAAACGATCTCCTCCAACGCTGCATCGACGAAGACACCGATTTTTTCTACGGCTGGCGGCAGATGCGAAGTGATCGCAGCGACTTCAGCCGGCGTCACGCGGCGCGGACTGGGCGCAAAGACAAAGCCCACCGCGTCTGCCTCTACTTCGACAGCCACGAGCGCGTCCTCCAGCGAGGTATTGCCGCAGATTTTGATCCAGAGGCTCATCGGGCTGCTCCGATCACGACGGCTCCGGCCAACAGAGCCGCCAGCGCCGCGCCGGGGTCGGGCTGGCGCATCAGGCTTTCGCCGATCAGGAAGGCGTCAAAACCGGCCGCGTGCAGCCGGACCAGATGCTCGGGCGTCGTAATGCCGCTCTCGGCCACGCGCACCATGGCGGCCGGAATCTGTGCAGCGAGTTCGAGCGAGGTTTCCAGGCGGACCTGAAAGGTGCGGAGATCGCGGTTGTTCACGCCGATGGCGTCGGCGCCGCTCTCGCCCAGCGCGCTGAGCACGCGGTCTAGCTCGGCGGCCGTATGCACCTCGACCAGCACGTCTAGGTTGATCCCTCGCGCTGTTTCCGCGAAGCGCTTGAGCTCGCCGTCGGTGAGCGCGGCGGCGATCAGCAGAATGGCGTCCCCGTGGTAAGCGCGAGCTTCGACGATCTGGTACTCGTCGACCGTGAAGTCCTTGCGCAGACAGGGCAGCTGAACCGCGGCAGAGGCCAGCTCCAGGTTGCGCAGGCTGCCCTGAAAGAAAGGCTCGTCGGTCAACACGGAAAGCGCCGCCGCGCCGCCGGCAAAGTAGCTCCGGGCCAGCTCGGCCGCGTCGAACTCCGCGCGAATCAGCCCCCTGGAGGGTGAGGCTTTCTTGATCTCGGCGATGACGGCAGGGCCGGTGGCGGCCTTCCGGCGCAACGCCGCCGCCCAGCCGCGCGGCTGATGCAGAGCGGCCAGCTGCTCCAGTTCCGCTATCGGAAGACGCGTCTTATTCGCGGCCACCGTGGCCCGCGTCGTCGTGAGAATCCTGTCGAGGTGAGTAAACATACGCTAGGTTGAGTATACGAGGAATGTAGCGGCCTCAAGCTATACGAGTACACTGAAACAATTGCGATAGCCATCTCTTCACGGCGGCGTCAAAACCAAATGAAGCGCAAGCGGCTGATCTTGAACTTAGCCTTTTCTATGGTGTTTGTGTGCCTGCCGGCGGCGCTGGCCCAAACGCCCGCTCCTTCCTTCCCGCAGGTTCCCGTTCTGAGTACACGAACTACGCTGGTTCTGGTTCCGGCGCTGGTCAGGACCAAAGATGGAGCGCCGGTTTTCACGCTCACCGCGAAGGATTTCGTTCTTACCGACGACGGCATTGAACAGAAGATCACGATTGAAGAAGATACAGGAAGCGAGCCGCTGGCGCTGGTGATCGCGGTTGAAACCGGCGGCGCGGGTGTTCGACAGCTCGAAAAATATCGCAATCTGGGCCCCTCGATCGAAGCGGTCATCGGCGGCGTCAGTCACGAGGTCGCGGTGGTGGAGTTCGACAGCGAAGCCCGGCTGGATCTGGCCTTTACCCCTGATGTGAATGCGGTGGGAGATGCTCTGCGCGGCCTGGAGCCGGGGGATCGCGGCGCTGCCATCCTCGACGGCCTGCGATTTTCCGTCGATCTGTTGCGCAGGCAGCCGCCCTCCTATCGCCGCGCCATTCTGCTCATCAGCGAAACGGTGGACCACGGCAGCAAGGCGAATCTGGAACAGGCTCTGCATGACGTGAGCGACACCAATACGGCGATCTACAGCCTGAACTTCTCTTCCGGCAAGTCCGCTGCCAAAAATGAGGCCTCGCATATCTTCCGCGACGACAAGCCTGGTCCCGCCGGAGGATGCATGAGCCGGGGCCCGGACGTGGACCCCAGTGAAAGCCGCATCGAACAGGCCTACGACTGCCTGAGCCTCCTTGCACCACCGTTACGCGCAGCCAAGGCAGCGGCGCTGCTGGCCGCGGACGGCCTCAAGCACAATGCGGCGGAGAGCGTGGCGCAGTTGACGGGCGGCGAGTCTTTCAGCTTCAAGGACGCGCGCAGCCTGGAACGCGATGTGCAGGCCATCTCCCACCATCTGCCGAATCGCTATCTGCTGAGCTTTTATCCCGCCGCTCCACATGCGGGCTTTCATGTCATCGGATTGCGCTTGACGGAGTATCCGAATCTGGTGGTTACAGGAAGAAACGGCTACTGGGCCGACGAGCAAACACGGTAATTTTCGTGTCCAATGAACATTTCCTGCTTGCCCCGGCTGTTGACGCCAATTCCTGATCGCCTTCATCTTGAGCTCGGCAGAGTCGAAGGATCAGCTATTCTTCTTTTCCGAAGTATTTCCCGATGCTTCGGAAACCAGCGCAATCGCCTGAAGAACCAACTGCGCATTGCGGCTCGATGCGCCTAGAATTGCGATCGCCAGCCCACCCGTCCAAAAACAAAGCCCGACAAAGGTGGCTATGTAGAGCATTTTCAGGTCTTGTAGATAGATCATGGCCAGCGCGACATTGCCGCAGCTAAGAACGATGAATAGAATGGCAAGGTTCTTCAGCCATTTCCGCTGGCGATCAACAGTGTCCAGCGACTTGCGGAGTGCAGCTTCATAGGCTTCTGTCATTGGTTTCACCCTTTCCTTTCGGTTGCGTTGCGTAAACATTTCAAACCGTAGGCGAGCCGCGACTTGACCGTGCCCGCGCTCAGTTGCAGAATGGCCGCGACCTCCTGAATCGTCAGATCTTCCAGATAATGCAAATCAAGAACCGCGCGGCTCGCAGGGGAGACCCGGTCGAGAAGGGAATGAAGCTCAGCCACCAGAATCGTCGCGTCCTCCTCATAACAATCGGGGAGATTGTCGACTTCGATGCTGTCCTCATGCCTGTCTTCCCAAAGGCGCCTTCGCCGAAGAAACGCGAACGAGGCGCGCGTCGAAATGCGGTAGGCCCAGGCGCGATAGAATTTGGGTTCGTCCAGCGATCTCACATTCCGGCAAATCTGCAAAAATACATCCTGCAACACGTCCTCTGCCCCTTGCGCGCCCACCATGCGGCGGATGTAAGGCAGCAAGAACGCTTGCGTTCCCCGCAGCAATTCTTCAAGCGCATCCCTGTCGCCACTCTGGGAGCGGAGAACCAAAAGCATTTCGTGGGTTCGGTTCTCCAAAATTACCCTCCACTAGTTAAGAGGCTGCCAAGGGTCTGACTGTTCGATTGCCAGTGTTAGATATTCGACGTATTTTTGAAATGCCGGCTACCGATCATTGAATGGTTGCCATGATGCCCTGTAAATCGTAGAAGTATGGTCGTCACAAGGATTTTCGCGTCAACTACCGATTACGATCCTCACAGCTTCATGCGCATTCGCCGCCACGCGCAGCAACTCGCGGTTCTTCTGCTTGATGAACCCCGCCGCCACAGCGGAATCGAGGAAGGCCAGCAGCCCGTCCCAGTAGCCGGCGGTGTTGATCACGATGCAGGGTTTGGCGTGCAGCCCGAGTTGCGCCCAGGTGACCACCTCCAGCAGCTCCTCCAGCGTGCCGTAGCCGCCGGGCAGCACCAGAAAGGCGTCGGCCAGCTCGACCATGCGCGCCTTGCGCTCGTGCATGGTAGGAACCAGCTCGAACTGGGTTAGCCCGTCGTGGGCGATCTCGCGGCTCACCAGCACTTCAGGCAGAACGCCAACGGCATGCGCGCCCCCGGCGAGCGCCGCATCGGCCACCGCGCCCATCAATCCTATATTTGCCCCGCCATAGACCAGCCCCAGCCCGGCTGCAGCGATGGCCGTGCCCAGCGCGCGAGCCTCGGCGAGATAAGCGGGATTGTTTCCGACGGCCGATCCGCAGTAGACGGCCACGCGGCGAACGGTTTTCCCTTGCAATGCCATGATGTCATCAGAATAAACTGCGCAGTGTCCAGACCTATTCCTGCTCCAGATACTCGGCCGGCGTAAGAATCGCAATCCCCCGGAAGGGATTCAGCGCCAGCAGGTCCGTATCGCCGGTCAGAATCAAGTCGGCCCGGCCATGCACCGCAACCTCCAGAAACTTGTCGTCGCGCGGATCGCGGCAGGCGCGGATGGGGTACGGAATCGCTACAACGATGGAAATGGACCGGATATGCCGCAATGCCGTTCTGCGTTTGGCTCTTCTCACATATTGATCAAACTTCGATAAGACGAATACTTCGGCGAATTCGGCTAGTACGGAATCAGAGACAAGCAGATGCGCTTCCTGCTCCGCCTTGCGAACAGCTCTGGTTGGAATTGAATTCGGACGGAGAAAACTGCTGATATATACATTCGTATCGATGACAACCCGCGGAAGGTCTCTTTCGGTCATGGTCCGGCGTTATCTTTCCGCGAGAATCTCGGCAAGAATCTCATCCGTCAAGCCATTTGCTTCGGCTTCCGCGCTCATTTCCTCGCACAACTTGTTGAATTCTTCGACCTTTCGCTGGCGATCTTTCCAGAACTCTTCGTCAGAGAGTTCCACTCGCGCCGGTTCTTGCTCAAGCGCGGGAGCGCTGAGGATCGCCGAAGCCGTCCTGCCGGGTTTGGTTTGGACTGCTGCTCTCATAGAAAAAGTATACTCCCGATTCAGTTTTCCGCCGACAACTTCGCTAACGCCTTGCCAGTCATGCCAGCGATTCTGAGCACTATCCCATCTGATCCGAGGTGCCGTTCGATTCTCGCGATCGTAGGCGATTCTGTTCCCGCAATTGCTCGAATCTTTCATACTCCACAGCCGACATCATCACTGCGATGTCCCGCTCATGGCGCTGAATCATCACCGGCTCACGCTGAGACAGGTCGAGGATGGCGGCGAAGTTCTGTTTGGCGTAGGTGGCGGAGACGGTCTGCATGGATCAATCTTACCAGAAAATGTACATTTTGTCTAAAATGGTCAATTTAGACAACAGCCTACCCCAAAAACACTGATCGTAAGGAGGATCGGTATCTCCTGTAGTCCGACCGGCTGTCTCTATGTTATTTTCCGAGTGGTAATCTCTGGTTTGGTGTCTCCCCGGTTCCCGACTGTGAGGGACCGGACACCCACCGTCGATCAGTAGGTGGTGAACCGTATGGAAGAGTTATTCGGGGCGATTCTGGCCGGGATCGCTGAACTTATTGGCGAAATCCTGCTTGAGGCTGTCTTCGCGGAACTCGCTGGAGTTTTGTCACGGGCTTTTCGACTTTTCAGAGTGAAGGTCAGGCGAACAGAGCCGGTCATGGCCATAGTTACGTTTTGCTTGGTCGGAGTATGCTTCGGTTTCCTGAGCGTATGGTTCTTTCCGCATCATCTTGTTTATCCCACTCGGATACACGGAATCAGCCTGTTGATTAGTCCAATTCTTACGGGGTTGTTGATGGCACAAATCGGGCGCACAGTGCGAAGGTGGGGTCGGCAGCCCGTCCGAATCGAGAGCTTCAGCTATGGCTTCATATTCGCGCTCGCGATGGCTTTGGTTCGCTTCTGGCTGGTGCGCTGAAAGGGCTGCTACGCAATGTGGCGAGGCACCTTGGGAACCCTTGCACAATCATGGTTCCCGTGTGGCCTGCCACTCGGCATTTATTCCTTCGTCAACAGTCGGTGTACCAGGAAACCGCCGGCGCACTCGATGGGCACTGATGAGCGAGTACACTGCTCTGTCGCCCCCCGGAACGGTACACTAGACTCAGGACTCTTCCCGCCTGGACTTGCCTCTTGCCGCAACAGCTCTCCAACCTGAATCCCGAACAGCGCGCCGCCGTCGAGGCCACCGAGGGCCCGCTGCTGATTCTCGCCGGAGCCGGCTCGGGCAAGACGCGGGTGATCACCAGCCGCATCGCCTGGCTGATCCGCGAAAAAGGCGTCGCGCCGGAGTCGATTCTGGCCGTTACCTTTACCAACAAGGCGGCCAGCGAGATGGCTGAGCGCGTCGACCGGCTGCTGGATCACTCCTCGCTGGCCAAGCCGCTGCTCTGCACCTTCCACTCGTTTTGCGTGCGTATTCTGCGCCGCGACATCGAAGCATTGAAGGTGGGCAAGGAAGGGCTCACCCGCGACTTTGCCATTTACGACGAAAACGACCAGCAGGCCATCGTCAAGCAGGTGATGAAGCGCATGGGCCTGGACACCAAGCAGCTCACCCCGCGCGCGGTCATGGGCCGCATCTCCTGGGCCAAGAACCACATGATTGACCCGCAGGAGTATTTCCTCAGCTCCAGGGATCCCAACGGCGAACGCATCGCCCACATCTTCAAGGGCTACCAGGCCGAGCTGCGCAAATGCAATGCCCTCGACTTCGACGACCTGCTGCTGGAGGCCGTCCACCTGCTCAACGTTTCCACGGAAGCCCGCGAGCGCTACCAGCGCCGCTACCGCTATTTGCTGGTGGATGAGTACCAGGACACCAATCGTCCCCAGTACGAGCTGATGAAGCTGCTGGCCGGCGAGCGAAAGAACGTCTGCGCGGTGGGCGACGAGGATCAGAGCATTTATTCCTGGCGCGGCGCCGACATCCGCAACATACTGGAATTCGAGAAGGATTTTCCCAACGCCCGCATCGTCAGGCTGGAGCAGAACTACCGCTCGACGCAGATTATTCTGGAGGCAGCCGGCGCGGTGGTCGCCAACAACATCAAGCGCAAAGGGAAGAAGCTGTGGACCGACCGCCAGGGGGGCTCGCTGATCGGCTTCTACGAGGCTCCCGACGGCGAAAACGAGGCGCTCTTCATCGCCGACCGCATCCAGAGTTTTCTTCGCCAGGCAGACTCATCTGAAGGGGAAAACCGCGGAGCGGGGCAGCATTGCGCCGTCCTCTACCGCACCAACGCACAGTCCCGCCTGGTGGAGGAGGCGCTGCGCCGCTACAACATCCCTTACACCATGGTCGGCGGTTTCAGCTTTTATGAGCGCGCTGAGATCAAGGACCTGCTCGCCTACCTGAGGCTGATCCGCAACCCCCATGATTCAATGGCCTTGCAGCGGGTCATCAACACCCCGGCGCGCGGCATCGGCAAAACCTCGCTGGAAACCCTGGAGCGGCTGGCGCTGGAGACCGGCGTCTCCACCTGGGAGGCTCTCGGCGCGGCCATCTCGAACCGCCTCATCCCCACGCGGGCGCTGATGGCCATCGAGTCCTTCCGCCAACTGATTCTCGATGCGCAGGCAATGATGGACCCTGACTTTGCCGGCAAGCTCGCGGCCGACGTGGCCGCCGGGGCGGAATCCGATGAGGAGGCCGACACGGACTTCGGGTTCGGAGCTTCTTCATCCGATTCAGCCAGCGCGGAGTCTGCTATCAGCTTTGATTTTGGCGGCGGCGAGGCCTTCCAGCCTCCGCTCCTCGATGCCGCCAGCTTCTCGCCCTTCGCGGCTCAGGCCAAACGGCCTTTTCTCACCATGCCGAAGCCTGGGATTCCAACTCCGCCCAACCCCGATTTTGAATCGGACGCGGAAGAGGTCGCGGAAGACGAAAAGGGACATGGAAGCGCCTTCCGCAAACCCGGCGACGCGGCCACCCTGCCTGAGCTGATCCGCTTCCTCATCGACCGCACCGGCTACATCAAAGCCCTGGAGACCGAAGGCTCGCCGGAGGCCTTCAGCCGCATCGAAAACCTGAAGGAGCTGGCCAATGCCGCCCACGACGCCGAAGCCCGCGGCGAGACCCTGGCCGAGTTCCTCGACCACGCGGCTCTGGCCTCCGACACCGACCAGTACGATCCCGAGGCCCGCGTCACGCTGATGACCCTGCACGCCGCCAAGGGCCTGGAGTTTCCACTGGTCTTCCTCGCCGGCCTGGAAGAGGGCCTCTTTCCCCACTCGCGCACGCTGAACAATCCCGACGAACTCGAAGAAGAGCGCCGCCTCTGCTACGTCGGGATGACCAGAGCGATGAACACCCTCATCCTCAGCCGCGCACATTATCGGAGACGATTCGGCAACGACTCCCCGGAGATGAGCATCCCCTCACGATTTCTTGAAGAAGTTCCCAGCCGGTTGATCGAAAACCTGGGCGGCCGGCCCCAGGCTTCCTCCTGGGCCACTCCCGGCTACCCCAAGAGTTACGGCCACAGACCGGGCGCTTCAAGCGACTTCCCCGACCGACACTACAATTACGAAGACGAAAACCAGGAGGCCCCGCGTTCACCCTCCCGCCTCAGCGGCGGCAATGGATTCCCAGCCGGCGCCAAGAGCGCATCTGCTAAACCGTTTGTCGCCTCATGGATGACGGCCAAAGCTAAGCCAGCTTCGCCGAGCCAGGAACCTGAATCAAAAGAGGGAAGCGCGCAAGCGCCGGAAGCGCCGCGTTCCATCGACAACATCGCTCGCTTCTTCGGAGGCAAATCAGGCCATGGCAAGCCCGGCTCGCTTCCCCGTCCGGCATCGGTTCATCCGGCCATTGACCTGCCTGCCTCCAGCGGCGCTGTCAATCTGAAAAAAGGCCAGCGCGTGCGCCACTCCAAGTACGGCGAAGGCACCATCCTGCTGCGCGAAGGCGACGGCGAAGACGCCAAGCTCACGGTCCTTTTCTCCCAGTACGGCATGAAAAAGCTGATGGAAAAGTTCGCCAATCTGCGCAAGGTTTAGTTTCGCCGCTCCATCAACGAAAAAACGGAGGGCATGGTCATGCCGAAACCAGAGGTGAACCCCTGTTCGCTAGATGGAGGAGGACCCTCGCTTTTTCGCCACTTCACTCCCTGCTGCGCTACCATAAGGTCAGGATTGGTGTCTCTTATGTTCGTTGTTGTCTGGCAGTTCGAGATCGCCGAGGAGCAGGTTGCCGCCTTTGAGGCCGCCTATTCGCACGAGGGCGCCTGGGCGCAACTCTTCCGCTCCTCGCCCGACTACCAGGGCACCGAGCTGCTGCGCGACGCCTACATCCCCGGCGTCTACCTCACCATCGACCGCTGGGCCAGCGAAGAGGCCTTCCGCGCCTTCCGCAAGGATCACGACGCCGACTACGAGGCGCTGGACCGCGCTTGCGACGCGCTGACCAGCCGCGAAACCCGCATCGGCGCTTATACCGTCTGAGCCGCCGGATAGGGCGCACCGCGCCGGTAAACGCAAGAGACGCAGAGGAATGTCAGAAATCCACCATATTCTCCATCTCTTCGCTTTTATTTTCTTTCATTGTCTGTTCAGCCCTGCTACAATCCCATCGAAATGCATTCCGTGTTCTTGCCGTTTCTCACCCTTCCTGGAAGGGGAGGAGGCACGGAATGCTTGAGGAGAATCCCCCATGGCAATCGCCGATGACCGCGCCAAGGCTGTAGAACTTGCGCTCGCACAGATCGAAAAACAGTTTGGGAAAGGGTCGATTGTCCGGCTCGGATCGAAAGAGGCGCTGGTGCCGATTGCCGTGATCTCCACCGGTTCCATCAGCTTTGACGCGGCGCTGGGCGTGGGCGGCATTCCCCGCGGCCGCGTGACGGAGGTCTTCGGCCCGGAGTCCTCGGGCAAGACAACCATTACGCTGCAGATCATCGCCGAGGCGCAAAAGGCGGGTGGTCTGGCCGCTTTTGTCGACGTGGAGCATGCCCTGGACCCCAGCTACGCCAAGAAGCTGGGCGTGGACATCGATAATCTGCTGGTTTCGCAGCCCGACAACGGCGAGCAGGCATTGGAGATCACCGAGACCCTGGTCAGAAGTGGCGCCATCGACGTGCTGGTCGTCGATTCGGTGGCCGCTCTGGTGCCCAAGGCCGAGCTGGACGGCGAGATGGGCGACTCCCACATGGGCCTGCAGGCGCGGCTGATGTCCCAGGCGCTGCGCAAGCTCACCGGCACGGTCTCGAAATCCCGCACGGCGCTGATTTTCATCAATCAAATCCGCGAGAAGATCGGCGTGATGTTCGGCAACCCGGAGACTACCACCGGCGGCCGGGCGCTCAAGTTCTACTCCTCGGTGCGCGTGGACATTCGCCGCATCGCAGCAATCAAGGACGGCGACGCGGTCACCGGCAACCGGACCAAGGTAAAAATTGTCAAGAACAAGGTGGCCGCGCCCTTCCGCGAGGCTGAGTTCGACATTATTTACGGCGAGGGCATCAGCCGCGAGGGCGACGTGCTGGACCTGGCCGTGGCCAACAATATTGTCGAGAAATCCGGCGCGTGGTACGCCTACGCCGGCGAGCGCATCGGCCAGGGCCGCGAGAACACCCGCGCCTTCCTCAAGGAGAACAAGGAGATCTTCGCCAAGCTGGACGCCGAGCTGCGCAAGAAGCTGGGAATCGGCGGCGCCAAGGCCGACGTTCCCGAAGTCCCCGCCGCCGGCCCAGCCGAAGCGAAGGAAGCGGTGCGC
>Ga0181529_10004119_pt1 | contig 15980 bp, 19 predicted proteins | sample PEATcosm2014_Bin_36_FD_119763 | JGI IMG/M metagenome (GOLD analysis project Ga0181529, IMG submission 119763) | Peatland microbial communities from MTU Mesocosm Facility, Houghton, MI, USA - PEATcosm2014_Bin10_30_metaG | ecosystem: Environmental > Terrestrial > Soil > Wetlands > Peat | place...
ACGGCGTTGTCGGTGTCGTTGTGGGCGTGGATGCCGATATGGTCGCCGGGGACGACGCGCGCCGCTTCCGCGACGATGCGCTCGATCTCGTCGGGCAGCGTGCCGCCGTTGGTGTCGCACAGCACCACCCAACGTGCGCCAGCGTCGTACGCGGCGCGCGCGCACTCGAGCGCGTAGGCCGGATTGGCCTTGTAGCCGTCGAAGAAGTGCTCGCAGTCGACCATTGCCTCGCGGCCGGCGACGATCGCCGCTTTGACGCTGTCGACGATGCAGGCGAGGTTCTCCTCCAGCGTGCAGCCGAGCGCGACGTGGACATGGTAGTCCCAAGTCTTGGCGACGAAGACGATCGCGTCGGCGTCGGCGGCGATGAGGGCGGCGAGACCGGGATCGTTGGCCGCCGAACGTCCCGGGCGCTTGGTCATGCCGAAAGCGCAAAAGCGCGCGCGCTTGGTCGGTTTGCGCTCGAAGAAGCGCGTGTCGATCGGGTTGGCGCCGGGATATCCGCCTTCGACATAGTCGACGCCGAGCTCGTCGAGCATGGCGGCGATCTGTCGCTTGTCCTCCAGCGAGAAATCGACGCCGGTCGTCAGCGCGCCGTCGCGCAGCGTCGTGTCGAACAGGTAGAGGCGTTCGCGGGTCATTGTTGTTTCCTCAGTGGCGCACCGGTTCGTTCGCGTCGCCTGCCGGCGCGAGGCGCTTGGTCATAGTGGTGTTCGCCAGCCATTCGTCGTCGAGCTGGACGAGGTTGCGGCGTTGGGCCTCGAATCCGAGGCGTTCGAACAGCGGCCGCGCCGTGTCGCTGATTTCTCCAGCGAGCACTTTTGCGCCGCGCGCCGCGGCGAGGCGGACGAACGCGTCGAGCAGGGCCGTGGCGACGCCGCGCCGCGCGAAGTCGGGATCGACATAGAGGGTGTCGATCGTCTCCGCGCCTTTGAGGCTGGCGAAGCCGACCGGTTCGCCGTCGATGATCGCCATCAGCGTCAGCGCGCCGGCGAGGCGCTTGGGAAATTCGGGATCGTCGGCGCGCGCCGCCCAGGCGGCGCACTGGTCGGCGCTGTAATCCTCGATCGCCAGTTCCTCGACGCTGGCTCGGAAGATCGCGGCGCAGCGGTCGGCGTCGGAAGGGAGATAGGGGCGCAGCGAGACGACGCTCATCGCTTGATCTCCCAGGTCGTGCCGTCTTTGGAATCTTTGACCACCACGCCCAGATCGGCGAGCGCGGCGCGTAGGCGGTCGGACTCCGCCCAGTTCTTCGCCGCGCGGGCGGCGGTTCGAGCCGCGACGAGCCGCTCGACTTCGTCGCGGTCGACGGCCGCCGCCGCCAAGCCGGCCGCCTGTCGCTCGCTGCGCTTCTGGGTCAGCAGCCCGAGCAGATTGGCGCTCGCCTTGATCGTCCGCGGGGCGTCGGTCGAGAGGCGATGCAGTTCCCCGAGCGCAGCCGGCGTATTGAGATCGTCGCTGAGCGCTTCCTCCACGCTTGAGGCGATTTCGCCCGGCTCGACGTCGCCGACCGCGTCGTACCAGCGGTCGAGCGCGGCCTCGGCCTCTTCGAGCGCCTTGACCGTCCAGTCGATCGGTTGACGGTAATGGGTGCGCAGCATCGCCAACCGCAGCGCTTCGCCGGACCACGCGCGGCCGCCGAAGGCGTCGCGGCGCAGCAGGTCGTTGATGGTGATGAAATTGCCGAGGCTCTTCGACATCTTCTCGCCTTCGACCTGCAGGAAGCCGTTGTGCATCCACACGTTCGCCATCCGCGGCGCGCCGAAGGCGCAGCATGACTGGGCGATTTCGTTCTCGTGGTGGGGGAAGACCAGGTCGACGCCGCCGCCGTGGATGTCGAAGACGTTCTTCGTCGGATCGTCGCAGACAAGCCCGCCGCCGAACGGCTGCAGCAGTTCAGCCATCGACATCGCCGAGCACTCGATGTGCCAGCCGGGGCGGCCCAATGCGGCGATTCCGCACGGACTCGGCCATCCCGGCTCGCTGGCCTTGGACGGCTTCCACAGCACGAAATCCATCGGGTCGCGCTTGTAGGGTGCGACGTCGACCCGCGCGCCGGCCAGCATCTCGTCGAGCGAGCGCTTCGCCAGCGCGCCGTAGCGCGGCGCGCCCTTGAGGCTGTCCATCGCGCTCGGCGAGAACAGCACATGGTCCTCGGCGACATAGGCGACGCCGCGCGCCGCCAGCCGTTCGATCAGCGCCTTCATCTCGTCGATATGCGCGGTCGCGCGCGGCTCATGGGTCGGCGGCAGGCAGCCGAGCGCGGCGACGTCGTCGTGGAACTGGCGTTCAGTCGCGTCGGTGACGCGCGCGATCGCCGCGTTGAGCGGCAAGTCGGGGAAGTCGCGCGCGGCGCGGGCGTTGATCTTGTCGTCGACGTCGGTGACGTTGCGCGCGTAGACGACTTGGTCCGCGCCGTAGGTCTTGCGCAGCAGCCGGAACAGCACGTCGAAGACGATGACGGGCCGCGCGTTGCCGATATGGGCAAAGTCGTAGACCGTCGGTCCGCAGACGTACATGCGCACGACCCGCGGATCGAGCGGCGCGAACTCGGTCTTGCTGCGCGTCAGGGTGTTGTAGAGTCTGAGCGGGGGCGGCATTTCGGTTCCAAGAATTGGGGTCAAGACCAGGTCGCGCGCATGCGCCAGACCGGCCGGTCGATCGCTTCTCGAAACTTTGCACAGAGAGACGCGAGCCAGCCAGCTGAGAGCTAGCGGCTAATGATGATGATCCGGCAAATGCGGGTCAGGCGCGTCATGGCGGCATCCATCCCTTAGCGGGGCGGCGATGTCAAGCGCGCGGGCGCCTGCCCTAATCTCGCCGTTAACGCAATTTTATGAAGTTCGCAGAGATTTTGTTCACCGTCCGACGATTCGCGTTCGCTTGCCAGACCGTAAGGCTCGTTCATGCGTAACCTCGCTCCTCTTTCCGTTCTCCTCGCTTTCGCAGCCGTCTGCGCGCTGGGTTTTGGCCTTTCCCAGGCCGCCTCGGCCGGTCAGGCGCACGCCTTCGCCATCGCCGCCAACGACGGCTATGGGCTGCAGGATTGCCTCGGCGAGGGCGGTGAATGCGGTCGCGCCGTCGCCGACGCCTGGTGTGCGGCGGAAGGCCGCGGCGCGGCTCTGTCCTATGGCCGCGCCGACGGAGATGCGGCGGCCCGAGGCGAGTACGTCGTCACCTGCGGCGACTGAGCCGAGTCGCGCCGCTCAGTGCAGATAATCCGAGCACCTCGGAATGTCGTTCGATCCGCCCCAAGGCTCGATCGGCACGGTCGAAGTCGAGTTCTTCGGCGATCCGTCGATCAGCTTATCCGAATAGGTCATATAGACCAGGATGTTGCGCTTGACGTCGCAACCGCGGACAATCTGCATTTTTTTGAAGATCAATGATCGGCGCTCGCTGAAGACGACTTCGCCCTGCTCGAACTTCGCCTTGAACTTGATCGGGCCGTACTGACGGCAGGCGAGCGAAATATCCGACGTCTGCTCGGCGAGGCCGAAAGCCCCGGCGAGGCCGCCCCTTTCCGGCGCCGTGTAGTGGCAGGCGACGCCCTCGACGACGGGGTCGTCGATGCCATAGACGGCGAGTTTGTCGTTCGGAGTCAATAGCTTGAACGTGGTCGACTTACGGAAGATGAGGTCCGGGTCGGCCGTTTGGGCGTGGGCGGAAGCGGCGGCTGTGACGAAAAGGGCCGCAATGAGGGCCCAGCGCCAGGCGGATGTCATGGCGAAACTCCGTTCGGAGAGCGGCGAAGCGCCGGCGACCGCAACATAGGGTCCGCACCTGGCGCGGCCAAGGCCGCCTTGCACGCAATATTCGAATTCGTATATCATCAACAAAAAAAGGAAGACGCCGAACGTGACCGAGGCCAGACTCGACGACCTGCTTCGTCGCGCCGCCGCGACGCACCGTTTGTCGGTTGAGCGGGCGCTCGCCGATCTCGGCGTCACATTGGCTCAATACGCGGTGCTGAAGACCGTTTTCGAGACGCCGGGGATCAGCAACGCCGAGATTGCCCGCGCCGAGCGTTTGACGCCGCAGACCACGAGTCTGGTGCTGACGAATCTCGAGCGCAAAGGCGCTATCCTGCGGCGCGCCCACGAGCGCCACGGCCGCATCCGCCGCGCTGAAGCGACCGAACTCGGCGCGCGCCTGCTGGCCGCCTGCCGCGATGGGCTCAGCGGCCATCATCGGCGGCTGGCGGCGGCGCTGCCTCGCGAAGGCGGCGCCGGCGTCGAAGCCTGGCTCGGGCGCCTCGTCGAGATGCGGGTTTGACCTCAGAGCGCGGAATTGCTCAAACCGCGGCCAAACCGAGGCGCGCCGCGCGGTCGCGACCGGAGCGGCAAGGATAGGCGATGAACGTTCTCATTCTCGGCGGCGGCGGCCGCGAACATGCCTTGGCGATGGCGCTGGCGAAATCGCCGTCGCTGTCGCGGCTCTTTGTCGCGCCTGGCAACCCAGGTTGCGCCGCGGTGGCCGAAAACGTCGCGCTGCCGATCGACGATCATGCGGCGATCGTCGATTTCTGTCGCGCCCGCAAAATCGGCCTCGTCGTGGTCGGCCCCGAGGCGCCGCTGGTCGCCGGCGTCGTCGACGATCTCGCCGCCGCCGGGATCTTGTGCTTCGGGCCGAGCAGGGCTGCGGCGCGACTCGAAGGCTCGAAGGGATTCGCCAAGGACTTCTGCCGTGAGTTCGCCATTCCGACTGGCGACTATCGTCGCTTCGCCGACGCGGCGTCGGCGCTCGCCTACGTCCGCGCCAAGGGCGCGCCGATCGTCGTCAAGGCTGACGGCCTCGCCGCCGGCAAAGGCGTCGTCGTCGCGATGACGCTCGCCGACGCGGAGCTGGCGATCCAGTCGATGTTCGCCGGCGCCTTCGGCGAGGCCGGCGCGGAAGTCGTGGTCGAAGACTATCTCGACGGCGAAGAGCTGTCGTTTTTCGCCCTGTGCGACGGCGCGCGCGCCGTTCCTTTCGCCGGCGCGCAGGATCACAAGCGCGTCGGCGACGGCGACACAGGTCCCAACACGGGCGGCATGGGCGCCTACTCGCCGCCGCCGCTGCTGACGCCAGCCTTGAGCGAGCGGGTGATGCGCGAGATCGTCGCGCCGACGGTCGCCGGCATGGCCAAGCGCGGGGCGCCGTTCCGCGGCGTGCTGTTCGTCGGACTGATGGTCGGCGCCGGCGGCCCGAAGCTGATCGAGTTCAATGTCCGCTTCGGCGATCCTGAGATCGAGGCGATCCTCGCCCGGCTCGACGACGACTTGCTCGAATTCCTGCTCGGCTGCGCCCGCGGCGCGGCGCCGGAACGCGCGCCGCGCTTCTCGGACGAGGCGGCGCTGACCGTGATCATGGCGGCGCGCGGCTATCCCGGCGCGCCGCTGAAAGGGACGTTGATCCGAGGAGTCGAGGCTGCGGCGCGTGCGCCAGGCGTTTCGATCCTGCACGCCGGCACGCGCCGCGACGGCGAAAGGCTGGTCGCCGACGGCGGGCGCGTTCTCGCGGTCACCGCGCTCGGCCGCGACGTCGCCGAGGCGCAGGCGCGCGCGTACGCCGCCGTCGACCGCATCGAGTGGCCGGGCGGTTTCTGCCGGCGCGACATCGGCTGGCGCGCCGTAGCGGCGAACAAGGGTGGGTGAATGGACGCTGGCGCAACGCCAATCCTGGCTCGCAGAGGCGCGTCCGAACCGATCGTCGCCATCGCGCTCGGCAGCGGCGGCGCGCGCGGCCTTGCCCATATCGTCGCGATCGAGGCTCTGGACGAGCTCGGCGTCGCCCCGGCGGCGATCGCCGGAACGTCGATGGGCGCGTTGATCGGCGCCGCCTACGCCGCCGGCATGCGCGGGCGCGACATCCGCGCTCACGCGCTCGGCGTCTTACGCAATCGCGGCGAGGTGATGGGCAAGCTGCTGCGGGCGCGAGTCGGACGTTTCTCCGACCTCGTCCTGCGAGGGCGGGGCAATCCGGTGCTGCTCGACGGCGAGATCTGCCTCGACTTGTTTTGGCCGGAGGCGGTGCCCGACTTCTTCGAGGAACTCGCCAAACCGTTGCTGGTTGTGGCGACGGATTTCTATGAACGCCGCGAGCTGGTCATGTCGAGCGGCGCGCTCGGCCCGGCGGTCGCCGGATCGATGGCGATTCCCGGCCTGATGCAGCCCGTCGCCTACGAAAGTCGTTATCTGATCGACGGCGGCGCGGTCAATCCGCTGCCTTACGACCTCCTGTTCGAGCACGCCGACATCGTGCTCGCCGTCGACGTCACTTTCGGCGGACGTCGGCGCGAAGCGCGCCGCCCGGCGCCCTTTCAGTCGATGTTCGGCGCGGCGCAGATCATGCAAGGCGCGATCACTGCGCAAAAGCTGAAGATGCGGTCGCCCGACATTCTCGTGCGGCCCGGAGTCGAGCAGTTCGGCGTGCTCGATTTTCTGCGCGCGAGCCAGATCCTGCGCGCCGCCGAGTCTGCGAAGGACGAACTGAAGCGTCGGCTCAGCGCTCGCTTTGAGGCGGCGCTGGGGGATTGAATCGCGCGCCGATGTCGAGCTTGGCGCCGCGCATCAGCTCCGCTCCGCTCATCGGGGTCTTGCCGGGACGCTGGGCGGCGACGACGCGGATCGCCTTGTCGCCGCAGGCGACGACCATCGTCAGATCGATAATGGCGCCTGGCGCGCCGGCTCGATCGACGACGTCGGCGCGAAGAATCTTGATCCGCTCCAAACGTCCGCCAATCGCAATTTCGCTGTGCGCGCCGGGCGCGGGCGAGAGGCCGTGGATGCGGTTGCGCACCACGACCGCGTCGGCGCTCCACTCGATCGCCGCTTCGCTCTTGTCGATCTTGTGCGCGTAGGAGGCGCCTTCGGCGTTCTGCGGACGAAAGACGAGATTGCCGGCGGCGAGTTCGGGCAGGGATTCGGCGATCAACTGCGCGCCGAGTGCGGCGAGTCGGGCGGCAAGTTCGCCGGCGGTGTCGTCGGGGCGGATCGGCGCGCGGATTTCGCGCGCGACGGGCCCGGTGTCGAGCCCAGCCTCCATGCGCATCAGGTCGACGCCAGTCTCGGCGTCGCCGGCCATGATCGCGCGCTGGATCGGCGCCGCGCCACGCCAGCGCGGCAGCAGCGAGGCGTGAAGGTTGAGGCAGCCGAGCCGCGGCGCCGCCAGCACCGGCGGCGGCAGAATGAGGCCGTAGGCGACGACGACGACGACGTCCGCAGCGTAGGCGCGAAACGTCTCCTGCGCTTCGGCGCTACGCAGGGTCGCCGCCGTCACGACCGGCAGGCCGAAGTCGTCGGCGAGGCGATGGACAGGGGTCTTGGTCGGCGCCAGGCCGCGCCTTCCGGCCGGCTGCGGCGCGCGCGTGTAGACTGCGGCCACCTCGTGGCCATGCTCGAGGATGGCGCGCAACGCCGGCGTGGCGAAGTCCGGCGCGCCCATGAAAACGACCCGCATGGTTGGGCGCATAGCATCGCGCCGCCGGGGGGTCAAAGCGTGAGGCGCGCCTTTCCCAGAGCGCCGTCGGGGGCTAGTTTGCCCGCGCGCCGAACCGGGAACGCATGCGACATGAATATTCCGACTCCCTTTCACCAACTGATGGTGCGTGTGTATTACGAAGACACCGACTTTTCCGGGCGTGTCTACCACGCCTCCTACTTGCGCTTCATGGAGCGCGGCCGCACCGAATGGCTGCGCGCGCTCGGTTACGAACACGGCGTTCTGGCGGGCGAGCAACACGTGGTCTTCGCCGTTCGCAGACTCGAGATCGACTATTTCGCTCCGGCGGTCATCGACGATCTCCTGAGCGTCGAGACGCGGGTCGACGCCGTTCGCGGCGCGGCGATCGACTTCGCGCAGACCGTGTCGCGCGGCGACAAGAGTCTCGCCGCAGCGAAGATCGTGGTGGCGGCGCTGCGCGACGGCCGGCCGATGCGCATTCCGCCGGCGCTGCGGGCGCTGTTGGAGACGACTGTCTGACGGCGTTCTCGCCTCAGACGTCGAGCATGCGGTCGAGCCGCGCCGCGAGCGCGTCGAGCCGCTCGGCGATATGTTCGTCGAGGCTGTGCAGGTCTGCGCGGGTCGGCAGCGCGACGACGGATTCGCGCAGGCGATGATGCTCGTCGAGCAGGAGATCGAAGCGTTCGGCAAGATGCGCCGTCGCCGCGTCGCTCGCCAGGCGGGCGAGATCGAGGTCTTGCCGTTGGCGGACGAGCGTCGAATCGACCGCTTGCAGGCGCAACGTCAGTCGCCACACGAAGGCGCCTGCGCTGGCGAGCAGCGTCGCAACGGCGGTGGCGGCCCACTCCAGCAAGCCCCAGGCGGCGACGCCGGCAGGTGACGAGATCGACATTGGGGTTGGGCTCCCATTCGCTTCAACCGTCGGCGCAGCGCCGCCAACCCGCTCGCCGGTTCAGGGCGCGGCAGCCTTAGTCGGCGGGATCAGGTTGTCGGCCCGCGCGATGTCGGCGAGCGCGTCGGCGGCGGCCTTCAAGCGGCCGGCCGGCGTGTTTGGCGCCTTCGCATCCTTGCAGACGATGTCGGCGTCACGCGCGAGACGGTCGGCGGCAAAGGCGAGAACGCGCCGCCAGCGGCTTCTCGCCTTCGCCGCGTCGGCCGCGTCGGAGAGTCGATCGAGCGCCGGGTCGGTCGCCGCGCAGATCGCCGGCAGCTTGGCGTAGACTGTCGCGGCTTTCTGGTCGACGACGATGATCGCTTGCGCCGTCGAGCCGAGAGTCGCCTCCGCCGTCGCGACCGGCAGCGCGGCGCCGGTCAGGAACGCGACGACGAAGCCGATGAGCGGGGCGGGCATCCTACTTGCTCGCGGCGGCTGGCGTCGCGCTCGTCGTCGATGCGGCGGTGACGGTGGTCGGATAGCCGACGGCGGCGCAAATGTCCTTCACCGCCACGTTCGACACGTTGGCGGCGACGTTCTTGGCGAGATAGGCGTTGATCTTGGCCGAAGCCGTCGAGTCGTCGAGGATCGCCGCCGCCAGGGCGTAGGCGCCGCACTGGTAAGGCGCGAGCAGCTTGGCCTGAGCGATGGCGTTGTCGATCAGCGTGTCGTTGACCTGCACCAGCGCATTGTTGAGCGCGACGACATTCTGCGTCGTCGCGATCAGGCCCGCGTCGAAGGCGGTCATCTTCGCCGCCGAACAGCCGACGAGCGCGAGCGCCAGCGCGCTCGCGAGAGCGAGTGTCTTCATCTCGGAGATCCTTCTTCGAAAAGCGCGGCTTCACCGCCCGCGCGCGGCGAATTTGGCGTGCAAGAGCATGCGGATCGCGTCATCGTTCGGGGGCGGAGCCCGAAGCGGCGCCTACAGTCGTCCTCGTCGCGACGGTGAGCGCCGCCTCGACGACGACGGCGCAATCGGGCGGTCTGTCGCGCTCACGCCTTCTTCGGCGCGGCGCCGATCGCTTCGTTGACGATCGAGCCGACTAGCGCGGCGGCGCTCTGGGCGAGCGGCGCATAAACGCCGAGCGACGAGTAGTCGACCTTGGCGATCGCAGCGACGGCGGCGGTCGCCGCCGCCGCGGCGATTTGCCAAGCGAGATGACGCAGCACATTGGCGGTGACGAGGTTCATGGTGCGCTCCTTCGGGGTTGTCGTTCCCTCGCCTCGCGAGGAGACGCGGCGCCATCGGGCGTCGGAAGAGGCCTGTCGCCGACGACCGACGTTGACGCCGGGCGAGAGACGGTCAGGCCGCGTCGAGCGCCGCCGTCGTCTTCGGCCCGATCAGGCCGTCGAGGTCGGCGACGGCGAAGCCGGCGCGCTTCTGGAACGCTGCGACGGCGGCCTTGGTGATTGGTCCGTTGCGCCCGTCGCAGACGAAGCCCGGCGCGAGCGCGAGCGGGATCTTCAGCGCGACCAGCTTTTCCTGGACCCATAGGATCGAACCCGGCGGCGGGTCGCCGGGCAGTTCGCCGGGTTCGGCGCGCGGCGCGCCGCGATGCGAAGTCGCGTCTGGATCGGCAGCCGGCGGCGCAGTGACCATTTGCAGCGGCGGCAGGCCGTCGAGCGCCCAGTCGGGCAGCGGGCCGGCGCCGAAAGCGGAATAGGCCGCCTCGACCCGCGCCGCGAAGGCGAGCCAGACGGCGCGGTCGGTGGTGATGTCGAAATGGCCGCCGCCCGCCGGCCCGAGATCGTAATGCGAGCAGAAGCCCTCGCCCTCGCCGTGCTCGGCCCAGCGGCACGGCAGGCCGCGGCGATGCAATCCCCACGCGACGATTGCCGCCGCCGCGTCGAGTTCTGCGTCGGAAAAGCCGTCTTTCTCGAAACCCTCGAGTTCGAGGCTGTCGGAATAGGGATTGGCGGCGCAGGCATGCCACGCCTTGCGGTCCATCGGCACGCATTGCGTCGCCTCGAGGCCGTCCTTGCGCAGCACCAGATGCGCCGAGACCTGGCTGCGCACCTGCGCGAACCAACCGACCGTGCCGGCGTAAGAACCTTCGCAATCGTGGACGACGAACAGCCGCACCGCGGCGCCGTTGCGCAGGCCGTAGTTTGGCGACGGGACGTGTTTGAGAGCGGGAAGTGCGAGCGACATCACATGATCCTCATCAGTTCGATCGTCAGCACGGCGATGGCGGCGCCGCACACGCCTTCGACCTCATGGCCGCGCAAGGCGCCGGTCAGAGCGGTCGCGACGACGAGGGCCGCTTCGACGCGAAGCAGAGGCGAAAAGCGCGCGTGGACGGCGACCAGAGCCGCCGCGGCGCACAAGAAGCCGAGGCTCCAATCGGCGGCGTCGCGCAGCGACGGCGCGACGCTGATGAGCGCTGCGACAAAGGCGAAGAGCGACTGCATGGCCGGTTCCTCCGGCTCAGTCTTGCGCCAGGCGCGTCGCAGTGCAGGCGGCCCGCAGGGCGTTCAAAACGCGTCGCCGAAATGCGCGGCTGCCACGCGGCCGATCGCGGCGGCGCCCGCCCCGCGGCAAGAGCGGGTCGGGAATGGTGCGGCCGTTCAGGGGAGGCCGCGGGCAGTGGGTAGTCGGCGGCCGCCGCTCTTTTTTGCCGACTGCCTACTGCCCATTGCCTTGTTTCACTCGATCGCGACCGCCGCGGCGGCGGCGATCAGCGCCGTCGCTTGCGCCGCGGTCAGCGGCGACGGCATGGAGGCGGCCAGCGCCAGCAACGTCTTCGAGTCGGCGGGGATTTGATTGGTCCCGACGGCGAAGAACGCCGTCAGAGCGGCGCTGTTCCGCGTCTGCACGGCCGCCTGCACCTGCGCCCAAGTCGGCGGCGTGAAGCCGAGCGAAGCGGGCGGCGCGTTGCAGACCGCCTCGAGTTGCCACAACAGGCAACTCGGAACCGGGACGGGCGCGGCCGGCGCGGGGTTCGGCGCGTTCCCCGCCGCAAGCCAAGCCTGATAGGCTTGCCAGTCGGCATTGCCGGGATCGGCTGGGATAAACGCGCCGTCGCTGTCGCGCTGAATGACCGTCGCACTGGAGGTCAAGGCGTAGGTCGTCATCTCATAGCTCCGCACTGCCGTACACGTAAGCCGAAGTTGTGTTGCCGGATTGTAGAAGACCGCCGGAGCCTGCCGTGCCGCCCGTGCCGCCCAGAGTCAGCGACATTGCATTCGTCGTCGCGACATCGACGTTTAGCGTGCTCAAGGCCATCCCAGACGTCAAACCGAACGTGGAAGCGGCGGAAAAGCTCAGCGTCGGGGCGGCTCTCATCAAGCTAGGGAACGGGAAATTGCCAATTGCCGTCGTCGTCGTATTGCAAAAGGCCGCGCCAAATTTCGTGTAGGGCGACAACGAGCTGGTCAATCCGAAGAAATATCGCAGGCAGAGCGCCAGTTCCAACCCGATCGGCCGGCGCTCGAACGGCGTCGCGACCTGGCCGACTTCGAGCTGAACCTCGCCGATCTTCCACGTTCCGCTGGTCTGCGCGCCAACGAACAGCACGATCTCGATTCCGGTCGTCGCTGCCGAAGGAACCGCAATCTGCGCGCTGTATTTCGTCAGCGTCGAACTGACCGTGAACGAGCCGGAAGTGATCAACGTCTTGGTGGGCGACGCCAGCGTGCCGAATGCGTCGGCGGTCGTGGCGTAATAGGCTGCCCAATTGACGGTCGTCAGGAGCGAATTGGCGAGTTCGACGCTCAGCGTCGCGGTCTGGCCGGCGAGGTCGAAGCTGTTGGCGGTCTCGATGCGCTGGCCGAAGCCGATCGCCGTCACCGACGCCGCGCCAGTGAACTGGTAGAGGAATTGGTCGGGCGCCGATCCTGCGACGCGCTGACCCGTGACGTTCGCGCCGGCGCAATAGCCGTAGAAGCGATCGATGCAATAGGCGAGCGCCGCGCCGGCGGTGAAAATCTGCGCCGCGCCGGCGTTGCGCTGGTCGATCGCCATGCCGCCGTTGACGATGCGGTTGCGGAAGCCGGGCGCGCCGCCCGCCGCTATGCCGCAATTGAACGAAACCTGACCGGTCGAGGCGTTGACGTCGATTGCGTCGAGCCAGGTCGAACCGTTGGCCGAGACCTTGAAATGGAAATTGTCGTCGCCGCAGAGGCCGACTTGCGCGCGGCCGGAAAAGCCGTCTTCGAAGATGATCGACGCCGTGTTGGCGGTGGCCGCCTTGTTGACGGCAAGGTTGAAGCCGACGCCGTTGAACAGCGCGCTGGCGCCATAGACCGAGAGCGGGTTGTTCGGGTCCGGCGCCGTGCCGACGCCGATCTCTGCGGTCTGGAATTGCGTCTCGTTGAGTTTCGCTGCGGGAAAGCCGCCCGCCGTCGCGCCGTCTTGCACGACGAGGCGATTGTTGGTCGTGTCGACGACGAGCTCGCCTTGTGCGCCGGTGAAGGCGGCGACCTGAGTCGCCGCGCCGCGGCGGAGTTGCAATTGTTCGGTCATCAGGCCAACCCCAGATCGAGCGCGCCGGTGACGGCGCCAACGAGCGCGCCGAAGTCGTCGGCAAGCGCCGGCGCGACGTTTGCCGCGCCAAGGTCGAGCGGCACGCCGCCCGCAAGCTGTTCGGCGATCGGCGCTGCGACCCCGACGCCGAGCGGCGTGAAGGCGTAGGGCTCGCAGGTCGAAAGATCCTCGACGCCGAGACCGAACAGATTGAAACTCTGAAACTTGAAGAAGAGCGTGCGGCCGATGAAATTGGCCGGCAGGTTATAGGCGACGACGGCCTGGTCGAGCCGCGCGAAGGGCGCGCCCGCCGCGTGCGCCGCGCCGGCGGCGCCGTAGCAGCCCCGTTGCAAGCCGGTCAGTGCGTAGGAAGCGGCGCCCGTCAGCGTCGCGCTTTCATAGGCGAGGATTTCACTGTCGACGAGCGATCGCGTTGCGCCTTGTTGCGCGGCGGCGGCGGTGGCGCCGCTCAGCGTCGCGCCGCTCTCCGTCACGTCGACGCCAAGCGTGTCGGCGGCGTCCCAGCCGTTCGCGGCGGGGAGCGCCGCCGTCAGTCGACCTTGCCGCAGCGGCTGTGCGATCGTCGCGATCTGCGAATAGCTGACGTCGTCGAGCGACAGCCAGACGTTGGCGCCGCCCCAGTTGGGATCGGCGACCCCATTCGCGCCGCCCGAGGCCCCGACCCAGATCTGGGGAGCCCCGCCGGTCAGCGCCGCCGGCGGCTCGAAGATGAGAGGCGGGTTGACGGGCGCGGTGGCGACGCCGCGGTTCATCACGCTTCCGGTCGTCGAAGCGGCCGGGTAGAGGACTGGAGTCGAGACGCCGGCCGTCAACTCCTCCGCGGTGACGGCGATGAGGCCCTTTTCGTCCTCTTCGAGCGCGACGATGCGCACCGGGCAGGCGCTCAGCCCGAGATGGACGTCGTTGATCGTCAAGACGTCCATCGGATCGAGCAGGCAATATTCCCATGACAGCTTGAACGCGTAGCGCGCGCGCACGTAGAGCTGCCGTTGCAGGATCGTCTGCGCGACGATCGGCCCGACATTGATCTCGTCGCAAATCTCGTGCGCCTGGATCGTCGCCCCGACCCTGACGCCGTAGAGCTCGATCTGCGACTGGTCGCGCGCCTCGACCGGCGTAACCGGCAACAGATTGTTTTCCGCGAGCGCCGCTTTCGCGCCGAAACGCTTGCGTTCCAGAGAGAAATTCGCATCCGCGATTTTGTCTTCGCGCTCGTCGCGCCTATAGATGCGGACGCCGATCGTCGGAGTCGATTCCCCAAGATGCGCCGCTTGCTCGCCTGCGCCTTCGCCGGCGTCGTCCTGTCGCTGGTCGCCGCGCCCGCCGTGGCGGCGAGCGCGTTGTGGACCTTCTGCGTCGCCTCGGCGCGCGGCGGCGACGCCGTGTGGATCACTGATGTGTTCGCCGCGACGCGCGATCGCGTGCGGCTCGAACGCGACATGAAGGCCTATCTCGGGCGCCAGGGGGCGACGCGCGTCGACGTCCAATGTCCCGCGCCCGTCGCCGACAAGACCGCCGCGGTCAACGCCCAGTTCGCCGCCATCGCCTTCAACCGCAAACTCGGCGCGACGCTGCATGAAGTGCGTGCGGAAGAGCTTGGACGCGAGCGCTGAGCGGCGGCGCTTCACGCGCCCCCTTCCTTCCAAAACGCCATCATCCCCTGCGCTGCGCCGTCGAAGCCGAGCAGATCCGCCACCGCCCACACCAGCGCGTCGGCGCGGTCGGGCGAGAAGCCCGCCGCGCGGGAATCGAAGTCGGGAGTCAGCGCGCACAGCTGATCCTCGAGCTTCTCGAACGCCCCGACATGAAAGACGACGCCGCGCTCGTAAGCGGCGGCGACCGGCTCGGCGCGCAGGTATTTGCCGCGCGTCGCCGTCACGTTGCGCACCGGCAGGTTGGCGTCGCTCTGGCGTAGCACCGCCTCGACCATCTCGCCGCCGTTGTTGATCTCGGCGACGACGCGGTTGGCCTGAAAGCGGCGAAAGGCCGAGACGACGCGCGCCGCCCAGCGGCCCGGCGTGTCGCCCTGGCTCGATAGATCGGCGAGCACGTGGATGAGCCCGCCCTCGGCGCGGCCAGCGACGACGATGCCGCATTCGTCGGCCTTCTCGCCCGACTTCGCCGGCGGATCGACGCCGACGACGATCTCGACGTAGGTCGCCGGCGCCGCGCCCGGGGCGAGCCGCTGACGCTCGATCAGCGCTCGCGTCCACAGCGCGCCCGGCGTCTCCTCGACGATTTCGGCCAGCAGTTCCTGGCGACCGATGGCGCGGCCGGCGTAGCGCTGCGTGATGCGCTCGACGAACGCCCGCGCGAGATGGTGGACGTTGTCGAAGGTCGAACCGCGACTGACGATCGTCAGCGGATCGGCGGCGAGCTGCTTGATCAGCTTGGTCGGCCGCGGCGTCGTGGTGACGACCGCCTGCGGTTTCGCGCCGAGACGCAGGCCGAGCAGCGCCTGGTCGAACGCGTCGGGCTTCTTCCACGCCGCCAATTCGTCGAGCCACAGCTTTTCGTGCTGCTTGCCGCGCAAACGGTCCGGCTCTTCGGCCGAGAACAGCAGCGAGGTCGCGCCGTTCGGCCAGGCGAGGCGGCCGGCGGCGCGCGCGTAACGCGGCCGCTCGTCGCGCGGGCAGATCGCCATCAATCCGGATTCGCCCAGCACCATCACGTCGCGCACGTCGTCGTGGGTCGCGCCGATCAGGTTGACGATGGCGAAGCTTTTCGCCCATTGGCGCACCGCCTCGGCTCCGGCGCGCGTCTTGCCGGCGCCGCGGCCGGCGAGGATCAGCCAGTAGATCCAGTCGCCCGGCGGCGGCCGCTGGTCGTCGCGCGCCCACAGCGACCAGTCGTAGTAGACCTCCGCGCATTGCTTCTCGCTGAACGCCCCAAGCAGCTTGGCGCGCTCGGCGGGCGACAGCTTGAGCAGCGCGCCGATGCTGCGCAGCAGCGGCGGGCCGCCGCCGCCGTCGCGCCAGCCGCGGCCGGGCGACGCGCGCGGCTTTCGCGCTGGCGGGTCGCGCTCGCTCATGGCTCTTTCTCTCGCGTCGCGATCATCCGCTCGGCCATCATGTTGAGCTTGGCGAGCAGCCGTTCGCGCGAGCCTTCGTCGGGCGC